>Ga0335081_10017446_pt1 | contig 11622 bp, 8 predicted proteins | sample Lox_Sample_35_FD_206713 | JGI IMG/M metagenome (GOLD analysis project Ga0335081, IMG submission 206713) | Soil microbial communities from Loxahatchee National Wildlife Refuge, Florida, United States - Lox_Sample_3.5 | ecosystem: Environmental > Terrestrial > Soil > Wetlands | place: USA: Florida... | reverse complement strand
GGCGCTTTCACCTCTCCTCCAAATTTGCTCTTGATCTCTGCCGGAAAAAGCCGCGCGGTGGACTCCGCGCTGGCGGTGACGCCCCCTCAACGCTATGAGGGGAACGCGATGACGCAGATTGTATGGGATTCGAACAATGACTTTCTTTTCTCGGCTGGGATATTTGGTGGTCGTCTTTTTTATCGCCGCCGCGTTTATTTCGGGTGGGCTCGGCACCGCTTATCATCTCAGCCGGGAGTCAACGACCGTCTTGCTGTTTTTATTCTGGGGCGTGCCCTGCGTCATTTTTGGAAGGAAATACGACAAGCCCAAAAAGCACAGCGCGCTCTTTGGGCTTCCGATGGAATATTGGGGCTATGGTCTCATCGTTCTTGGAGTTTTGGATATCTATGTGAGCTGGAACAGCATCGCGCGTGATTGGTTCACATCTGTCGCCTATTCTTGACACAGGACCCGTGTTACACGATATCCGTGTCATGAAGAACGTCACGATCACCCTACGCGAGGATGTCGCCGAATGGCTGCGAATCGAGGCTGCCAAGGCGGGGTTGAGCATGTCCACCTTCGTCGGCAACTTGCTCGAAACCCGTATGGGGCGCGGCAAGGACCAGATCGCGGGCCTCGAAGTCTTCTTGAGCGGCCCTGGCTTCCCTCGGCTTTCCGCGGGACTCCCCAAGCGAGAAGAGCTTTATGACCGCGCGGCTCTTGATCGACACCAACATTCTGATTTATGCCCTCGACCCGGCCGAGCCCGCAAAGCGCGCCACATCGGCGGATCTGCTGAGGCGGGCGATCGCGAGCCAAACCTTGGCCCTCAGCCCGCAAATTCTAAATGAATGCTACAAGGTTCTCACGCAGCGGCCCACGCTCGTTCCGCCAGAGGCGGCGCGTTCCTATTTGACGCATCTCATGCCTTGGTGCATCGCTCCCCTCGATGCGCAAACGACCGGCAGGGCCTGGGCGGTTCAACATGAATCCGGCTTGGAGTGGTGGGATGCTTTGCTTGTCGCCTCGGCTCTGATGGCCGGCTGCAAGCTTTTCATTTCCGAGGATTTGCAGGACGGCAGCGTGATTTCCGGCATGCGGATCGCCAATCCGTTCACCCCCGAATTTTCAATGCGTCTTGCGGCGCTATAAGGTACGTCTTCCATGGGTTTCAAATGCGGTATCGTCGGCTTGCCCAATGTCGGCAAATCGACCCTCTTCAACGCGCTGACGCAGACGGCTGCGGCGCAGGCGGCGAATTATCCCTTCTGCACCATCGAGCCGAATGTCGGTGATGTCGCGGTACCTGACGCGCGGCTTGAGACGCTCGCGAAAATTGCTGGCTCGAAGGAGATCATCCCAACGCGGCTGACCTTCGTCGATATCGCGGGCCTTGTGCGCGGCGCTTCGAAAGGCGAAGGCCTCGGCAATCAGTTTCTCGCAAACATCCGCGAATGCGATGCGATTGCCCATATCGTGCGCTGTTTCGAGGATAGCGACATCACACACGTCGAAGGCAAGATCGCACCGCTCAACGATATCGAGACAATCGAAACCGAATTGATGCTGGCGGATCTCGAAAGCCTGGAGCGGCGCATCGTCGCTTGGGAAAAGAAAGCCAAGGGTGGCGACAAGGAAGCAAAAGAGATTTTCGATCTTGCCGGGCGCTGCCTCAAGCTGCTGCGCGGGGGAAAGCCGGCGCGGCTTGCGGAAGTCAAGCCGGAGGAGCAAAACCTCTTCGAAGGTCTCGGGCTCCTCTCCTCGAAGCCGGTGCTCTATGTTTGCAATGTTGAGGAATCCGTGGCGGCAAGCGGCAACGCTTTTTCCAAGACCGTCGAGGCCCGCGCCCGCGAGGAAGGCGCGAGCGCGGTGATCGTCTCAGCCAAGATCGAGAGCGAGATCGCCGTTCTCGCCGAGGATGAGCGCAAGGACTATCTCGAAGCCGTGGGCCTCGCGGAGCCAGGGCTCAACCGGGTCATCCGCGCGGGCTATGGGCTTTTGCGGCTCATCACCTTCTTTACCGTCGGGCCGAAGGAGGCGCGCGCGTGGACGATTCCGCAAGGAACCAAGGCGCCCCAGGCGGCTGGCGTGATCCACACGGATTTCGAGAAGGGATTTATTCGCGCCGAGACCATTTCCTATGCAGATTATGTGGCCTGCAATGGGGAGGCGGGCGCCCGCGAGGCGGGCAAATTCCGGCTCGAAGGCAAGGACTATGTTGTGACGGACGGCGATGTGCTGCATTTCCGCTTCGCGACCTGATAGGATGGCTTGCGATCAACGCCATGCATCCGGGAGAGGAAACGGTGAGGCGCGAAGCAGGGCAGGGCGGTCCGCCGGTCTTCGATGAGGCTTTTCGGGCACGCCTGACAAGTCTATTCGAATGGCGGCGGGACGTGCGCCGCTTCAAGCCGGACAAGGTTGCTTCCGAGCTGATCGAGGACCTCGTTCATATCGCCACTTTCGCGCCATCGGTGGGCAATAGCCAGCCCTGGCGCTTTGTCAGCGTCGAGACAGCAGCGGCGCGCGAGGCGGTGATCGCCAATTTCCAGGCTTGCAATGCGGCGGCGCTCAAATCCTATGAGGGCGAGCGCGCCGCGCTCTATGCAAATCTCAAGCTTTCCGGGCTCCGCGAGGCGCCGGTTCATCTTGCCATCTTTTGCGACCATGGGACGGATGCGGGCGCCGGCCTTGGCCGCAAAACCATGCCGGAGACGCTGGATTATTCGGTTGTCGCGGCGGTCCATACATTCTGGCTTGCGGCGCGCGCGCGGGGACTTGGCGCGGGTTGGGTGTCGATCATCGACCCAGGAGAGATTTCCCGCGTGCTCGATGTGCCGCCAGCCTGGAAGCTCATCGCTTATCTTTGCGTCGGGTTTCCACAAGAGGAACATCTCGATCCCGAGCTCGAGCGTCATGCGTGGCAGGCGCATCTTACCGAAACCGAGAAGCTTCACAGCCGGTGACGCTCACGGCTGTGCTGTGCAAAACCTGGGACAAGCGCCAAAGGCCTTTACGAGGCATGCCGAATCCGCCCATGTGATACCTGGGTGAGCCCATGCGATTTCCGCCATCTTTTCTTGACGAGATCAAAGCCAGGCTTCCGGTGTCCGAGGTCGTGCGGCACCGTGTCAAATTGATGCGGGCGGGGCGCGAATGGAAAGGGCTCTCGCCTTTCAATAAGGAAAAAACGCCATCCTTCTTCGTCAACGACCAGAAGATGGCTTGGTTTGACTATTCGGCGGGCAAAAACGGCAACATCTTTGATTTTGTGATGCAAACCGAGGGGCTGGCGTTCCCGGAAGCGGTTAAGCAACTCGCCCATCAGGCTGGCCTTGCTTTGCCGCGCGTCTCGCCCGAGGCGGAAGCCAGGGAAAAGGTGCGGGCGAGCCTCCATGAGGTGCTCACGCTTGCGGCCTCGTATTTTTCCGCGCGGCTTGCAAGCCGGGAAGGGAGCGCGGCCCGCGCTTACCTCGCCGCGCGGGGCATCGATGCGGAATTGCAAGACCGGTTTGGCCTTGGCTACGCCCTGCCCGAAAAATACGCTTTGCGCGATGGTCTCGCCGCCAAAGGGGTGGCGCCGCAAGCGATGATCGAGGCGGGACTTTTGGTTCACGGCGAAGATATCGCGGTTCCCTATGATCGCTTCCGCGACCGGATCATGTTTCCGATCCACGATCCTGCGGGCCGGGTCATCGCCTTTGGCGGGCGCGCGCTCGCCAAGGAGGCGCAGCCGAAATATCTAAATTCGCCGGAAACTGCGCTCTTCCATAAAGGCGCCATCCTTTACAATCACCATCGCGCGCGGCAAGCCGCGCATGATGGCGCGCACCTCCTCGTTGTCGAGGGCTATGTCGATGTTATCGCGATGACATCGGCGGGTTTTGAGGCCACCGTGGCGCCCCTTGGGACCGCCTTGACGGCCGAGCAATGCGAGCTTTTGTGGAAAATGTCGCAGGAGCCCATCCTTTGCTTCGACGGTGATAGGGCTGGCCGCAAAGCCGCCCATCGGGCGATCGATTTGGCGCTGCCTCTGATCGGGCCAAACCGTTCCCTCAACTTTGCGCTTCTTCCCGAGGGCGAGGACCCGGATGACCTCGTCCGCGGGGGCGGCCGCGAGGCGGTTTCACACCTGCTCTCGCAAGCGCTGCCGCTCGCCGACCTCATTTGGAAGCGAGAGACCGAGAACAAGGATTTCGGCACGCCAGAACGCCGCGCCGGGCTCAAGCGGCGTCTTGGGGAAATCGCTTGCGAGATCCGGGATGAGACGCTCCGGCATCAATATCAGGATGAATTCAAGCAGCGTTTCTTTCAGTTTTTTCGCCGTGGCGGCTATGGCACGGGCATGGCGGTTCCTGGAAGAGCGGGAGGAGGGGGCGGCAAAGTCAGTTTCGAGCCGGGAGCGAATTTGTCAGCGCCCCCGCAAATCAGCCAGAGCCTCCTCTCATCCCCTTTGTTTCGTCCTGGAATCCCAGTCCTTCCGCCGCGCGAAGGGTTGATTTTACTGCTACTTCTCAATCATCCCGAGTTAATCGGCCGGCATATCGAAGATTTGGCTGAGGTCCAGTTTGTAAGCGATGAAGCGGGAAAGCTCCGCACCGCTCTGATTGCTTTATCGACTTTGTCAGCAGCTACAGCTCCGCTTGACAGGTCGAGCCCGGACGCGGCATGCCTGCGCGCCGCAATTGAGAGCCAGGGCTTTGGGCCAATCCTGCGAAAGCTCGAGGCAACGCCACATGCGTCCCACTGGTATCTCCAGGCTGGGGCCGCCAAGAGCGACGCCGAGGAAGTTTTGAAGCAAGCCTTGAACTTGCACCGGCGCGCGAGGGCGTTACATAAGGAGTTGCAATTGGCCGAATTGGCTCTAGGTAAGGACTCTACCGAGGCTAATCTCGGCCGTCTCAGGGATATTCAGGCGCAGTTGTCGGCACTCGGGGGGATCGAGGCCGCGGTAGAGGGGTTTGGCGCGCAATCGGGGCGGGCAGGGGGATCCTTGTGAACCGCTGCACGTGAAGGCAGCGTTGTGCTTCGACCGGCGGAGGCTGGCGAGCAGGAAATTTGGCGTGGGATGGGTCGGTGGCCGAAATTACGGCGCGTGAGAACAAATGATCATGGTGAGCTTCGCGTATCCTTTTCCTCCCGGAGGGGTATGCCGTCTCGAGGCCCCGAAAAGGAAGGAAACTCAGACCGAAGGGCGGCACGCTTCGGAAAGAGGCAGTTCAGGAAGTGCTTCAATAATTCATTGCGGCATCGATAATTTTCCCAAATTTGGAGGCCTTTGATGGCGAAAAAGGACAGTGAGACTTCCGAGGCCGAACGCGGCACAGTCGAAGTCGCGGACAGCCCTTTGCTTGATCTCACGGATGCCGCCGTCAAGCGGATGATCAAGCTCGCCAAAAAGCGGGGCTTTGTGACTTATGCGGAACTGAATGCCGTGCTTCCGTCCGAGGAGGTCAATTCCGAGCAGATCGAAGACATTTTATCGATGCTGAACGAGATGGGCATCAACGTCATCGAAAATGAAGAGCAAGAGGATCCGTCTGAGGACTCTGCCGAGGAAGAAGAGGAAGCGCAGGGCGGTGACTTAATCGAGGCGGTTCAGACGAAGGCGGTGGCGACACGTTCGTCGGAACCCGCCGACCGCACGGATGACCCCGTCAGAATGTATCTGCGCGAGATGGGCTCTGTCGAGCTCCTGTCGCGCGAGGGCGAAATCGCGATCGCCAAGCGCATCGAGGCGGGCCGCGAGGCCATGATCGCGGGGCTTTGCGAAAGTCCGCTCACTTTTCAGGCGATTATTATCTGGCGCGACGAACTGAATGACAGCAAGGTTCTGCTGCGCGATATCATCGACCTCGAAGCGACCTATGCGGGGCCGGATGGGAAGAACACCCCCAAAATCGACATGACGGCGCCAGGTGCCGCGGAGGCGCTTGCCGCACAACAGGCGCCCGCCATCGCGCCGATCGATCCGCCGGCGCGCCTGCGCCCGGCAAGTGAAGAGGGCGGCCTCGACGCGCCGATCCCAGAAGACGTCTTCGACGAGGAAGACGATCTGGAGAATTCGGTCTCGCTGTCAGCCATGGAAGCCGAGCTTAAACCCAAGGTCCTCGACACTTTCGAAAGGATCGCTGGCACCTATAAAAAGCTCCGGCGCCTGCAGGATCAGAACGTCGTCAACAAGCTGAAGAACGAAACGCTCACTCCATCGCAAGAGCGTAAATATAAGGCGCTCAAGAAGGAAATCGTCGTCGACGTCAAATCATTGTCGCTCAATCCGAACCGGATCGAGGCGCTCGTTGATCAGCTCTATGATATCAACAAGCGCTTGATCGGGCTTGAGACGAAGCTGTTGCGCCTCGCCGAGGGCTCGGGTGTTACCCGCGAGGATTTCCTCAGAAATTATCAAAATTCCGAGCTCGACCCGAAATGGCTGTTGCGGGTCTCGAAACTTGGCGGCCGCGGCTGGAAGGATTTCGTCGCCCGCGCAAAGGAGCAGATCAAGGAGCTGCTTTCAGAGATTCATGGGCTCGCGACCGAGACGGGTCTTGAGATTCAGGAATTTCGCAGGATCGTCCATCTCGTTCAGAAGGGTGAGCGGGAGGCGCGTCAGGCAAAGAAGGAAATGGTCGAGGCGAACCTGCGCCTCGTCATTTCGATTGCCAAGAAATACACAAATCGCGGTCTGCAATTCTTGGATCTGATTCAAGAGGGCAATATCGGTTTAATGAAAGCCGTCGATAAGTTCGAATATAGGCGCGGCTATAAATTCTCCACCTACGCGACGTGGTGGATCCGCCAGGCAATCACCCGCTCGATTGCCGATCAGGCACGCACGATCCGCATCCCCGTGCATATGATCGAGACGATCAACAAGATCGTGCGGACCTCGCGCCAGATGCTTCACGAGATTGGCCGTGAGCCGACTCCGGAGGAGCTTGCCGAAAAACTTGCCATGCCGCTTGAGAAAGTGCGCAAGGTCTTGAAGATTGCCAAGGAGCCGATCTCCCTTGAAACGCCGATCGGCGATGAGGAGGACTCCCATCTCGGCGATTTCATCGAAGACAAGAATGCCATTTTGCCGATCGATGCCGCGATCCAATCCAATCTTCGCGAGACGACAACGCGGGTGCTTGCCTCTTTGACGGCGCGCGAGGAACGCGTGCTGCGGATGCGCTTTGGAATTGGCATGAACACCGATCACACCCTGGAGGAGGTTGGCCAGCAGTTCTCGGTGACCCGCGAGCGTATTCGTCAGATCGAAGCCAAGGCGCTGCGCAAGCTGAAACATCCTTCACGCTCGCGCAAGCTCCGCAGTTTCTTGGATAATTGAGAGTTGGGCCTCGGCATTTTGCCGGCGCGGATTGACCTGTCCGATGCGGCCGCTTGCCGCCTTATGGCGTGCCCCTGACAAGGAGCAGATCGAGTGAGCGAAAAGGATTGCGGGCACGCAGGCCTTGGCGCTGCCTCGTCACCGTAGGCGCTTCAAGACAAAGCCGCGCGTGTGAAACTATTCCCCGGCCAGCGTATGCGAGCTGTCCCCGACACGGACAAGACCCTCTGCAAGCGCGAGGGGCTTTGTCGCCGTGCCGGTAAAATGGCTGGCATCAAGATCACTTCCAGGATTGGCGTGGAAAGCCGAGAGATATGCCGCTGAAGGCACGTTCGACAGAGCGTCGGGAATGATCCGTGCTGCTTTGCGCAGACCCGTGAAGGAGGGCCCGAGAATCGACGGGACGGGAAAACTGGCGGTTAGGACACCGGCTAGGCCATGCGTTCTCTGCTGCTCAAGGCGCGCCGTCGCGGCCGCTTGTTGGGTGGTCGAAGAACTCTCGGTTTGACCCGGAGTCTTGCTTGCGAGGGCGTCTGTTTCCTGGACGGGTGTGTCGGAGGCGAACGCCAGAACGTGATGAGGTACGCCGGGGTGATCTTTCGGCCCTTGCGTAATGACAACCGGAAGATTTGTGGCGCGGGTTAGGGGGGTGGTCGTCGCCACGGCGTCACTCGCCGACTCGCTCTTGCTGTCGGTTTTCGAAGCCTGTGAACCCCCTTGCATCTTATCTGGCGTGAGCACTGCGACGCGGGTGAGCGAGGCCGGCCGAGCTGGCGGCGCGGGCACGTTCGCGAAAGCAAGCTTAACATCACTCGCGAGCGCTGGCCGCTGAGGGGGAACCGGTACAGGAGTAGAAAGCGTCCATCGCCTTCCGCTGTTTGTGCTTCCCGCCGGAGCGGCGCTCTGGTCCTGCTCGACAGCTCGGCTGGTTTGCTCCACTGCTCGGCTGGTTGTTGTGCCGGGCGAGTTTCCTGCAGCGCCCAAATCCGCGACGACGCTCTTGCCGGGACTTGCGGGCGCCGCGTCGGCAGAGCTGTCGGCGCTCGTGCGAAGCGACGCGACTTCGGTTCCGCCATGCCGTCCGTGGTCGGGCCGGGCCGGCTGCGATCTTGCCGCTTCGGCTTCTTTCTCTTCGCCTCTTTCCTCTTCATGATTGCCGAAAAGCCAGCCAAACAAGCCGCCAGCTGAGGCGACCGTTTGTGGCACATCGGACATGATGCCGCCACGCGAGGCGATCTCGGCGCGGGCTTCCTCATAGCGGGGAAGCGTCCGACCATCGGCAGCAAGATGAACCGTTTTGCCGTCCGGGAACAGACGCACAAGCTGATCATAGGTCATCCGCGGCCAAGCCCGCACGCTGCCGACATCGAGATGGACAAAGTTCGAACTCGGATACCAGCCAACGCCGCCACGTTGCAGACGCATGCCGATTTCGCGAATTCTTTCCATCGGCATGCCAGGCATGGTGGTGTCCATCGCCTTGCCCAAGATATGTTGCGAATGTTCGGCGACCGCATGCGAACGGGCGCGCAGCATCGCGTTGGTAGCGGGCGAGCGGTAGGCTGAAACGATCACGATCGGCTGCGTGGCGCCGGCAGTCCGGTAAGCTTCCCAGATCACGTCGAAAAGCCTGGGATCCATCCGGGTGACATCGTTGTTGCGCCAATCACGCAGGAAGTAATTGAGCCTTTCGAGAACCGCCGGATCATAGGCGCCGTTGACGCGGAAGGTTGCTTGGATCGATTCCCCCGTGTGGGAATGATAGAGGTTCAAGGTGCGCGTATCCCCGTTCGCGACCGCTGTTTCGGTCGAGGAAGGAACGAGAATACTCGACAAGAGCGCCATGAGTCCGGTCGTAGCAGCGAGGCAGGTAGATCTCATAAGGGAGATGGGACGGGGACGCGCTTGTCGCAATTTCAATCTCGCTTTTCTGGCTGACGAAGCAGCTGCTTATTCGAGGTGCCGCACATCGGGACAGAAAGGACCTCTCTGCTGGCACGGCCTTGGATATGAATCGTACTCTTCAGAAAGGCATATAGTTTGAGGAAAATATTTGACTGCTTTTTAAGGCGAACATTTGGCGCGAACGGTTAACGTCCCATGAGGAGCTAGCCTGTTTCATTCGTTCACGATTTCTCAACTATGATGAGAGCAATCCGCTGCCAAATAGAGCAGCAAATATGGCGAGCCTGTGTCGGAGACGGTGTGGAGATTGCGTCGGGCTTTGGCCCGCGCGCTTTTGCGTCTTGCATGGATACGCCGCTTCCATTCCTGGCACGTTAGGGCTTAATGAAGAGCCGCCCCGGCGGCCGGAGGTGTTCGAATGGCTGGCTATGATGTCGATCTTTTCGTGATCGGCGCGGGATCTGGCGGCGTGCGCGCGGCAAGAGTTGCGGCCGCCCATGGTGCGAAGGTCATGATCGCGGAGGAATTTCGAATTGGCGGGACCTGCGTCATCCGGGGCTGCGTGCCGAAAAAGCTCATGGTCTACGCAAGCCGGTTCAAGGACGATTTCGAGGACGCCGCCGGATTCGGCTGGACGCTCGCGGCGCCCTCCTTCGACTGGCCGAAGCTTGTTTCTGCAAAGGAAAAGGAGATCTCCCGCCTTTCGGCGATCTATCGCAGCAATCTTGAGAAGGCGGGCGTCACGATTGAAGATAGCCGTGCCGAAATCGAGGACGCGCACAAAGTGTGTCTTGCTGCCGATGGCCGCCGGGTCAGCGCGAGAATCATTCTTATCAGCACGGGAGGGATGCCAGTTCTCGAACCTGATGTTCCCGGCCGCGAATATGCAATCACCTCGAACGAAATATTTGATCTTGCCTCATTGCCAAAGCGCCTGCTGATTGTCGGGGGCGGCTATATCGCGGTCGAATTCGCTTCGATCTTCGCCCGTCTCGGGACCGAGGTCACGCTTGTCGCGCGCGGCGAAAATGTCTTGCGCGGTTTTGACGATGATCTGCGCTGCGGGGTGCGGGATGGGCTCACCCATGCGGGTGTCAAACTTAATTTTGGCATGTTGCCCACACACATCGAAAAGACGGCCACCGGCTATCGTGTGCGTCTAACGAGAGGCGCTTCGGTCGATGCCGAGCAAGTCATGATCGCAACCGGCAGGCGCCCGAATACAAAGGGACTTGGACTTGAAAAGGTCGGTGTTCAATGCGACGATCTTGGTGCGGTCAAGGTCGATGCGTTTTCGAAGACCAATATCGATTCGATCTATGCCGTCGGCGACGTCACCAACCGGATTGCGTTAACGCCGGTTGCCATCCGCGAAGGGCACGCTTTCGCCGATACTGTTTTTGCCGGCAGGCCGGAGGCCGTCGTGCACAGCAATATTCCGACCGCTGTCTTTTCGACGCCGGAACTTGGCACCGTCGGCATGACCGAGACGGAGGCGCGCGCGATCTTCGATTGCGTCGATATTTATCTGGCGAGCTTCCGGCCCTTGAAAGCGACGCTTTCCGGGCGGGCGGAGAAAACTTTGATGAAGATTGTCGTCGATGGCGTGACCGATTGCGTCCTCGGCGTCCATATCCTCGGCGAGAATGCGAGCGAAATGGCGCAAATTTTGGGAATCGCCGTGAAAATGGGGGCGAAAAAGGCGGATTTCGACGCGACCATGGCCTTGCATCCGACCTCGGCGGAGGAGCTCGTCACCATGCGCACGCGCACCGCGCGCTTCGAGCGGGAAATCGCCGGCCCGGAAGGCCCGGACTGCGGGCCAGTCGGTGAATGACAGGCCTTGTGAGGGCTGTGCAAAATAAGTCAAACTTATATCGCCGATGATGTAAGCGAGGATATCGAATCCATCTCATCCTCTTCCTGAGGTTTATCCTTGTCCGAGTGCCGTGCTCCGCTCTTTTGCTCCCGGGAAAGATTTTTTTATTTCAAGTAGCGATCCGTGGCGCAGTCAGTGTCCGTTTTTTGGCGCAGAGAAGAAATTTAACTCGGGATCGGCCCCATGATGCAAAACTTTTTGTAGTTTAGAGGCTGCAACCGCGCCAGCTTTTTTCTATCTCGACTCCCCAAAAGCGAGAGGCAGCTTTTTTCTGAGGCCGAGGCTGAGTCTGAACAGGAGCAATGACCCCTGGCGGCCGGGGTAGGCTGCAGCGTCATCGCAGAGAATGGCGGAGGGACGGGGGTGATGTCGAGGAAGGCTTCGCCTCACAAATATCCACCTTTTAGAGCGTGCCGCTCTTCTACTAAGTCGATTGGTCCCGAGAGTGGCCTAACGGTTCCCGGCGCCTGCAAGGTGTTGAAGATTTCGAGTGTAAGGCAAGCCTGGTCAGGCCCGCTCG
>Ga0335081_10017445_pt1 | contig 11623 bp, 11 predicted proteins | sample Lox_Sample_35_FD_206713 | JGI IMG/M metagenome (GOLD analysis project Ga0335081, IMG submission 206713) | Soil microbial communities from Loxahatchee National Wildlife Refuge, Florida, United States - Lox_Sample_3.5 | ecosystem: Environmental > Terrestrial > Soil > Wetlands | place: USA... | reverse complement strand
GTAGCTGTGATTCGATTAAGGTAGCTAAGTAGTGTTTTTCCATAAACAATATGTTCCGTCATGCCGGACTTGATCCGGCATCCAGAAGGTCTCGAAAGTCCTGGATTCTGGCTGGGGTTTATCCCGATGAAAATCGGGGCCGGAATGACGACTCTAATTGAGGGAGTAATTTGTAAACAGACACTAAATAAGGGAGCTATAATTGAGAAGAAAAAAAATCTCCCCTCGCCCCTCTTTGCCAAAGAGGGGTGATTGCTCTTTTTGTCGAGAGAAGGAGTACTAAGGAGAAAGCGAGTGGCACTTGAGAGGAAGTGAAGAAAATAAAAGCTATCGCTGGGTGATCCTGGTCGTAGTCTATCTATCGATCCTTGCCTTTACATTTATCTTCCAATCCATCCCTCCCCTCCTTCCTTTGATCATCTCTGAACTCCACTTAACTTATGCCCAATCCGGCCTTCTCATGAGCCTTTTCTCACTCCCCGGCCTTTTCATCTCGCTCCTGGGCGGATTTCTCTCGGACCGTTATAAAATGAGGCCATTAGCAGCGGGTTGCCTTCTGCTGATGATCGGAGGAACCATGCTCGTCGCGTTAGGGGCGGACCTTCGAATCTTATGGCTCGGCAGAATCATTGCAGGAATGGGTGCCATCACCCTTTCCATCTTCCTTCCCAAACTGCTTTCTCAATGGTTTAAGGACAGAGAATTGGGTCTTGCAATGGGGGTCTACAACACTGGCGTTCCTCTGGGTTCGGTCATCTGTTTTGGGCTCTTCGGAGGAATGGGAAGCCAGTGGGGATGGCGCATTCCGATCTTACTTACTGCGGTCTATCTGTTGGCCACGTTCGCCCTTTTCTTAAGCCTTTACCGATTGCCGCATGCGGAAGAAAAGAGAAATGATGAACCCGCCAGTATCTATAAGTCGATAAAAGAGATGGGATGGCCCATCTGGTGGGTAGGTCTTTCCTGGCTCTGGTACAATGCTGCCTTCACCTCCTTTGCCACCTTCGCCCCCAACTTTTTTCTGCAGAAGGGCTATACAATTGAAAAAAGCGGCCTCTTCATCGGAATTCCCCTATTGGGTTCGCTCCTCTTTAGCGCCCCCGTAGGCTACCTCGTGGATCGGTTCAAACATCAGGAATGGTTCATCGGAACAGGAGCCATCGCGCTGGCGGTTTTGGCCTCGTTTTTCAATTTCAGATCTCCGTTCCTTCTCCTCGTTATCCTCATGGGAATTTTCTCCGCAATGATTCCCGCTCCTATTTATTCCCTTCCGCCGGAAATATTAAAAACAGAAAATGTTGGATTGGGATTTGGGGTCATCTCGACCTGCTCGAGCATCGGCCTGTTTGTTGCGCCCTATCTCGTTGGAAAAGCCAAAGACTTGACGGGCTCTTACACTTCGAGCTTCGTCTTGATCTCAGTCTTCTTCTTTCTCATCGCAATCGTCATCTTCTTCGGACACCGCTCCCTTAGGGAAATTGAGGCAGGAAGAATCGTCCCCTAAGAGCATTAAGAAGGGACAGGCTATTCTTTCAACTTCCTATCTGGCATAAGTTGCTGCCTAAATTGAGAAAAAGTGGCGTGTCCTATTTTTCCCTTCTTATACAAAAATGTCATTCCCTGGCTAAATTCCTTACAATTTGTCTTGCTTCTTCAGTTTGCCTTCTTTTACTTACACACGAGGCCGTCTTCCTATACCGTAGGATACCTTAGAAAAAACAATAGGTTATGAGAAAGCAGACCTGCTTCATGAAAATTTGGAGCATCTTGGAACAAAACTTGCTTTTTTGCTAATCCTTAGGAAAATCTATACCCGTTGCAGGCTAAATCATGCTGGCGAAAAAATCCAAAAGAGCCACTTCAGAACAGCACAAAGAAACGCACATACCAGCCCAAGACATGAAGAGAAGCAAAATAACTGCCCACTTAGCACACCGAACAAAAACTCGAACCCTCAAAAACTCAGCCTCTACCAAACCCTTCCCCGCTGAATGGGCGGAGGAGGCATTGCGAAAAAGCGAAGAGAGATACCGGACCATTCTCGAGGAAATCGAGGAAGGATATTTTGAGACTGATCTTGCCGGCGACTTTACCTTCATTAGTGATGCCGCATGCGGACATTTGGGATATTCCAGGGAAGAATTGATCGGAATGAACAACCGGGTGTATGCAGATGAAGAGAATGCAAAGAAAGTGTTTCAAGCTTTCAGCAAAATCTACCAAACAGAGCAGCCCTGTAAAATATTCGATTATGAGGTCACGAGAAAGGACGGGGCTAAGGTAATTGTCCAACTGTCGGCATCTCTGATAAGGGATTCAGAAGGGAAACCCATCGGATTCCGTGGTATTTCTCGAAACATCACCGAACGCAAGCGGGTAGAGGAGGCATTGCTTAAAGCAGCCCAACAATGGCGGGCGACTTTCGATGGTATTAGCGACATCGTTTGCCTGCTGAGCCGGGAAGGAAGAATTATCAAATGTAACAAAGCCCTGACAGATCTTTTGGGGAAACCTTTCAGTGAAATCATTAACCGCACCCATTTGGAAATCCTGCACGGTGCTCTAATGCCTATTCAAGAGTGCCCCGTCGAGCGTTTGTGGAAGACCCACCGCAGAGAAACCGATATCCTACTCATAAATGACCGATGGTTTAGCATTGCCGTAGATCCACTTCTGGATGAAGCCGGTCGTCTCGTTGGAGCTGTTCACATCATGTCTGATGTCACTGAGCGGAAGCGAGCGGAGGAAGCGATCAAAGAGTCCGAAAAGAGGTATAGGCAAGTCATAGAAAACGCCGTAGATATTATCTACACAACGGACGCAAATGGTAATTTTACTCACGCCAATTCTGCGGCTCTGACGACTACGGGTTACTCTCTTGAGGAACTTCAGCGATTCAATTACCTGGACCTCATCCTTCCTGAACACCGAGACAGGGTATCAACGATTTATATCGGTCAGTTTCGTGAAAGACATGCAACGACCTATGTGGAATTTCCGTTTTTCAACAAATCCGGAAATGTCCTTTGGTTCGGGCAGAATGCCTCCCTTGTGGTAGAAGGGGGAAAGCCTGTTGGATTTCACGTCATCGCACGGGATATCACCAAGCGCAAACAGGCAGAGGAGGCGTTGCGAAGAAGTGAGGAGAGATACCGAAGCATTCTTGAGAGCATCCAGGACGGCTATTTTGAGGATGACCTTGCTGGTAATTTTACTTTTGTTAATGATGTCATCTGCAGACATCTCGGATATACCAAAGAGGAATTGATTGGGATGAACTACCTGCAGTATGCAGACGAGGAAAACCGTAGAAAGTTGCATCAGCACTTTAACAGGCTCTACCAAACGGGCCAACCCGACAGGCCACTCGAGGTGGAATATCTGAGAAGAGATGCGGCCAAACTGGTTACTGAAATTTTTGTATCTCTTATAAGGGATTCGGAAGGCAACCCGATTGGGTTTCGGGGCATCTCGCGCGACATCACCGAGCGAAAGAAGGCGGAAGAAGAAAAGTTGTCTCTTCAGGAGCAGCTCCGGCAATCGCAGAAAATGGAGGCCATCGGCCAGTTGGCAGGAGGGGTTGCCCACGATTTTAATAACCTCTTGACCGTCATCAAGGGCTACAGCCAGCTTTCCCTTCTCGACCTGAAAGAGGATGACCGCCTGCGGGGAAACATCCAAGAGATTGAAAAAGCCACCCAGCGAGCAACCGATCTCACCCGTCAGCTCTTGGCCTTCAGCCGTCGTCAGATCTTAGACCTCAAAGTGCTCGACCTCAATGTTCTCTTAAAAGATCTGGAAAAGATGCTACGCCGGATCATTGGCGAGGACGTCGAATTGCTCACGCTCTTATCCGAAGATTTGGGAAAGGTGAAAGTAGACCCGAGTCAAATCGAACAAGTGATCTTTAATTTAGCCGTAAACGCCAGAGACGCAATGCCCGCCGGCGGCAAACTCGCCATCGAAACGGCCAATGTTGAGTTGGATGAAGAATACGCCCGGGTCCATGTCAATGTGGCCCCAGGGCGATATGTGAGGCTTTCCATCAGCGATACAGGGGTTGGGATGACGCGGGAGGTAAAAGAAAAAGTCTTCGAGCCCTTCTTTACGACTAAAGAAAAAGGGAAGGGGACCGGGTTGGGCCTCTCCATGGTCTATGGAATCGTGAAGCAGAGCGGTGGGAATATTTGGCTTTATAGCGAACCGGGTCGTGGGACAACCTTTAGGATTTATTTTCCAAGGACGGAGGAAGAAGCGGATACTCTTCGCGAGCGACAAGAAGCGGAATTCTTTCCGAGGGGAAGCGAGACAGTCCTCCTGGTGGAGGACGATGAATTGGTGCGAGACCTGGCAATCCGGCTCTTAGGACAACAGGGTTACAGAGTTTTGGACGCCGTCAATGGCCAAGACGCGCTGCAGGTCGCGAAGGAACATCTTGGAGAAACGATCCACCTCCTGCTGACGGATATTGTGATGCCCCAGATGGGTGGAAAGGAGTTGGCCGATTGGCTTAGAATCTCGCGGCCCAACATCAAGGTCCTCTTCACCTCGGGTTATGCAGACAACGCGATTGTGCACCACGGTGTGCTGGACCGCGGGACCCACTTCTTGCAAAAACCCTTCTCACTCAAAACGCTCTCGCACAAGGTGCGCGAGGTATTGGACGGATAAACCGGGATGACGTAACGCCCCTTCATCCCCCCTTAAGTTAAGGGGGAGATGAAGGGGGGTTAGAAAACTGAAACAGATTGGAGCAACTCAATGAAAGAGATCATGACACCCCGAGAAGCAGCCGAATATCTGAGCGTCCATGTTCGAACCATTTACCGCCTGGCTAAGAATGGAGAAATCCCCGGCCGAAAGGTAGGTGGAAGTTGGAGGTTCAAAAAGGGCGCCCTGGATCAATGGCTCTCATGGAGAGAAGACCCTCTCACTGACGGAAAAGGATACAGAGAAAGAGTTCAAGGGAGCAAGTAAGTGGAAAGCCGAATCTTAGTCGTGGATGATGAAAAAGAGATCAGGGGTTTTCTCAGCAAAGCCCTTACCCGCTTGGGGGGATTTCAGGTGGACCTGGCGGAATCGGGAGAGGAAGCGCTTCAGAAAATCGAGAAAGAGTCTTTCGATCTCGTTTTGACCGATCTGAAAATGCCAAAGATGGACGGACTCCAATTGATCTCCGAGGTTGCTAAATCAAAACCGGAAACCCTGACGATGATGATGACGGGTCACGGAACCATTGACTCTGCGTTGGAGGCGATGAAACGAGGAGCGAGTGATTATCTCATGAAGCCCCTTAACCTCGATGAGCTGATCGTTCGCATCCGAAAGGTTTTGGACGAAAAACAGCGCTTTGTCAGACTCAGGGACTTCGCCGATCAGCTCGAAAAGGCCAACCAGGAACTGCGAAGGATCGACAGCATGAAGTCGGAATTTGTCTCGGTAGCCTCCCACGAGCTGAGGACGCCGCTCGCCGCGATTAAGAATGCGGTCCAACTGGTCCTCAAGGGGACCACCGGCAAGATCAATGAAAATCAGGCGAAGTTTCTTTCCATGGCAGAGAGAAATATCAATCGCCTTACCAATATCCTCAACGATCTGCTGAACCTCTCGAGGATTGAGTCTGGAAAAATTGAACTCAGGTTTGAGAGTGTCGGGCTGAAGGGGATTATCGAGCTGACGGCATCCTCTCTCAGGCCCCATGCAGACGGAAAATCGATTAAGATCGACTCGGAAGTCAATGAACCGCTCCCGGCAGTCTACGGGGATCCGGAAAAAATTGAGCAGATTTTGACGAACCTTATCGGTAACGCAATCAAATTCACTCCGGAAGGAGGAAGGATCCTCATTACAGCCCGGTCCCTCCCTCCCGATGAAAAGTCCGGCTATGGCGACAAGGTCGCTGTCTCCGTAAAAGACACAGGGATCGGGATTCCAGCCGGACATTTGGATGCCATCTTCGAAAAATTTCATCAGGTGGAAGGCTCGCTTCATCGATCGGTGAGCGGGACAGGATTGGGGCTGGCGATCACAAAAGGATTGGTGGAAGCTCATCAAGGAAAAATCTGGGTGGAGAGCGAGCTGGGAAAAGGAAGCACATTTACATTCACGTTGCCCCTCTCGGAAGGCGAGAGAAGGGACTCTTATTTCCGCTTCATCCTGGACAAGGAGTTTCAGCGAGTCCAGAAAAATGATGCTCCCCTCACCCTTTTTCTCCTCCAGGTGTCGGATGAAAGGAGCGAGATTAAAGACGCATTATTAGACCAATTGGAAGAAAAGATTAAGCAGTGTCTTTGCCGAAAGGCAGATATCTTATTGAGACGGGAGAAAGAAAAAATACTGGCCGCTTTATGCGAGGCGGACCTCAATGGAGCTCGGGTCATTCGACAGCGGATTGAGGAAGGAATTCAAAAGTCCGCTTTTGGAGGTCAGGAACCAGCTGCGGTCATCAAAGTGGGAACGGCCACTTACCCCGAAGAGGCCCTTTCAAAGGCTGATCTCTTCAGGCTCGCAAAAGAAAGGTTGGGAGGTTGAGAAATGGCTGCGAAAAAGATCTTGATTGTGGATGACGAAGTCGATTTGGTGGAGACCGTCCGTTTTCCCCTGGAGATCGAAGGATATGGCGTCCTGGTTGCTTACAACGGCGAGGATGCCTTGAACCTGGCCCGCAAAGAGAACCCGGACCTGATCCTTCTGGATCTCATGCTGCCGAAATTGGATGGGTACAAAGTATGTCGGCTGTTGAAGTTTGACGAGAGATACAAGCATATCCCCATCCTTATGTTGACCGCCAAGACTCAGGAAAAGGATAAAGTCATTGGAATGGAGACAGGGGCGAACGAGTATATCACCAAACCCTTTGACATGGATTATTTGTTGAAGAAGGTGAAGGAGTACTTGAATAAATAAAGTTTTGAGTTCGGAGTTCAGAGTTCGGAGATTTAAATAAGGCACCCCGAACTCCGAACTAATTACTCCGAACTTTAGTTCGGTGAGAACATGCCGACCTTTAAGTATCGTGTCAGGGACAGATTGGGAAAAGCGATGATCGGGACAATCGAGGCTCCGACCGTTGAGGCAGCGGGAAATCGCCTCTACCAGACGGGATACCTCCCCATCGCTATCGAAGAGGAATCGACCTCGGTCACCGTGAATCTGTCAGATTTCTGGAAGCGATTTCGAAAGGTGAAGCCGGAGGAAATAATCGTCTTCAGCCAGCAGCTTTCCACTTTGTACAAAGCAGGATTGCCATTGCTTTCGGGACTGCAGGGTTTGAGAGACCAGACAATGAACCAACGATTCAAAGAAATACTGGAGGAGATCAATCTCCAGGTCGAAGGGGGAAATACACTTTTCGGGGCTATGTCCAAGCACCCGGATGTCTTTTCCGAGGTATATCTCAATATGATCCGGGCTGGTGAAACCTCTGGAAGGCTGGGGGAGTCGCTCGATCGTTACGTAGCCCTTGCCGACCGAGAATTGAGAAGTCGCCAGAAAGTGAAAGAAGCAACCCGATATCCGAAGATCGTCGTCTTTTCAGTGATCGCCGCATTTGTCGTCTTGATTGCTTTTGTCATTCCGAGGTTTGCTCAGGTTTTTGCTCAATTTAATACGACGCTACCCATGCCTACACGAATAATGATTGGAACGAATAATCTCTTTCATTATTATTGGTATATTATTCTGCCGGCGGTTCTGGTTATCCCATTCCTTTTGAGACGCTATGTTCAGACAGAAAAGGGAAGAGTCTTCTGGGATGGGCTCAAGACGAGGATTCCAGGACTTGGTCATCTCTTCGTCATCGCCGCCCTCTCTCGGTTTGCTCATACCTTTGTCATGCTAAACAGGAGTGGTATCCCCATCCTCCAGACCCTTGAAGTCACTTCCACTACCATCAACAACGTTGTCATTTCTCAGTCGATTAGAGAGATGAGCCAACAGATCAGAGAAGGAAGAAGTTTGGCGGACTCGATGAAAGAGACTGGAAGGTTTACCCCTCTCGTCATCCAGATGGTGGGAGTGGGAGAGTCAACGGGAACTTTGGATGATATGTTGATAAGAATAACGGAATACTATGATATCGAGCTGGAAAATGCGATTAAGAAAATGACGACTTACATAGAACCTGCTCTGACATTGTTTATGGGAGTCGTCGTTCTGTTGCTGGCACTTGCCGTGTTCTTGCCGTGGTGGAACATGGCCAAACTGTTTAAATAGGCTAGGAGGAAAAATGTTTAAGAAAATATACACAGCAACATTAACCACCGCAAAGATCGTCATTCCCGCGAAACTTGTCCCTGCAGGTAGTAAGCAGGGAGCGGGAATCCAGAGAAATACTGGATTCCCCCGTATCAAGTACCCCGTGTCAAGCACGGGGCAGGCTAAGGCAAGCTTAGTCTTGCCCGGAATGACAGAATGCCTCCGGTTATTATTGCCGTTGACTATTTGGTCATGCCACGCGTGCATTGCCCCTACGGTAAGGTTGTATCATGGGCTCTCAGCCGCACCCTTTGGTTTACGCGGTTCTCATAAAAATACACGAATGACTGCCGAGGTAATTTCGCAGGCTAAAGCCTGCCCTTACTCGTTCAGCAGAGTCTCGAGTATGCCCGTCCCCCATGGTAGCTCTGCTACTGAGGATGGAAAATGCGGCACTCCCTCCCCAACCCTCCCCCCTGGAGGGGGAGGGAGAGGGTGGGGGGGATTCACTTTAATCGAACTCATCGTGACGATGGTTATCGTCGGAATCTTGGCTGCCACTGTGCTGCCCAGGATCAATTTTGGCTCCATCTCCTCCCAAATTTCGGTGGCCGGAGCAGCGAATATGGTCGCCTCCGACATTCGATATGCCCAGGAATGGGCCATGGCCAACAGGACTTCAAAAAGTATCATTTTTACAAATGGTTCTTCTACCTACACGTTCAGCCCTATAAGCACAGGGATGGATCCATCGGCTCAACTGCCGTCGGGAGTAACGATTGGCACCACAATAACATTTACATTTAACTCTCTTGGGGAGCCTACGTTGAACGGAGGAAATTCCGTGAGCGTATCCGGGACAACCATCCCTGTGTTGCAATATACAGGAATGGTGAACTATTGATTGGGGATTTCACCTGCCTTCGCCGGAGCGGCTTCGCGCAGGCAGGGAATGCGGATTACGGAATAAAATTATTAGAAATCTCCCCTCGCCCCTCTTTTGCAAAGAGGGGTAACTCCTCCCTTTAGCAAAGGGAGGTTAGGAGGGATTTTCAAAAGGATGCCGTCACACTGATGAGTTTCTTAATGACAGTATTTAAAATTAGGATAGCAAGGAACGTAAAAATGAATAAACATTCCGCATTCCGCAATCCGCATTCCGCAATCGATAGAAGGGGCTTCACACTTATCGAAATCATTGTCTTGATCGTTATGGCAGGTATCATCATTCCTACCATCATCATCCCTTTTGCAACAGGCATTCGATCAAGCAATAAGCCTGAAATGGTAGCAACGGCGATGTACCTCGCGCACCAGAAGATGGAAGAGTTAATGAAATTTAATTATAGCCAGGCAAGTTTAAGTACCGGCACCTATACAACGCCGGCGCCGTCTATTACCGGCTACACGTGGCAATGGACCATCTCTTATGTAACCAATGCTTTTGCTGCTTCAGGGACGGATGTCGGCTATAAAATAATTCAGGTTACTGTAACAGACCCACAAGGTAGCACTTATAAGGCTTATTCGGTGGTAACGAAATTTCCGTAGAAAGGTCAAAGGAAGGGTAAAAATTGAGGATTGTGAATCCTATACACAGCATCATTAATCGCATCACGGTCCGTCATTCCTGCAAAAGCAGGAATCCAGAAAAATACTGGATTCCGGGCCAAGCACGGAATGACAAAGCGGGAAATCCAATGTCTCCTTCCTCTTCCAGGGAGGAGGGTTGGGTTGGGGCTAAGGGTTTCACTTTGATCGAAATGATTGTTGTGATTGTCATTTTATGCATTGTCTCAGCGATTAGTATTAAGTTCTTGGTCGATAGTCTGAGAGTCTATACAATGACCGTTAATCAAAAAACTCTTTTTGATGAAGGGAAATTGGCATTGGAGAGGATGTGCCGGGATATCCGGGATGCAAGCAGCATTTCCGCAACCACTGCGACATCAATCACTTTTGTCAGAACCAATGCAACGGCTCAGGACAGCGCCGGTGAAAGCATCACGTTTCAATTGACTGGAAGCAGTCTCCAGAAGGTGAAGGCCGCTACCGGCTATACAATGGCTAACAATGTCACTTCGTTTGCTGTAACAAATGCAACGAATGAAATCCTGCTTACATTAACACTCAGTCGAACAAGCGGCGAGAATGTAACATTACAAACGAAGGTTTATCCGAAAAACCTTCCAATAGACACAACCGGAACCTATAAGAACTTTTGCAGCAAGTGGATGGAGGCACATAGTTAGGAGTTGATTTGGAAATGAGCAAATCGGAATTGAAAAAATCTGACCTAATAAATTCGAAGGGAATTTCGGTCATATTCCTGGTTATTGCCATGCTGCTCATGGTCATCATCGGATATGTATTCTCTTATTTAATCCCCACAAAACAAAAATCCGTGGTCTTCCCTATTCAGTCCACCCAAGCATTCTTCATTGCCCAATCCGGAGTGGAATTCGCCGTCCGGTACGCTCAGGACAACGGTTGGACGACTACAGCATTGCTTAATACTAATCTTAATACTGCTCCTAACAACACAAGAACCCTCGGTCCAGGTAGTTTTTCGCTTAGTTACAGCAGCAGCACAGATACCCTCACTTCTAACGGACAAGTTCCCACTGGCACTACAAGAAGGAGCATTGTCGTCTTCCCTTTTACCAGGTTCTTGATGTCAATTACTTATTTTGGATCAGCCTCTACTCCTACTACTGATAACGGGACAAATACCGCCAATCCAACTGCGGTAACTCCTCCCGCAGGTCTGCTGGCGGGCGATCTTGTCCTGATGATAGCTCAAGCTCGCGCCAGTACGGGAACACTCGCCATATCTAACGCCGGAGGCCAAACCTGGACATCGGAGACTCAGGTAACCCAGACCAACTGCCGGATAGCGCTATTCTGGTGCAGGTTCAATGGCACATGGAGTGCCAATCCAAGCGTTTCCATGGGTAGCACCAATAGCAATACGGTCGTCATGCACGTCTTCCGGCCCTCCAACACCGGCAGTGTGTGGCAAGAAGATGTAGCACAGGTTTCCGGTACCTTCAACGCTCCAGGTGGAACACACACCGTCACCATTCCGGGGATCACCACGATCACCAATGGAGCCCTCGTCTTTGCAGCGTGGGCCTCTTCGGATAACAATACCTGGGGAACTCTGACAGCTGGGTGGTCAACTCCGGGTTTGGCTCAATACCGGAACTCGTCGGGCTCAGATCAATCTCAAACCCATGCCTACAGGGTCATGGCGACCGCCGGGGCTTCCGGGAACGTCAGCAAAAACCAGGCGACTCTTGGAGGAGACGCCGGTGCTTATTTAATCATTGCTTTTAAAGCAGTAATAACATGTCCTTAAAGTTTAGGAGCTAAGTATGCCAGAAATCATCGGTTTAGACATTGGTTCTCATTCGATTAAGTTGAT
>Ga0335081_10017444_pt1 | contig 11623 bp, 15 predicted proteins | sample Lox_Sample_35_FD_206713 | JGI IMG/M metagenome (GOLD analysis project Ga0335081, IMG submission 206713) | Soil microbial communities from Loxahatchee National Wildlife Refuge, Florida, United States - Lox_Sample_3.5 | ecosystem: Environmental > Terrestrial > Soil > Wetlands | place: USA... | reverse complement strand
ATTTTAGGTGGGGCCCGCTTATTGGACTTGGGAAAGCGTTTGATACGTCCAAGTTCTTCATTTTTTGTGGGAATGCTTTGGGTTCGCCGTATGGGAGTGCTTCCCCCTTGACCATTAATCCGGATACTGGGGTGACTTATGGGCCTGAGTTCCCTCTCGTTACGATCCGTGACGATGTCAAGTATACGCCTCTCAATCATCCGGACTAAACATAGTATCCACAAGTTATTGTTGGATGATCTGGGCGTGCGGCAGGTGGCGATTGTGATCGGTGGATCTATGGGCGGCATGAACGTGTTGGAATGGGCATTCTTCGGTCCCGAATATGTGCGATCGATTGTTCCCATGGCGACTTCAGCCCGGCATTCAGCCTGGTGCATAAGTTGGGGCGAAGCACAAAGACAGAGCATCTACGCTGATCCGAAATACCGTATCTCCATCATCCACCTCCAGCGCTGACAACCATAGTTGACGGATACTACCCGCCCGATGATGTAGATTTCTGTCCTTATCTTTTGCTAACGTCTATATAGCCCCCCCTTTCCGGACTAGCGGCAGCACGTATGTCCGCCCTCCTAACCTACCGCTCTCGAAACTCGTTTGAATCCCGTTTTGGTCGGAAAACCCCCGATCCAGCACGAAATCCGTACCCTGAACAGCCTCCGGCTGAAAGCCCCTCCGAAAAACACTGGCAGGTTCACAACGACGGGCATCGTCTCCGAGGAACCGTTCGTTCCCGACACACCTCCCCTTCCAGACCTTCCGGATCCCCCGCCAGTTCACTCGTCGTCAAGAGCCCCCATGGAAATGGACTTTCCCCAGCTCCTCCTGCGAAGAAAGCGGCGCAGCATTATTTTTCTGCACAATCGTATCTGAGGTATCAGGGGAGTAAATTCGTCAAGCGTTTCGATCCCAATTGTTATATTGCCATCACACGGAAATTGGATACTCATGATATCGCGCGGTTACGCTATTCGAGTATTCACGAGGCTCTGGGGTCACTAGCGCAACATGCTCTCGTTTTGGGTATCGAATCAGATGGTCTTTTCACATTTGCCGAACAGGAGGAGTTAGCGGAGGGTTTACCCAACGGACGACTGGAGAAGATTTCAAGTCCTGATGGGCACGATGGGTTTCTTTTGGAGTTTGATCAGGTCAATCGGCTCATCATGGGGTTTATGAGGGAAGTTTTGCCGGAGATTATGAATGTTGAGACGGCGGAAACTGATATCGGCGAACTCAAGGCGGTGAAAACAAGTATGTTTGGCGAGGCTGAAGTCGAGGTACCACCCTACACACTCTCGTTTCGTTACCTGTTGAGGCTGACTTTGGTTTAGGATATCACTTCTTGGTAAAGCATTGGGTTGGTGGTGATTTGATGGGGTTTTACTATTCCGAGACTATTCAACTAGCATGGACACTTCGATGTAGCTTTAATCGGGATCGTCAGGGCCGGGTGAGATCTTCAACAGGACTTTAGAATTTATTTTTTTCGTTGGGACTCAGACCCCTGAGCTGAACATGTTTGACTGGGATGGTTTTTATTCAGTACTTCGGCTCTTGAAATCAATTCGTATGCGCGGCCTTCGACCTCCCAAGGGCCTGATCAAGTCTGCTTCCTGAGATAATTGGGCCGGATTTCCTCAAAACCCTATATAGGCCGTCCCATTCTTTGGAACGCATAGGCTACATCTTCACCGTAACGCACAACAACGGTCCTTCGAATCTGAGGACTTTCAGATGATCTAACGAAAGAGAACGGCACGTGACTCTTGCAAGTAGTTCCTCAACGTCACAGGAGTTTCATGATACACCGGAAGACAAATTTGTTTAATACCTCCAATACGGGCAAGGCGTGGGATGTCATCGCCGGTCACACCATAATCGCAGTCTTATACGCCGCCTCGCGACTCCTGCAGTTATGCTGCCGTAACCAACCCCGAATCTTGTTGGATGAGCCCCACAAAGCACAGTTCCAATGCTTCTCTTGGTTGCTGCTCATTTTCCGCCCATCCCGCAATGACTTGACTGGGAATGGAAGAGGGTGGAGTTGGGCAAGAGACGACTCACAGACCCTTAGATACGACTTATATTAATGCGGCGGTCCGTGTGTGCATGCAGGCACAACGTGCCATCGCCCCTTAATTTGGGAGATCTTGTTTCAAGGTTATTGTGTTTTGTTTCCACTATACGACTAGAAGTTACCTACATATCCAAGTATAATACCAATGCTAAATTTTAGAGTAAAAAAGAAAACCTCTGTCATCACAAAAAATACATCCAAGAATGGTTTCGTGCCGAAACACAACTCTCTAAACATGAAAACTCCCCAAATAAACATAAACCAATAAACACGTCGGGCTTTGAGAGTACCCGTAAATCAGGAAAAACCAAAAAATTTAACCAGAAAAGGCGGTTGCAAAACAGCGATCGAAATAAGGAAACATCCCCGATAGATGCTCCACACTAGTATTATATTTATTTGGCCACACCGATTGCAGGGATTGTGATGGGCGTGAATCGACCACCACTACTAACGCTCCCACTCCGTCGCACCCTTGCTTTATCTGGATTATTCCCCGGAACGAACCGTCTCAGAAACCCACTCTTCGATTTCTTGACTTGCTTCCCAGCCAGTTGTTGCGGACCAGCAACAAAATCCGCGGGCCCGGTGTTCCGGAGGAAAGTCACAAGAGAATCCATTCGTTCCGTATCCATGACGGGGTCTCGTGCAGCTCCACGCTTGTCAGGCGAACAGATACTCTGAGTCCGTTTGACTGGAAGAATCTCGTCTGGATCCTGTTTAGAGTGAAAGGGGCTGGAGCGGCCGTGTGATGAGAAGTAGTCTTCCGAGGTGGACATGAGGGAGCCTGAAGGGAGATTGACGTTGAGTTGATTGAAGGAGGAAATTGCGGGAGGAGCGGTTTGTGCGCTAGGGGTGGGAGACATGGCGCGAATGGCCGGGCTAGTGGGGGACTGAACGCTCCTCGCAGCATCAAAGATGTCGACGGCTCTTGGTTCAGGAGATCTCACCAATGGTCTGCCCCTTATGGACGGTTCGGGAGATTTCATGTTTGCCCGACCGAGCGGTTCGGGGGACTTCATATTGCCCCGCGTACCCTTTTTCGAAAAGCTTCCCGTTAATTTGTGGCGGAGATTCTGAGGAGTTGTCGGGGACGGTGGCAAGGTGGGTTCGGGTGGGGACGTATTGCGGAGAAAATCAACGAGACTTTCTTCCTTGGGGCCAAAATTCTTGTGTTTACGACGTGCACCAGGGTATAATGACAATTCCAGATCGTCATCAGAGTCCTCGTATTCATCGAGGGTATTGCCGTATGCGGTACTCGTACTCGGCGACGGCGGGTATCGTTGAGATTGGAGATTTTGGTACTTGAGTAATCCGGTTGTGGATGAGTCTCCTGTGGAATGAATGGAATTGGCGGCGTGTTTCTCTTCGTGATTACTACGGTTGCCAAGGTTGATGCGCGGGACCGGTTCGTCGGGGCCGGTAGTGCGGATAAAGGCGGCAAGTTGGAGGGTTGAATGTTCGGGGTCTGCGCCAACTGGGCTTCGAGGGACGTATTTAGATGGGATATGATGGGGTCTGGGTGGCAGATTTGATGCGTTATTCCTCAAGGCTGGAGTGGAGGGCATGCTGCGGACATTTGCTACATTGGGAGTTCTGTTGAATGGATTTGTGGGGAGAGATCCCCGGCGTTCGTAGGTTGTTCCACCGAGGAAGGATTCAGGACCGGTTGAACGCAGAAAATCGGCCAATTCCCTCGTGGAGTTTTCAGCCGCCTGTTGAAGAACACGAGCAGGAATAGTTCGTTGTTCCGATAAATCATCCTGCAGATTAGCCACGAGCTAATAGGGAGGAATACTTCAATACTTCTCAGAGATGTGGGAGTGAGCGTCATCTTCATCGTTTCCCCACTCCTAATCAAACTCTCGAACCTCATTTTCCTCTCTATTTCCTCCGGACCTGCCGAATCCGTCTCAATCGTCAAATCCCTGTCCAAGGGGGCCTTGCGATTCAAAAACTTGTTCCTCAACCGCTCCGCTTGACTTGTCAAACTCGAGGATCGCCGATCTGCACTGTGAGTCGAATTCGTTCGGGAAGGACTCTTATTCGACCCCTGAGATTGTCGCGTAGGCGGCGGGCTACTCTTTGGTGGCACCACTGGCGGCGTAGCATAGTCTCCTACCTCAGAACCGATAGATTCGCGACCTGAATGTTCCATGATGGGAGTGAGTTCGGTGTGGGGATAGACAGGGGCGCCACGGACGAGATTGTGGACGACGACGGAGGACATGCCATTTGTGGTTATATCGCCGAGACCGAGACCGACTTGGCCGGCAACAGCCTGGTCGCGTTCCAGTTCGGCGAATTGGTTGGCGATGCGGTCGTTGACGTGATCTGATCCTGCATAGGAGGAGTCTTCTTCTGACTCCTCCTCTGCGATGGGTTCTTCGGTAAGCGGGCCTTGGGCTTCGGATTTGGGCCAAGTTCCAGGGACGAGATTGGTTTCGGCGTCAGATGTCTCCCTGGGAGAGGGTGTAGGCTTGGGGGGTTCGGGTGTTGGCGTGTCGGAGGGTTGAGTTGATTCTTCGGGGGCTTCTTGTTCGCCTTGAAGGGATGATACGGCAACGCGCTCAATAGATTGTTCGTCAAAGTCAGGGGCGACGTCGACGTTCGAATCCGCGTTGTCATTGTTTGGGCGACTGGATGCTGGAACGGCTTCCTCAACATGCATTTGCGTTGTTTGCTCATCGGTGACTGTCTTCGCAGCATAGTAGAATTTTTCGTTGACAGGCGTTTCGGTCTCCCAAATCGAAAACTACAAGTTAGTGGGTCCTCTGAGGATAGCGAAAATACATCAAATCCATCCACTCCGCCAACGACGAATTCCTCCGTTTTCTTCGCCTCAGGCTCCGCTGCTTCTTTTGTCTTCCCGGCAAACTTGACAGTGTGCGTTGTAGGTGTCTTAAGTGGATCTTCCTCAATTTTGGCGACCGGTCGCGGTGTAGGCAAATCATCCTCGACATCCTGGGCCTTGACAATCGGCGGCGTCAGGATCCGGAGCGAGTCGTACGAAAGGGGCCTCGTCGACGAACTCTCTCTCCCAAAATACTCCACATTCTGTTCCTTTGGACTTTCTGGGGACGCAACCCCTCGTCCAGCCAGCGTCTCCTTAATGTCCGTCAGGGTATCGTTGTTCATCGTCAAATCGGGGCGTGAAAGACGATGTTTATGTCTTCGTTCCCCAGAGGCAGAGAGGCGGTTTGTCGAAGGCGTGGGCGCTGGTTGTACGGCGGTCGGGTTACTGAACCTTCGGGACATTGAGCGGAAATTGGAAGAAGGGAGTTGGTTTGATGCTTCTGTGGTGCCATTTCGCATGGCGTCGAAATGAACGGAATAAGGGAGGATGGTAGAAGCGACGTTTTCGGAGCGTTTCCACTTACGCCAAAGTCGGGTTGTCAAATCGTCTTCGACGATGCCGCGTTTGATGTCCGCGTCCTCGACATTCAAGAGAGCTGAATGGTGCATGGGGTCGGTCGTCGTGCCGTGATGATGCGTGAAGCGATGAAGTGCCGCTCGTCCACCGACACGAAGACAATGACTCGCTACTGTCTCGAGAACAGCAGCGAGATAAATTGCGGCCGCGGTGGAAAGTTTCTGCGAAGCGGGGATTTGTGCGTCTGGATCCTCCTCATACTCCTCAAAATCATCCTGTTCCTTGTCGCCCAAGATAGAATAGACCATACAAACAATCCTCGCACGCGCCCATACTTTATCCAAGTCCCACTTGACCTCCAATTCATCTTCATCCGTCCCATCCTCTAGATTTCCGTCTAACTCTGCGTCACCGACATAGGCATGATCAAGCAACTCCTGTTCGGCGCTCGCCATCGCCGAAGTCCCCAATGTCGTCCGAATAACAAGCGCCACTCCATCCCGCAATCGTGACAATGCCGTACTCCGCGTCCGTGCAAGAATCTCATGCAAAATATAATCAAGGAAGAAATTGACGTTCTGCACAGCCATCGGCGTCACCACGATATCCCGCGACAAAACATGATGCGCATTCCCTGCATCAACAAGGAATTCCTGGACAGTGGAAAGGGCGCCGGAGACGGAAATGTATTCTGGGTCGGGGATGTGCATGTATTGGGGGAGAAAGTAGACGGAGCCTACAGAGGAAGAGGCGGTCGTCGAAACTGATGCGACCGATGGATTTGTCGAGTGACTGGCCGGACGCACCATGGCTCCGCGGGCAGGTGGCGGCTGTCGTTGGATTGGGCCCTGCGAGAGGGAGGGGAGCAAAGTTAAATGAGGGGAATGAATTCCAGCGCCCGGGCCCGAAAAGTTGGATTATAGAACCGAAAAGGGGGGCCCGCTTCCGCTCGATTTCTGCCCTTTTCCCTTTGTTCTTTTTGCGACTGTCGATGGTGAACGTCCGAATGTGGTCACACTCTGCCGTCCGCAATTAACTGTAATAGGGAAAAGCGGCTGACAGGAACGGCCTAGAAAGAGGACAAGAGTCAGCCGGACATCTTAATACTTTATACGTGCTCAAAACATGCAACAAAACAGGGGGTGGAAATTTTCGCTCGTAAAGCGGTCTGTGCGTTGGGAGGGGGAGGCTTGGATAGCAGGCTACGGACGGCCACAGTAACGAACTTTGCCACGAATAACTGGCGTTGGGAGGAATTAACCTTTTTCTTACTCGCTTGTTCTCTTTGATACAAGGATGATGGTGACGAAAGAGGCTGAATCGCGGATGAGTGACTGGACACGACGAACGGTGCAGCTCTCAATTGTTCTGCAATGACACGTAGGGCTGTCTGGGCCGATAGACGGTGCGCAATCGAAAATGTCAGAAACGTGGGCGGGCGCGGTCCCTCTTAAGTAGATTCGAAACTCCTTTGTGCTTTCGTCCTGGGGTAAAACAAATCGGTCCTTCGTCGGGTTTTGCTCGTGACGATTCTACGGTATATTAATGTATTAATCTATATCTTGTGTGCAAACTTATTTTTTTTTAGCTTTGCTGATAATTTTGGTGTCCCATCCGCCTTTACACCATTGGAGCCGTTTTCACGAGATCGACACTGTATTAAGTTGGGGTTCGCTGGGGCCACCTGCAAGTCATCATTGGCCCATCGCAAAGGGGACTCGGCAGTGCTCGTACATTCTAATCTAAAACAGCCCGCCAAGCCTGTGACGATTATGCCATCCAGCTCCGGCAATTCACGGGCCGTTTGATCAAACAATATCGGGCCGTGTGAAAAACCGGCTCCACCATCCTATCCCAGAATCGATATCTGTTGCACCCTGAACAATTGCTCTTGAGTAGCCAATTTCTCGCATCCCACGATCTAGGTATTGAGGAGGCGGGAAGAGATTCTCCAGATGAATAGCCGGATCGACAGGCTAAGACATCCTCCCACCTTCTTTTCAAATTAAAGTTCGCCGACGACGATCATCGATGAGGAAAGGCTGATTATGCAGTCGGCGGAAGGCGGAAGCATAGTCGCTCGGCCCCACACTTTTTCTTGCGGTCCGGTCCGAGTAGCTTTCAGTATTTTACCCGATCTTATTTCAATAAACGAAGTGGGGCAGACTCGGACTTGCTTTCCCTTAAATTTTTCGGTAATCTATTGTAAGTTTCGTGTTCACGTAGGGGCCGCAGCCTATTGCATTGATTCGGCGAGGGTTCAGTGTTACATTAGTCACTCAATCCAAATAATGTTACTTCTTATAACCTTTTTCCCAGCCACAGCAATACGATTCGTCACTTGCTCTGGCCTTCACCGCATGTCTTCGTTCATACTCCCAATGCACATCTTTTTGGTCGTGTGCAATGATGTATTCGTAACCTGTGATCGCAACTTTGGACAACCGGTCCATGATGTCAAGGATCTCTTAGGTGTCTTTTCCGTTGGCAACCAAGTGGGATCAAGAGGTGCCATCGCCCTTGAAAAGCGAATTGTGATGCTGGAGGTTTGGGACGGGAGATGGAGCAGCACGACTGACGGGACCACCGAAATCGCATCGATCCCGGATCCCGATGACATTATCGGGATCCAAGGTGAAGAAAACTATGGGAATTTGTACGGCTAGTCATAACGGTCACAACCGTTTTGAGGAGGAGGCCTTGACCGGCTGAGACTCCATTACAGGGGATTGGTCACGGAGCGGAGCTTGAGGAGTTGGTCCGCATCATCCCCTCACATACCAAACGAGACAAATGAATTAAACTGCTGCGACGCTGATCCTCTGGATATAAACTCCGTTTGTCGCCTTGCTTGACGTCTCTAGACACTATATTGAAGTCCCTATCGACAACTTTGCATTTATGTCTGCTGAGAATTTCGTCGGCCTCCCGCTTTTCCTTCTGTAGATCCAGCAATTGCAATTCGCATTGAAATTCTCTGTCCCAAATACTTCGGGTTGGGAATTCCTTCGGATTCCCTTGTTGAGTCGTTCATAAAGAATTCTTCGATAAGCATCAGGCTGAGTGCATGTTTACTCATCTGAATATTCTGTCAAGGGCCATGATGCCACCACATGTTGCGATAAATGAAGCTCGTGGTTATTGGATCAACATCCCAAATTAGCGATTTAATCCAGCAGTGGACTGCTGGAGGATTCCTGGTTGTGGGTGTCGCTCCTTTGAGTTATTCGTTGTTCGATCTTGTTCGAGATGGGGAGATGCGTTAAGTTAGGCTATGAGGGAAGACATAAGAGTAATTCCATTAGCGAATAGCAGGTTGAAACCGGATCTCCAGATTGAGTTCTGGGTTGGTCCACGATTGCTGTTGGTTCTCAATGGATGAAGCGTCGATAGGGTTCCCTCGCTGATTGATTTCAGGGGCGAAAAAAAGAGTTGTGGATTCTTCAACCGACGGTGGTGCATCCAGGACCCACTTGTTCTCGTGCTTGCATCCCACTCTTAAATATTATCACCGTCGGGATACGTCGCTATTGTCGCTAGTTCGCGATTCTCCGCCCCGACATTTCCATCCGACGCCCGGGTTGACCTCAGGATCTTCAATCCCTACAGCTCAAGCGAATTCATCTATAAATATCACTCAAAGACCAAGTACGTTCCCTGGAGGCCCGCAAGAGTGAGAATGAGTTCATTACCACCACATGCAACAACCGACTTTACCCCTGAGCAAGTCAAGGCCCTCTATCCTTCCGACCTCACCCTCCAATATGTCCAAATCTTCTTCCGACATGGTCTATCCCTCATGAACCATTCCCAAAACATGTCGCTAACGGGGTGGCTACAGGCGAACGAACCCCCGTCCGACAGAGACTCGTCGCCGCCGGCATCCCGCCCTTTTGGGACGTCTGCGCGGCTGCCGATGAATTCAGACAGACGGCTCTTATGCCGGCGGGGCACTTTCGTTCTCTTCATTATCGTCGAAAAGTTGAGAAGCCAGAGTCGACAGGACGACTCGAGTCAGTCGCTCAAAGTGGGAAACGCTATTGGTCCATCCTCCACCAAAACAGATACACACGCACACACGTCACCAGAGATGTGATGTCTTTGTATAGTGCTGACGAGCAGTTTGCTTGGAGAATTAACGGATCGGGGGCGAGAGACAACGTTGGCCCTCGGCCAGCGCATACGGAAATTATATGTGGACCGATTGAATTTCCTCCCACAGACTCTGGATAATGAGGATACCTTGTACATTCGGTAAATGACTGTTCCGAACAACCGCTTACCGTTGAAGGACTTCACATCTGCCGAGGACTATCGACAGCATGACACAAGTGTTTGCTGGATTATACCCTCAACAAAAGGGCATTCCGACTTTCCATATCCGTTTAAGAGATCACGAAAACTTGTATCCCAACGATGACTTCTGCCCGTACTAATCCCTCGCATCTCTGTCTCACGCTCTTCCCCTCTTCTCTACGCGTTCCTCCCAATTTGGGTTGCTGCATTCTGAGGACTAGGCGATTGAAGAAACTGTCCGATGTGTATTCGGTCAAGGCGGGAGAGGAATGGGATCCCAAACTAAAGCAATGGTCGAAGACGCTAAAGAAGTGGATTCCGAATGGGATTACGGTGAATGAACGACCGGACGCCCATGGTCTTCTTGATACCATTAATTCTTCTCTTGCACATGAGATTCCACTCCCCCCACCACTCATGGACCAGAAATTACGAGAAGATTTAGAAGCCGCTTCCGTCGCACAATGGTTCGGCGGGTATCTTGGTATTCCTCCCCCCCTCCCCCGCATTCCCGCGACTATATTCGAAGACAGCCCCTAACATTTGGGGTCAGAGAACGAGACATACCGCCGTTTAGGAGTAGGTCCCCTATTAGGCGACATCCTAGACCGCTTCACATACAGCGCACAAAATCCCGCTTCCCCACAGAAAATGGCACTATACGCAACGCACGATACTACTGTCGCAGCCCTCTTATGCACTCTTGGCGTCTTTGATCACCGCTGGCCTCGTTTTACTTCTAACATCACCTTTGAACTCTTTCATGATCGGTCTGCTTCGTCGAGAGTGCTTAATTTTATCCTTAGACAGGAAAAGTACTTTGTCCGGACGAGGTATAATAATGAAGTTGTCACATTACCTGGTAGATCTCACCGTCTTTATTTGTTTCTTCGTTTCTATTCTATTCTTTTCGTTTCCTTTTTATTTTGTATGTGTAAGGATATGGGGATGTGTGATTGACAAGACAGCGTGTAAACCGATGGGCAAGCATCGGGAAGGGGATGAGAGTTTGTGTACCTTAGCTGCCTTTCGGGAGGTTGTGGAACAGGTTAGACCGCAGGACTTCGGAAAGGAGTGTCGGCTAATTGGTATTTCACCCTACTTTATCAGACCTGATTTGAGTAGAAGTGGAGAAATAGCCAAAGTAATAAAGTATTAACTTGGTGCTCATCAATAGATGTTCGTGGGAGAAGAGTTTCCTGGTGAACTGTCTGTAATTATTTGTTCAGTATCACAACATTTTTGCAATATTTTTCGCTCCGTTACTGTCGCGCGTCCATCAATCTTGTCGAACAGTGCTTTTATTGACGGTGTGTCAACCACGAAGTTTGCAACGTTTTCCACCATGGCGACGTTGGTGTTTACGGTTCAAGAACAAAATTGGGGGTGTACGCACGTTAAGGATCTGATCTGTTGATCAATCCGTGCCCGCCACGTCGGGTTGAGTGAGGGACATGAACCAACCTTTTGATGTCGGCGCGGGCTCCTCCGCCTTGCCATTCGATCTGAATGTCCACTCGACCATCATATCGCACCTCTCCAATGCCTCGGACCACCTCCACAGCCTCTCCAAATCCTATACCTCCCTCCACCCCCTCTCCGCAACGCAACCGCCCTCCCAAGATGCCGTCCTTGCCGATGTCCTGACCCTCACCGCCTCCATCCAAAACTACCACCGCAGCCTAACCCAGCTTGTGCAGCCAATGAACGGGGCAGAACCTATGGTCCTTGGTGCGGAACGATTCGTCTCGCGACTCAAAGAACACGCCTCGTTCCTTTCCCTGTTGGAACTACGGAAACGCGCTATTCGGGCGGCGATGCAGCAGATTGAGGGTACGAATGTGAAGAAAGGTGGCCAGCGACGGGAC
>Ga0335081_10017443_pt1 | contig 11623 bp, 10 predicted proteins | sample Lox_Sample_35_FD_206713 | JGI IMG/M metagenome (GOLD analysis project Ga0335081, IMG submission 206713) | Soil microbial communities from Loxahatchee National Wildlife Refuge, Florida, United States - Lox_Sample_3.5 | ecosystem: Environmental > Terrestrial > Soil > Wetlands | place: USA... | reverse complement strand
ACCGAGCTTCTGGGTGACGAGGAGGTGCTGGGCATTCACCACATCCCCGTAGCCGTACCGAGGAAACTTCGCGTGCAGTCCGTCGCTCGGCTTGGTCGAACCCCCGCGCCCCAACCCGTCCGGGATGATCACGTAGTAGCGGGCCGCATCGAGGGGTTGCCCCGGTCCAAACAGCTCCGGGCCCATGGTGGGCGAGAAGAACTGCTTCGAGGTGCTGCTCGTCCCGTGCAGGAGGAGCACGGCGTTGTTGATGCGGCCGGTGGAGTCGCGCCGCGGCGTCCCGAGGGTCGTGTAGTGGAGCCGCACCCCCGAAAGCGACTCACCGCTCTGGAACTGAAAGTGGTCCACCACGAAGTCACCTTCGCTCTCGCCGGGGTAGGAGGCGGCGCGGGCCGGTGGGCCGAGGGCCAGAGCCAGGGCGAGGAGTGCTGCAGCGCGGGCGTGCGCGGAGAGCTGTGCAGGGTTCATGCTCTTTGCGTATAGCTGCCACGGGCCGTGCGCGCGGCCTTCAAAAGCGAGCGCTCGAAGTCTGTCGGGCGCCCTCGCGGCAGGAGAGCCCATTGCAGACCCGAGCCTCGTCGGAAAGGTGCGGATCGCTCATCGTGAGCGGCGGGAGTCGCGGCATCGGGGCGGCGACCGCGCGGCTCGCGGGGGAACGCGGGTATGACGTGGCCGTCGCCTACGAGAAGGACCGGGAAGCGGCCGAGAGGGTGGCGGCCGAGGTGGCGAACGCGGGCTCGCGGGCCCTGGCGGTGCGCGCGGACGTGGCTCAGGAGAGGGACGTGGTGCACCTCTTCGATGAAGCGGCGCACGCGCTCGCGCCCCCCTGCGCGGTCCTCGCCTGCGCCGGCGTCACCGGGGGTTTCTCCAGGGTGGAGGACCTCTCGGTGCAGACGCTCGAGCGGGTCCTCTCTGTGAACGTGATCGGAACCATCCTCCTGGCCCGCGAGGCGGTTCGGCGGATGTCCACCCGGCGCGGGGGGCGCGGCGGCTCCATCGTCACGGTGTCGTCCATCGCGGCCCAGCTCGGGGGGGCCGGGGAGTGGGTACACTACGCGGCCTCGAAGGGGGCAGTGGAGACCTTCACCGTGGGGCTAGCACGCGAGGTGGCGAGCGAGGGCATCCGCGTGAACTGTGTCTCGCCTGGGCTCATCGAGACGGGCCTCCACGCAGCCGCTGGTGATTCCGACCGGCCGCGCCGGCTGGCCGCGGGCATCCCCTTGGGACGTCCGGGGACTGCGGCCGAGGTGGCCGAGGGCGTTCTCTGGCTTCTCTCCTCCGCGGCCTCCTACACGACCGGGGCCATCCTGCGGATCAGCGGAGGCCGCTGATTCAGAGAGCCTTCCGTCAACTCACCGGATGACGTCGGGTGCCTGGGGAGAGCCGGGCGGCGAGGAGGACCGCACCGGTCCCCACTGCCGCCGCCGCCCCCACCACGGCCGGCGATGGGTCGCCCGTTGCCCGGGTGACCCATCCCGCCAGGATCGGACCCAGAACCTGGCCCACACCGTAGACGACGGTCAGGGTGCCGATGGTCTGGCTGGCGGACACTGGGCTCACGTGCTGCCCGAGGTCAAGCAGCACAGTGACGATGCCCACGAACGTCCCGCCGAAAAAAATGGCGCCGACGAGGGCCGCGGACCTTGACGGTGAGAGGGCCGGCAGCGCCATGCCGACGGCCTGCAAAGCATAGGCGAGGACGAGCGCGCGACCCTGGCCGAAGCGGCGGGAGAGCCTGTTCCACAGGATCGCCGAGGGAGCTGCGGCGAGACCCGAGGCCACCCAGACCCAGCTTGCCCACCGCTCAAGACCCTTGTTGTGCTGCACGGCCGTGACGGCGAACGTGCCCGAGACGATGTACCCGAGCCCCTCGAGAAAATAGACGAGCGAGAGGAGAGGGAGGCTGAACTCGCTCACCTCGCCTCGCGACGGAACGGGTGGGCTCACCGCCTCGCCCGGCGCCATGAAGAAGGCGGGCAGAGCCAACACGCCAGCGAGGGCGCACAGGAGAAGCCAAGGTGTTTGCCAAGGCGCTCGGGGCATGAGGGCGGCCAGGGTTCCGGCGAGCGCGATCCCGACTCCGATACCCGAGTAATGAATGCCGGCATGTCCCGCGTCGCCCACGGGGAGCACCTCGAGGACGCTTGCCGAGACGAGCACGAAGACGAGGCCACTCGCCACCCCCCCAAGGAAGCGAAGCAGACCGAAAGAGTACGGGCCTGGGAAGAAGACGACCGCGCCGGTGGTCGCTACGCTGAGAAGTAGGCCCAAGCGGATGAGCATTGCACGCGGTACTCCGCCTGGTGTTTGCCGAGCGCAGAGCGCTCCGGCGAGGTAACCGGTCAAGTTGGCGGAGGCGATGGCGCCGCCCTGCGCGGCGTCGAAGCCGAGGCCCGCCCGCACCGACGGAAGGAGGGCCGTGTACGCGAAGCGGCCGATGCCCATGGATAGCGCCAGCGCGGCGGCACCGGCCAGCGCCCGCGCGAGCGGCGAGGTCTTGAAGCTAGGGCTCACTTCGACTCCGTACCGCACCGCGCAGGGCCACGATTCGATGGACGTCGAAGCATGGTGTCCCGAGTAGCATTAGAGGATCTGGCCGTGCCGCGCCCCTCCGTGCTGCCCTCTGCCCACTTCGGCATCTCCGCCTTTGGAGAGCTCCTGAGCGACCCCTCGCGGGTCGCCATGCTGCTCTCCTTGATGGACGGACGCGCTCGGCCGGCCACCGAACTCGGTGACATCGCTCGTGTGACACGCCCCACGGCCAGCTCTCACCTCCGCCGGCTGCTCGAAGGCGAAATGGTGTCGGTCGAGCGGATCGGCCGCCACCGTTACTTTCGGCTCAAGAGCGAGCAGGTGGCCGATCTCCTCGAAACCCTTGCCCTCTTTGGACCTCCGCCCCGGCCCGCGCACGAAGATCCCGTCCGGCGGGCGCTCGCCCATGCACGGACGTGCTACCGCCACCTGGCTGGCCAGCTGGGGGTCGCCTTTCTCGACGCGCTCGAGCAAAAGGGTCTCTTGTGCGTCGCCGACGGAACGCTCGCTCTCGCCCAAGGCGGCGTAGCGAGCTTCGAGAGCCTCGGCCTCAAGGTCGAGCGATGGCCCACGGGAAAGGCGTGTCTCGACTGGACCGAGCGCCGGCATCACCTGGGGGGAGAACTGGGCGCGCTCCTCACCCGCCACCTGTTCACCGTCGGCTGGCTTCGCCGCGGCGAGGGAAGGGCCGTGGAGGTCTCTCGCGCGGGTGAACGCGAGTTCGCCCGGAGGTTCGGCCTGCCCGCGTCGCTCCTGCGTCCTTGAGCGAGGTGGCAGAGCGACGATCCGGAGATTCTAGCCGGCGTCGTGGCCGGGCCGGTCCCGCCGATCCCCGCGCGAACCTTATTCGCTCACGGGTCCGAAAACGGCCAGACAGGATGCGCAGGCCGAGGTAGAAAGCCAACGTGGAACTCGACAGCGACATCTGCTTCCGCGCGCTCGCCGCCCGCGATCGACGTTTCGATGGCCGTTTCTTCGTGGCGGTGCGTACGACGGGTATCTATTGCCGCCCCATCTGTCCCGCGCGCATCCCCCGGCGCGACCGGGTGGTGTTCTACGCCTGCGCCGCCGAGGCCGAACGGGAAGGGTACCGGGCTTGTTTTCGTTGCCGGCCCGAACTCGCTCCCGGACTCGGCCTGGTGGATGCCGTGCCGCGGCTCGTCACGGCGGCGGCTGCCCGCATCGAGGCGGGGTTCCTCAACGAGGGGTCGGTGGACGACCTGGCGAGCGCGCTCGGCGTGACCGCCCGCCATTTGCGGCGCACGGTTCGAACGGAACTCGGCGTCTCGCTCGTGGAGCTCGCCCAATCGAGGCGCCTCGCCATGGCGAAGCGCCTCCTCCACGACACCGCGCTGCCGATGGCCGAAGTGGCGTTCGCGGCGGGCTTCTCGAGCCTGCGCCGATTCAACGCGCTCTTCTGCGCACGCTTCGGCCGCGCGCCCACGGCCGTGAGGCGCGATCACGGCGCGGGCACGGCTGGGCCGATCGTCCTCTTCCTTGAGTACCGGCCCCCCTTCGACTGGGACATGCAGCTCCGTTTCCTCTCCGGGCGCTGCACGGCCGGAGTGGAAAAGGTCGATGGTCGGGCATACCGAAGGACCGTTCACCTCGGGGCCCACCGGGGGTGGCTCTCGGTGACCGCGCTTCCCAGGCGTCCCGCCTTGCGCGTCGAGGTGTCGCCCTCCCTTTCCGGCGCGGTGGTCCCGCTCGTGGCGCGTCTGCGCGCGCTCTTCGATCTCGATGGCCACCCGGATGCGGTGGCCGCGCGGCTCGCCACCGACCCGCTCCTCGCACCCTCCGTGAGGCTTCGCCCCGGTCTGCGGGTCCCGGGCGCGTTCGACGGATTCGAGACGGCCACCCGCATTGTCATCGGTCAACAGGTGAGCGTTGCGGCCGCCACCACCATCGCCGGCCGGCTGGCCGATGCGTTGGGTGGGCGGATCGAGACGCCGTACCCAGGGCTCGACCGCCTGGCCGCCACGGCGTCGGCGGTGGGCGCGGCCGGCGAGGATCGCATCGCGAAGCTGGGCATGCCGGGGGCTCGTGCGCGCACCCTCATCGCACTCGCCCGGGCGACGCAGGACGACCGCCTCCAGCTTCATCGCGGGGGTGACGTCGAGTCGACACGTTCGGTGCTGCTCGAGCTCCCCGGTATCGGTCCCTGGACCGCCGAGCTCATCGCCATGCGCGCACTGGGCGCACCCGACGCCTTCCCCGGCGGCGACCTCGGCGTGTTGCGCGCGCTCGGATTCACCTCGGAGCGGGACGCGATCGCGCGTGCGGAGGCGTGGCGACCCTGGCGGTCCTATGCGGTGATGCACCTTTGGTGTGGAGTAAGGAAGGGAGAAACACATGGCGGTGCATGAGAAGTGGATGGAGAGTCCCATCGGCAAGTTGCGCCTCCTGGCCGAGGACGGCGCTCTGGTCGGCCTCCTCATGGAGGAGTACCGGCACGCCCCGCACTGCACGGTGGAACGGGGTGGTGAACCGGTGCTGGAGGAGGCGGTCTCTCAGCTCCGGGCCTGGTTGGCCGGGGACCGGACGCAATTCGACCTGCCGCTGCGGCCAGCGGGGACCCCCTTCGAGCTGGCGGTGTGGAGGGCTCTCCAGGCGATTCCCTTTGGAGAGACCCGCAGCTACGGCGCGATCGCGGCCGAAGTCGGGCGGCCCCAGGCAGTGCGGGCCGTGGGCGCCGCGAACGGGCGAAACCCCATCGCCATCGTGGTGCCCTGTCACCGCGTCATCGGCGCGAACGGCTCGCTCACCGGCTACGGTGGTGGGCTCGCGCGGAAGCAGTGGCTCCTCGACCACGAGCGCGCGGTGAGGGCTCGATCCGCGCCGGCGCCGCGACAGGGCCGCCTGGCGCTGTAGCGCCTGACCGCGGGAAGCCCTCGGCGCGCCCAGGCGCCCTGCCGTCAGGCGGCGCGTACCACCACCCCGGCCGCGGTCTCGGCAAACACGAGCTCGGGGTGAAACTTCTGCGCCGTGACGAGCGCCCACTCGCGGTCGAACAGCACGACCGGCCGATCGCGGATGTCGAGGACGACCAGGCCCTCGAGGTCGCTATCTAGACCGTCGAGGTCGAGGGGTGAGCCGTCGGAACGCGAAACCCAGCGCGCGAGTTGCCATGGCACTGGGTCAAGCCGCACCATGACTCCGTACTCGGACTGCAAGCGATACTTGACGACCTCGAACTGGAGCCGGCCGACCGCACCCAGAACGAGGTCACCCGTGCGCCCCGCCGGTGGCCGGTAGAGTTGCACGGTGCCCTCCTGAGCGAGCTGCTCGACCCCGCGACTGAACTGCTTGCGCTTCAAGGGATCGAGCATGACGAGGCGCGTGAAGTGCTCGGGAGCGAAGCTGGGGATGGCCTCGAAGGAGAAGTCCGAGCCCTCGGTGACGGTGTCGCCGATCTCGAACGAGCCGGGGTCGTGCACCCCCACCACGTCGCCGGCGACGCTCTCGTCCACCACGGTCCGCTCGCGTGCGACGAAGGAGGTCGGGTTCGCGAGCCGCACGTCGCGGCCGGTTCGCACGTGGTGAACCTTCATCCCACGCGTCATCTTACCGGAGCAGATGCGGACGAAGGCCACCCGATCTCGGTGAGCTCGGTCCATGTTGGCTTGGATCTTGAACACGAACCCGCTGAACTCGCGGTGGCTCGGCGCAATGGGGCCCTGGTCCGAGCTCCGCGGGCGCGGCGATGGCATGAGCTCGGCGAAGGTCTCCAGGAAGGCCTCGAGGCCGATGTTGTTGATGGCGCTGCCGAAGAACATGGGCGAGAGCTCTCCGCCGAGGAAGCGCTCGCGGTCGAACCCGTCACCAGCCGCGTCGAGCAACGCCAACTCCTCCCGGAGGCGCCGGTATCCCGGCCGGCCGAGCTCGGTCTCGAGTTCCGCGTCCTCGAGTTCGGTCACCTCGAAGGGCGGGCGCTCGGCACCCAGCCCGGCCGAGGAGCTGGACGGGCCGGGGTCGAAGAGGTGAACCGCCCGGCCGAGCCGGTGGTAGACGCCCCGGAATCTCCCCTCGCCGAAGACCGGCCAGGTGATGGGATAGACCCCGATGCCGAGTACGCTCTCCACCTCGCCGATGAGCTCGAACGGATCGCGGCCGGGTCGATCCATCTTGTTCACGAACGTGAAGATGGGGATGGCACGCTGACGACAGACGCGGAAGAGCTTGCGCGTCTGGGCCTCGACCCCCTTGGCCGAATCGAGGAGCATGACTGCCCCATCGACCGCGTGCAGCGTGCGGTAGGTGTCCTCGCTAAAGTCCGCGTGACCAGGGGTGTCGAGGAGGTTCAGATGGAACCCGCGATACGGGAACTGCAGCACGCTCGTGGTGATGGAGATGCCCCGCTCGCGTTCCATCTCCATCCAGTCCGAGACGGCACTTGACCGACCGCGCTTGGCCTTCACAGCGCCGGCGAGCTGGATGACGCCGCCGTAGAGCAGCAGTTTCTCGGTGAGCGTGGTCTTGCCCGCGTCCGGGTGCGAGATGATGGCGAAGGTGCGTCGGCGGCGGATCTCGTGGTCGCTCATGGTGCCCTGCGGTTAGCGAACGCGGCAATGTACACGGTCCTCTCTTGTCCGTCAGCTCGACGGTAGGCCGTGCACCTACATTCCTTGGCCTCGAGAGCGCGGCTTGCCGGAGTTTCGTCGCGCCGGGGAGCTCGTTCGGCCAGCCCGTGCCGAGCGCGCAGCGGTCCCACGTCGGGCCGATTTGGCCCGTGGCCGGGGAGGGGAGGTGGCCGTGCTGCGCGACCCGGGAGGCGCGGCGATTTCTCTCACACCGGACGACCGGTCCAAACTCCCCTCGGGGTGGTCTGTCATCTATCTACGCGACCGACCGGGAGCGACGCGGGCGGCGAGGCCCTCCTTTGCCGGCGGAAGTGCAGTTCGAGCGCTCTCGCGGCGTACCGACCCGTCCATCGTGAAAGGATGGAGGGTTCGTGAGTGGAACGCGGGCCACCGTGGTCGGATGCGGAAGGAACGCGCCGGTATGAGTCTCCGTTCGTCCTGTTCCGCTCGTTGGCAGGCGACCTCCTTCTCGGCGGGACGCTTCGCACCGACTTCGTGGCACTCGGGGGGCCCCGATCGAACGGGTGGATTCGGGTTCGAGTCGGGGTAAGAAACGCAAGCGCATCCACGGCGTCGACCTCCTTCTCACGTCGATGAGCGGACTACCCGAGGCGGCGTCGCCGGCGATCGCTTGGGGAGGCTGCATGCGAGTCGGCTTCGTAGGGTTGGGTGGCATGGGACAGGCCATGGCAGGCGTGCTCCTGCGCAAGGGTCACGAGGTCATCGCCTGGAACCGGACCCGTGCACGCGCCGAGGCACTCCGTGAAGCAGGCGCCGTCGTGGCCGCAACCCCTGCCGAGGCGGCGCGCGTGGGGCTCGTGGTGAGCATGGTGGCCGACGACCGTGCGGTGCTCGAGGTGGCGGGTGGAAATGACGGAATCCGGGCCGGCCTGCCCCGGGACGGACTACACGTATCCATGAGCACGCTCGCCCCGGAGACGGTGGATCAGCTCGAACTCGCGCATCGTGCCGCGGGGCAAGCGCTGGTGGTGGCCCCGGTGTTCGGGAGGCCGGATGCCGCCGCCGCAGCCAAGCTCTTCGTCCTGGCCGCGGGGCCCCAGGCGGAAGTGAAGCGTGCGCTCCCGCTGCTCGAGGCGATGGGGCAACGGGTCTTTCTGGTCGGCGAACACCCGGCGCACGCGAGCCTCGTCAAGCTGGCAGGAAATTTCGTCCTCAGTGCCGCCATCGAGGCCCTCGGCGAGGCGTTAGCGCTCGTGAGCAAGGCCGGGATCGATCGGGGGACCTTCGTCGAAATCCTGACCGAGACCCTGTTCGCGGCACCGGCCTACCGGACCTATGGACGCACGTTGGTCGACGCCCGGTTCTCTCCGCCGGGCTTCCGCCTGCCGCTCGGTGCGAAGGACAACCGCCTCGTCCTGCAGGCTGGGGAGCGGCACGAAGTCCCGCTCCCCCTGGCAAGCCTCATCCGCGACCGCATGCTTTCGGCGCTCGCGCAGGGCTGGGGGGAACTCGACTGGTCGGTCTTTGCCCGCATCGCCGAACAGGAGGCGGGTGTTCAGAGCGGTTCGAGGTGAGTCCGTGCCCGCGCACTGCGCTGGCGTGCGCGGCCATCCCGGACTCAACGACTTTCACGATGACCGGGACCCAGGTGAGAGGATCGCGTAGGCTACTGCCAGCCCGAAACGTCTTGAGTCGGTTCAAGGTCAAGCGAGCGAAAGCCCAGCGCATGCTGCAGGCGCTGACGTCGTTCCCCAAAGTCTCAATCTTTACCGGTACGCAACTGTTGCGCTCGGGCCCTCGCCTATCGGAGCGCTGCGGCCGAGTTACCGCTGAACAAGGGGGAAGGGCGACGGAGACGCGGTCCGGCAGGGGCGGTGCCGGCTTTGCGACGAGCCTCGGCCTCGTCGAAGCCCTGCTGCTGTTAGCGAGGCTCCCACACGCAGACGCCTGACCAGGGCCGTCCCGGAGTCCCGTACGGCTTGTCTGGCAGGCGCGCAAAGAGCGACAGGAGCAAGGGCAGGCGTTTGAGCCGGCCCGCCATCTTGAGGATCGATGTGGCGCTGACTACTTTCCAGCCGAGCGGTTCGAAGACGAGCGGTCCCTCTTCGGGCCCGAACTTCAGCGCAGCGGTGCCCTTGAACCCCGTGCGACGTGCGACGAGATCGTTGACAGCCTTGTTTTGCAGGTCTGCGATGTAGCGAAAGACCCCCGGCATCGCGCGGATGTCCGTCGAGAGGCGCAGGGCATCCGCCGGTTCGAGGTAGCAGAGCAGCCCTTCGCTCATCACGGCGATGCGGCGGAAACGGCTGACCACCTGCGCCAGAATCTCCCTGCGGCCGTCTGCAACGGACAGGTCGAGTGCGATGCGCTCCACGTGGCACACGGGCGCGCAGCCGCGCAGCCTCGCCTCTTTGTCGGCGATGATGTCGGCGTGATCGACCTCGATCCAGGTGAGCGATGGCGGTAGATCCATGCGGTACGGTCTGCTGTCGAGACCCGCGGCGATGTTCACGATGGCGTCGGCGCCTTCGCGGATCGCGCCGGTGACCAGGCGGTCGATGATGTACGTCCTCGCGACGACCGGCCACGTGTCAAGGCGCACTCGGTGAGCGAGTTCGGCGCCGACCGGGCCGGCGAGGCTTCGCGCCAACGGATCATTGAACAGCGCGTCTGTGCGCTCGGACTCGCGAGCTCGTGCCATCGCCACCCATCGCGCGGTGTCTTGCACCTTGTCCACTTGGGCCCCACCTACGCTCATTTGCGTTTCTCCTGGGAGATTGTGGTGATCGGTCTCTCCACGCTGCGGCTTCCTGTCGCCATTGGGGTCTGCTCTTACGTACGTGTGTCGTCGTCATGCCGTGGCGGAGGGCCGCTCCGCGCGCGCCACGCCGAGGCGCTCGAGATGCGCTGCTGCAGCCAGCACGGTTGCGTCGTCCCATGCGTCGCCCAGGAGTTGAAGGCCGAGCGGCAGGCGCTCTTCGTCCAGGCCGACTGGCACACTGAGCGCGGGCAAGCCTGTCAAGTTGCCGAGGTACATGAAGCGGCCCATCGCGAGCAGGAGAGGGGTGTCGAGGAAACCGCTCTCGAACTCACTGTCGGTGACGCGTGGCGCAACCGTCGCCGCCGACGGCAGCGCGACGAGGTCAACATCCCCAAACGCGTGCGCCATCTCGCGGCGGATTCCCGTGCGGAGACGCTGCGCATGCACGTACTCGTTGACCGTTATCTGGGCGAGAACCGAATAGCTAATGCGGAGGTCCGGCGTGAACGGTGCCTGCCGGGCGATGAGCTCGCGATGACCGGACATGGTTTCGATGCCGATGATGAGAGGACCTACGGCCGGCGCCCAGCGTGCCAGCTCGAGGCGTAAGTCGACCAGCACCGCCCCCTCCCTCGCGAGCACGCTCAGCGCTTCCATTCCGGCTCGACAGACGGGAGCAGAGGCGTCGCTCCACTCGCTGCCGACAACGCCAATGCGGGTGCCGCGTACGCCGCGGGAGAGCGCGCGAGTGAATGCGCCCCTGGCGTGCGGGGGCGCCAGCTCCGTTTGGAGATCGCGTGCATCGAGTCCTGCAGCGACATCCAGACACCGGGCTAGATCGATCGTCGACGAGGCTATCGGTCCAACGTGCCCGACGGTTCCGCCCCCCAACATGTCACCAGCGCGGCTGATGCGTCCCCAGGTCGGCTTGAATCCGAACACGCCGCACAGGCACGAGGGGAGACGAATTGAGCCCCCGCCATCACCCCCGATGGCTAGCGGCACGAGCCCCGTCGAGACCGCCACCGCGGATCCTGTCGATGAGCCACCCGCCGTGCGATCGTTCGCATGCGGGTTGCGGGGCATCGTTCGATTCCGATTGAAACCAAGAGACGACATTCCGTACTCGGTCATCGGCGTATGCCCGAGAACGATGGCCCCGGCGGAGCGCAGGCGCGCAACGAATGTTGCGTCCTCTGTCGCCTCTGTCGCATCCGACAGATCGCTGCCGCCGCGGGTCGGCAGCCCGCGTACGGCGAGCTCCTCCTTGATGACAATCGGAACGCCGTCCAAGGGCCCGAGGGGCCTACCCTGACGCCAGCGCTCGGTCGAAGCGTCAGCGCCCCGTTGTGCTGCCTTCACGGAATAGTCCATGAGGGGACCGAAACTGGGGCGGCGCGATGCGAGCGAACGGGCTGACTCGAGGGCGTGGTCGACAACCCGTCGCGGGGTCGTCTCGCCGGAACGGTACAACTCGGCGAGGCTCTCCGAGGTGGGACTCCACGACCCCCCCGGCAGGGGTAGCCCAGCGTTCGGCATGTCGCGCGGAGAGCGGCCTGCAATCGGCCGATTGTCCACAGGCACTTCCCCGAAGTAGCGGTCCGGTAGCTGCTCCATCTCCGCAAGTCGCAGATGGGCGCGAAATCCCCTCGCGAGTAGCCGTGCGCCCAGGCGCGTCCGCGAGAGCCGCGCGATAGTCTCGAGAGCCCTACCGGAGAGCCGTGGAGGAAACTTCAACGAGCCTCCGCTGTGCCCCTCGAATCGACCCGCGAACCCGAAACTGTGGGCC
>Ga0335081_10017441_pt1 | contig 11623 bp, 11 predicted proteins | sample Lox_Sample_35_FD_206713 | JGI IMG/M metagenome (GOLD analysis project Ga0335081, IMG submission 206713) | Soil microbial communities from Loxahatchee National Wildlife Refuge, Florida, United States - Lox_Sample_3.5 | ecosystem: Environmental > Terrestrial > Soil > Wetlands | place: USA... | reverse complement strand
CCGGGCGGTGGCGGTGGCTACGCCCCGCCGCGTCCAAGTCTGGCGCCCCCAAAATCCGATGTTGGCACAATGATTTGCCCAGTCTATGCGGTTCAATCCGATGCTCCCAATCAGCGTTTTGTCCCGCGCGTCAATTATGGCAAAGTTATATTCGACTTCCTGCTCCCAGGCGTAGTGGCATCTGGCGATGAACCCTTGGCTGTCTTCCAGTGAATAGTCCGGGCGACACCAAGTCATGAACTGGCAAAGGGCTTGGAGCGATTCGCACACGGCGCTGAACAAAAGCGGCGCGTCATCCGGGCGAAACCGCCGGACGCCGATCAGGTAGTTCTGATTCTCTTTTATCGGTATCTGGGCGTCGTCACCGTGGCCCAATGTGTTCATGACGGTCAAGGTGTGATTCAAAAGACCAATCCTACGCCGAGGATGTGATTGAACCAGCAACCGCCAGCCGGTGCAAGCGCGGTTTAGCCCGTCACACTGGCTGCCTTGACCCGTCCCGGGCCAGACTGCCACAAGTGCCGCGCCGCTTATAACCGGCTCAAGGAGGCCGGCCGGTATCACCAGTCGCTGGGCACGTGTTACGGGTGACAGGAAACAAGGGATACGCGACCGGCGGCCATCCGCGAACGCGGAATCCCGTACTACGCTACAATGATCTGCCGAATCCATTGGAGAATTGGTCCGCGTGATAAAACCTACCGAACCCTATCAATTCATGACACAGCAATAGGCATCGTAAAAAGCCGCTTCGATGTCTGGCGTGTATGGGAGTTGGTTCAAGCCCAACGCTTACCTGGAGGCCCAACTCGGCGCCGGCGGTTATCATTACGACAGCAAGCGTGCTGCACTGGGCGGCTTTGCGAGCGGGCACACCGAGGGTTACGAGGTTGACACCATGCTGGGCGGCGGCTATGACTTGAAATACCATAGTTTTGTTGTCAGTCCCATAGCCGAGGTGCACTACACCTACGTTGATATTAATGGTTTTACCGAAACCGGTTCCATGGCACCGCTCCAGATCATGAATAACGACAGCCATTCTTTGTGGACTTTGATCGGTGGGCGTCTCGCCTACGATTGGCGTATCGCCAGGACGGTTTTGCGGCCCGAGCTTCAAATGGGTTGGCGGCATGAATTCCTGGACGTGACCCGGGCGATTGATTCGCGCATGGCTAGCGGTGCCGGAACTGTCTTCCAAGTCGAAAGCCCATCACTCGGACGGGACAGCCTTTCGTTAATCACCGGCTTGACCGTGCGTTGCTCGCAACACGTATCGATCTTCGCCTATTATGACGGTGAATTGGCGGCCGACAACAGTGCCAGCCACACCATGAGCGGAGGCGTCAGTGTGGAGTTTTAACCTGCTTGGCGCGAAAAGATGCGTCATAACTTTCCTTTGAAGGCGCGGTGGCGAAGGGACTGGAATAGATGCTCGGCTTGGCACAAGGATTCATGCTGCACAGATCTTGGATGCCCCGCGCATACTATGACGCGCCATTAGGGTCATTCATGTTGATGCCGACTCCGCCTTGGGCCCGAATGAGGAATTGATCATTGGCGGTAGAGGCGAACGGTGCGTTTTGCGAATCCGCCCAAACGAACGCCCCTTGGTTCAAAGCCTGTGCTTGCTGTCCGGCGGCAAAACTGTACTCTCCACTAGCCGAATTTGACAAGCCACCCGGCACGCTAGCCAAATAATTGGCTACACCTTTCAGCTTTTACGCAATAACTCCTACGCTACCTTATTAGCAAACTAGACATATTTTGATTTACGAACAGAGTTGCTTGTTGTAGCTTTTTGACGTGTGGGAAAATATTAATTTTGGAAACTGTCTTTCATACATCAAAAGCGCTGTTGCCACCGCGGCCTACCTTAATAGCATACATGATTCCAAACCTCTCTTGAGCAGTTCTGATGTTTCAGAGGGCGAAATACATCCGGCGGCCAGACCAAGTATCACCATATCCCGCATGTGTGGCGCGGGCGGCAAGACAGTGGCGTCCGAACTGGCGAATTTTTTGCAGTCGCACACATTGGCCAAGCGTCAGTGGACAATTTTCGACAAAGAGCTGATCGAAAAGGTGCTCGAGGACCATCATCTTTCCCGACAGATCGCTGAATACTTTCCGGAAGGCCATAAATCCTTCTTCGCCGAGACGATTGAGAAAATGCGTGGTTTGCATCCACCCACACCGACTATGGTCAAGCAAAGCGCCGAAACCATCTGGAATCTGGCCGCAAGCGGACATGTGATTCTGGTGGGCCGGGCGGCCAGTGCCATCACGGAAAAACTGGAAAATGTCTACCATGTGCGGCTGGTGGGTTCGCTGCAAAAGAGAATCGCCCGGGTGGAGGACGTATATGAATTGGGCCGAGCTGATGCCCGGAAATTCATCAAGTCACAGGATGCGGCAAAGCGGCATTATATGAAGCGATATTTCGGTCGGGACATTGATGATCCACTGCTCTATAACATGATCATTAACACCGACCAGATTTCCTACGAGAAGGCTGCGTGGCTGATTGGGCATGCAGTCATAATTGCTTCACACAGCCGACAAGCGCCGTCCTGACGGCGGGTTGAGCAAATCTGAGTTTTTCAATAGTTTGGTCGGTGTCTGCGGCCTTTAGCGAAAGGTAATGCCGTCATGCGTGATGTCATTCAAAAAATCATTGCGACCGAGGCTGAAGCCAAGAAAAGAGTGCAAGCGGCCAGGGTAGAGGCAGAACGAATTTTGTCAGCGGCGCGAAAACACGCGCAGGAGCTGGTGACCGTAGCCCGGCAGACCGCGCGTTTGGACGCGGAAAAAATGCTGGTCGCGGCGCTCCAGGCAGCTGAAACGGAGAAAAAGAAACGTCTGGCTGACGCCGCGGCGGAAATTGAAGCGCAGGTCAGGGTTGACGAAGCCACCGCACGGCAGGTTGTGGAAGCGGTAACATTCTGCGTGTGCGGTTGCCAGCAGCCAACTCGAGGAATCACACCCTGATGTTCGCCACGGCCAACAATCTGGATTATCTGGCCACGCGTTTGCATGCGCGCCGCAGCCGGATGGCGGAAGCGGAACGGCTCGACGCGTTGTGCGCTATCCGCACCCTTCCGGAACTCAGCCGCGCTGTCCGGCTGGACACGGATTATCAGGTGGCCGCGGGGTTTCAGCGCCGGGTGGTGCAAGATCTGGTCCAGGAACTCGCCGGCTGTGTGCGTCACGTCGGCGGCGCGGGAGGCGAATTGGTTGCCTGGTTGCTGGCCCGTTTTCAAGTGGAGAACATGAAGACCCTCGTGCGCGGTTTTGTGAATCAGACCTCGCCCGAAGTTTTGCGGGAACATCTGGTGATTTTGCCCGAAGGCCTCGGCTTGGACGTAAAAGGACTGGCAACGGCGAAATCGCTGGAGGGTTTTGTCGAATTGTTACCACCGGGAACACCGCGCCAACGCTTGAGCGAGGCGGGATTGCGGCACCGCGACCAACCGCAACCGTTCTTTCTCGAAGCGGCGCTGGATTGCGGTTATTTTCAGGAACTGCTGGCGAAGACTTTCCAGCTTTCAGGCGGGGATCAAGCCGTTGTCAGACCTTTGGCGTTCCACGAAGCCAACTTCTTTCATTTCATGCTGGCGGTGCGGGGCCGATTCCATTTCGACCTGCCCGCCGAGGTGTTGCTGGCGCTTCACCTGCCGAGCATTTCCGATGACTGGTTCAAAAACCTGTTGACGGCTTCCGACACGCTGGCGGCAGCCAAGGCCAGCGTCGGAATAGTCTTTGATGAATTGCCAACCGAATCGGGACCCAGCGAGTCGGCCCTGGAAGCACTGGCTTGGAAACGTTTTCTGCGCCTGGCCAAAGATGCTTTCCGCCGTGACCACATGGGCCTCGGAGCAGTCGTCGGATACGTCGGACTGCGCCGGGTGGAAACCGCCAACCTCATTACGCTTTCAGAAGGCATTCGTACTGGCATGACGGCTGAGGCAATCCGTGTACGGCTGGTTCCCCGCAAGGAGTTGGAGGCGTCGTATGTTTAAGCCGGTCGCCATGTCGCGCCTGAGTGCCGTTGTTTTGGAAGGTGATGAACGCATGGTATTACGGCAGCTTGGCGAGGCCGGGGTGATGCAGTTGACGCGCACGGTCGCTGGCCCCGATACCGCGCCATTGGCGCCACGCAATTGCAGCGCCGACCTGGCGCGGTTGGAACATCTCTCCCAGCGCCTCGGCAGCTTGCGGCAAGCCTTGGAACTGCCTGCCGCCTCGGCGGAACCAGGCGAACCGTCGGAAACCTCCTTGGACGAGGCGGAGAAGGACCTCTGCGCGATGGAAGAACAGATCTGTGCCCCGCTCAAGCAACGCCAGCAATTGCTGGAACGCGCCGGTGAACTGGCGGCGGTGGGCGAACGGGTGTCAGGCTATCGCGAGTTAGCCATTCCCCTGGACCAGCCCAATGAATCTTCGTTCCTGCATTTTGTCACCGGAACTTTGCCGTCGAAAAATTTCGGGAAATTAGAAGTCGGCGACAACGTGGCATTGCTGTCACTGCCGGAACGAAATGGCCGGCAGTTGCTGGTGGCTATGACCACCCGTCAAAACCGGGCGGCTTTGGACAGAGCGTTGCAGCAGGCTGGCTTTCAACCCGAGATACTTCCCGTCGCCGCCGGCGCGACCACAGAAACCATGGCGGAACAAAACCGCCGTGAACTGGAACGCTGTACGGCCGCATTACAATCAGTGAACACCGCGCTGCGAAAATTCGCCGCCGAATTTACGTCGTCGCTGGAACGGATTGAGCATGTCGTCAACGTTGAACGGCGGCTGCTCGACGCGGAGCAGAATTTTTCACGCACGGAAACAGCCATATTGCTCACCGGCTGGATCCCCAGCCGCGTCACTCCCGTCTGGAAACAACGGTTGCGGGAAATCACCGGCGGACGATGTGCCCTCAGCACCACCATTCCGCAAAAGACGGACTCGGAACAAATTCCGGTACTATTGCAACATCCCCGCTGGTTGCGCCCGTTTGAACTGCTGGTGACCGCCTACGGCCTGCCGGCTTACCTGGAATTGGAGCCCACACTGTTGGTGGCGATCAGCTACCTGCTGATGTTCGGCATGATGTTTGGCGACGTCGGCGATGGGCTTATCCTGGCGGTCGGGGGGGTATCCGCCTGGCGTCTGGGCCGCAGAAAACTGTGGCGCGATGCGGGGGTGCTGCTGTGGTTCGGCGGCCTGTCCAGCATGACGTTCGGAGTGATTTACGGCAGTTATTTCGGCATCCCGGCGCTGAAACAATACGCGTTGTGGCATGACCCGCTCGCAGGCGACTCGAGGGGTTTCCTGACGATCTCGATTGAAATAGGAATTGTGATCATCAGTCTCGGCCTGATTTTGAATGTCCTCAACCGGTTCCGGCGCGGCGACGGCCTCGGTGGTTGCCTCGATAAATTCGGACTGGCAGGCATGCTGTTTTATTGGGGAACGCTGGCGCTGGTGATGAACTATGCGGTCTTCCAGTCCCACGGCCTGGTGAAAGTCTCTTTCATGCTGTTTTTCGCGGTGCCCTTGTTGGCTTGGGCGCTTAAGGAACCCGTTCAGTTTTTTCGACGCCGTCTTGCCCGCCTTCCGCCTGAGCCCGGCCAGAGTCCTTCGGCGGTCCTTATCGAATCGCTGGTCGAAGTGTTTGAAGGACTACTGAGTTATTTCTCAAACACCATCAGTTTTGTGCGGCTCGCCGCCTATTCCATGAGTCATGCGGCGCTGCTGGCGGCAACGTTCATGGTCGCCGCCGAACTCGAACATTTTTCTCCCGGCGGCAGCCTGTTGGCGATCGGGGTGATCATTCTGGGCAATATTTTCGCTTTGGTCCTAGAGGGGATCATTTGCTCCGTCCAGGCGTTGCGTCTCGAATACTACGAGTTTTTCGGCAAGTTTTTTTTCGGAGGCGGACAGCCGTTCAAACCATTCCGGCTGTCGGTCGGAAGCGAACCGGCAACCGGTTGACGCCCCCGGAAAAAAGTTGGAATTGAAATGACGTGAGTGGAACGATAACTGGCAAATGGCACAAAATGTTCGTATCACAACCGGGTTAACATGCTGGAACGGAGCTCCCGTGGCTCCGGCCAGCGGAGAGGTTCTATGAAAAAATCAATAATGATGAAATTGACTCGTTGGAAAATTGGAGCGGTCCTGGCGGGTGCCGTTTTATGGGGCACCGCGGCCATGGCTGCAGAAACCCAGCCAGCCGCCGCGGTTACCGACCAAACGTCGGTTTATAGGATGATTGGTTTGAGTATTGCCGCGGCAATTTCCGTAGGCCTCAGCGTACTCGGCGCCGGCCATGCCGTGGGGCGAATCGGCTCGGCAGCCGTCGGCATGATTGCCGAGAAACCAGAGATGCTGGCCAAGGCGATCCTGTTTGTGGCGCTGGGCGAAGGGCTGGCGATACTTGGCTTCGCCTTTGCCATGTTGCTGCTGCAAAAAATGTAGGCGCGGCGTGTGAAATTTTACTGCATCGCCGATGAGAATACGGTGCGCGGATTTCGTCTGGCTGGCGTGGCCGGGCAATCGGTGAACAGCGCGGCAGAGGCCGCCCTGGCGCTGGAAACGGCTGCGGGGCAGCGCGATTGCGCCATCATTATCCTCACGGAAACGGTGGCGGAAAGCATCCGGCCACAGGTGGAACGGATGCGCTTTGAATCCCCACAGCCGTTGATCGTCGAGATTCCCGGACCGGCCGGACCCTTGCCGGGCCGCAAGAGCCTGCGGCAACTGGCACAGGAAGCCGTGGGCATTCACATCGAAGAAAAAGGAAACTGAATGGCGCCGCCGAACGCAAATTCGCCCGAGGTTTTGAGCGAGGAAATTCTCGCCCAGGCCGGGCGCGAATGCGATGAAATACTGCGGCACGCACAGCAGGAATCCGAGTCGCTCCTCGCTGCCGGTGAGGCGGAGGCCGGCAAAATCCGCCAGGAAAAACTTGATGCCGCCCACGCCGAGGCCGCTCGGCGAAGTGAATTGATACTGGCGACCGTGCCGGTGGAAACCGGCCGGCTGCGTTCCGCGCGCCTTGAGGCCATCCTGGAGAAAATTCGCGAAGAGGCCCGTCGCCAGTTGTTGGCGCGCAACTTTGATGGTCACGAAACTGTTATAATCCTAGCTACCGAGGCCATCAGCCGCATGGCGGGAGCGGGTTTTGTTTTGAAAATCTCCGTTGCCGATCACGCCGCTTACGGTGGCAAACTGGCCGCCGAAATTGCGCAGCGCACCGGACGGTCACCGTTAAACCTTACGATTATCGGCGATCCCGCCGTAGCCGGCGGGGGAGTGATAGTGCAAGATGCCGATGGCCTTCGGATTTGGGACAACCGGCTGCTTTCGCGCCTGGAACGGCTCTGGCCGGAGCTGCGCCGGCAGATTGCCATGCGGACCGGACTCGTCTCCCAAAATGCGCCGACCGGAGGTACCGCATGACTGGTGCCATTCCTTCCGGTCCGGTCGTGACGCGCGTGAACGGGCCCACGGTGACAGCCGGAGGTATGGCCGGCGCGCAGATGTACGAAGTTGTGCAAGTCGGCGATCTCGGCCTAGTCGGCGAAGTCGTGCGGCTCATCGGCGACCGCGCGACAGTTCAGGTTTATGAAGACACGACGATGCTGAGGCCCGGCGCCCCGATCCGCCGCACCGGCCAGCCGTTGTCTGTGTGGCTGGGGCCGGGACTGGTCGGGAACATTTACGATGGGGTCCAGCGGCCGTTGCCGGGAATTCAAGCGCGCAGCGGCGCGTGGATCCGGCGCGGTGAAAAAATGCCCGCACTCGACCTGGATAAAAGTTGGAGGTTTGAACCATGTGCCCAGCCCGGTGAAACCGTGGTCGCCGGACAAGCCGTCGGTTCCGTTGCTGAAACGCCGCTCGTCAGGCATCAAATCCTGCTGCCGCCCGACGTGTTCGGCAAAGTGAAGTCCATCGTCGGCAAAGGCGATTACAACCTGAGTAAAACTCTGGCCGTCGTCGAAACAGCTTCCGGCCCGCGCGAAATCACGATGCTCCAGCAATGGCCGGTGCGCCTGCCGCGTCCGATTCGTGAGCGGCTACGTATTGTCGAGCCGCTCATCACCGGCCAACGCATCATTGATACCTTTTTCCCCATCGGCAAGGGTGGCGCGGCGGCGATTCCTGGTGGCTTCGGCACCGGGAAAACGATCACGCAACATCAGCTCGCGAAATGGTCGGACGCCGAAATCATCGTGTTTATCGGCTGCGGCGAGCGTGGCAACGAAATGACCGAGGTGCTGCGCGAATTTCCCGAATTGAAGGACCCGCGCACGGGACGGCCGCTGATGGAACGCACGATCCTCATCGCCAACACCTCGAACATGCCGGTCGCGGCGCGCGAGGTCTCCATCTACACCGGCATCACGCTGGCCGAGTATTACCGCGACATGGGCAAGAGCGTCGCCGTGTTCGCCGACTCGACAAGCCGCTGGGCTGAGGCGCTGCGCGAACTCGCCGCGCGCCTCGAAGAAATGCCCGCCGAAGAAGGTTTTCCCGCCACGTTGCCGACCCGGCTGGCACAATTTTACGAACGCGGCGGTGCGGTCACGACGCTCGCCGGGGAACGCGGTTCGGTAAGCATCGTCGGGGCAGTCAGCCCGCCGGGCGGCGATTTTTCCGAGCCGGTCACGCAGCACACGCGCCGGTTCATCCGCTGTTTCTGGGCACTCGACACCGAACTGGCCAACGCACGGCATTATCCTTCCATCCACTGGCTGCATTCCTATTCCGAATATGTCGAGGACGTGGGCGCGTGGTGGGAGAAACAGTCGCCGGACTGGAGCGAGATCCGCACCGAGGCGTTGACGCTGCTCCAGCGCGAAGACCGGTTGCAACAAATCGTGAAACTCGTCGGGCCGGACGCGCTCCCGGATTCTCAGCGACTCGTCCTGTTCATCGCCGAAATCTTGAAGGACGGTTTTCTCGCCCAAAGCGCCTTTGATGAAAACGACATGTATTGTGCGCCGGAGCGGCAGGTGGCGCTGCTGCGCATCATTCTGATGCTCTACCGTCGCGGCCGGGATTTGATCCAGGCCGGCGCACCGCTCGCGCGGTTGCGCGGGCTGGCCTGCGTGCCCCAGGTCGTGCGGGCCAAATCCGCCATCGGCACCGCTGAAAAACTGGTGGAATTGCAGAAAAGCGTCGGCGAAGAACTCGACGCGTTGGCCAAAGAATTTGCCAGGAAGACGGAATGAAACCACGAACCACATGAAACATCCGAAATGAGCGATTTCACTTTCAGTATCGAGGATCGCGGGCTGGAATATCTCGGCGCGACGCGCATTGAAGGGCCGCTGGTGGTGGTCGAGCGCGTCCGCGAGGTCGCGTTTGATGAGACGGTGGAAATTATTGGTCCTGACGGACGGCCGCGCTTCGGGCGCGTGCTCGACATTTCGGAGACCCAGGCGGTGGTGCAGGTTTTGGAGGGAACCACCGGGCTGTCCAATCAAACTTTGCGCGTCCGATTTCTCGGCGAAAGTTTTCGTCTGCCGGTGTCGCGGCAGATGTTAGGCCGCGTTTTTGATGGACTTGGCCGGCCGGCCGATGGCGGTGCGCCTGCGCTGTCCGCCGACCGTCGCGATGTGAATGGCCAGCCGATCAATCCATTCGCCCGGCGCTATCCCCGCGAGTTCATTCAAACCGGCATTTCCGCGATTGATGGCATGAACGCGCTGGTGCGTGGCCAGAAGTTGCCGATCTTTTCCGGCAACGGCCTGCCGCATGACCGTGTTTCCGCACAAATCATCCGGCAGGCGCGGTTGCTGGAGGAAAAAGTCGAATTCTCCATCGTATTCGCCGCCATGGGCATCAAGCACGACGTGGCGGAATTTTTCATCCGCAATTTTCGCGAGTCCGGCGCCCTGGCCCGGGCGGTGATGTTCTTTTCGCTCGCCGATGCGCCGAGCGTGGAGCGGTTACTGACCCCACGCGTGGCGCTGACGCTGGCGGAGCACCTGGCGTTCGATTGCGGCCAGCATGTACTCGTGCTGCTGACAGACATGACGAATTACTGCGAAAGCCTGCGCGAAGTGGGCACGGCGCGGGGTGAAATTCCCGGGCGCAAAGGCTATCCCGGCTATCTTTATTCCGACCTCGCCAGCCTTTACGAGCGCGCCGGCCGCATTGAAAGTTCGCCTGGCTCGATCACCCAGATGGCGATTCTCACGATGCCCTCTGACGACATCAGCCATCCCGTCCCCGACCTGACCGGCTACATCACCGAAGGCCAGATTGTGCTCGACCGTGATCTGTTCCAGCGTGGCGTTTATCCGCCGATTGCCGGGCTGCCGAGTTTGTCCCGGTTGATGAAGGATGGCGTCGGCAAGGGCTACACGCGCGACGATCATCCGACGCTCGCGAGCCAGTTGTTTGCTTGTTATGCCTATGTCAAACGCGTCCGCGCACTGGCGGACGTCATCGGCGAGGAGGAATTGAGCGCGCTCGATAAACAATACCTGAAGTTTGGCGAAATCTTCGAAACCCGTTTCCTGAACCAGGGCGAATACGAAAACCGGTCCATCGAAGCCACGTTGGAGCTCGGCTGGGACGTGCTGTCCATGTTGCCGCGCGACGAACTGCACCGCGTGAGCGATGAGCTGTTGAAAGAACATTACCGCGATGAGACGCGGCTCGCCGTGTCCGTCGCCGGCCCGCCAACGGAAGATTGATTTTATGGCCCGCCAGAACATTGCGCCGACGAAATCAAACTTCCTGGCATTGAAACGCCAGTTGGCCTTCGCCGAAGAAGGCTACGACCTGCTGGAACAGAAGCGGCAGATTTTAATCTTCGAACTGATGAGCCGGCTCGGCCGTGTCCGCGCAGTCGAACGCGACGTCGCCGAACGGCTCCGCCGCAACCACGCCGCGCTCCGCGAGGCGACGCTGGAAATCGGTTCGGCGGCCTTGGACCGGGCAGCATTGGGAGCGAAACTGGTTGCCGAATTGAAGCTGGCCAGCCAGCATTCCATGGGCTTGACCATTCCGCGCGTGACGTTTCGCGCCCAATCGCCTGGCCTGCCCTTCGGCATCATCGGGACGTCGGCGAATACCGACCTGGCCCAGCGCGGGTTTGTCGCGCTGCTGCCGCTGCTGGCCGAACTGGCGGAATTGCAGAACGCTTTGCTGCGGCTGGCGCGCGAGCTGCGCAAGACCCAACGCCGTTGCAATGCGCTGTCAAAAATCTTCATCCCGTCCTATCGCGAAACGCTCGCCTACATTTCCGGCACGCTGGAGGAACGTGAACGCGAGTCACTGACCATCCTGAAAATTATCCGGAACCGCCTCGCGCAACCTGCCGAAGTCGCAACCGGTCATTGAACGATTTTCGCCTAGACCACCTCGCCTTTCATCCTGATTCAAGACTAACTCACGCGCCCAATTTGTCGCGGGAGGGCGCCGCATTCGCTTAAGAGGTCCCCCCCGCCACCAGCGGAGCAACCATGACGCGTTTTCCTGGAAGGTTTAGCAGGCTTTTGAAAAACTCTTGAATGGGCGGCGCGATTGCGTGTCAGAGGAACATGCGTGGAGCCCTCAAGTCCCAACCGGAGTTGGTCTGTTTGATTTCACCCGATTCGGTCGTGCCCAA
>Ga0335081_10017440_pt1 | contig 11623 bp, 10 predicted proteins | sample Lox_Sample_35_FD_206713 | JGI IMG/M metagenome (GOLD analysis project Ga0335081, IMG submission 206713) | Soil microbial communities from Loxahatchee National Wildlife Refuge, Florida, United States - Lox_Sample_3.5 | ecosystem: Environmental > Terrestrial > Soil > Wetlands | place: USA... | reverse complement strand
GGCCTGAAACCCCCGCGCGAATGCCTACGCGGTCAATCGTGACGCGTCTGAGCTGGGGAGGTCTCGCGCGCAGAGGGCAGCGGCCTCAGCTCAGCCTGGCCCGATGCATGTCATCTATACGTCCGTGGACACCGCAACGCATCGACTCACGGTGTCACGCCCTGATACACGGCGTGACAAGAAGGAAACGGGCCGCCGGGCCGCGTTTCCGCAGCCCGGGGGCCGTTTTCGCTGGTGGTGGCAGGTGTTGTGTCTAGGTTCAGGACATCGAGGACAGGGTGTCTCAAGACATCGAGGACATTTACGGTGCGCCTCCGTCGTAGGTGATCTGACTGGTCAGACGCTGCCGGGATGTCGAAGGCCCGGCTGGTCATCACCGCCGTCACTGTTGAGAAGCGCCAGGTCAGCGAAGTAGCGAAGGCCTACCGGGTCGCCCGCTCCTGGATCTACACGCTGCTGGCCCGCTACGAGGCTGAGGGCGAGGCGTGCTGCGCGCCCGCGTTCACGTGCACGCCGTCGCCGGGCACTCCGGGTCGGCCCGGACCGGTGCCGGGGCGATCGCCAAGACCGCCCACCTGATCCAGCACCTCCACCAGACGCCGCTGCCGGGGCCGCCCGGGCCCGGGTTCCCGCTGCCCGCCAAACTGACCGTCACCGCCATCAGCGGCGGCCAGGGGTACTCGATGGTCCCGGACCTGTGCACAGTCAACGTGGACATCCGGCTCACACCTGCCCTGGACGCCAGCGCCGCCGCCGCGCTGCTGCACACGGCGGCAGCCGATACCGATGCGGCATGGCCGGGCACCCCGCCTACCGGCATAGACATCACCACCCGGTGGCCACCCTACGCCCTGCCGGACGGCTCGCCGCTGCGTAAGGCGCTGCTGCAAGGAGCAGCCCGGGCCGGGCTGACCCCGGTGGCCAAAATCGCCGGGCCATCCAACATCGGCAACTACCTGGCCGGGCTAGGCATCCCCGCCACCGCAGGATTCGGCATGGACTACCAGGGCCTGCACGGAACCGACGAACGCATCCGCCTGGACTCCATACCACCCATCCAAGCTGCCTACCACCACGCGCTCCGCACCCTCCTGCACAGCACCTGACCGCGCCCCAGCAGGAAAACCACAGCCACACGCGAAAGCATCCAATCGCACTGTACTCCAGCACGCACACTCATGCCTGTTATCTGAACTACGAGACAACGCCCCAGCTCAGAGGCCTGTCCGGCCATAGCGGCGGAGTACGAGGACGGCCGGAAACTCGAGTTGGCAGGTCGATCAGGATGCGACTGAGGCCTGAGCGCTACCGAAAGCGGACATACGGTGCTGAACCCGGCGTCTACCTTCTCCTCGCTGCTGCTTGTCAACGTCAGCCGCAGCCGTCCCGCCAGCGTTTGCTCATCCATTCTGAGCTGCGACAACACCCAAACCTGTAATTCGCCTTGGGTTGTTCAGAGAATGCCGATGTGAGGGCGTTGAGACTTCGTGTACTTATGCGTTTCTTTGCATGTCAGCCGCGATCGCGACGGTTGCCAAATAAATCTGGTGACTCTACCAGGACACACCGAGCGCCGATTTAGTATAGTTCAGAATCACGCTTTATAGGTGGCCAGGTATGCGCAGACACACAACTTCTACGTCGGTGGAATTGCCCCTGCCGCCGGTCTGCAATAGAAGCGTGGTACTAGACGCTTCCGCCGCCTCCGAGCGGAGAACGATGTCATGCGCTGCCGAGTGGATATCAGTCCATCGTAACCATTATGCCTGAAAATCCGCATCGGGCAAGATGGTCGTGTACACTGAGTACTTTTACCGGCCAACAACGGGCATAAAGGGATAAAGTGGACTGCACGGGACAAGATGTTGGCAACGAGGTTGATATGGGCTTTCATATCATGACTGCAATGCGCTCGGGTGCAGTCTTGCTCATTAGCCGCCACTCGCACCATAAGGCCACGGCACCGAGTCGGCGCCGTGGTAGTCGTTGCGTCGCTGCGCTGCTCACCGTAGGCGTGCTCATCATCGTTGGCTGCAGCACGCCATCGTCCACAGCTTTGTCCCCGCTTGGCCGCTACACAGGAACCTGGTACGACCCGACCCAGGGGCTGATGTTGGTTGTCGGTTCTAGCGGTCACGCCACCCTGCGGGGTAGCGGTAGTTCATGTGGCAAGCCAGGCGGACAGGTGACATGCACTGATAGCTGGTCCATCAAGTTCGCCGACAGATCTGACACTACGGATCTCCACGGTGTCGTCATATCCAATACCGGGCCCTATATGAGTAATGAGGCAGGTCAGCCCGTCACGCTGACGCTCACATCGAAGAAGGGGTTGATCGCGATGAGTTCTCCTATTGGAGATAGCGCGGGCCTTTGCGAGGCAACCAAGATAACGAAGGCCGGCAAATGCCCACGCGGCAGGACCACTACGTGAATGATCGTTAGTCGGACAGGCGCTAGCGCCTGTGCCCTGTGATGTCTTGGCAGCGTCGCGGTGTGCAGCTATCGGACGGCTTGGCTGGGTACCGGCGGCCGTCACGGACCGTGAGAGCAGTATCCGAGAATCGCGGTACAGCACCCCCGGTCGCCAGGCCAAGCCAGGCGCCTGGATTCGCGTCGCCACGATGAGCGGCTCAGGCATATCTGGACGATCTGGCCCAGTTGACGCTTCACTGGACGCCGCACGTCCGCACATGCGATGTGAGTGAGATCGAGAAATACAGATAGCCGCAGATCTGGGCGTCGGCCGACAGTAACCTTGCCGGTCTGGCCTACCCGGCTTGCTGGGCCCGAAGTTTACGCCGGTTAGGGACATGATGGCTCGATGACTTACATCGCTTTTGATTTTGAGAAACAGCTTGCGGTATGCGGCATCTGCGGGGAATACTGTTCAACCAGTTGGCGATGCCACGGTAGGGGAGGTCTGTGGTGGGTGCCCATGTCCGTAACGCGTCTGCTGCGGCTGAGGGCTGGTCAGGCGATCGAGCTGGCAGGGATTACGGCTATGACGCTTTCATCTCTTACAGCCATCAGGGTGATCGTGATCTTGCCGTCAAGCTTCAGGAGGCGCTGCAGCGTTTCGCAAAGCGATGGTATCAGCGGCGGGCGTTGCGGATCTTTCGGGATGAAGCGAACCTAACGGCCAATCCGGCACTTTGGGAATCCATTACGCAGGCCTTGTCGGAATCGAAATGGTTCGTGATTCTGGTTTCGGCAAAGACCGCGCAGTCTGTATGGGTTAATCGGGAAATCGAGTGGTGGCTTGCGAATCGTTCCTCCCGGCGGCTGTTGATCGTGGCGACTGGTCCAGGTCTTGCGTGGGATGCGCAGCTAGGCGACTGGGCTGCTGACGCTCCCGTGCCCGCTGCCCTGCGGGGAGTGCTCGCCCAGGAGCCGAGAGTCGCCGACCTAGCTTCGGTCGCTCGCGGCGAGCAGCGCCTCAAGCTGCCTGATGACGTGGTAGCAGATATCGCGGCGCCGCTCCACGATAAGCCCAAGGATGAGCTCGTCGGTGATCACATACGCGAGCACCGCCGTACGCGAAGGCTTGCGCGGGGCGCGATTCTCGGCTTGAGTATCCTAACTGCCGCCGCCGTGATCGCATCGATCATCGCGGTCGGCCAGCGGAACAGCGCGCGGCACCAGGCACAGGTCTCACTGTCCAGAGAACTCGCGACGGTCTCTGAGAGCTTGCTGCCCACGAACCTCAATATGGCACTGCTCTTGGCCGTACAGGCATATCAGATAAACCCGAACGCTCAGTCGCTTGCGGCTCTGATGCGGGCCGACGCGTCGAGTCCCCATCTTGTGCGTTACGTATCGACGGGGGCGAGCGTCTCGCAGTTGATGGCGAGCGGTGATGGCAGCACCACTGTCGCGGGCCTGGCCGACGGCCGCGTGCTACGGTGGACGTTCGCTGATCCGCACCCGCACCTGATATTCAGGCTGCACGGCCAGGTGACCAGCCTGGCAGTTGACCGGACCGGATCCGTCATCGCCGCATCGGATGGCGCTGATGCCAAACTGTGGCGGGATGGCCGCACTGTCGTCAGGTTGAGTGTCCCGGCAGGCCAGAGGGCCGGCGTCGTCGCAGTGTCACCATCCGGGCGGACCGTGGTCCTGAGCGGGGTCCTGCCCGTCAAACGTGGGGTGCCATCTACCTTCGGGGTAGAATCAATCGTCATTTTCAGCGTGCCGCGCATGACAGTAATGTCAGTTCACCGAAATCCTTGGAATAGTTTTTCATGGAGCGGCCTAACGTCGACCAACTATATCGTAGCCCCTTCTGATGACCAGGTTGTCCTATTTGATCTTGGATACGGGGACTGGGAGCGGCGAGCCATTCATGGCTGGTCGTTGACAGGAGGAGGCAATGCCGCGCTGGGCACGCATCAAGCCTCAGGCACTCCAGCCGCAAATGGCGAGTATTTTACTGCTACGAACGGTACCGATACCATCCCAGTGTGGCGAACAAGAGGGCAGACATCAAATTCTGACTTTGGCCATACGGCACAAGCGCCACTTAGCGGAGTCGCAGCTCCCAGTGCTTCTGCGCTCAGCGCCGACGGCACTAGCTTGGCTGTTGCAGAAAACGGCGTTATATACGTCGCGCCCGTCCGTAGCTCAGGCATGTCCCGAACCCAGGCAATTCAACTCACCGGTAACCAGGACATTAGTTATGTTGCGTTCGCGGGAGACGACAGTGAGCTGATCTCAGCCTCAGGAAATGAGGTAGCCGAGTGGGATCTTAGGCAGGTTGGCCGGCTGGCGCAGGCGATCCCGACCAACGTCAGATTGTCATGCGACGCGTGCCTTGGACCGAGCATAACTATTTCACCGGACAACGCCCTGGCCGGCATCGTTTCGGGGGACGGGAGCCAAGCCGTTATTCAGCCACTGCCGCCTGCGCGCGGTGGCATGAAGCAGGCCCCAGTCGATTATCTCGACTACCTCTATGGACCGCCCGTGTGGGATGGAAGTAAGCGTTTGGTAGTGCCTGTCGTACCCACATCAGGAGGTCCCCGCCCGATCCTGCCCGCGGGTTTTCCCAAGGAATTCAGCCTTTGGGCCGGGGCCAGCAAGACCAATCCTGTCATAGCGGCCGGCCTGTCCGGTTCGGGAGCCGTTATCGTGGTGGATAACCGTGGACGGATTTACTTGCAGAACGCGGTAAGCGGGACCGTCCTGAAGACCATACCCGGTCCAGAGGATCTGGTGTCTGGAGACAACCCTGTGCGAAGCGCAGCCGTTCACTCGTCCCCAGATCTGGTCGCGATGGTCGATAACGGAACCGCTCGGGTCATTGATACGGGCAATGGCCGCATCGTCAGTCGGATTCCTGGGAGCGATGCCTCATGGGTGGCTTTCTCGGGGAGCTTCCTGCTGGTCCAGCGCCAGGACGGCAGTCTAGAAATATGGAATGACCATGGTACGGCACTGGAACGAACCCTCCCGGCGGAAAAGACATTTGGGCCTCCCGTAGGGAACCAGCAAGGAACCATGATAGCGCGCCAGCAGACCGACGGTTCAATCGAACTAGACAATCTCAGTAGCGGCGCTATCATCGACACATTCGCGCCTTTCTCAACGATAATCGAAGCCAAGCAAGGTGTCGCATTCTCCCCAGACGGCGAGCACCTGATCAGCGTGACCTCAGGTATCGGTCCAGCCATTGATTCAGCCGAGTTGAGAGATTTCTCTATCTCACGCACTGCCCTTGCCGACTCTGCGTGCGCGGCCGCCGGCAGCGCCTTGTCGCCATCCGAATGGAACATCTTCGTCGGATCTGACCCACCTCCTCATTTCGCTTGCTCCGGACAAAGAACTCATTGATTCATCCAGGGCGACTCGAAATCCGCTCATGCCGCGATCAGGGACGGTAGCTCTCGAACTCCCATCCGCCCAGGAGGCGGATCTGGCTGGCAATGCCGTCCCAGGTGGCGGCCCGGCGGCATGGACACAGGCCATGAGCCAGTCCCGCAGTACCTGCTCGTCGTAGGTGTCCCAGCCGACCCGTGGCGATACGTGCCCCATCTGCGGCTGCCATTCGCGTTACACGGGGTCAAGGAACTTGTTCGCGCGATGCCAGGTGAAATAGCTGGCGCGGCCCGTCATCGGCCGTCCGAAGGACTTTCCCTTGAGGTGCCGTACCGCGTAGGCACGGGCGTGTTCCGAGGCCTCGATCGCATGGCTGAGGATGACCTGGCCGTCGTCGCCGACCGTGATATAGCCGCGCTCGTACAGCTCGTCGCAGCCGAAGCGGCACGCAGACATGACCACATGCGCCACGTCCCGTTTTTCCTGGTCGTCGCAGTCGGCTCGCTTCTTGATGTGCGCCGCGACGAGGAACTCGACCTCGAAGATTCTGCCGCACAGGTCGCACAGGGCGGTCGGGCCTGCGAACAGCGCCTTGCGCAGGTAGGACTGCTCGACTCGCAGTGCGCGCCGTCCGGCCTTGTCCAGCGCGTCCAGTGCGGCTACCGCCGCGGCGAAGTTGTCCTCGGTTGGGCTTTCGTCATCGGCCGGCTCCAGCCGGTCCAGGAGCACCCGCGGTGCTCCTGCCTCCTGCAGTGGCACAGAAAGGATGCCCGCGACCTGCTGAGCCTGGCCCGGCCCGTATCCGGGAACGTCGAGCCGGAGCCGGATCCGCTTGGTCGAGTTACCTCCCTTCGTCGCGTCCGGCTCCTGGGCGATCTTGGCCTGCGCCGTCCCCATCCGCACCCGGAGCGCCTCCATGTCCGGCACCAGTGCGAGCCGGACCGGTCCGGTGATCAGCCGGCGCTCCGCCTCGGGAATGCCCAGGGCCTGTGTCTTCCTGGAATCGACCAGGGCGTCGGCCAGGGTGGCGTCAAGCCGGGCCAGCCGCTCCAGCAGCACTGTGAGGGCCGGGTTATAGTCAGCGTTGCGGCCAGGCCGTCCCGCGGCCCTGCCGCTGCGGCTCTCCATGATCAGCGCGACCCAGCCGGCCTCAGGCTCGGCCGAAAAGGTCGCATTCAGGGGCCTGCCCGCAGCGTCGAGAACCTGCATGCCGTAATAATGGCCGGCTTCGGCTTCTGAAGCAGGGTGCGCGTCGATGATGTCATGCCGCGCTCCGCGAAACAGTTGCGCGACGGCGGGCGTCATCGCGTACCGGCTGGCTCCGCCATCCTGCCGCCACCAGTAAAACGGAACTGGCGGCCAGGCCGGGTCTACTTCCTGACGCTTCTTGAACCCCTCGCGGGGACAACCGGACTCTGGCCCTTACCGCCAGGTCGGCCAGTCCCGCCACCGTAGGCGAACTGATACACCACGGTCGACTGGTTTACCGCTCCTGCCGCCGACAGATCCTCCCTGACCGCCGTAACGCCGATACTGCGTCCGTCGCGCGTGCCGCACGGGCCTACGCCCCCCGGGTCATGAAGCTGATCGCCGGTCACGGCGCATGAGACAACGCCGGGGCTGCCATGATGCCGTCGACGTTCCTGGCCGGTATCCGAGTCCGGTCCCCGGAAGTGGGCACGAACTTCCGGACGGGCTGGCTACCGTCAGGCGGCAGGCCCCGGGGAACGCCACGGCAAGGCCGTCGGATGCGGTTCAGGTCGCCGGTACGTGAAGACGTCGCTGCCAGGAACAACCCCACCCTGTCCCGGCGTCACGCTGAGTGATTCGGGTGGTCAAGGAGAACGCGCGCACTCCCGCCGTAGGCATGCCGAGCATCCTCACTGGACGGGTCTACCTGCGGGCGTCGATAATGGTTGATCTGAGGGACCTGGCAAAGCTTCGGGTCTGGCGCTGGGGCACCGTGGGCGCACCGCGCTGACCGGGAGGGGTGAGGTGCATGCCTGCTGATAATCGCTTCCTGGAAGGGTCGTTCGCCCCGGTGACCGAGGAGATCACCGCGTTCGACCTACCGGTCAGCGGCCGGCTGCCGGCCGAGCTGTCCGGCCGCTACCTGCGCAACGGGCCAAACCCGCTTGACCTGGACGACCCCAGCCACCACTGGTTCCTGGGCGCGGGCATGGTACACGGCGTGCGGCTGCGCGACGGCAAGGCCGAGTGGTACCGCAACCGGTGGGTCCGATCCAAGGCCGTGGCCGTGGCGCGCGGCGAGCAGTGGCCGGGCGGCCCGGTGCACGAGAACACGGACTTTGCCGCCAACACCCACATCATCTCGCACGGCGGCCGCACCCTGGCCACCGTGGAGGCCGGCCCGCTGCCGTATGAGCTGTCCGATGAGCTGGACACGATCGGCCCCTGCGACTTCGGCGGGACCCTGCCCGGCGGTTTCGCCGCGCACACCAAGCTGGACCACGCCACCGGCGAGCTGCACGCCATCGCGTACTTCTGGGCCTGGGACCACGTCCAGCACGTGATCGTCGACGCGGCGGGCAAGGTCGCCCGCACCACTGACATCGCCGTCGTGGACGGCCCGATGATGCATGACTTCGCGCTCACCGGCAGCTACGTGGTTCTGCTCGACTTGCCGGTCACGTTCAGCCTGGACGCGGTCGCCGCGGGCAAGCAGCTGCCGTACGTGTGGAACCCGGCGCACCAGGCCCGGGTCGGCCTGCTGCCCCGCGACGGAAGCTCGGCCGTCGGCTGGATCGAGATCGAGCCGTGCTGGGTCTTCCACTGCCTCAACGCCTACGACGACAGCGGCCAGGTTGTGGTCGACGTGTGCCGCTACAACGAGCCCTTCGACGTCTCCACGCTCGGGCCCGCGCACGGGCCGGTCACCCTGGACCGGTGGATCATCGACCCAGCCGCCGGCAAGGTCACCCAGCAGCGCCTGGATGACCGCGGGCAGGAGTTCCCCCGGGTCGATGACCGGGTCATCTCCCGGCCGCACCGCTACGGCTACAGCGCGGTCATCGGCGAGGACACGCGCGCCATCACCGCGGCCGGGGACTTCGCCGATGACGCGTTCACCAACGCGCTGCTCAGGCACGACCTGGCCCGTGGCACGGTCGAGACGCATGAGTTCGGTCGCGACGCCACCGCGGGCGAGGCCGTGTTCGCTCCGTCATCCCCCGATGCCGCCGAGGATGACGGCTACCTCATGGCATTCGTGCACAACCCCGACCGCAGCGCAGCCGACCTGGTCATCCTCGCCGCCCAGGACTTCACGGCCGAACCAGTCGCACGCGTTCACCTGCCGGCCCGGATCCCGCTGGGCTTCCACGGCAGCTGGCTCGCCGATCGGTAACTCCGTGAGGGCAATGCGAGCGCCGCCGCAACCAGCCTGGCACCGGCTGGGCCTGCGTGAGAGCCGGCGGAGCTGGGCGTGCAGGTGATCGGCGGCGCCGACGCCGGCGTATATCCGCAGGTCGCACGACCAGCCGCTAGCGGTAGCCCTTGACACCGGCGGTCGGCACACCCCGAAAGTCAGCGGGACGCGCCGCCACGCAGAACCGAGCGATCTGTACCCTTTGAGAGGCTTTGAGGCACGCCTCTCCTACGCGTGCCGATTCGGCGATCTATCCGGCATGCTGGTTCACAGCGCGATCACATTGCGTGATCGGTTGCTGTCCTTGGCGAGCGCGCAGGTATCCGCGCTCAGATCCGGGTGATCTTTGCGTGTCGCCGTGGTCGGGAGCTGGACGGCACCTGCTCGGTGGCCGCTGAGCGCGCTTGACCGCAGGCTATCTCTCTCATCATCGTCTGTGCGCGGGGAGGTAGCGGCCAGGTGTGTTCCGAGGGTTTCTGAGCCGCTGCAGGCAGGCAACGGCCGGGCCGCGCCATACTGGTCAGGTGGAGCCTGAGCCTGGTTCTCTGGCGGAGTACTTCGACGGCTGGTATGCCGACATGACCGGGTCGCCGGTCAAAGACGAGGTCCAGCAGCGCCCTCTGGGCCTGCCGCCGCACCTGCTGTCCACTAGCTTGCTCGGCTGGGATGGGATCGCCGAGGCCGCTGCGGGGCTGCGCCTGTTCCCGGGCGGCACGCTGGTGGACCTGGCCTGCGGTCGTGGCGGCTATGGCCTGGAGATCGCCGCCCGCACCGGGGCCCGGCTGATAGGGGTCGACTTCTCCGCTGAGGCGGTGCGCCAGGCCCGCGAGCAGGCGCGGCGGCTGGGCGCCACGGCGGGCTTCCGCATCGGCGACCTCGCCGCAACCGGACTAGACGCCGGTTCGGCCGACGCCGTACTGTGCGTCGACGCGATCCACTTCGCCCCGCAGCCTGACGCCGCCTACTGCGAGATCCGGCGGATCCTGACCTCTGGCGGGCGCGCGGTGCTGACCAGCTGGGAGCCCCTGGAACGGGATGATCAACGGCTGCCTGGCCGGCTGCGGCGGGTCGACCTCGGGGCGGGACTGACCGCGGCCGGGTTCGCGGCCGTCGAGGTCCGCGACCGCCCCGGCTGGCGGGCCAGCGAGCGCGCCCTGTGGCAGGAAGCCGCGGCGCTCGACCCCGGCGATGACCCGGCGCTGTGCTCATTCCACGACGAGGGCATGCGCTCCCTGGAAATCTTCGGGCTGGTCCGCCGGGTCATAGCCACCGCCAGCGCACCGTAGGCCAGCCGCATATCAGCTTCCGCCGCCGGCCGCTTCTGAGTCGGCCGCGGAACGTGACCGGCTCATTGAGGTCAGCCGCACGCGGAGCCGTTACGCTTGTCTGTTCGGTCGGCGTGGCTGAGTGCCATGGCTGCGCCAGGAGGTTCGATCTGGCCTGCTGCCTTCCCGGCGAGCCGCGGCCGGCCGCGGTTCCGGTGAGGTGGGGCTGGCATGCTGTGTTGCCGTAGCCGCCGCGTGGTGGCGGGCGGTCAGGGTGCTTCGGCGAGGGCCGCGAGCCGGTCAATCGATGCCCGGAGCTTGCCGGCCGTGGTCGCCCGGGCTCGCCGGAACCGGTTCTGGCCGGTCAGCTGAGTCCAGTCGTAGGTGCAGGTAACCCGGGTGCGTGATGGGCCGGCCGGCTCGAGTTCCCATCGCCATAGGTGCCCGGGCGGCCGCTGGCCCGGTTCGGCGGGCCGCCAGGCAATCCGGCGGCCTTCTTCGAACTCGGCCACGTGGTTCTCCCGGATGGCGCCATCGTGGGTCAGCGTCATCGTGAACACCTCACCCGCGCGGCGCACGCGCTGCCCAGCGGGTGCGCCGGCCAGATTGTCGTTCCCGTCCCAGCCAGGCTGCTGAGCCGGATCCGCGATCAGCTCGAAGATCCGCCCTGGCCCGGCCGCGATCTCGCGGCTCGCGCTGACCACGCGCGGCTGCTCCTGCGCAGTTGTCATACGCCCATTCAAACAGCCGGCTACGCCGGCCCGGCAGCCGTGCAGGCCCTGCCCGGCGACAGCGACCTGGACTGGGGCGGCAGTCCAAAGCGCCGAGTCGGCGCCCCGAAACCTCCGGGCCGGGTCACCCTTACGAAGCGTGATCAGCCAGGAATGCGAAGTCGCGCACATCGCCGCCGTTCGGCGCTCATCCTCGGGGTTCATGATGCCCTCGCGGAGTGTTCGAGATCGGGCATTACGGGCGGGTGCTGCGCTACGGGCTGGTGCGCGACGCCCTTCGGAACCTCGGTCTTGAGCCCTGGGCAGGATGTCGTGCGGTGAATCATCTGGGCCTGACGGGATCGGATCCGCTGCAACGATGACGGCCGTGCGCCGCTACCAGGCGAGTATGTACGACAGCAGCCGCTGGGACGGCTTCGAGC
>Ga0335081_10017438_pt1 | contig 11624 bp, 9 predicted proteins | sample Lox_Sample_35_FD_206713 | JGI IMG/M metagenome (GOLD analysis project Ga0335081, IMG submission 206713) | Soil microbial communities from Loxahatchee National Wildlife Refuge, Florida, United States - Lox_Sample_3.5 | ecosystem: Environmental > Terrestrial > Soil > Wetlands | place: USA: Florida... | reverse complement strand
CTTCTCCCGGCCGATGGCCCGGGTGACCGTCGACTCGGTCAGCGCGCTTGCGCTTCGCGTGCCCGCGGGCCGCGCAAAGGATCTCTGCGCGACGCTGATGGCGGCTGAGGCCGCCGGCGTGGCGCGCTGGGCGCTCAAGACGGCCACCGAGTACGCGAAGGTTCGTGAGCAGTTCGGCAAGCCGATCGGTAGCTTCCAAGCTGTCAAACATATTTGCGCCAAGATGCTGTGCCGGTCCGAGGAGATCGGCGCCGCGGCGGCCGACGCGGCGCACGCGGCCGTCGAGGGCGATGACCGGCAGCTGTCCATCGCGGCGGCCGTCGGGGCCGCGATCGGGATCGACGCCGCGGTGGCCAACGCCAAGGACTGCATTCAGGTGCTGGGCGGGATCGGCTTCACGTGGGAGCATGACGCGCACCTGTATCTGCGCCGGGCGTACGCCATCCGGCAACTCCTCGGCGGGGCGGGGCCGTGGCAGCGGCGCGCGCTCGAGCTGACCCAACGCGGCGTGCGGCGCGGGCTGCACGTCGACGTCAGCGTCGCTGCGGACCGGCGCGCCGAGATTGCCGCAACCATTGCAAAAATCGCTGAGCTGCCACAGTCGCAGCGACAGGGCGCGCTGGCCGACGCGGGATTGCAGGCTCCGCACTGGCCGGAGCCGTACGGCCGAGGTGCGTCGCCAGCCGAGCAGTTGGTCATCGATCAGGAAATGGCCGCCGCGGGTGTGCAACGGCCCGACTTGTCGATCGGTTGGTGGGCGGCGCCGACGATCCTCGAGCGCGGGACCCCCGAGCAGATCGAGCGGTTCATGCCCGCCACGTTGCGCGGAAAGATCCGCTGGTGCCAGCTCTTCAGCGAACCGGGCGCCGGCTCAGACCTGGCGTCGCTGCGGACCAAAGCGGTCAAAGCGCCGGGCGGCTGGATTCTCAACGGGCAGAAGGTGTGGACGTCCGCCGCGCGGCAGGCCGACTGGGGTATCTGCCTTGCCCGCACCGATCCGACCGTCCCGAAACATCAAGGCATCACGTACTTCCTGGTCGATATGAAGTCATCGGGAGTCGATGTCCGGCCGCTGCGCGATATCACCGGAAAGGCCTTGTTCAACGAGGTGTTCCTCGACGACGTCTTCGTTCCCGACGACCTAGTCGTCGGCCAGCCCGGTGAGGGCTGGCGGCTGGCGCGCACCACGTTGGCAAACGAGCGGGTGGCGATGGCCCACGGCAGCGCGCTCGGGCTGGAAATGGAAGCGCTGCTGAAGCTGGTCGCCGACGCCGAACTCGATGTTGCGGAACAGGCTCGGCTCGGTGCACTGATCGCCGAGGCGCAGGCCGGCACGCTGCTCGATCAGAAGATCGCGCAAATGGCCGTCGGCGGGCACGATCCGGGCCCGCAGTCCAGCGTGCGAAAGCTGCTCGGTGTGCGGTACCGGCAGGCGGTCGTCGAAGCGGTGATGGACCACAGCGCGGGGGGCGGGATCCTCGCGAACGAGGCCGTCAGCAATTTCCTCAATTACCGCTGCCTGTCCATTGCGGGCGGCACCGAGCAGATCCTGCTGACGCTGGCCGCCGAACGGCTGCTGGGGCTGCCGCGCTCGTGACGCGGTGTCCAACGTGGTTTGCGCGCAGGTGCTCGGCGAGGTGATGTTCACGCCGCTGTACATCACCTGGATCTCCGCGCAGACGATGTAGTCCGCATTGAGCATCGGCAGGCCGGTCTGCCGGTCGGTGGGTTGAGTCTGCCCGGTGACGCGGTACTTGTGCGGTGGTCCGCCACCGGAGCAAATCGTGGTGATCTCCCGCCGGCCCATCTCTTTGAAGACGCGGGTGTTCGCGGCGACGACTTGGGTTTCCAAGTTGTTCAGCGTGTTCGACGAGCGGATGGTGGTGGTCTGCCGCGACCACAAGTCATTCGGGAAGCCCTTCGACGCCGTCGGCACCATTTCGATCGGCCTGCGTGGTGAAGTAGCACTGCTTGTCGGCCTGCACGCAGTTCGCGGTGACGTGCATCTCGAGCCGGGCGCCGTCGGGCAGCGGGAACGACGAGTCGCCGTTGTTGGGCCGCGGCCACGGCCGTGGCAGGCGCAGTCAGCAGACCGTCGAGCACCATGGTCGCGGACACCGTGGTTGAACCCTTCTTCGTTGCTCCCCTCCGGTGCGCGACATGGTATCCGCGTCGCTACTCGTCGTAGGTGACTTCGACCCAATCCGATCGCGGCCGGGACTGGCAGCCCAGGATCAAACCCTCATCGAGGTCGGACTGCTCCAGCACGTCGTTGACCTCCATTTCGACTTCGCCGCTGCGTTTTAGCACGGCGCAAGCCCCGCAATGGCCCTCGCGGCAGGAAAACGGCGCATCGAGGCCCTTCTCCAATAGGACGTCGAGGAGCTTTGCGTTGCGTGGCCAGCTGATCTCGTGCCGCCGACCATCGAGTTCGACGATCGCGGTGGCTGGCGGCTCGTCGCTGTCGTCCGCCTCGATCACAACCGCGGCGAAGGGATCGGAATCCAGCGACCGGAACACCTCGATGTGCACGCGCTCCTTGGGTACCCCGATGCTGCCCAGCGCGGTCTCGGCGGCATCCATGAACGGGCCCGGTCCGCAGATGTAGGCGTCGTGGCCTGCGTACGGGGCCATCAGACCGGCCAGCGCAGGCGCGGTGGGCAAGCCCTGCACGGATTCCAGCCAATGCACAACGGCCAACCGGTCCGGATACTTGGCGGCCAGGTCGCGCAGCGCGCCACCGAAGATCACCGAGTTCTCATCGCGGTTGGCGTAGACCAGCACGACCTTGCCGCCGCCTTCGATCAGCGCCGACTTGCAGATCGACATCATCGGCGTGATGCCGCTGCCCGCGGCAACCAGCAAGAAGTCCGCGTCGAGCTGCTGCGGTACGAACGTCCCCGAGGGAGCCAGCACGTGCAGCTTCATGCCGGGATGAGCGTGGTCGCACAGCCAGTTGGAGGCGTAACCGCCGTCGGTACGCTTCACCGTGACTGTCAGTGCGTCGTCGGCGAAAGGCGAGCTGCACAGCGAATAGCAGCGCGCGACCGAGCCGGTGCGATCGCTCGGAATGCGCAGCGTCAAGAATTGCCCGGGGGCGTACTTCAGTTGCTGCGGGGGGATGTCTGGATCTCCTGGACCGTCGGGAACCTTGAACACCAGCGAGCGTGCGTCGTCGGTCTCGGCGACAACGTCGGCGAGCTGTAGCTCGAGCACATGGATGCCGAGCGGTTCGTCGGTCACGACACTCCTTCCGGCGATAACTAGAACATGTTACAGAAACATAGTTCCCCAGGCCTAAAGGCTGCAGGAATGGGCTGCTCGACTAAAATCGTAACGTGTTCTAATCTTGCGACTAAGTCCCCGCACGTCTGGAGGGAAGCAGTGACGTCCATTCAACAACGCGACGCCCAGTCTGTCTTAGCCGCGGTCGACGAGCTTCTGTCGAAGCTGCGGCAGCGTGCCCAGGAGACCGAGGACTTGCGCCGTCTGCCGGACGCCACGGTCAGCGAACTGCAGGAGATCGGGTTCTTCCGGCTGCTGCAGCCCGGGCAGTGGGGCGGCCTGCAGTGCGACCCGGCGCTGTTCTACGAGGCGGTGCGGCGGCTGGCCAGTGCCTGCGGATCCACCGGATGGGTGGGCTCGATCATCGGGGTGCACAACTGGCACCTCGCGCTGTTCGACCAGCAAGCCCAGGAAGAGGTCTGGGGGGAAGACACCGACGTGCGGATCTCGTCGTCGTATGCCCCAATGGGGGCGGGGACGGTCGTCGACGGCGGCTACCTCGTGAACGGGTCGTGGAACTGGTCCTCGGGTTGCGATCACGCCACGTGGACGTTCGTCGGCGGCCCGGTGATCAAGGATGGCCGGCCGGTCGACTTCGGCAGCTTCCTTATTCCCCGCCCGGATTACGAGATTGACGACGTGTGGCACGTGGTCGGGCTTCGCGGCACCGGCAGCAACACCCTGGTCGTGAAGGACGTGTTCGTGCCGCGGCACCGGTTCCTGTCCTACAAGTCGATGAACGACCGCTCCGCCGGCGGCCTGCAAACCAACACCGCGCCGGTGTACAAGATGCCGTGGGGCACGGTGCACCCGACGACGATCACGGCTCCGATCGTCGGAATGGCCTACGGCGCGTACGACGCGCACGTCGAGCATCAGGGCAAGCGGGTGCGCGCCGCGTTCGCCGGTGAGAAGTCGAAGGACGATCCGTTCGCGAAGGTCCGCATCGCCGAGGCCGCCAGCGACATCGACGCAGCGTGGCGGCAGCTGATCGGCAACGTCTCCGACGAGTACGCGCTGCTGTCGTCGGGCCAGGACATCCCGTTCGCGCTGCGGGCACGTGCCCGCCGCGACCAGGTTCGCGCCACCGGCCGCGCGATCGCATCGGTTGATCGGCTTTTCGAGGCGTCGGGCGCCACCGCGCTGGCCAACAGCGCGCCCATTCAACGTTTCTGGCGCGACGCGCACGCGGGACGAGTGCATGCCGCCAACGATCCCGAGCGCGCCTACCTGATTTTCGGAAACCACGAGTTCGGGTTGCCTCCAGGCGACACGATGGTCTGATGACGGCCACCGAGGAACTGACCTTCGAGTCGACGTCGCGGTACGCGCAGGTGCGCGACGACATGCGGCTGCACTACCACGAGGCGGGTACCGGCAACGACCAGACAATCGTGCTGCTGCACGGCGGCGGGCCGGGGGCGTCCAGCTGGTCCAATTTTTCGCGCAACATCGCCGTGCTGGCCCAGCGCTTCCATGTGTTGGCCGTCGATCAGCCCGGCTACGGCCTTTCCGACAAGCACACTGAGCACGAGCAGTACAACCGCTACAGCGCAACCGCTTTGAAGGGGCTCTTCGATCAGTTGGGGCTCGGTCGCACGGCGCTGGTCGGCAACTCGCTCGGCGGCGGCACCGCCGTGCGGTTCGCGCTCGACTACCCGGAACTGGCGGGCCGGCTCGTACTGATGGGGCCGGGCGGCCTGAGTGTGAACCTGTTCGCGCCCGACCCCACCGAGGGCGTCAAGCTGATGGGCAGATTCTCCGTCGAACCGACCCGGGAGAATCTGGAGAAGTTCCTGCGGGTCATGGTGTTCAACCAGAAGCTGATCACACCCGAGCTGGTCGAGGAGCGCTTCGAGTCGGCGAGCACTCCCGCGTCGCTGGCGGCGACGAAGGCGATGGGGAAGTCGTTCTCGGGCGCCGACTTCGAACTCGGGATGATGTGGCGCGAGGCCTACCGTCTACGCCAACGGGTCCTGCTGATCTGGGGCCGCGAGGACAGGGTCAACCCACTCGACGGTGCGCTCGTGGCACTGAAGACGATTCCTCGGGTGCAACTGCACGTTTTCGGCCAGTGTGGGCACTGGGCTCAGTTGGAGAAGTTCGACGAGTTCAACCGGCTCACCATCGACTTCCTTGGAGGTGCGTGATGGGCATTCAATCGCTGGGATATCTGCGCATCGAGGCCACCGACATGGCCGCCTGGCGCGAGTACGGGCTCAAAGTGCTCGGGATGGTCGAGGGCAAGGGCAACACCGAGGGCGCCTTGTACCTGCGGATGGACGACTTTCCGGCGCGGCTCGTGATCGTTCCCGGCGAACACGACCGGTTGAGGGAAGCCGGCTGGGAATGCGCGAATACCGAAGGGCTGCAGGAGATCCGCGATCGGCTCGACGTCGAGGGTGTGCCGTACAAGGAGGCCACCCACGCCGAACTCGCCGACCGGCGGGTCGACGAGATGATCCGGTTCGCCGACCCCTCCGGCAACTGCCTGGAGGTTTTCCACGGCGTCGCTCTGGAGCATCGGCGGGTGGTGAGCCCGTACGGGCACAAGTTCGTCACCGGAGAGCAGGGTCTGGGCCATGTGGTGCTCTGCACTCGCGATGACGCCGAGGCGCTGCACTTCTACCGCGATGTGCTCGGGTTCAAGCTGCGCGACTCCATGCGGCTGCCGCCGCAATTGGTCGGCCGCCCCGCCGATGGGCCGCCGGCGTGGTTGCGGTTCTTCGGCTGCAACCCCCGCCACCACAGTCTGGCGTTCATGCCTGCGCCCACGCCGAGCGGCATGGTTCACTTGATGGTCGAGGTGGAAAACAGCGACGATGTCGGGCTCTGCCTGGACCGGGCGCTGCGCCGGAAGGTGCCAATGTCGGCGACGCTGGGACGGCATGTCAACGACCTGATGCTGTCCTTCTACATGAAGACCCCGGGCGGCTTCGATGTCGAGTTCGGCTGCGAGGGGCGTCAAGTCGACGATGACGACTGGATTGCCCGGGAAAGCACGGCGGTGAGCCTGTGGGGACACGACTTCACGGTTGGCGCGCGTAACTCGGGATGAGCGCTCGGATCGAACATGACATCGGCACCGATTGACCCGCGCGCGTTCCGCAACGTGCTGGGCCAGTTCTGTACCGGCATCACCGTGATCACCGCGATGCACGACGACGCTCCAGTCGGATTCGCGTGCCAGTCGTTCGCGGCGCTGTCGCTGGAACCGCCGCTGGTGCTGTTCTGTCCCACCAAGGTGTCCCGTTCGTGGAAGGCCATCGAGGTCAGCGGCCGGTTCTGCGTGAACATTCTGCACGAGAACCAGAAGGACGTCTCGGCGCGATTCGGGTCCAAAGAAGCGGACAAGTTCGGCGGAATCGATTGGCTACCTTCTCCCTTGGGATCGCCGATCATCTCTGGAACGCTGGCGCACATCGACTGCACTGTGGCGTCGGTGCACGACGGTGGCGACCACCTCGTCGTGTTCGGGGCGGTGTCGTCGCTCTCGGAGGTACCGAGGACCAAGCCGCGGCCGTTGCTGTTCTACCGCGGCGAGTACACCGGGATCGAGCCGGACAAGAACAGTCCGGCGCAATGGCGCGATGACCTGGAGGCGTTTCTCACCACCACCACCCAGGACACGTGGCTCTAAGGTGGTTGCTCGAAGCGTCATCGCCGACCGCTTGGTCGCCGCGTGCACAGGGAACGGATGGGGTGGCGGTACGTGATTGCAGCAAAAGGTGACCGGTGTCACACTCATCGCACCTGCTGTCAGCGGCCTTGCAGGCTCTCGGAGAGAGCGGGATGACGACGATAGGAACTGTTCATGGTTACCCCCGATGTGCCCTCCCGGGAGACGGCCGTTGACCTGCACCGTGAAGACGCCGGGTACCACAAGGGTCTCAAGCCGCGACAACTTCAGATGATCGCGCTCGGCGGCGCGATCGGAACCGGGCTCTTCCTCGGCGCGGGCGGGCGGCTGCACAAGGCGGGGCCCGGGTTGTTTCTCGTGTACGCGGTCTGCGGGGTCTTCGTGTTCCTAATCCTGCGGGCGCTGGGCGAGCTGGTGCTGCACCGTCCGTCGTCGGGTTCTTTCGTGTCCTATGCGCGTGAATTCTATGGTGAGAAAGCAGCTTACGCCGTGGGCTGGATGTACTTCCTCAACTGGGCGATGACGTCGATCGTCGACACCACCGCCATCGCCACCTACTTCCACTACTGGAAGGCGTTCGGCGTGATCCCGCAATGGGTGCTGGCGCTTCTCGCCTTGGCGGCGGTGCTATCGACGAACCTGATCTCGGTAAAATTGTTCGGCGAGATGGAGTTTTGGGCCGCCCTCATCAAGGTTCTCGCACTGCTGACGTTCCTTGTCGCCGGCACGATCTTCCTGGCCGGCCGGTACACGGTCGACGGTCGAAGCACCGGATTGAGCCTATGGACCGGCCACGGCGGGTTCTTCCCGACCGGTCTGCTGCCGCTTTTGATCGTCACTTCTGGTGTTGTGTTCGCCTACGCCGCGGTGGAATTGGTGGGCACCGCGGCAGGAGAGACCGCCGAACCGGAGCGCATCATGCCGCGAGCGATCAACTCGGTGGTCGCGCGAATCGCTATCTTCTACGTCGGATCGGTGGCGCTGCTAGCACTGCTGCTGCCCTACACCGCGTACAAGGCCGACGAGAGCCCCTTCGTCACGTTCTTTTCCAAGATCGGGTTTCACGGTGCAGGTGACCTGATGAACGTGGTGGTCCTCACCGCAGCGTTCTCGAGCCTGAACGCGGGTCTGTATTCGACGGGGCGCATTCTGCGCTCAATGGCGATGAACGGCAGCGGTCCGAAGTTCACCGCGCGGATGTCGAAGAACGGAGTGCCCTACGGCGGAATCGTTTTGACAAGCATGATCACCCTGTTCGGCGTCGCGCTGAACGCCTTCAACCCCGGCGAGGCCTTCGAAATTGTGCTCAACATGTCGGCGCTGGGCATCGTCGCGTCCTGGGCGACCATCGTGCTGTGTCAACTTCGGCTCTACAAAATGGCGAGCGCGGGCATCATGCAGCGGCCACGCTTCCGGATGCCCCTCACTCCCTACACCGGCTATCTGACGCTCGTTTTCCTGGTGGCGGTGCTGGTTCTGATGGCGTTCGACGCGCCGATCGGCACCTGGACGGTCGGAACGCTGGTCGTGCTCGTTCCGGCCCTCATCGGAGGCTGGTATCTGGTGCGCAAGCGGGTGACGGCCGTCGCGAATGAGCGAATCGGCTATACCGGAGCATTCCCGGTGGTCGCCAACCCGCCAGTGGAACCGCGGGACTGACCCACATCGGTAGAGAGGTGAATCGATGAGGCGCAACCGATACGCCAGCAAGCCTCCGTTGTACGGAATGGTGATGGTCTTCGTGGCCATGGCCGTCGTCGCCGTCACCGCATACCTGCACGCCGGCTGGTGGTCGATCGTCGGCTACGCCGCCGCCGCGGTCATTGCGGTGACCGGTTTTGCGCTTGCGTTTCGCGACTTCTCGTGATGGATGTCGGCTGTGCGTGCTGCAGCCACGGCTCGATCCGGCGCAGCGCCTCGTCGATGTCCGACGTGGGACCGGCGAAGGAGAGCCTCACGAAGGAGCCACCGTGCATCGTGTCGAAGTCGATTCCCGGGGCGATCGCTACCCCGGTGTCGGCCAGCAGTTTCGAGCAGAAGGCGAGCGAATCCGCGGTGAAATCCGATACGTCGGCGTAGACGTAGAACGCTCCGTCGGTCGGCGCGAGGCGATCCAGCCCGATCGACCGCAGCCCGTCCAACAATAGTTTGCGGTTGACCGCGTAGTGGCGCACCCTGGCGTTGGCCTCGGCGATCGCATCCGGCGTGAACGCCGCCACGGCGGCAACTTGGGACAGCACCGGCGGGCAGATCGTGAAGTTTCCGGTCAGGCAGTCCACGGTGCGACGCAGCTCCCGGGGCACGACCAGCCAGCCCAGCCGCCAGCCGGTCATCGCGTAGTACTTCGAAAAGCTGTTGACCACCACGGCATCCCGTGACGTCTCCCAGGCACAGCTGGTGTCCGGTGCGCCTTCGTATACCAGGCCGTGGTACACCTCGTCGCTGATCAGCCGCACGCCGGTATCGGCGCACCAGGCCGCGATCGCCGCGAGGTCCGCGGGCGGAATGACGGTACCGGTCGGGTTGGCGGGGCTGGCGACGATGACACCGGTAACGGGAGGATCGAGCGCGGCCAGCATGGGCGCCGTCGGCTGGAACCTCGTCTCCGGGCCGCATGGGAGCTGGACGACCTCACACCCCAGCGCGGACAGGATGTTGCGGTAGCACGGATAGCCCGGGCTGGCCAGCGCCACGCGGTCGCCGACGTCGAAGCACGCCAGGAACGTGAGCAGGAAGCCACCCGAGGACCCCGTGGTCACCACGACATCGTCGGCTTCGACCGTCAAGCCGTGCCGATCCATGTAGTCCTGGGCGATCGCAGCGCGCAGCTCCGGAATCCCGAGCGCCACGGTGTAGCCGAGCTGGTTGGTGTCGAGGGCGGCCGCGGCAGCCGCGCGGACGCGCGCGGGCGCCCCGGCGCTGGGCTGGCCGGCCGACAGGTTGACCAGGTCGCCGTGTGTGCGCTGTCGCTCGGCGGCGGCCAGCCACACGTCCATCACATAGAACGGCGGGACACCAGCCCGCAGGGCTACCTTCACGCCTCGTTATTCAACACTTCGGACTCGAGTCTTCGTGTGTGGTCCCTGACCGGCCCGAAAAGATGTGCGCTGCCATGAGCGCGTTTGAAGTACAGCTGCATGTCATGTTCCCAGGTGATCGCGATGCCGCCGTGCATCTGGATGCCTTCGGCCGCCACCTTCCCGAACGCTTCGGTGGCGGTGACACGGGCAAGCGCCGCCGTGGTGGGGCTCGGGTCGGCAATCGCGTCGTCGACGACGGCCCGCGCCGCCGACACGGCCACGTACAGGTCGGCCATCCGGTGCTTGAGCGCTTGGAAGCTGCCGATCGGCCGACCGAACTGAACACGGCTCTTGGTGTAGTCGACGGTGAGCTCCAGGCATCGCTCGGCCGCGCCGATCTGCTCCGCGGCCAGCAGGATCGCGGCGAGATGGGCCAGGCCTGGATCGCTGCCGATCGGTGTGGTCTGCCGCGGCTGCAGTCGCGCCAACCGGCGGGTGGGGTCCATCGTGTCGACGCGCCCCGCGGTGAAGTGGTCCCAGCGGCGGAGTTGTCCGTTGTCGACGCCCACCACCACGTCGGCGACGTCACCGTTGATCACGTAATCCCACCGCGGCTGCTCCTCGCGCGAGCACCGATCGGCGAACACAACCGCACCGATCGCGGTGCCCTCGGCAAGCCGGCCCACCGTATCGGCGTCGACGGGGTCGCCGGCGAGCAGCGCGAGCTCCGCCAGCGTCGTACCGAGCAGCGGCGTGGGTACCAACCCGCGGCCAAGCTCGTATAAAACCGTTGCCGCGTCCGCCAACTCGCCTGCCGCGCCGCCGAATACCTCAGGCACCACCAGCGCGGCGGCGCCGACCTGCTCGCACAGCATTTTCCACAGCGATTCGTCATAGCCGCGCGGACTTTCCATCGCCTCACGCACCGCGGCCGGACCGGCGTGCTTGTTGACCAACGCACGCACGGTTTCGGCGAGCAGTTCCCGTTCACCGGTCATATCGCCGCCAGTACCCTTCTCCGATGCGCGGCGGGGTCGCCCCACGCTGACCGCAGGGCCTGCACCCGCAGCAGCCACAACGACAGGTCGTGTTCGGTAGTGAAGCCGATCGCCCCGTGAGTCTGCAGCGCCGAGCGGGCCGCCAGCACGGCCGCTTCGGCGGCGGCCACTTTCGCGGCGCTCACGTCACGCGCGACGTCAGGGGAGCCGTCCGCCACCGACAGGGCCGCGCCATACAGCAGCGGGCGCGCCAACTCGATCGCGATGTGTACGTCGGCCAGCTTGTGCTTGATCGCCTGATATGACCCGACCGGGCAGCCGAACTGCGTCCGCTGCCTGGCGTACTCGACGGCCGCGGTCAGCAGCGCTTCACCGGCGCCGACCAGCTGAGCGGCGGTGGCCAGCGAGCCGAATTCGAAGCCGCGCCCAACATCGGCCGGCTTCGGGTCACCGGTTGCGGTCACGTCGTACAACCTGCGGCTGGGATCCACCGATTGCTGCGAAGTCCCCGCCGTTGCGTCGCTCACGCCACCGTCTTGCGCGAGCAACGTCAGTCCTGCGGCCGCGGAGTCGACGGCTCGGGGCATCGTCGGGGGCATGGCCACCGTGGCGATCAGCCCTCCTGCCGCAAGGGCCTCGAGGCGCTCGTCATCGGTGAGCAGAACCGGCGCGACGACGACG
>Ga0335081_10017437_pt1 | contig 11624 bp, 10 predicted proteins | sample Lox_Sample_35_FD_206713 | JGI IMG/M metagenome (GOLD analysis project Ga0335081, IMG submission 206713) | Soil microbial communities from Loxahatchee National Wildlife Refuge, Florida, United States - Lox_Sample_3.5 | ecosystem: Environmental > Terrestrial > Soil > Wetlands | place: USA... | reverse complement strand
TTCAATTCTCTTTAATTCAATGCCCAATTCAAAGCAGTATTTCGCTGTTGCCAATCAGCCCACGATGGTGGACGTGGGGGGTAAAAGGGTTACCGAAACGAGCGGAATTTGTGTCCATCGTTTTTGACGAAAGAACTTCGTCGCCAATGACGATGCAGCCGGCCGTATTGATTGTCCGGCCTTGGAGACTCGCCATGTTGTGGATGGGTGACCGATAAAGAGCAGATTGCCGTGGCCGCAGATGGAGGAGGATTCGATTCAGTCTGTGCAGCATGAGCCGGTTTTTTGCCTTGTTGAGAGGCCGGTTAGCCGGCCGCCAATCGCATCACGTCACCTACCCCCCAAAAAGGTTGAATCAGTAGAAGTTGAAACAATTTTACAGTCCTTGAATGTTAAAAAAAAAATAGTGACAAAAAATCTTTTATTTTATATAATTACATGTGCGATGAGATCGTGGAAAGTCGTGATTCGACACCTGATCTTTTCATGTACTTCAATGCTAATTCATTCCGAGGTGTAGAAGAAAGTTAAAAGGTAGAATACAGAATGAAAGGTGGTATACAAATGCAAAATGGCTAAAGACGACGATCTAACGATGGAATCTCACGAAGTCCCGTAAAAGAAAGCAAGACCTGAAGTCTTCCAAGCCGGGAGGAGACCAAAAGAAGTAAGGAAAAAAGCCAAATAAAACACATGGGAATATATAGATGCCATGAAAAAATTTAATTCTCATGTTGGGTATCCATCACCGCAGCTAATATGCCCGCGCCCAAAATCCCCCCATCCCTATTCTCTTCAAGGACAACCCGTCGTTGGTCCATTCCAAGGGACCGATGATCAACGTTAACTTTGCCATTCACAATCCCCTCATCCGAAGACGATGAAGAAGGACGGGAATGCGAAGCGACGAGTTCATCGAGGATAGCCTGACATCTCGTGAGAAAATTATAATACTTTTCCATCACACTGCCGCAGAATGCAACGACAACTTCATCTCCGTTGTCAGGATCATCTAAATCTATTTCCGAGGGTTCTTCTGACACCATCCCGTTGTTTTGCATGACGGTGATACTCGCGGAGGTCCCATTTTCGCCCTGATCAAGTTCACTAATAAAGCCTAATTCGCGGGCTTGAGTCGCTTGTAAACTTGGACTGGCAATAGAACCACGTCGACTTCCCGGGACAGAAAAAATGGAGCCACGACGAGAGCAACGGAAGTCGTCGTCCATGCTGCCGAGACCAGAATCTGAAGGGGAGGGGGTGCCGGAGGAAGAATCGGTACTGCAACTCCAACGGTTGGAAGGGTACTTGGCAAGTTCATTATTAACTTGGAGAAGGCCGATTGTGGAGGCGGCGACGAGGGAGGCAGATCGCGTCGAGACGGCAGTACAAATTTGTTTGAATAGGTCGGCGTCGGAAGTCGTGTATGATCCGTGATGTAATGGGAATTTCTCGTTCAATAACGCAATCGTCTTTTTATACTTAAATCCGTAGGACTCGACTTTGGAGCAATCGGCCGTTTGAACAGCCCATTTTCGCGTCCATAATTCAGGGCACTTCTTAAAACTCCACGCGCCATCCTCGACCCCATCTAGACAAACCAACCGAACAATCTCGCCGATATACCGTCCACTCACCATCATTTCGAACGGTTGAAACCCCGGCATACCACTTTCCTGATCGACGATTTGGTCATATTTCGTTGTGGGAAGGACATTACGTCCAAACATACTCCACTCGGTATTAACAAGAACGAATTCTTCCCAGGCATTGACCCCGGCGTCTTCTTCATGATGGTATTTCCCGTCGGAAAGGTAGGGAGTTGGACAGAGACAGGTTGCATTAGTGCCTGTGCCGCAGATTAGCCCCATTCGAGTTGTGGGGCGGATAAAGGCGTGGGAAAGGAGGGTTGCGACGGCATCGTTAAGGAGGGCTGTGACTCTTATGGGATGGCGGGGATGTAATGATTCGAGGGCGTCATGGAGGAGGTCCGTTAATGAAGCGTCGATAATGGAGGGGATTTTAAACCCCTTTCCCATTTGATGGATGGTTCCTTTATTTACCGCATTTTGGCTATAATGCCCGTTAGCAATCCCTCACACTGTGGAAGAGGGGGGGTTGGATTACGCAAAGGGAAAACTCCAGGTGACGCCGAGTTTCCATTCATGTTCCCCCTTATCCAATTCTGATCGTTCGGCTAAATTAACAATCCTTTCCGCTATCCAGTTAAAAAATTGTTTGGCGGTGCCAATCTTGACACCCTCAGGTATCGTCCATTTCTCCAAAATCTCCACTTTAGCCTCATTATCCTGTATCCGGACAAGAGCAACCCTCATATTGGTCCCGCCCAAATCAATAGCGAGGTACTGTCCCCGTTCGCGACCCGAGGGCAGTTTGGTGATATGCGAGGGGAGCATTGTGGTATGGGAATGCTTGGCGGCTTTGACATAGGCCTTGTGGAGTGAACCGGAGAGGGCGAGGAGACGGGTCGTCTTGAGGGGCGCGAGGAATTGTTCGTTTACCTTTTGGAGGAAGGGAGGGGTCGGCGCAGCGAAGGAAAAGGTGTTTCCCCCGGATCTAAAATTATTCCAGATGTTATGCATCGGATTGATTAAGGTTGTGGGGGTGTATATGCGTAGCCGGGGATGGTGGTGACGTTGTGTGTGTGGGGGGGATGCTTATTCGTGCCCGGATCGGGTGGTGATGGCGGAAGGGGCGGATCCTTTAGATATGGCTATTGCGACCGACCACGGATGGTGATCCAATACGATCCAACGAGTGCGGGGTCTAATAAACAGGAAGGGGTCTTAACGAAGGGCAGTGAGACTGTGATGGCGAGGTGGGTGTGGGATGGGGAGATAGCCGGTAACGGGGAGGCTGCGGGAGGGGCGGGTGAAGATGCGAGGTATGTAGGATCGCGGCGAGACGCGATGCAGGCGACCGCCTAACAGCGGAAAAGGCAAGAGTCCGGGGGAAGGGGGAACGTCTCTGGCTCCGGTGGAGCGAGCGACTGTGAAAGAGGGGAGATGGCCGTCGAGGGGCGATTGTGTGGGTTGATATAAAGGGGCCCCTGTGATGTGGGTCGTGGGTATCCCGTCGTTTATGCGAGCTGAGGCTGCTGGCCCTTGCTGTGGTGTTGCCTTCGCTAGCAACCAACCACTTAAAGTTTGATTAACCTTCGACTGTTATAACGCTGGCCTAAGAGAGGCTCTTCCACTTCGTATCCAGCCCGCTCAGTCTCCGAATTAAATATCCCAAACGCAGAGGTAATGTAATGTATACTTTTATTTATAACATCATCACCGCCGTCCCCGAACTGGACAGTGGCAGTGTGTAACATCGGTCAAACAGCGCCCAGCCTTTCAATTTTGTTGTGATGCGTGGGGCAAGTCAGTCGTACGCATGCGTCAAATCATGTAAATATTTCCCGTAACTACAATAATCAACACTGCCGCCACAACCTACACAAAGCGTCCGCTTTGTGGGCGTTACGTTTTGCGGGCGACGACCGTGCGCGTGCGACAGTGGAGTCGAACCCGTCAACCACGTTGTCGACCACGTCCGCAGGTTAATCAGCCATGACCACACTCCCCTATCAACTTCCATCGGAAAACTTACATTCATGCGCTTAAATTAACTCCCAAGCGAAGTTGTGTTCCCCGTACCGCTTCTGCATTGAAATCTCCATTTCCGATAGCCGGCTTCATATCCACATATGGGGTTCGAACGCACATGCCAAATGCCCTGGCGGCAATACCACCATATTCTATACAATGAAAATCCTCCGCGTTCTCAACCTTGATGGTTACACACGTTTCGCCCCGCGAGAATTCAAACCAATCATCACACCGAGATAGTCTGATTATTCCGGTAAGGTTTTAGACTTCTCAACGGAATCTGGTGCCGGGAATTCCACGAACACTCTAGACTCTCCCTACTGAAAATTTACAGCCCTGACTTTACAATTCGTTCAACCTCCTTGCAACGGAATTGGTAACTCCTATCTTTGGCGGCGAGATTGTTCGTTGACTTGTTTGGGCAGCGAGTGGAAGCAAAAAGCATATGCACGCACAAACGCAAGTGCATATGCACCTGACGGGACGATCCCGTCTGCTGACCTTCCACCTCCCTCCACCCAGCAATAAATGAAGCCGAATCAAATATTAAGGGCAATCTAAATTCCAGTGTGGAAGCATCTTTTTGCTTTTTTACTCGATCGTATGGTCGTCTGGTCCCCGCATTGTACGTAGCACGGACCTCCCTCGCGTCCCGCACTGCAGTCCGCAAAACAATAATGAGAACTACAGGATATCGAGGTTTCATCAACGGTCTCGCCACACATTTACAAGAATTGAATCCAGTGTCAAGGTACCCAATCATCTTGAAGATTTCCGCAACGAGCATCTTCCTGAGGCAACCCACTCCATCCGTGCTCCAAGTGCACAGTGCTGGAGAGCCCCCCGCGTTATTACACTCCGCCAATTCCTCGACGTAGCACGTACGTCATCTCCCCTGAGCCGTCGGTATAAAGGGGTCAATTGGGTTCTAGTCTCGAACGAATCGACCCGCTGTTTGCCGCTGCATCGGAATATCGTCCCGACGGGTTACCAAACTTTTAAGCCCGGACCCATGTTAATCACGGAAAATTATCTTACATATTGCCACGCAATCCCTCGGAACGGGAGTAAATAAAGTTATCAATTTCATTTTTGATGCCGATTGACCCGGATTCAACGTTACACATTACCTCGACCCGAGACTTGCAAGAGATCGATACCACAAATCCTGGAAGGGACAAAACGAACATGGGGAAAACCCCGGTTGGGGAATTAACTTCTTGAGATGAGACAGCACTCTTTTACCTGGGAAAGACGAGATTATGGTACAAAGATTAAATTGCGGTAATGACTGAGATGTAGTGCGGAAACAGTGCTTTACAATTCTAGAGAATAATCCAATTTCTGGCATGGCCAAACTTTCCTTGCACTTTAAACCCAATGCGTTGATTGTTGAGGAAAATAGCCTCATCATACGTCATGAACGCATTGAACCGCATCGGCTCCACGAAAATAAATTCAAGAATCCAAAATAAAAAAAAAAACAACAACAAAAAACAAAAAATTGGCACATGTTATCTCCCCTTATCCTCCGACACTGGCGTCCTAAGCGCTATTGCCGACATATAACGAATATGGGGGTGGCCCAAAGAATATTGTAGGTTATGCATACCCACCTCGGTAAAAGAGCGCGTGGCCCCGTGGGATGTTGCACAAATTCATGACGGAATTTTATGGGGTGGATGAGAGGAGTGGGATGGCGAAATGAGAAGGCTCGTGTCACTTTTGGAATTAGGGAGTGTTTCGGTCCCATGCAAGAGACCGAATGAAGGATTTGAAGGGAAACTGGCTGGCAGCAGGGGGGTTGACTAGAGTCGACGATGTGTGCAAAATTGGATGAAGTCGCACAAATCTGACGCAGTTGACATGGGAATTTAGGCAAGGTGTAGCGTGAGAGATTTTGATGAACGTGGAGAAGATTATGCGCATATTACAGCTAAGTTGGACGTTCCTGAACAGCGTTTGTGGGACTGTGGCTTCAGGCTATCTTGTAATATTCCGTAAATCTAGTTTCCAATTCGAAATTATCTGGCAAAAGAGGTAAATTGAAGGCCGCACTGCTAGAGCACAGCCCTGATCTAGAACGAAATAGTATCCTCGCGCAGTCTTGTGCCGATACTCTGCAAGATGCTGACCAATCATGCGGTTAATACTGTTGGAACGCGTTACACAAGCGGATGGGTGACGGTTCGGCGAGGCTTCCGGTGCACTTTCTAGGGTGCGGGTTTGAATGAAGATGGGCTCGCAATCACGATTGGCCAACAAAGCGTCACCAATTTCCCGTCGACAATGCGACGGTTCGCGCCGCTCCTCTTCCTGCATTTCCCTCCCGGCGCGCCAATCCGCCAGCTCCTCCATCTGAGTCGCCAATCGTGTCGTCCGCTGTCCTCCACAAGCTGTCTCCGCGCCCCACAACAGCCAATCCGCCCCTCCACAAGCACCCATGGCTCTGACATTCCCCCTCGTCCTTCAGCCCCCCGAAGGACAATCCTTCGATATATTTTCTCAACAGAATACCTCTTCCGCTCGCTCTACCGGTCTCTCGTCATCGGCGCCATTGTATTGCCAATCTACATGTTTTGGAAAGGCCCCATAAAACTTAACCACCGCGACGGAGAATGGGAGCCGTTTGACCTTGTCTCCCGCACCGAATGTGCCGAATCCCATTCCTACATTGTCCTTCGACGCAAGAAACCAGAGCGATATTGGTGGGGGTGGTATGAAGCGGAAGAGTCGCCATTGAAAACATTGTTTTCGAGGACCCCGATTATGTCTGTGCAAATTCAGAATCCAAGTTTGCAGATTCAACGGTCCTATACCCCACTCAATCTATCCTCAGAGGAAATTCATTTGGTCGTCAAACGCCATGCGGATGGTGAATTATCGCGGTTTTTGCATGTGTTGACGCCTGGACGGGCAATTGTATGGGTCAAACAGGGAAGACAAGAGTGGAGTTTTCGTGATGGGGATTGGGACCATGTCCTTTTTATCGTCGGTGGGACCGGGATTACGCCGGCCTTTCAACTGGCTTTGAGTGCGTTGCAGCGGCAAAAGTCGAAGGCGCACGAGGATCCCAGTTTTCGACGGACACGGTTTACGATTTTGGCTGCTGCGAGGGATGCGGAGAGTATGCTTTTACGTGGGGAATTGGCAACGGTGAATCATGTCCATGGAGATGGGTTGTTGAAAGTCAATTATTTCCTTGATTCTGTGCCGAAGGGATCCAAGTTGCCAGAGGATATACAGTTGGGCCCAATTACGGAGAAGGCAATCCGTCAGGCTCTTACTCCACCGCACGGGGAGAAGAAGGGATGGTTTAGTTGGGGTGGCGGCAAGGTGGCTGATGGCGGAGAGAAGACCATGGTATTGGTTTGCGGAACGGATGGATTTACTACATATATTGCTGGCGAACATGGCGGTGTTTCCACCAAGCAAGGTGTCAAAGACGGGCTTTTGAAGGATATCCATGGTATTAAGATGTTCAAGATGTTGGAGACTCCCAATGAAACTCAGCCCCAAGCGAAGGAGGATTCCGGTCTGCCTATTATGAAAGTACAATAAGAAAATAGACGTTTGGTTTTCTCACATTTAATGCTGAACCGACTGAAGCATTTCCTCCAAATCGACTCCAAGTCCACAATTTCCAGGGGTAATGAACAATATGTCTTTGATTAAAGTTCCGTTCAAGCATGCAAAGACACCAAGCCAAATCAGTCTTATTGACCTCCTCGGTCCTATGATTTCCAGAACCTATGCCAAGGAATTTCGGAACTTGTTTTCTCGTTCCGCCACAACATTGGGGTCTTCAATTCCAGTAGAAAGCAAAGCGAAAAATAGAAAAATAGATAGATATAAAGTACATGTCCAATGGCCACGAGAACGAACCTTTGGGAAGTCGGAAGTCCGGCTCGTCAGAATTATCTAATTTGACTGTCGCAACGTTCATGAACATAAGGCTGATTTGTGGAAGAACATAGTCCAACTTCATATCAAATTGGCAATACTCACAGTGGTATTCATGGAACTACCCCCCTGGCGTGGGGCTGAAACCACGGCGAACCTCAATGTAAGGTTAACTTCAAATTGTGAGATGCGTTTTTCCTCTTTTCGGTCCCGAAGACGCGTTCCAGCAAGGGTTCAAAACAATAGGTCCCCAAAGACTATTCCATTTGTGCGGACCGCATTGTCCAGGTAAATGTTCCAGTCAGATTGAAGGACCGATGGCGCCCAACTGTCGGCCAGCTCTCCACCTTTGCCTCCGCTTATGTGAGATTGGGATGGAATTTGCGATGATTGCGTCATGTAAATCCCTGGGAGTGAAACTATGTCGGGGGGGTAGGATGTCCTTGAGTATGCTGCTGAACGTGTCCCTGTGATCCATAATCTGGGCTGGATTAAACTGTTTGCCCGTCACCTCGGACACTGCAGTGCCGGAACGCTGTTAATACCACATTAGCCAAAAGAAACTCCTTGAAAAACGTTAGTCGTCGAATGTAAATAGGAAGACCGGATGGGGCGAATGCCAAGTTAGAAGGGATTTCTGAACGGGCTCAAGGTCGATTATTCCTTGATACTTAGCCTCTGGAAATATGGTATCAAAGACGGTTCCGCTTCAGAATGTCATATCAGGCGCTTCATTCGGAACATCACGGCCAGATATTCGACGTGCTGTGTTGGGCCATCGCGCTTGTCGATTTATGAAGCATCCGTTTCGACCGCATCAGTTACTTAGCCAATTAATTACTCTTCGCCCACGTCGGCGGCTGCGAACACGTCTTGTGTCAAATGACCTGGACAACCGATGACAGAGATTCGGCGGAATGACCGTGCTGTTGTCCATCCTTATAGATTCCAAATCTGAAGATTCATTACGGCAAATACCATTTCCTTCGTCCAAGGGGCAATACTCGGTCCTCAGATGGACATCAAGTCCCGGCGAAATACCATCTAGTCAAGGTGGCATAATGATTGACCTCGTGCTGCATTCGCTCTGTAAGTCTGTAGATGACCAGCGGAATAGGTCTGTTTGTTCATTTTAAAGGCATTCGGATTGGCCTTCAGTTGTGAATGCACCACCTTCAACGAATGATCGGCTTCCCAACTTCGTGACTCCACGTTATTGGTGTTCTTTTCCCGGATGGAATGTACCCAAATAAATTGTTTCGCTCATATCCACATGGCATCCCTGAACGTACCAAACCATCTCAAGCTTCGTTCGCAAGGGAAATGCGTCAGGCGATTGAACGCCGGCAGCGATGGCGGCAAGAAATGAAAAATCTCTGCTGGTCCGATGGAAATTATCGAAAATTCAGGGATCACCTGCGTTGCTAAATCGAGATCGATTACCGAATTCGTGCACGGACAGCCAATTTCCTGCGAGCCCTTAGCGTTCTATGTGTTTCGAATCCTTTTCGACCACACTGCGACGTGGTCATCACGGAAGCCATGGAAGCCAGTGAAGAGCCAGAAGTGCATCATTTGCTTCCCGAGCAGCCGCGAGCGTCCGACAAGCAGGTTCGCACTCGTTCCGCGGAACAGACGGCGGAAGATCGTCAGGGGCCGAAGCCGGAGACTAATCGGTCCGGAGCACCCGTGGCGCCGGCCTCTGCTCACTCGATTTTTGTGCGTTACAGATCCATCTCTTTGATGGTTTTGTCGTACTTGTTAGGAGTCGCTACAGCCGTTGTTCAACACATTTTCTACTCTTACGCAAATGGACGAGAAATTGATGACTTTGCTATATCCCAAAGCTCAGTGACTAAAATATCGACGGCAATGGCGTTCCTATTTAAGGCATCATTAGTCGGGGCAATGTGCTTCGTGTATTCGCAAAGGAGCTGGTTTTCGTTCCAGAGGACGGCGATATCCATTGGTGGCATCGATGCTGTTTTCAGCATTTTGCAAAATCCATTCAAATTCTTCGTCCCAGAGATACTCATTCAGACTCCGACCTTGACTCTTTTGGCTTTGATCACTTGGTTCCTACCAATTTCTGCCATTCTATCACCATCGTCTTTGACAGGTGCGTCTGATTCCTAACCCTTCTAACGAGACCATAGTGGTCGGCTTCGCATTCGTGTCGAACGTTCCTGCCCGCGTTCCGGTCATCGGGTCTCTGAATGGCTCGGCAGGGCTCTACGAAATCGAAAATGCAGCACCAATCCAGTTCGGGGGCCCAACACCGCAACTGCAGCGCCTAGCAATGCGAGTTTTTACTGGCGGCGAACTCGTTCCTTGGCCTTCACCCTGCGGCGTAAACTGTTCGTACGACGTAACCTTCGAAGGACCAGCGTACAATTGCTTCGATACCTACGATCCAAAGCTCTTGGTGGGCGATTTTCGTGTCGTTTATACCGCGACGGAAGCCCTTGTTGACCCACCAAATGGGTATAATTATACGAATTTGACGGGGAGTTATCAAGTTACGGATGGGATTTGGTTGAATCGTACGCTTGCGAATGCGACGTACTTGGCTACCCATTGCCAGTTGCATCTTGCCAAGTATAACTGCAATGTCAATTACACGAATAATGTCCCGGCTATTACGACGGCGGTGGTCCTAGGTGAGCAGATTTACGGGTCCTCGTTCTCGGACATGGTCCTTGAGCATTCAGGCCAGAAACCCCACAACAATCGGACCGAAATCCTAGTGAATCACTGGGCGATTGAACAGGCAGTGGAAGGACTGCTGAACGGATATTTAGCCATCAATCGCGGTGTATCGAGCGGGATCAACGGGAGTACATCGAACCTTCAGTTATGGGCATTTATGGGCTTTAATGAGAGTTACACCGAACTCACCTTCCCCACGGATTTCGCGCGGAAGGTAGAAGAGTTGTTGGTAAACACAACACTGAGCATGGCATATTTCGTGAAGAATCCCATTTTCGTTCCTGAGGGTCTCGGGTTCAATGGGTTTGGCAATAACACTCCTGCGGCAATTTCTACCACCGTAAACGCCACTGCCCTCACCTTCGCTCCTGTATACGCCTATTCTCCGCGAACTTTATGGACGGTCTATGGTGTCTCGCTCGGCGTCGTCTTTGTCTGTATGATTTTTAGCGGGACGATGTTTGTTGTGAATGGAATAAATGGGGATTTGTCATTTTCTCAAGTCCTGGTGACGACGAGGAACGAGAGTTTAGATGAGTTGAGTCATGGGTCGTGTCTTGGTGGATGGACAATTTCAGATGAATTAAAGGGAAGCAGAATAAAATTTGGGGAGTTGATTTTGAGGGGTGGTGAGATGGGGGATGGGGTGGGGCATGCATGTTTTGGATTGGAAAAGGAAATCGGAGCATTACGGAGGGATCGAGTTTATCAAGGGATCAAAGTGAAGGTGACTTGAGGGATAGCGCCAAGTTTTTAATATCAATAGGCGTTCATATCTAACATTTTGAGGGAAATTTTTGTATTTAACAAGTATTTCCCAGGTGAGAATTCACGGTTGGTGCGATTGGACCAACGGGGAGGATTTAAAACGCTGCGAAACGCCAATCACATACAGACACACCACCTTGCGACTTGGGCCAAGAGGGAAGTCCGGGGATGAACTCAGCGTGGTTTGAGGCTCTGCGCGAGTCGCTGGACCCCGATGCGTATGAGAGCATCCGACAATACCTCAGTCCCCCGCAGACCGACTCCGCTGCTGTCCCTTCCACAGCCCCGTCGCCCCAGCAGCATCATCCGTCTCGCGCCCAGCACCATCCATCAACAATAGCCCAGCCAGCGACGCAGTCAAACCCGCAGCATTCCCAGACACCTGTCCGCGTGCCCGAGCCAAGACAGCCCCACCTCCTCCACACCGTGTTTGCCCCTCCGGCTCAGGGTACGCGAATCTTCCCTAGCCGTGTGCTGAGCTGACCGTCCTTAGCGCCTGCGAGCGTGCAACAAGTCCGGGTGTCTTACCAGAGCACAACCTATTCGCCGCCCATCGCTGCCCCTCCAATCACCCCTCCAGTCAACCTGCAACTGCCTGTACAAGCAGGCGCCGCTTCAAACACCCGC
>Ga0335081_10017436_pt1 | contig 11624 bp, 9 predicted proteins | sample Lox_Sample_35_FD_206713 | JGI IMG/M metagenome (GOLD analysis project Ga0335081, IMG submission 206713) | Soil microbial communities from Loxahatchee National Wildlife Refuge, Florida, United States - Lox_Sample_3.5 | ecosystem: Environmental > Terrestrial > Soil > Wetlands | place: USA: Florida... | reverse complement strand
GGGCGAGGGCCCGTAAAAAGCCGTGCAAGCGGGACGCGTTGCATGGCGCGCCAGTCTAGGCGACGCCGCTTCCGCCCCTGTCGGCTTCGCCCCTGTCCGCGCCGCCGTTGGATTACGGTCTCGTCGTGCTCGTCCGGCAGGCCCGTTCGGTGCTCCACCGACTCGGCATCGAGGCCGTTCGGTACTCGCCCGCGAACTTCGCGCACCTCCGCCTAGTCGACGTGCTCACCTCGGGCGACGTCGACATCCTGATCGACGGCGGCGCCAACGACGGGAAGTGGGCGCTCCAGCGTCGTGCGGAGGGGTTTCGCGGGCGGATCGTCTCGGTGGAGCCCCAGGCCGAGTCGTTCGCGGCGCTTCAGGCTCGAGCGGCACGTGACCAGCAGTGGTCCGTGGTGCATGCCGCGATCGGAGCGAGCGACGGTGAGACGACTCTCTACGTGGACCCCGATCCGACGAGTAGCTCGCTCTTCGGCTCGGACCGCGGTTCGCGTCCGACCGAGCGCGTGCCGCTCCTCCGCCTGGACACGATCTGTGCGGACGGCGTCGGGCCGGGCGACGCGGTCTTTGTCAAGCTGGACCTCGAGGGCAACGAGTTGGAGGCGGTTCGAGGAGGCGAACGCACGCTGCGGCAGGCTGTCGGGCTCATGGTCGAGCTCGAGCTTCAGCCGGTCGAGGGGGCCGCACGGATCGAGTCGGTGATCGGAGAGCTCCGGACGGCCGGCTTCGTCATGGTCGCGTTCGAGCCGAACAACCGGGACCCGGCCGGGAACGTTCTGCTCGCCAACGGGCTGTTCCTGCGCGCATGAGCCCGGCCTCGTGAAGGTCGCCTTCGTCTATCCCAACTCGCGAAGCGCAGTCGTCGATCGCATCGCGCGCGGCGAGGCGCCGGACACGACGCTGCTCGGGCAGAACCATCTCCGCGAGCTCGGCATCGACGCGACCATCCACGATTCGGCGCTGCGCCGCCGGAACCGCCGGTCGGGCCTCATGCATCGGATCACCTGGAACGCACGCGAGGTGACGCTTCCCTGGGAGCTTCGTGGTGTCGATGTCGCGTGCACACCGCTGGCCAGGGTCTTCCCCCTGATGGCACGCGCCCGTCGAGCGCCGCGCGTTCTCCTCGTCAGTTATCACCTGTGCGCCACCTTCGAGCGGAGCACGCCTGCCGCGCGGCGGTTGCTCCGGGCCTCGATCCGCTCGGCCGCGGCTGTCGTCTGCGTCTCGGAAGCGGGCGCCGGCCGGCTCGTCGAGCTCGTCGGGCTGGACGCGAGCCGGGTGCACGTGGCGCAGCTCGGGGTCGACGAGCGGTTCTGGGCGACGATGCCGCCTGCACCCGACGGCTACGTCCTGACCGTCGGGCGCGATCTCGCGCGGGACTACGCGACCTTCGCGCGCGCGATGGCGGAGCTCCCAGTGAAGGCGGTCCTGGTCGCGAAGCGCGAGAACCTCACCGGCATCGAGCTGCCGCCGAACGTCGAGGTCAGGCTCGACATCGGCGCCGACGAGGTGCGGAGCCTCTACGCCGGCGCCGCCTGCGTGGTCGTCCCGATTCACGGCGAAGGCTACGTCCACGGGACCGAGAACTCCGGCACGATCGCGCTCCTCGAGGCAATGGCGACCGGACGGCCGACCGTCGTCACCGATCGCCCGACCCTGCGCGACTACGTTCGGCCCGGCGAGTCGGCCCTCACCGTCCCCGCCGAAGATGCCCGAGCGCTCGGGGAGTCGGTGTCACGCGTGCTCGGCGATCCGGAGCTCGCGGCGGCGCTCGGCGGCTCAGCGCGGCGCGCGGTCGACGAGCGATTCACGACGCGCGCGCTCGCCGCACGGCTGGCCCGGGTGATCGAGGGGCTGGACCGCTGACGGGCCGGCGGGTCGGATCGTCGCCCGGAAGGCGCTCGCCCACTCGCGCGCGAGCGTCTCGCGCTCCTCGTCGCCGCGCAGTCGCCCGAGGTAGGCCCGGCCCGTCCAGGCGGCGTAGTGCACCGACGCCTTCGCGCTCCAGAGCACGGCGTAGAGAGGCCAACCGCGCGGATAGTGCTTGCGCAGGTAGATCGCCCGGCTCCGGTGGTACTGGGCGAACCAGCGCTGCGTCGCCCCGTTGGATGTCGAGCCGCCGCCGACGTGCACGGCCTCGGCGTCCCAGTCGATCGCCTGCTGCCAGCCCGCCTGAGCGAGCCTGAGCGACACGTCCAGGTCCTCGTAGTAGAAGACGAACCGCTCGTCGAAGCCGCCGATCTGCTCGAGCGCGTCGCGGCGGGCGAGCGCGCACGTCGGGAGGACGGCCTCGGTGAGCTCGAGACCCTGCCCTTCCTGGGCGATCGGCTGCCACACGTGCACCGTGTCGGCGATCGCCCGGCGGTACGTGAACAGGAACGTGTGCGTCTTGGTGCGCGCGCCGTCGGTGCCGACGAGCGCTGCGCCGCAGAGGGCGAGCCGGGGGTTCTCGTCGAGGCGGCGCCCGAGCCGCACGACCGTGTCCGGCCTGACGAACGCGTCGCTGTTCAGGAGCAGCAGCCTGTCGCCGGCCGCTGCCGCGATGCCGGCGTTCATCGCCGCGGCGAAGCCGCGTCGCGTCGATTCGACGATCCGGACGCGAGGCTTGCCGGCAGCGCGTTCGACGCTGCCGTCGGTGGACGCTTCGTCGGCGACGATGATCTCGTCGACTCCCTCCGCGGCGACGAGCGCGTCGACGCACTGCTCGAGCAGCCGTCCGCTGTTGCGGTGCGGGATCACGGCCGAGACCGACATCGGGTGGAGTGTACGAGCGCTCGGCTGCCGGCCGGTCAGGTCGTGACGCGACCGCGAAACGCGCGCAGCAGCGGCCGCTCGACGACGTGGAGCAAGGGGATGCGCTGCTGCAGGCGATAGAAGTTCCAGTAGAGGTAGGTCGGCTGCAGGATGCCGCCGTAGCGGCGTGCGACGGCGGCGAGCTCGGACTGGCGCGCCGTGCCGCCGGTCAGCGACTTGTTCAGGCCGGTGATGCCGTACCAGGCCAGGTCGAGGTCGAGGAAGCAGAACGGCGTGACCCGGCTCGCCCGGATCAGCCAGTCCCAGTCGAAGCCGTAGTCCAGCGTCGTGTCGAGCGGGCCGACCCGGTCCCACAGGTTCCGCCGCCAGAAGCACGCCGGCTGGAGGATGTAGTCGCGCGTCAGGAGTAGCCGGCGATCGTACTGCCGCACCGGGTAGTCCGAGCGGCGGGTGCCGTCTGGATCCGCGTAGTAGCCGCGGCCGTAGACGAGCTCCACGTCGGGGTAGCGATGGAACGCTGCGACGACGTGCTCGAGCGCGCCGTCCTCGAGCCCGTCGTCGGCATTGAGCCAGCCGAGGATCTCGCCGCTCGACCTGCTCAGTCCGCGATTGATCGCATCGGCCTGGCCCTCGTCCTGCTCGCTCACGACCAACAGCCGCGGGTCGGCGAGCGAGACGAGCACCGCGGCCGTGTCGTCGGTCGACCCCGCATCGTGGACGAGGAGCTCGACGTCCTGGTGCGACTGGGTGAGCACCGACCGGACTGCAGCGCCGACGTATCCGCCCATGTTGCGGATGGGCATTGCGAGCGAGACCTTCATTGCGCGCCCGCCTCGATCGCCTGCTCGTAGACGGCTGTCGTCGCCGACGTCATGCGCGCGACGGAAAACTGCGTGCGTGCGCGCTCGAGGCCGGCCTCGCCGAGGGAGCGCGCGCGGGCCGTGTCGGTGACCAGCGCACCGATCGCACCGGCGACCGCGGGTGCGTCGCCCGGATCGACCAGCGAACCGGTCTCACCGTCGACGACGATCTCCGGGACGGCACTGACGCGTGTCGCGACGACCGGGAGACCGGCCAGCATCGCCTCGAGCAGCACGATGCCGAAGCCCTCCCAGCGCGATGTGTGCACGAACACGTCCGCGCGCTCGAGCCAGTCGCGCGTCTCGAGCCGGCCCGGGAGCACGACGACGCCGTCGAGGCCGAGGGCGCCGGCAAGGGATCGTGTGTCGGCCGCGAGCGGGCCGTCGCCGAGGATCGCGAGCCTTGCGTCCGCGTGTTTCGCGTGGACGTCGGCGAAAGCGTGCAGGAGGGTTGCGTGGTCCTTCTGCGCGATCAGGCGCCCGATCGCCAGCACGAGCGGGACGCCGTCGGGGACGCCGGCCTGTGCGGGCGTGAGCTCCGACGGCAACGAGGGCATCGCGTCGAGCCCGTAGTGGATCGTCTCGAACTTCGCGGCCGGAAGCCCGGCAGCGATCAGGAAGCGCCGCACGGCGTCCGAGATCGCGATCAGCCGCCCGGCACCCGAGGCGAATGCGCGGTCGACGTAGCGGAACGGCCCGAGCTGGTAGCGGTCGTCGTTGTGACGTGTGGACACGTAGGGCGTGCGCGTGAGCCGCGCGGCAGTGGCGCCGTAGACGTCGGCGTGAACCAGGTGCGTGTGGACGAGGTCCGGTCGGAGCCGGCGCAGCACACGAAAGAGGTCGCGCTCCATCAGCGGGTTGACGTCGTGCGTGCAGCGAACGTGCTCGACGGGAACGCCGGCCCGCGCGAAGCCGTCGTACAGCCGCTCCGCGTCCGTGTTCGCGACATCGAGGCCGATGAACTGCGCGTCGACGCCGCGGGCGCGCAACGCGGGCAGCAGACGGAGGAGGTGCTGCTCGGCGCCCGCGACACCGGTCACCTTCATCACATGCGCGACCCTCATCGCGCGAGCAGGCTCCGGTACAGCGCGTCGATGTCGTCGACCATGCGCTCCTCTCCGTAGAGTTCGTGCATGCGCGCCGCGCCGTCGGCGGCCATTCGGGCCCGTACTGCCGGGTCGGCGGCGAGCCCGGCTAGCCGTGCGGCGAGCGTCGCGACGTCGCCCTCGTCGGCGAGGTAGCCGCTCAGGCCCTCCTCGACGACCGCAGGCGTTCCGCCGACCCGCGTCGCGACGACCGGCCGTCCGGCGGCCAGCGCCTCGATTGCCGCCACGGGCGTCCCCTCGTTCGCGGAGGTGAGGCAGAAGGCGTCGAAAGCCGCGTACCACTCGCCGAGGCGCTCGCGATACCCGGCGACGTGAAGCCGGTCCGCGACGCCGAGCGAGGCTGCGAGGGCTTCCACGGCCTCGCGCTCGGGGCCGTCGCCGACGATGCAGAGCCGCGCGTCGGTCCCTTCCGCCACGAGGGCGGCGAGGACGCGGACGAGGTCGAGCGGCCGCTTGATCGCCGTCAGGCGCCCGACCCACCCGACGACGAACGTGGTCTCATCGGCGCCGAGGTCGGCGCGGATGCGCGCCCGGTCGGCCTCCGTGCCGTTCGTGCGCGCCGAGAGATCGAAGCCGTAGGGGATCACGACGAACTTCGAGCGTGGGGCGACGCCGAGCGAGACGAGGTCGTCGCACACCTCTTCGCTCACCGCGATCAGCCGGTCGGTCGCGTGGGCGAGCACCCGCTCGAGCGTGCGGTAGAAGGTCTCCTTGCCGCGTCCGAAGTACCCGCGCAGCACGTGGCCGTGATACGTGTGCACGACGACGTCCGGTCGCGCGCCGCGCGTCAGGAGCGCGGCGACCCGTCCGGTGCCGCCGGCCTTTGCCGTGTGCGTATGCAGGACGTCGGGCCGCTCGGCGCGGATGATCGCGATCAGCTCGCGCACCGCCCTCGCGTCCCCCGGCGGTGAGAGCTCGCGCTGCAGCGCCGGCAGCCGCCGCAACGGCACATCGAGCTCCTCGACCAGGTACTCCATCGACTCCTCGCCGGGAGCGAGCGTTCCCGCGACGACGAGCACGTGATGGCCGCGCCGGCGCTGCTCGGCCGCGAGCTGCAGGACGTGCAGGGCCGCGCCGCCGACGTTGAGGCGCGCGATCACGTGGACGATCCGGAGCGGTCGCTCGGACATGGGGGTCAGCGTACGGCGAGCTCGCGCACGCGCGCGCGTTCGCGCACCGGCGGAACGAGTGTCGGCGCGACGGCAGTGACGCCGAGCGTGAACCAGAAGATCGCCGTCAACGGGATCCCTCCGAACAGCGCCGCACCTGCGAGCGCGCCTGCGAGCGACGCGACCCACGAGACCGGTAGGAACGCGAGGGCATCGTCCGGATCGCCGCGCGGCCAGCGGCGGCCGACCTGGATCGCCGTTCGGATCGTCACCACCCCGAGCGCCAGGAACAGCACGGCGCCCACGAGGCCGAGCTCGTAGAGGATCTGGTCGTACGTCTGTTGCGGGATGAAGGTCCCGTTCGCGGGCGGGAAGTACGTCGGCGGCTGGTCGGAGAACCTCCGCCGCGCTGCCGGAAGGTACCGCGCGTAGATCTTCGGCGGTAGCAGCCCGTACCACCCGCTGCCGAGGATCGGATGGTCGAGGAAGATCCGGCCGCCGATGTAGGCGTAGATCAGGCGCTGGCTCCAGCTGCCGGCGTACTGCCCGGGCGCTTCGGGCTTCTTCGAGCCGAACCACGACTGCAGGAACCCGAGCTCGCCCGAGCGAAGCGACAGCGTGCCCGCCGTCACTGCGGCGGTGATCGCCAGCGTGACGACAACTGCCCGCACCTTCACCGACCTGCGCGCCGCAGCGATCGCCAGGATCGCCGCCACCGCGAGGTAGAGGCCGACGAGCTGCGCGAGCGCCGCACCGAGTGTGATCCCGAGCGCTCCGACGACCCCTGCGGCGACGAGCAGGCGGCGGCCGGGCGCGTTGGCGTAGAGAGCGGCAAGTGCTCCCGTGAGGGTCATGGTCGACAGCGCCGCGAAGTCGTGCTCGCCGAGAAACGCTCCCTGGCGCGATCCGGGATGGTGCGCGAAGTCGTACAGCGCGCGCAGCAGGCCGGCAGCGTCGACGACGACGAGGACGCCGAAGAGCATCCAGAGCTGGCTGCGGCGGCTGACGAACAGGATGATCCCGAGCGCCAGGACGCCGTACTCGAGGAGCTTGGCCGCTCCGATGAAGGGCGCGCTGCCCGAGGCGGCCGACGAGATCAGCAGCCAGAGGCCGAACGCGGCGCCGGTGGCTGTGATCGCCCGCGCGGGACGCGGAAGCGTCCGCCGGTCGAGCAGGCGCCAGACGCAGAGCAGCGCGAGCACGGCGAGCGCGACGTCGGCGGGGACGAAGGTGATCGAGTTCCCCGCGGTGTGAACCGTCAGCTCGGGCTGGTTGATCGAGCGGACGAGGCTCAGCCCGAGGGCGACGCAGAGCACGAGAAAGGGAACGTCGCGCCCCGGCAGCCGCGGCTCTTCGTGCCGGAGGCGGGTCATCGAAGGCGCCTATGATACGCCCGTCCCTTTACGGCGGGCCGCACGTCCGCGCGGCCGGACATACATGCGCATCCTCCTGCTTCCCGGTATCTGGCCGCCCGATGTCGGCGGTCCCGCAACCCACGGCCCCGACTTCGCGCGCTTCCTCGTCGGTCGCGGGCACCAGGTTCGCGTCGTCACGATGGCGGACGACGACGTGACCGACCGCCCGTGTGCCGTAGAGACCGTCTCGCGCCGGAATCCGTTCCCCATCCGCTATTCGGTACTCGCGGCGCGAGCGGCACAGTTCGCCCGGCAGAGCGACGTGGTCTATGTGAGCGCGACATACGCTGCAGCCGCTGCCGCGACCGTCGCAGCCCGCCGCCCGCTCGTCGCGAAGCTCGTGTCCGACCCGGCGTACGAGCGCGCGTACCGCTACGGCCTCTTTCGCGGCACGCTCGAGGAGTTCCAGTCGGCCGGCGGTGCCGCGGTCGTCGGTCTCCGGCGCGCACGGACCCTCGCGCTCTCCCGCGCGCGCACGATCGTCGTGCCCAGCGAGTACCTCGCACGCATCGCGCGTGGCTTCGGCGTCGACCCGGCCCGGGTGCTCGTCGTCCCGAACCCGGCCCCGGACGTGCCTCCGTCCCGGCAGGAGCCTCGCCCGGGCACGTTCGTCTACGCGGGCCGGCTGACGAGGCAGAAGGCGCTCGGCATCGCGATCGACGCTGTCGCCCTCGTGCCCGGTGCGCGGCTGGTCGTGGTGGGCGACGGCCCCGAGCGCGCCATGCTCGAGAACCGGGCGCTGCGCGCCGGGCTCGAGGGCCGGATCGCCTTCCTCGGAGCCCAGCCGCGGGAGCGGGTCCTCGAGGAGCTCGGCAGCGCCTGGGCCTCCGTGCTCTCGAGCGACTGGGAGAATCTGCCCCATGCCGCCGTGGAGTCGCTCGCCGTCGGGACCCCCGTCGTCGCCACCAGCGTCGGCGGCGTTCCCGAGGTCGTCCACGACGGTGCGAACGGGCTGCTCGTCGCCCCGGGGTCGGTGGACGCGTTCGCCGAAGCGTTGCAGCGCCTCGCCGACGATCCTGCGCTCCGCGCGCGGCTTGCGGCTGCGGCTCCTCCGTCCGTCGCCGCCTTCTCCCGCGACCGTGTCTACGGCGAGCTCGAGCGGCTGCTCGGCGAGGCGGGAGGCACGTGACCGAGACTGAGCAGCGGCCGCGCGTGCTCTTCGTGGGCCGGAACCGCTACTCGCTGCCGCTTCCCGAGTGGCTCGCGAAGAAGTGGAATGCGCTCGAGCGGCAGATCGACTACCGCGTGCTCGCCTCGGCTGCGAACGGCAGCCCACTCGCCGACGAGCGGTTCAGGCTGGTCCCGCCGAGCAGGCCGCGGCGGCTCGACGGATTGCTCTTCTACGTGCGGCTGCCGTTCCGCGTCCGCGGCCAGATCAGGGACTTCCACCCCGACGCGATCATCGCCAGCGATCCGTACATCGGCGCCGCTTCGATGGTCGGCCGGGCGCTCTCGCCGGGGCTGCGCCCGCAGGTGATCCTCGAGGTCCACGGCGACTGGAGGACGTTCACGCGCCTCTACGGCTCGCCGCGCCGGAAGTTCTTCTCGCCCGTCGCCGACATGGTCAGCCGTGTCGCCGTGCGCCGCGGTGACGCGGTGCGCGCGCTCTCGCGGTACACGGAGTCGCTCGTCGAGGACGTGCGCGGTGTGCCCGTCGCCGCCTCCTTCCCCACGTACACCGATCTGTCGGCGTTCACCGCGCGGCCGATCGAGCCGCTGCCCGAGCGTCCGACTGCCCTCTTCGTCGGGATGCTCGAGGCGTACAAGAACGTCGACGGGCTCGCGGCCGCGTGGCGCCGGGTCGTCCAGCAGCTTCCGCAGGCCAGGCTCGTGCTGGTCGGGAAGGGCGCACGCCAGAGCGTGATCGACGAGCTCATGGCCGAGCTCCCCGACCAGGTCGACCACGTCAGGGAGCTGTCGCCCGAGGGTGTGGCCGAGCGGCTCGACGAGGCGACCGTGCTCGTGCTGCCGTCGCGGTCGGAAGGCCTCGGACGCGTGGTCATCGAAGCGTTCGCACGCGGACGCGGCGTGGTCGCGAGCCGCGTCGGAGGCATCCCCGATCTCGTTCGCGACGACGTCGAGGGCAGGCTCGTCGATCCACTCGACGGCGATCAGCTCGTCGAGGTGCTCATCGAGGTCCTCTCCGACCGAGCGCTCGCCGAGCGTTACGGCGAGGCGGCGGCCGAGCGCTACCGCGACTGGCACACGACACCGACCGAGTTCGCAGCCCAGGTGCGAGGCCTCGTCGAGGCCTCGCTCCGTGACGCCGGGGAGATCCCCGGCGAGCGCCCGCGGGTGCTGATCGTGGCGGACGCCGCGCAGGGCGCACCTTTCGAGGGCTCGACCGATGCGACGCTTGCCGCGCTGCGCGAGGAGCTCGACTATTGCGTGCTCGGCCGCGCGGAGCGGGGCGTCGCGCCGCGCAGGACGGTGCTCGCCCCGGGATCGGTGCTGCTCGTTCGGCGCTGGCCCGGCCCGCTCGACTCGCTGATGTTCTACGGGTCGCTCCCGTTTCGCATCGCCTCGCTGGTCCGGAGGTTCAAGCCGAGCGTCGTGATCGCGGAGAGCCCGTACATCGGCTTCTTCGTCCTGATGGCGCTCGCGTTCCGGCGCCGCCGTCCATCGCTCGTGATCGAGACGCACGGCGACTGGCGGGCCGCGACGCGCCTCGAGGGCTCCCGGATGCGCATCCTGCTCGCGCCGTTCGCAGACCGTGCGGCCCGTTATGCGCTGCGGCGCGCGGATGCCTTGCGTGCCCTCTCGCCGTACACCGCGGAGCTCGCCGAGCGGGAGGCCGGCGTGCCCCCGCTCGAGTCCTTCCCCGCGTACATCGACCTCTCGATCTTCACCAGCACCGAGCCCGCGCTGCTTCCCGCGAGACCGTCGGCCCTCTTCGTCGGGATGCTGGAGCCGAACAAGAACATCGATGCGCTCGCGCGTGCCTGGCGTACCGTCGCCGCCGAGGTTCCCGATGCGCGTCTGGTGATCGTGGGCAGCGGCGCGCTCCTCGATGTCGTCGACCGGTTGCGCGACGACTTCCCCGAGTCGGTCGTCCATCATCGCGAGCTCGCGCCCGTCGACGTCGCGCGGGAGATGGACGAGTCGACGTGCCTCGTGCTGCCGTCCCGCTCGGAAGGGCTCGGCCGCGTGCTGATCGAGAGCTTCGCCCGGGGTCGCGGCGTCGTCGCGAGCCGTGTCGGCGGTATCCCCGACGTCGTGCGCGACGGCGTCGAAGGGCTGCTCGTCGACCCGAGCGACGACGACGACATCGCGCGCGCGCTCGTCGACGTGCTCTCCGATCCGGAGCTCGCCGCCCGCCTCGGCGACGCCGCGCGCCTCCGCTACCGCGACTGGGACTCGACGCCGGACGACTACGCCGCGCGCGTCCGCCTCCTCGTCGACCGCGCCGTCGCGGCGACCGAGCGCTGACTTGCGGCTCGTCTTCGTCACGCAGACGATCGACGCCGACGATCCGAATCTCGCGGTCGCGGTCGACTGGGTGCGCGCGCTCGCCGAACGCTGCGAGGAGGTGCGCGTGATCGCCGACCGCGTGCGCGCGCACGACCTGCCGTCCAACGTCACCTTCCAGACGTTCGCGGCTCGGTCGAGGCTCGAGCGGGGGGCGCGGTTCGAGCGGGCCGTCGCAGAAGCGCTGAGCGAGCCACGTCCGCAGGCGCTGATTGCGCACATGGTCGCGCTCTTCCTGGTGCTCGCAGCGCCGATCGCCCGCGCGCGGCGAGTGCCCCTGCTCCTCTGGTACGCGCACTGGCGCGTCAGCCCGACGGCCAGGCTCGCCGACCTGCTGTGCGCGGCGGCAATGAGCGTCGACCGCGACTCGTATCCGATCCGGAGCGCGAAGCTGCACGAGATCGGGCATGGGATCGACCTGAGCCGGTTCGTACCCAGGAGCGGGCATGCGCCTGACGGCTCGACGCTGCGTCTGCTCGCGCTCGGGCGCACGGCGCCGTGGAAGGGCTACTCGACGCTGCTCGACGGCTTCGAGGAGGCACTCGGATCGGGGCTCGACGCGACGCTCGAGATCCGCGGCCCGAGCACCAAGGCCGAGGAGCGGGCGCACCGGGCCGAGCTCGCCGCGCGGATCGCCGGCAGCGAGGTCCTGTCGACGCACGTCGAGCTGGCCGAGGCCGTTCCGCGCGATCGCGTCCCGGGGCTGCTCGCCGGCAGCGACGCGCTCGTCACCGCCGCCGACAGCGGCCACGCGACCCAGACGCTCGACAAGGTGGTCTACGAGGCCTCGGCCTGCGAAGTTCCGGTGATCGCCTCGAATCCGGCGCTCGCAGGGTTCCTGGGCGGCCTGCCCCTCAGGCTCGACTTCCGGCCGGGCGACGAGCACGATCTGGCGCGCGCCCTGGTCGAGTT
>Ga0335081_10017435_pt1 | contig 11624 bp, 9 predicted proteins | sample Lox_Sample_35_FD_206713 | JGI IMG/M metagenome (GOLD analysis project Ga0335081, IMG submission 206713) | Soil microbial communities from Loxahatchee National Wildlife Refuge, Florida, United States - Lox_Sample_3.5 | ecosystem: Environmental > Terrestrial > Soil > Wetlands | place: USA: Florida... | reverse complement strand
GCGGGATAATCGCGCACTCCGCAGAAGACCACCAGCTTGCCCAAGTCGCGGCTCGCGGGAGTATCGGTGGTCAGCAGTTCGTGGAACTTGTCGAGCAGCTTCAGCGCTTCTTCGCGGGTCTTGCCCTTCAGGCTTTCCGTCATCAGCGAGGCCGAAGCGGTCGAGATGGCGCAGCCGGCGCCCTCGAAGCTGGCGTCCTGGACGATATCGCCATCCATCTTCAAATACAGTTTCAGCTTGTCCCCGCACAAGGGGTTATAGCCTTCGGCGCGACGATTAGCATCGTCCATCGGATGGTGGTTCCGCGGCCGCTTGCTGTGGTCGAGAATGGTTTCCTGATACAGGTCGTCGATCATGCGTCGAAGACCTCCTTCACCCGGTAGAGACCGGCCACAAGCGCATCGATCTCCGCCACGGTATTGTAGAACGCGAACGACGCCCGTGTGGTTGCCGGAATGTGGAACCAGTCCATCACGGGCTGGGCGCAATGGTGACCCGTCCGCACCGCGATGCCCTGCTGATCGAGAACGGTGCCGATATCGTGCGGATGGATGCCTTCCATCACGAACGAGATCACCGCAGCCTTCTCGCGAGCCGTTCCGATGATCCGCAGGCCCGGAATTTCCGATAGCACTTTCGTGCCGTAAACCAGGAGCTCATGCTCGTAGGCGGTGATGTGATCGAGCCCCAGTTTGTTCACATAGTCGAGGGCCGCTCCCAATCCGATGCCGCCGGCGATATTGGGTGTGCCCGCTTCGAATTTATACGGCAGCTCGTTGTAGGTGGTCTTTTCAAACGTGACGGTGCGGATCATGTCACCGCCGCCCTGGTACGGTGGCATGGCCTCGAGCAGTTTCTTCTTGCCGTACAGAATGCCGATGCCGGTTGGCCCGAAGACTTTGTGGCCCGAGAACGTGTAGAAATCGGCGTCGAGCGCCTGAACATCAATCTTCACGTGCGGAGCTGCCTGGGCACCATCGATGAGCGTCAGGGCACCGGCGCGGTGCGCCATCTCGATCATCTGGCGGGCCGGATTGATCGTGCCCAAGGCATTGGAAATATGTCCAACCGCAAGCATGCGCGTGCGCGGGCCGAGCAGTTTTTCGTACTCTTCGAGGATCAGCTCGCCGCGGTCGTTCATCGGAATCACCCGCAGCTTCGCTTCTTTTTCCTCGCACAGCATCTGCCAGGGGACGATGTTGGAGTGATGCTCGAGGGCCGAGATGATGATCTCATCGCCCGGCTTAACGTTCTTGCGTCCCCAGGAACTGGCTACCAAATTGATGCCTTCCGTCGTCCCGCGCACGAAAACGATTTCGCTCTTGCTCCTGGCGTTGAGAAAGCGCTTCGACTTCACGCGTGTCTCTTCGTAGGCTGCCGTGGACCGCTGGCTCAATTCATGCACGCCGCGGTGGATGTTGGCGCAATCGACCTCGTGGAATTTCCGGATGGCGTCGATGACCGCGACCGGCTTTTGCGCGGTCGCGGCGTTGTCCAGGTACACCAGGGGCTTGCCGTGGATCTTCTGCCGGAGGACGGGAAAATCCTCCCGCACCTTCTCCACGTCGAATCCTCGCGAAATCGCACTACTCAGGGCGCTCATGGAATTTCTCGAATAGGACCTTTTCCAAATGGTCCTTCAATGCCGGAACTTTGACACGGTCGATGATGTCCTGCGCAAACGCATACGTCAATACGTCGCGCGCTTCGTTTTTGCCGATGCCGCGCGACTGCAGGTAAAACAGCGATTCCGCGTCCAATTGGCCGATGGTTGCGCCATGCGTACAGCGCACGTCGTCGGCCAGAATCTGTAACTCGGGTTTGGTGTCGATGACCGCATCGTCCGAAAGCACCAGGTTCTTGTTGGTCTGCTTGGAGTCGGTCTTCTGCGCGTCCTTGCGGACGATGATGCGGCCATTGAAAACCGCTGAGGCCTTGCCGTCGAGGATGCCTTTGTAGAGCTCGTGACTCGTGCCGTGCGGCTTGGCGTGATCGATCTCGGTGTGATTGTCCACGTGCTGCCGGCCGTTGACCACGTACAGCCCGCTCAGCGTGGCCTCGGTACCTTCGGAAAGCGTGACGTTGGCATCGTTGCGAACCAGCGCACCGCCGATGGAGATGGAGTATGAAGTGAAATTCGCGCTGCGGCCGAGCGTGGCGTGCACAGTCTCGATGTGGAAAGCCTCACGGGATTCTTCCTGGATCTTGTAGTGATCGACCACGGCACCTTCACCGACCACTATCTCGGTGACGGCATTGGTGAAATACGAGCCGGTTCCCTGGTAGGTCTCGACGATCGTGCACTGGGCTTGCGCGCCCACCACAATGAGTGTCCGGTGGGGCAGGGCCATGCCTTGCCTAGCCGTGAAAGAGACCTCGATCGGTTGTTCGAGCACCGTTCCGCGAGGGACGCGCGTGAAATGCACACCATTGAAAAACGCCGTGTTCAGGGCGACAAATGGGTTCTTGTCAAAGCGGGCGTGTTTCGCGAGGAATTCCTGCGCGTCTTCCGGCACACTGGGCAGAACCTGGCGCGGCCCCACCTCGAACCGTGCTCGCGCGATGGGCGCGACGTTGGTGAATCGCCACTCTTCGTCGTGGGTCGTCGGGAACCCCAGTTCCGCGAATCGCGCGAACGCCGCGTCGCGCAACTGCTGAATCCAGGGCTCTGCCTTCGGCTGCTTGGTGAAGGCTTCGAGCCAAACCCCGATCTGTTCGGAAACAGCCGTCATCGCTTACCGACCGCCTCCTCTTCGTCCTCAATGCCCAACCCGGCATAGCCGCTCTCTTCGAGCTGCAGCGCCAGCTCCTTGCCGCCGGACTTCACAATTCGTCCGTCCGAGAGTACGTGGACGAAGTCGGGCACGATGTAGTTCAGTAGCCGCTGGTAATGGGTGACTACGATCATCGATCGCTCGGGACTCCGCAGCGCGTTCACGCCGTTGGCGACCACGCGCAGCGCGTCGATGTCGAGGCCGGAATCGGTTTCGTCGAGGATCGCCAGCCGCGGTTCCAGGACGGCCATTTGAAAGATCTCGTTGCGCTTCTTCTCGCCGCCGGAGAAGCCCGTGTTCACGGGGCGATTGAGCAGCGTTTGCTCCATATCCATGAGCTTCATTTTTTCGCGCACCAGGTTCAGGAAATCCATGGCATCGAGGTCGGGCAGCCCCTGATGCTTGCGCACCGTGTTCAACGCGGCCTTCAGAAAGTACATGTTGCTGACGCCTGGAATCTCCACCGGATACTGAAACGCCAGAAAGACGCCTTCACGCGCCCGGTCTTCGGGCGACATCGCCAGCAGGTCCTTGCCGTCATAGAGGACTTCGCCGGCGGTAACGTGATACAGTTCGCGGCCCGCCAGCACCTGCGCCAGCGTGCTTTTCCCGGAGCCGTTCGGTCCCATGATGGCGTGGACTTCACCGGAGTTCACGGCGAGGTCGATGCCCTTCAGAATTTCCCGTTCGCCTACTTTGGCGTGTAGATCTTTGATTTCGATGAGTGCCATGTTCCTCAAATCACAGGCCAGGAGGCCTGTGCTACCAGTGGCACAGGCCTCCCGGCCTGTGTGCCTTTTACCCTACGCTTCTCTCAAGACTGATCCCCAACAACTTCTGCGCCTCCACGGCAAATTCCATGGGCAACTCCTTGAATACCTCTTTACAGAAACCGTGCACGATCATGGAAACGGCGTCCTCCGTCGAGATGCCGCGCTGCCGGCAGTAGAAAATCTGGTCCTCGCCGATCTTCGAGGTCGAAGCTTCATGCTCCACCTGCGAGGAGGTGTTTTTCACTTCCAAGTACGGGAAGGTGTGCGCGCCGCACTGGTCGCCCATCAGCATCGAGTCGCATTGCGAGTAGTTGCGGGCGCCGGTAGCCGACTTTAGAATCTTCACGCCGCCACGATACGTGTTCTGTCCGTGGCCGGCCGAAATGCCTTTCGACACGATGGTGCTCGTCGTGTTCTTGCCGATGTGGATCATCTTCGTGCCGGTGTCGGCCTGCTGATAGTTGTTGGTCACGGCCACTGAATAGAACTCGCCCACCGAGTTCTCGCCCATCAGCAGGCAGCTCGGATATTTCCACGTGATGGCGGAGCCGGTTTCCACCTGCGTCCACGAGATCTTGGAATTGACACCGCGGCAAGCCCCGCGCTTGGTGACGAAATTGTAGATTCCGCCTTTGCCTTCCTTGTCGCCGGGATACCAGTTCTGCACGGTGGAGTATTTGACCTGCGCGTTATCCAGCGCCACCAGCTCCACCACGGCCGCGTGCAACTGGTTGGTGTCGCGCATGGGTGCCGTGCAGCCTTCGAGGTAACTCACGTAGGCGCCTTCGTCAGCCACGATCAGCGTTCGCTCGAACTGGCCGGTGTCCTTGGCGTTGATGCGGAAGTAAGTGGAGAGCTCCATGGGGCAGCGCACGCCTTTGGGCACATAGCAGAACGATCCATCGCTGAACACGGCCGAGTTGAGCGCCGCAAAAAAGTTGTCCGAGGAAGGCACCACCGACCCCAGATACTTCTGCACCAGATCGGGGTGCTCCTGGACAGCCTCGGAAAACGATCCGAAGATGATTCCCATGGCCTTCAATTTTTCTTTGAAGGTGGTTGCCACTGAAACACTGTCGAACACCGCATCCACAGCAACGCCCGCCAGAAGTTCCTGCTCCCTTAGGGGAATACCAAGTTTGTCGTAGGTCTTCAGTAATTCGGGATCGACCTCGGCCAAACTTTTCGGGCCGTCCTTCTTCGCCTTAGGAGACGAGTAGTAGATGATATCTTGGTAGTCGATGGGCGGATAGTGCACATTCGCCCATGTCGGCTCCTTCATGGTCAGCCAGTGGCGGTACGCTTTCAGCCGCCAGTCGAGCAGCCAATTGGGTTCGTTCTTCTTCGCGGAGATGAGGCGGATGACATCTTCGTTCAAGCCCCGCGGAATGGCATCGGCTTCGATTTCCGTTACGAAGCCCCATTTGTATTCCTGGGTTGCCAGAGTTTCCAGATTATTTGGGGAACTACTCACCGACGTGCTCCTGTTAACTACTAGTCTATCATCAGATTAGCTAATCTGTACTTCTTGGTCAAGATTCCGCAGCTAATGGATGCGAGGGGCGGTTGAGCGGGTGCAAACGACGGTTAAAGTTTCCGCGGGCGAGCGGTGCGGAGGACGGCCAAAAGCGCCAAAAAGGCTGCGCCTATCGCGAGCAAGCCGGCGGGTAGGGGTTCGGGCACGCTGTCAATCTCAAAAGCGCCCTGCTGGGTCCCGTCAGTTTCCCAGCCAGGCAGGCTGTTGTCGAACTGGGCGACCGGCCCGGACCCGCCCGGCGACCAGAACCACGTCAGCGCCGCTGTCGAGGTATCGTCTGTCACGGTTAGCCAATACTGCTGGCCTGCGTTGAGCAGCGGCTGGTCAATCGATGCGAAAGAAATCGGCTGGGGTTGCGCGACGAAGGATTCCAGGTCTGCCGAAAGCTGGAATGTCTCGATCGCCGCGCCTGGGAGACCGCCGGAGTCGGTTGTCACGGATATTTCAATCGGTACCGGAGCGCTGCCGAACCAGAGTCCGAGGGCCACGTAAATCTCACCAAGTTGTGCCGACTGACTCGGAGTGAAGGCCATGGCCAACTGGTTCAAATTCGAGCTCTGACCTGGGAAAAACGGACCAATAATCGAGCCAGCAGTGCTGTTATAGCTGAGGTCCGGGCCGAAAGTGTCGTAGATCACGCTGGCATTGGCGAATCGCGCGGTGAACGCCAGGACAGCGAGGAGCGCGAATAGCGAGCGGTTCATGCCACTACAAGATTAGGGGATATACCAGCTTCCATCAACGGTTGAACCACGCGCAAAAGCGCAACTTGTACCAATTGTCGGCATCGGTACGGGCTAGCCGTGGGTTAGAATTTCTTTCAAACTGAAAAGCAGATTTCATACTTCCGCCGATTTCAGTTCGGAATTTATAACCATACTCATCGGCATTGTTCCGGAAGTGGAAGTGCGCCGGTCCGCGTTAGACTCCATACGATACGTCAACGCGACATCGGTTGAGCGGCCACGCTGCCCTCAGCAGGATCACCGGGAAAGTGCTCATGAAACTGTTCAAGCAAAGCTCATCACAAAAACAATCCCTGCGGCGGGTGATCGAGGAAGCAGATGCCGCCAGTGTAGCCATAGAAGAGCGAGCCTCGGCTGAAGAGATGCTCGAAAAAGGGGAGGTCGAGACGGCGCAGCTGGGCGCGCTGGCCAAATTGCCTCCGTTCGGCCCGGTTGCAGTCAGCCTGATGCGGCTATTCGATCGCGACGACGTGGAAATGCACGACATCGTACGGCTGGTCTCGTCGGATGTCGCGCTGAGTTCGCAGCTGCTGGCATTAGCGAACTCGCCGCTGTTTGGCGTGCAAACTTCGATCCGCGATTTGCAGCACGCCATCACCGTCCTCGGGATGGATCGCACGAAAGCGTTGTCAACCACTCTGGCCATGCGCAGCTTTATGAGCAACGCCCCAAAAACGCCGGTTCTGCGGCGCATCTGGAGACACGGTGTGGCCACGGCAGTAGTTGCCGAAGTGCTGGCGCCATCCTATGGGTTATCGAAAGACCTGGCACACGTGGCCGGCATCCTGCACGATGTGGGCCGCGTGGCACTGCTGGCTGCTTACCCCGAGCAGTACGCAGAGCTGGCCGTACGGACGCATGAGAACAACGAATCCATCCTGCTCGCCGAACGTGCGCAGTTCGGGCTGGATCATTGCCAGGCCGGCCAACTGCTGAGCGAATCCTGGCGATTCCCCAACGAGCTGATTCACGTGGCCGGGCACCATCTGGAAGCCCCCGCCGCGCAGGACCTGTTGGCCGTGGTGCAGACCGCGTGCCGCTTGGCGGTAGATCGGGGCTTCGCTGCCATCGCGCGTCAGGATCACCGCACAAAAACGAACGAAACGATCGAAACGTGCGTGCCCCCGGCGATCCGAGGACACGTTACCGAATCGCTGAAGCAGGCCGATCAGCTGATTCTCGACCGGATCGAGTCGCTGGATTTTTGAAGTTTCGTAGGGCAAGCGATCGGCTTGGGTCGTTTGCCCGCTGATTGTACGAAAGGCAGACCGCGAACGACGACGGTCTGCCTTACTTTTTTCCCACGCTACAATTGAGTATTACCGTAACTCTTTCGAAGGGATATCCGTGACCGGTCACGAGATCAGACAGCAGTTTCTTGACTTCTTTGCGGCCCGGGGGCACCGCGTGGTGCGGAGCTCGCCCCTGGTTCTGCCGAACGACCCCACGCTTCTGTTCGCCAACGCCGGGATGAACCAGTTCAAGGACGTCTTCCTGGGTCTGGAGAAGCGCGACTACTCGCGCGCTGCCAGTTCGCAGAAGTGCGTGCGGGCGGGCGGCAAGCACAACGACCTGGAAAACGTCGGCTACACGCGCCGGCACCTCACCTTTTTCGAGATGTTGGGGAATTTTTCGTTTGGCGATTACTTCAAGGCTGAAGCCATCGAATTTGCGTGGGACCTGATCACCAAAGATTTCGGGCTGCCGAAAGACAAGCTCTACATTACTGTTTTTCGCGAGGACGATGACGCCGAGCAATTGTGGCAAAAGGTAGCGGGCGTTCCCAAGAGCCGTATCTTCCGCCTCGACGAGAAAGACAACTTTTGGCAGATGGGCGAGACGGGCCCCTGCGGCCCCTGCTCGGAAATCCACTACGACATGGGTGTGGAAGCCGCTGCGCCGGGCCGCGAACAGGAGCAGTTCCCAAGCGACGCGGGCGATCGCTTCGTCGAGATCTGGAACCTGGTCTTCATGCAGTACGACCGCGACGCTTATGGCGTGCTGACGCCGCTGCCGCGGCCGTCGATCGATACCGGCATGGGGCTCGACCGCATTGCCGCCGTGATGCAGGGCAAGCTTTCAGTGTTCGACACCGATCTGGTGCACCCGATCATCGTCAAAGCCGCCGACCTGTTTAATGTCACCCCCGGAACGGATGAGCGGGTGGACACCGCTTTGCGCATCGCCGCCGATCATGCCCGCTCGACCGCCTTCCTGATTCAGGACGGTGTGCTGCCCTCGAACGAAGGGCGCGGCTATGTGCTGCGCAAAATCATGCGGCGGGCCATGCGCAACGCCCGCATGGTGGGTGTCGAGGAACCGTTTCTCTACAAACTAACCGGCTTCGTGGCGGAGTTGATGAGCCCGGCCTATCCGGAACTGTTGGAGAATGCCCAGCGCGTGGCGCGCGTGGTCAAAGACGAAGAGCATCGCTACGCCACCACGTTCCTGGTGGCGGAGAAGGTGTTCAACGAATCGATCCAATCTGTGCAGGGCCTGATACCCGGGTCGATTTCCTTCAAGCTGTATGACACGTACGGGCTGGCGCTCGATGAGCAGGAGGAGATGGCCCGCGAGCACCATCTCTCGATTGACCGCGAAGGTTTCGAAGCCGAGATGGAGCAGCAGCGGGAACGCGCCCGTGCCAGTTGGAAGGGTGCGGAGAAGGGCGCGGTGGTTCCGGCGTATCAGAAGCTGCTGGAGCAAGGGCGCACGAAGTTTCTCGGCTACAACGAGCTGGAAGCCACTTCGCGGGTGATTGGGTTATTGATCGACCACCAGCCGGTGGATTCGGTGCCTGCCGGCGTGAGCGCCGAGTTGGTCTTCGACCGTACTCCGTTCTACGCCGAAGCCGGCGGCCAGGTGGGTGATCGCGGAGCTTTGTATTCGGCTAGCGGCGAAAAGGTGGCGGATGTCGAGCGGGCCTTTCCTGGCGTGCCCGGCCTGACCGTGCATCAGATCGTGGCTCACGCTCCCATCCGTGTGGGAGACGTGCTCCAGGCGACGGTGGCGGTGCCTCTGCGCGATGCCACACGGCGCAACCACACGGCGACGCATCTGCTGCACGCGGCGCTCCGGCGGGTGTTAGGCATGCACGTCAAGCAGGCGGGCAGCGTGGTGGAGCCCAGCCGTTTGCGGTTCGACTTCACGCATTACGCCGCCATGGACAAGGCCGAAATCGAAGAAGTGGAACGGCTGATGAACGAGCAGATCTTGCGCAACACGCAGGTGGATACGCAGATCATGCCGCTCGATCAGGCCATTGCCACCGGCGCCATGGCGCTGTTCGGCGAAAAATACGGCGAGGAAGTTCGCGTGGTATATGTGCCCGGCTTCAGCCGCGAGCTGTGCGGCGGCACGCACGTGCAGCGCACGGGCGATATCGGTATCGGCAAGATCGTTTATGAAGGAAGCATCTCGTCCGGTGTGCGGCGCATCGAAGCGATCACGGGGGAAGCCGCGCTCAAGCAATATCAGGAGTCCACGGAGGCGCTGCGCCGTGTTGCCGGGCTGGTGAAAGCCTCGGAGCCCGAGTTGATCGACCACGTGGAAAAGTTGTTGGCTCGGGAGCGGCAGCTCGAAAAGGAAATCGAGGAGCTCAAACAGAAAGAGGCCGTATCCGCCGCGGCACAGTTGGTCCAGGGCGGAGCGCAACAGCCGGTGGTGAAGCGCCTCGATGGCATGGACCGGCAGCAAATGCGATTAGTCGCCGACTCGCTGCGCAACCAGAAGATTCCAGTGGTGGTGCTAGCGTCGGCTGCCAACGGCGACGTGGCGATTGTGGCCGCAGTTCGTAAAGACCTCACCGGAAAATTCCACGCCGGTAAGTTGGCGGGCGCGCTGGCACAGGCCGTGGGCGGCAAAGGCGGCGGACGGCCGGATATGGCCGAAGGCGGCGGCAAGAATTCTTCCGTGCTGGATTCCGAGCTGCAAAAACTGAAGGCGGAGCTGGATAGCAAGCTGTGACCGAATCGTTTGACGCGCTCGTGGTGGGCGCCGGACCCACCGGGCTTGCCTGCGGGATTGAACTCCAGCAACGCGGCGTAAATTGCGTCCTCATCGAGAAGGGTTGCGTGGTGAACTCGCTCTATCACTACCCGACCAACATGACGTTTTTCACTACGCCGGAACTGCTGGAGATCGGCAACCTTCCAATGACCAGCATGTTCGAGAAGCCCAATCGCACCGAAGCGCTGAAGTATTACCGGCGCGTGGCCGACCATTACCACCTCAACATTCGGCAATATGAGCGAGTCGATCGGATCGCTGGCGACGATCTGGCGTTTCAAGTCTTCACCACCGACCGGCTCGGTTGCCAGCACGTCTACCAGGCACGAAAAATTGTGCTCGCGACGGGATATTACGACGTCCCGAACATGCTCAACGTGCCCGGCGAGGAACTGCCGAAGGTGCTGCATTACTACAAGGAGCCGCATCCGTACTACAACCATGACGTGGTGGTGGTGGGCGCCAAGAACTCCGCGGCGATTGCGGCGCTGGAACTTTTCTGGACGGGTGCGCGGGTCACATTGATTCACCGCGGATCCGCAATTTCCAATAATGTGAAGTACTGGATCAAACCGAATATTGAAAACCGTATTAAGAGCGGCGAGATCAAGGCGTATTTCGGTTCGCGCGTGGTCGAAATCCAGCCCGATTCCGTTCGCGTGACCACGCCGGAAGGCGAAGTGGTACTGCGCAACGATTTCGTGTTTGCCTTGATCGGATACCAGCCGGATTTGGCGTTTCTCAATTCCACAGGCATTACGCTGGAGCCGGAAACACTTAGACCGCGCACGGACGCCGAGACCTTGGAGAGCGAGCGGCGCGGGATTTACCTTGCGGGCGTCATTGTTGCGGGCATGCACACAAATGAAATATTCATCGAAAACGGCCGGTTCCATGGGCAATTGATCGCTCAATCGATCGCTTCCAAATTACTCGGCTGACGAGATTTGTGGCGTAATCCACAACATTTCCACAGTTTTTGCTGTTGCGATCCGCACAATCCCTGGTAACTTTTGTTGGGGGAAGTGCTGAAACTCTTGACTGATATTTGGTATCTATTAAAGAGAGGGATCCCAACCATGCTTCAGTCACTTGTGAACAGCTTGTTTGGTTGTTCTCATCGGAGGACCACCTTCCCGCTAACGCCACTCAAAAAGGGTGGCTACCAGGCTCTCCAGGTACCCAATGCAGCGCGCTTGGGAACCTACGTGACGTGTTTGGATTGCGGTAAGGAGCTAGCCTACGATTGGACCGAGATGCGGGTAGGGAAGCCTGTTACCGGGCGCGGCCCCTCGGGCGAGGCGCAGCCCAGCTTCCTCCGCTAAGAACCAGGACAGCTTCAAAGTGTAACGTTGCCCAGGAGAACTGCGTGCGTAGCGCCAGTCGCCGAGGGCAAGTTGGAAGGCTTGCGCCGCCACGTTTGGTGGGCAAGGATTGCGAATGCAATCGCCTCTTTGGCATCCGGATCGATACCGTGCTGCGCGGTGGTGGTGATGGTCATGGCCGGTAAGAACGCGGCCAGTTGCGCCATGAGCTGACGGTTGTGAACTCCTCCGCCGGACACGATGAGATCGCCGCGCGTGGGGCCGATTGCGCGCGCAATCGTGGCTGCCGTCAGGGCTGTGGCTGTTGCGATGAGATCGGGGAGCGGCCGCTTCGATTGGATCAGCCGTTCCACAAACGCCGCCCCGTACTGTTCGCGGCCCGCTGTTTTCGGCGGACGGCGGCGGTAATAGGGATCAGCGAGGAGACGGTTCAGTAACCGCCGATCGATTCTTCCCGATGC
>Ga0335081_10017434_pt1 | contig 11624 bp, 7 predicted proteins | sample Lox_Sample_35_FD_206713 | JGI IMG/M metagenome (GOLD analysis project Ga0335081, IMG submission 206713) | Soil microbial communities from Loxahatchee National Wildlife Refuge, Florida, United States - Lox_Sample_3.5 | ecosystem: Environmental > Terrestrial > Soil > Wetlands | place: USA: Florida... | reverse complement strand
TTGCGAGTTCAACAACCTCCCTCGAGAGCTGTTCGGCGTTTGCATAGTACATAGTGTGACTGAAACGATATACCAGTAGGCCGGGCCGGATTTGTTTGCGAGTGTTCACTGGCCACGCCCGCCAGCTGCCCGTCTCGTCAGGTGCGAGCACAGCGTTCTCACTTCGGTAGCTTCGCCGCACGTGCTCTATGAGTGACAGTACCATCGCAAGGAGAATGCCCTGCTCGACGCCGACGACGACCACCACAATGGCCGTGATCAACGCCACCCAGAATTCCGGCGGGCGTTGTACCCAGATCTTTCGCATCCCTTTGATATCGATCAATTCAACGCCGATCAGGAAGACCACCGCAGAGAGGGCAGCAGTTGGCATGCTGGCCAGCGGACCCGTCAGCAACAGCAGCACCACCAAAACAATGATGCTTGTGGTGATCTGCGCGAGCTGACTGCGACCGCCAGCACTATCGACCATCTGAGTCTTGGTCGGGCTTCCGTTCACAACAAAAGTCCCGCTCAACGCGGCTCCAACATTGGCAAGGCCCAGGCCCACCAGGTCCACGTTTTCGCTGAAACGCTCGCTGTAGCGGGTTGCATAGACACGGGATGTCGCTGCGCTCTGGGCCAGGATCACCACGAACATTGCGAAAGCGGTGGGAAGCAACTTCAGGATGAGACCCTTATCCCAATGCACGTCCGGCAGACCGATCTCTGGCAGGCCGCTGGGAACCGCGCCAAGCACGTGTGCGCCGTGAGCTTCAAGATTGAGCACCGAGCTGGCGACGATGGCAGCTGTCACTGCGATCAGTGCACCAGGGGTCTTTTTCGAAATCTTTTTTGATCCGATGATGATTGCAAGCACAGCCACGGAGACACCAAGGGCGTAGAAATTCGTCTGTTCAATCTGGTGCAGATCGTTGATGATTTTGTGGATTGGGTCATGCCCACCTCCCGGAAGCCCTATCATACTCGAGATTTCGCCAAGGGCGACCTGGACGCCTACGCCTGACAGGAACCCGATGAGCACAGTTCGCGACAGAAAATCCGCAAGGAACCCCAGGCGAATGATACGGGCGATGATCAGGAAACAAGCCGACAGGAGCGCGAGGACTTCTGCCAGTGCAAGCCACTCAGCCGACCCGGACGCGGCCATCCCGGCAAGTGCACCCGAGAGAATGGCCGCTGTGGCAGAGTCGGCACCGACGACGAGGTGCCGGGATGAGCCGAAAAGTGCAAAAAGAGTCATCGGGATGAGGATAGTGTAGAGGCCCGTGATCACTGGGGTACCTGCGATTTTCGTGTAGCCCATTACCTCAGGAATGGCAAGGGCAGCCAGTGTGAGACCGGCGATGATATCTGTCAGCACCCAGGATCCTTTGATGGGGAGGATACCCTGAAAAACGGGCAACCGCATTCCTTGTGCCTCCATCTTGCCCTTTGTCATTGTATGCCTCGTTCATTACTGCAGGCCGGACGGTTCTGATGGATGCGGCTGCTAATAAGATAAAACGTCTTACGCCGCTTTTCCAACCGTTCAACGCCCAGTTTCATTTTCTCGATGCTGCTCGCTGAGAGGATAAGAGAGTAGGCCCGCCCCATCGGAGTAGGGAGGGCACAAGTACAATCAACGGATATCAACGTAGTTAAATCTGATACCTAGCTGCCCCTACGTGAACTCTGCAATTTCCATAAGTCTCAACTGCCGCGGACTTGAGAAGTTATAGTTAAAATTTTCCTGCCATACTTAACCACCAATATTTAGCGGAAGAATCATATTTCCACTCACGTTTCTGCAAATCGGCGAAAAAACCACTGCTTGATCACTTCTACCTCAATGAGATAGAAAAACACCAGGCCTGCGAGGATCGCATAAAATGATAACGGCGGTGGCACGAACCCGAAGTAGCTGCCGAGCGGTGTGAAGGGAAGCACTACTGCGAGAAATACTACCGAAAGAGACGAGAGCGTAAGCCAGATGTTGGGATGGCTTTTGAACGGATTACGCCGGGTGCGTATGATAAAAATAACAAGCACCTGCGTTGCCATTGACTCGATGAACCAGCCGGTATGAAAGAGTTTCTCTCCGGCGTGAAACAGGTGCAGCATGATATAAAAGGTGAGAAAGTCAAAGATGGAGCTCACCGGCCCCACGACCAGCATGAAGTTGCGGATGAAGTTCATGTCCCAATGCCTGGGTTTGGTGAGATATTCTTCATCGACGCTGTCAAGCGGGATAGGGATCTCCGAAACATCGTATAGTAGGTTATTCAGAAGGATCTGGACCGGGAGCATGGGGAGAAAGGGCAGGAAGAGCGTTGCTCCGGCCATGCTGAACATGTTCCCGAAATTGGAGCTCGTCCCCATCATGATATATTTCATGACGTTGACGAAGGTGTGCCGGCCTTCTACTACCCCATCGTAGAGCACGTTCAGGTCCTTCTCCAGAAGGATCATCTCCGCGGCGCTTTTTGCCACGTCCACGGCGCTGTCAACGGAAATGCCTATGTCCGCTGAATGGAGCGAAGGCGCGTCATTAATGCCGTCTCCCATATACCCGACCACCCTGCCCCGCTGCTTTAAAGCAAGGATGACCCGGTTTTTTTGCGCAGGGTTGACCCGGCATAAGAGATTCACATTCTCTACACGGGCAGAGAGCGCGTAATCGTCCATGCCTTGCATCTCCGCGCCGGTCAATATTCCGGCTATCGGTAGGCCGAGCTTCTCACAAATATACCGGGTTACCAGTTCATTGTCGCCGGTTACAACCTTCACTGCCACCCCCGCGTGGGTAAGTTTGGCTAATGCCGCTTGCGCGCTCTGTTTCGGGGGATCGAAAAAAGCGGCAAAGCCTGCGAAGATAAGCGCAGTCTCATCACCGATTACGGCATGATGTTCACCTGTTTCCATTCGCTTCCAGGCAACGCCGAGCACGCGGAAGCCGTCGCGCGCAAACGTCTCCGAAAGCGACCGTATCTTGGCCAGACCGGCTTCGTCCAGTTCTTTAAGATCCGTTTCACCGTTCTCCTCATACTGTGTCGAGAGACGCAGGATGTCCTCAGGAGCGCCTTTTACGACGAGGAGCCTTTTTTGCCCGTTATCAACGATCACGGAAACGCGGCGTCGCTCGAAATCGAACGGCACCTCGTCGATCTTCTTCCAGGCTGTTATCTCGATCTCTTTATGCTCGAGAATGGCGTCATCCATCGGGCTCCGCAGCCCCGATTCAAAGAAGCTGTTCAGGTACGCCAGCTCGAGAACCCGGCTGCTGTCCCGGCCAAGAGCGTCCACATGCCGCTCCAGATGGATCCGGGCCTCGGTGAGCGTTCCGGTCTTGTCTGTACACAGCACATCCATGCTCCCAAGGTTTTGGATTGATTCAAGCCTTTTGACGATCACCTTCTTTTTTGCCATGCGCATGGCGCCCCGTGCCAAGGTCACGGAAACGATCATTGGCAGGAGCTCGGGCGTGAGCCCCACTGCAAGAGCCACGGCAAAGAGGAAGGATTCGAGCCAGGGCCGGTGGAAAAAAGCATTGACCAGGACAACAAAGAGGACGAGTAGAATCGTAAACCGCATAATCAGGAGCCCGAAGCGCTGCGTGCCCTGTTCAAAAGCAGTGGGAGGCGCCTTTGTGGTGAGCGTATCCGAAATCCCGCCCATGGCAGTGTTCGGCCCCGTGCGGCAGATGAGCACCGTGGCAGAACCGCTCACCACCGACGTGCCCATAAACACGGAGTTCACTGCATCGGCCATATCCTGCCCCGCATCGGGCAGATCACGGGGGAACTTTTCAACTGGATAGGATTCGCCGGTCAGGAGCGCCTGTTTCACAAAGAAATCCTTCGCCGCAAGCACCCGTCCATCTCCGGGGACAAGATCGCCTGCGGAAAGAAGAACCACATCCCCGGGCACCAGATTTGCGGCGGGGATTTCGATGCTCTTCCCGTCGCGCAGCGCCTGGACGCGAATCGCCACTGACTGGCGCAGCTGCTCTACTTCCTTGCCTGCGCGGTACTCCTGAATGAAGTCCAGGGTCACGCTCATGACGACTATGGAACTGATGATAAGAAAGCTGGTCACATCGCCGGTGAACGCCGATATGGCGCTGGCAACGAGGAGGAGGATGACAAGGGGATTTTTGAATTTGGCGAGAAACTGAAGGGCCAGCGCGCGCTTCCGCGGCGGGCGCAGCACATTCAGGCCGAACTGCTTCAGCCGGTCGGCCGCCTCGGTGCTCGTGAGGCCAGCAGGGGTCGCACTCAACTGTTTGAGGAGCTCCGGAACGGATTGTTGCCAGAAAACAGTTTCCGTCTTAGATGGGGAAATCGTCATAAAGCGTTCCCTTCAAATATTCAGAGGCATGATCGTCTGATGAATAAGAAATATTTTATCAGAGGGAACATTTCTTGTAAACCAAGTGTTGCCATGCTTTTGTCAAGACATCACCTTTCCATCGTGGTCTTGTATTCGCCACGGCGCATAGCCCAGTTGCACCGGGCTCGATGATACAGAGCTTGCTATGCCGCCATATGCTTAAGGAGTTCATAGTCCGATAAACTAAGAGACAATATTATTTTGGCAGTTCATTTGGTGCCAAGTCTTTAAAAGACAGTTTCTTATAATTCAAGACCTGTCCCCATATCCTCCCCATGATGATCCCTCCTCTGATCTCTGCTAAGGGGAACTTGTCGCATGACCACTTCTCCTCCATGCATGTCTATTTATTCGAATTGATGTCGCCGGACTTTTTGATGGCACGCAGCAGGCGCCAACTGAGATAAGCCGCTATGAAGTAACCGACCCCGCCTACTACCGAAATGTCCTCGATCGTCGGCGGCGCTTTCATGCTCCAGAGCAGGGATGAACCAATAAACAGCGCGGCGGTCATCAAGCCGAGCACCAGACGGTTGATCACCGGGTCTATATGACGGTGGTCCAGGTGGACGGAGAAGGTGCCCTCGCGCATGCGCTTGAGAACGTCGTTCATGTCGCGTGGCAAGGACGCCGCAAGCCGTTCCCAGTCGCTATACGCATGCTTAAGCCGCTCCAGGATACGCCGGACAGAGAGCCGCTTGCGGACCATCGTGTTGTAAAACGGGCGGATCACTTCGGCGAGGCTGAACTCAGGATTCAACCGCTGGGCGGTCCCCTCCAACTCGACCAGCGTGCGCAGCAGCATCGAAAGCTGGGGCGGCAAGGTAATGGTGTAGCGCCGGATGATTTCAAATAGGTTGTTCAAGGCGCTGCTCAGGTCCAGGTCTTGAATGGACTGTCCAACATAGTCGGCGATGAAATCGGTGAGGTCGGCGCGCAAGAGGTCGTGGGGCGTGGCAGACGGAGCAGAGCCGACGCGAAGGAGTGCTTCCTCCAGGTCCACCGAGTTGTGGTTAACGACGGCCATGAGCATGTCATCGAGGCCTTCCGCCAGTTCTTCATCGAGGCGTCCGACCATGCCGCAGTCAAGCACCCCGACCACACCTCCGGGCAGGAGCATGAGGTTGCCTGGATGCGGGTCGGCATGGTAGAACGAATCGCGGAAAATCATCTCGAGATACATCGTGGCGCCGCGATGGGCAAATTCATTGAGATCAACGCCCGAGTTGGCGAGCGCCTTGGGGTGGGTACCGAGGATGCCGTCCAGCTTTTCCATCGTCAGAACACGGCGCGTCGAGAACGGCGCATAAGCGCGCGGGAAATGGACGGTATCATCCTGAGCAAAATTTTTCGCGAACTCCTCGAGATTACGGCGTTCGAAGGTGAAATCCAGCTCACGCAGGAGGGTGCGGCGGAACTGCCGAACAACCGCTTCGGGCTGGTAGGGACGCAGCTGGGAAGAGTGCTTTTCCGCCAACTCGGCCAGGCCGCCGAGGATATCGAGGTCGCGCATGATCTTATCCTCAATGCCGGCGTGCTGGATTTTGACAACGACGTGCTCGCCCGAGTGCAGCCGGGCCACATGGACCTGGGCAATCGAGGCCGAGGCGAAGTGCTCCTCTTTGAAATGCGCAAACAGCTTGTTCGGCGGTTTGCCGAACTCGGCTTCCATCGTGGCCCGGACCGTGGCGGGCGGATCGGCCGGGGTGTCTGTTTGCAGGTGGGCCAGTTCCCCGGCCATATCAGGGCCGACGAGATCGGGCCGCGTGCTGAGCATCTGGCCAAGCTTGATGAAGGTGGTGCCGAGTTCGGTCAAGGCCAGACGCACACGCTCCTCGATTTTAAGGTCGGGGATGTGCTGGCCGTCAGCGCTCAGAATGCGATCCTGGATCCACGGGACATCCAGGCCCTTGACCCAATCGGCCAGGCCGTACTTGATCAGCACGCCGATGATATCGCCTGCCCGGTGGACGTTGCGATCCAATCGATTTACTACGTTAATTTTCATGTGTTAATGACTCCTATAGAGCAGACCTTCTCGCTTAAGCCATTCGGTAACTGGGCGATAGTGCCAAACTTTTCTCGATGCAGGGCGCTTTCCACGCTCTCGCTCGCAGCGTCACCATCTTTCCTTCTGAAACCTTTTTTCTTTGGCATCTGATACCCTCCTACCAGTTAGATTGCGAACCACACGAAAAGTGACTTACTTGTCCGATTTATTTAAGCCGACTTCTCCAAACTCATTCGCGCAGGACGGGTTGGCTTCACGGAAGAACCCTTTTAACTTAAGCTGTGAAGCTCGATTCAGGTTTAATTGATCTTCTACTTATCGGCTTTGCCTGTGCTTGCCACTCTGTTTATCGCCTGCTGAATTCGTGCGGGATCTCCAAGATAATAATGACGTAGAGACTTGAGGTCGTCATCAAGTTCCTGTACTAGCGGTACCCCAGTGGGAATGTTCAGATCAACGATCTCCCGGTCTGGGACCTCCTCCAAATATTTCACAAGGGCCCGCAGGCTGTTGCCATGGGCCGTAATTAATACCTGCTTACCCGACTGGATGCTAGGGGCAATCCGTTCATGCCAGCACGGCAGAAAGCGCGCCACAGTGTCCTTAAGGCATTCCGTGACGGGAAGTTGTTGTTTTGGGAGGTCTTTATAGCGTGGGTCCTTCCCAGGATAACGTGCGTCTGTCTCGTCCACCGCCGGCGGGCGAATGTCGTAACTCCGGCGCCAGAGTTTCACTTGCTGTTCCCCGTATTTCGCTGCCGTTTCTGCTTTGTTGAGGCCTTGCAACGCTCCATAATGTCGTTCGTTCAGCCGCCAGTCAAGTTGAACGGGAATCCACATGAGATCCATCTTGTCCAACACGATCCACAGTGTGCGTATCGCCCGTTTCAACAGCGACGTGAAGGCTATGTCGAAGCTATATCCTTGTTCCTTCAGCAAGATGCCCGCCTCCTTGGCCTCTTCTCTGCCCTTCTCCGAAAGGTCAACATCCATCCAACCGGTAAACAGGTTTTCTTTGTTCCAGAGGCTCTCTCCGTGGCGAAGTAGGACGATTTTGTGCATCTTAAAACTCCCGTTCTTGGGGAGGACGGCGTCAGAGAGTGGCCCGTGGTCGCCTGCTCCGATCGTTACGTTCATTCATGTATGGCAGCCGCTTTACTGTGATCTCATTGATGACTGCTCACACATCGACAACGCTTTCCGCCACGAACTAAACCGCTCACTTCTTGGCATGACTCTGCAATTGGGCGCCATCGCCAAGAGATCCTGAACTCGGATTATTCTCTAGCGCTCCTTTCACGACGCTACCGCTCACCGTCTCTTGCTTCAGCAGTTGCTGGGCCAGTGTTTCAAGGGCCGCGTGATGGCCCTTCAGCAGTGCCTGAGCACGGTCGTACTGTTCGGTCACAAGGCGCTGGACTTCCGCATCGATCACTTGACGAGTCTCTGGACTGATCTGACTGTTGTCCTCGACCGATCCGCCCAGATATTGGAGCTGTTGACCTGCGTAGCGCACCGAGCCGAGCTTTTCACTCATGCCAAATTCTGTGACCATACGGCGGGCCAACTCGGTTGCCCGCATAATGTCGTCACTGGCCCCGGTGCTGATAGTCGCAAACTCCACCATCTCGGAGGCACGTCCGCCCAGCATAACTGCGATCCTGTCCTTCAGTTCGTCGATCGTGAGCAGATAGCGGTCTTCGGTCGGCATTTGCATCGTGTAGCCCAAGGCGCCACGGCTGTGTGGAACGATGCTGATCTTGCTGACCGGTTCGCCATGCGGCACCATTTCAGCCACTAGCGCGTGGCCAGACTCGTGGTATGCAACCGTAGTTCGTTCCTGCTCGTTCATTACCCGACTCTTTTTCTCGGAACCCGCAATCACCCGTTCGATAGCGGCCTCGAAATCATCCAATGCAACCGCAGCGGCCTTGTGTCGGGCAGCGAGTAATGCCGCCTCATTCATGGCATTCGCCAGATCAGCGCCGCTGAAACCAGCTGTTATCCGGGCGGCCCGCTCCAGGTCAAAGTCTGCCGCCAGCTTTACGTTCTTGCTATGAATCCTCAGGATTTGCAATCGGCCAACGAGGTCCGGATTGCCAACGGCGATCTGGCGGTCAAAGCGGCCCGCGCGCTGAAGTGCCGGGTCGAGCACCTCCGGACGGTTGGTGGCAGCCATGATGATTACCGGGGCGCTGGTGTCGGTTTTGAAGCCATCAATCTCGGCCAGCAACTGGTTGAGGGTCTGCTCACGCTCCTCGTTGCTGCCCATGCTCCTTACACCTCCCCGGCTCTGACCAATGGCATCAATCTCGTCAATGAAAATGATCGCAGGAGCCGCCTTGCGTGCCTGCTCGAACAGGTCTCGCACGCGTGCTGCGCCGACACCCACAAACATCTCAACGAATTCGGAGCCACTGGTCTCGAAGAACGCGACCTGGGCCTCGCCAGCCGTGGCCTTGGCCAGCAGTGTCTTGCCGGTTCCCGGGGGCCCGACGAGCAACACGCCCTTGGGGATATGCCCACCGAGTTGAGCGAATTGCTCGGGCGCCTTCAAGAATTGGATGATCTCCTGGAGCTCGGCAATGGCTTCATCTGCCCCGCCCACATCTTTGAATGTGACCATAACGTCCTCGGGCTTGACCTCTATCGCTTTGCTCTTGCCGACCCCAAAGATGCCGCCGATCCCTCCGCCGGCGGCCCCGCCCGCTCGCCGATAGGCCATATACCAGAAACCGCCGAGTAGCGCGACCGGCAGAAGGTTCAGCAAAATGCCACCCAGCGGGTTCGGTGGGGGCTCGAAGCGGTAAGTAGCATTTGCATTTTGTAACTCTTCAATCAGCCTGGGGTCGCCGGCAGGAGCAGGGACAGTATTAAACGGGACGACCGGAGGAGATCCGTCCGGTTTGGGGTTTTTCATCTCACCAACGATGCCCCTTTCGCCGATGGTTGCCTTTACGATTTGAGCAGCAGCCAGCTTTTTCTTGAACTCGCTGTAAGGAATTTCTGTGTTCCGGGTCAGAGGAGTCAAAACAAATATCTGGAACAGCCACAAGACAATCAGGCTCGTGATCATATAACTGATGCCGAAACGAAACCGACGCCGACTTTGCTCCTGGCGCTTCTTTTCATCCTCGCGGTCGTGTTTTCTTGGTGATGATCCCGGTTCGTTCATGGTCCACCTCCCCCACCCAACTCTGTTGCAAAAAGAATCGTGGTATCTAAAATCTAAAGCTATTGCTCCGCCGCTTCCGCCTCTTCCTCATCCTCGCAATGCGAGCTCTTTTCCCTGAAAGAGTCACTGACAACCACACTTCAATCAAGGGGCCTTGGCGAAAAACTTTCAGCAAGGAACGCTGGAACAACGTGAATTTCTGTTAAAGACGAAAAACTAGCCATGACATCTAGACATCATGAAGCACTGGGGATTTATGCTATCATCATTTCTATTCATCTTCTTCGGATTCAAGTCTATCATGTTCATATTCATGCAATCCGACGCTGGGCGAGTCGCTGCGGGTCTTCAAATATCCGCGCTATAAGCATTCCGAAGATAAATCCTCCGATATGGGCCATATAAGCAACCCCGCCTTCCTGAACTTCAACCAGTGAACCTACTTCGCTGAACAATTGGGTAAGAAACCAGAACCCGATCAGAAGCACAGCCGGAATAAATGTAATTCTATAAAACCAGCCAAAAAAAAGGACCGTGCGAATTTTATCCCGGGGATAGGTGATGATAAACGCGCCCATGACTGCGGCGATGGCACCGCTTGCGCCCAGGTTTGGAATGGTGGACGATGGATCAATGATTATTTGGGCAAAAGTAGCTGCCAGACCGCCGAGCGCATAGAATAAGAGATAACGCCCTGCTCCCATAACGTCTTCGATCTGGGGTCCAAAGACCCATAAGAAAAGCATGTTGCCCGAAATATGTAATAACCCGGCATGCAAAAACATCGCAGAAAAGATGGTAATCCAATTGTGCCCTGCCACAATATCTGCGGGTACCATTGACCACTGCTTGATGAATGTCTCTCCACCGACCAGCTCGAGGATAAATGCTGCTACATTGATCCCGATGATCAGACTGGTGGCTACGGGGAAATTGAGAGGACGCCGGGAATCATCACGTAATGGGATCATACAAGTTGCTCCTCTTTTGACGATTGCTTATCATGGCGACCGTTGTCTACTGTTTATCTCAGATCAACTCTATTTGATAAGAACGGAAACGGAACTTTCGCCTGCTTCAGCCGCGGGATAAATTCGTCCGCTCCCCCGCATCATTTCACTTCCTTTCACAAGTACGCCGCCTATGTTGAGCAAGTATGCCTTCGGCACACTTCCTCCTCCTGCTCGTCCGTTCCGCTGTGATAACCAGTCGGAATCACGCAGCATTCTTGGTAAGAGTTGCTATGGGCCGGACATAAATCCATTCCCGGGATAATCCTCTGTCGTTCCGGTCCTTAAGCTTATTTGTCCCACTCCGCGTCACCGCTTTACCACCAGGATCGGGATTTTTGTATCTTTGTGGATTACTCCATAGGTGACACTTCCGAGGACCGCTGCCTCTAAGGCGCTTTCCCCATGGGAACCCATAATAATAAGATCGGCCTTTGACCTTTCAGCCTCTTTCACAATATCTTCAACAGGATGCCCTGTTGTGATGACCGTCTTTGATCGGACACCATGTTTTTTGCACAATTTCATTATCTCTCCGTGATACTCTTCAGCAGCCTCTCGCAGATAATCCTCGATAGACTCTGCTACATGCCTCGGAGTCGCCCTGGCAGGAACTGTCTCACTTATCAGGGAGCGTTTATCAATAACGCTCAGGACTATTATTGAGGCATGTAACCGTTTTGCAAGGTCAACCGCAAACCTGGCTGCCTTTTGAGCTGTCTTTGAACCGTCTGTCGACACAAGAATTTTTGAAATCATGGGTTCCCCTTTAATTCTCTCTATTCTCGATCAATCTTTCAAGCGCTGCGTCCTGCTGTCTTCTCTCCCTTGTGGGCGCCGCAGGAGCCTGGTAAGTATCAACGAACTCCATTTGACAATGAGTTCCATATGTGCACCTATCCTGCCTTCTGAGACGGGACAGGTGGCCCGTTTTTTATTTTGCGTACTGGAACTCGGGCATCGCCTTGATGGTATCTTTGGTCGCCCCTGGCAGAACAATCTTGCCACCCTGCATCTTGAACTGATTTACGGGGATTGCCACGTCATGCTTGCCAATG
>Ga0335081_10017433_pt1 | contig 11625 bp, 8 predicted proteins | sample Lox_Sample_35_FD_206713 | JGI IMG/M metagenome (GOLD analysis project Ga0335081, IMG submission 206713) | Soil microbial communities from Loxahatchee National Wildlife Refuge, Florida, United States - Lox_Sample_3.5 | ecosystem: Environmental > Terrestrial > Soil > Wetlands | place: USA: Florida... | reverse complement strand
CAAGCCGCTTCCCCCCCCGCCACTCGGGAACTTTTCGGCGTCTCCGGACACCTTTGCTGCGGGAGGGGGAACGACGACACTCACGTGGACGTCAGCCAACGGAGCTACGGTAACGATTTCTCCCGCTATTGGCGCAGTGGCTGCGAGCGGTAGCAGGGCTGTCGGCGTGTCGTCCTCATTGGATTTTATTTTGTCGGTCGCAAATATCTCCGGCGAGGCGACATACAGAGCCCATGTCGGCGTAACGCAGTCAGGCGGAACAGGCACAATCGCGGTGGTGGACAGCTTCAGTCGCGCGAACAGCACAGCGCTGGGTCCGGGATGGGCAGTCCCGGCCGGGAGAGCAAGCTGCGGGATCGAAAACCCGTATTACACTCCCGGAGGAGATGTCTGCGCCCCGTACAATTGCGGTCAGGCCAACGGTGCGAATGGTCGAGGTTTCAATTATCGAACCGAGACCTTCGGCAACAACCAGTACGCGGAAATTACTCCGGAATCAACGCTGCCCGGAAACCGCTTCGTGTATGCCGGCGTTCGTATGGGAGGGGCGATGGGCGAGGGCTACTATGCGAAGACTGACGGAGCCAGCACCTGGATCGTGAAGATCGACAATACAGGCACAGAGACTACACTTCAGACCCTGACCAATCTCAATTTCCAGGAGTACGGAAACGACAGGATGAAGATCCAGGTCGTTGGCAATGTGCTCAAGGTCTTCAAGAACGGCGTCCAGGTCAGCCTCGACGTGGTCGATAACAGCATCGAAAGCGGTCACCCCGGGATAAGCATAACGCCCGACGATAACTCCTCGCTTGATGATTTTGAGGGGGGTGGCCTGATTGTCGGCAGCACACCTCCGGTTGCACGCAATTTTGCTTTGATGCAGAATTACCCGAATCCCTTCAATCTTTCAACGAGGATATCCTACAGCTTGCCTGTGGGATCCGAGGTAACGCTCAAGGTCTACAATCTGTTGGGACAGGAGATCTCCACGTTAGCCAAAGGCATTTATGCGGCGGGCGGATATTCCGTGGACTTTTCCGGAGAGCGGCTCCCGAGCGGGATCTACTTCTACACCATCAACGCCGGGGCCTTCTGGGACATGAGAAAAATGGTCCTGCTGAAGTAGACGGTATGTTTAAAAAGTAAGCCTCGACTCTAGCGTGTATATTGTTGTGTCCACCAACAATGTACAACGACCAAAGGGAGGCTTACCATGCAACCAGAAGTTACCAAAGTCGAGTTCACGGGTCAACACGTCTATGTCGGGCTCGATGTTGCGCGGAAGGGCTGGGCGGTCTGTATCTATCTCGAGAAGGGATTGCACAAGAGATTCGTCCAGCCTCCCGACCCGGAGGTTTTGGTAGATTATCTGTGCCGGAACTTTCCGGGTGCCCTATACCACTCGGTATATGAGGCGGGATATTTTGGATTCTGGATTCACCGGGAGCTTAGCCGGCGCGGCGTGGAATCCATGGTGATCAACCCGGCCGATGTTCCGACGACGGAAAAAGAACGTTGCACAAAGACGGATCGTGTTGACGCCGCTAAACTTGCGCGTTCGTTGGCCAACGGAGAGATGACGCCGATCTACGTTCCCGATCGAGATGTGCAGGAGGATCGAACGCTCATTCGGACTCGCATGGCCTTTGTGCACAAGCAGACACGCGTTAAGAATCAGATCAAGGCAATGCTCCGGTTCTATGGCTATCGTGAGCCTCCAGACAGTGGCGCGGCCTACTGGTCGCGCACATATATCCGCTGGCTGGAAGCTCTCTCCTTCGATCAGTAAGCCGGGAGAGTCGCCTTCCACGCACTTCTGGGGGAGCTCGTGGCACTTCGAGCGACCATTGTGGTTCTCAACAAACAGATTCGGCGCGTGGCCCAACAGGATCGCTATCGTGCCCAGCTACATTACTTGCTTAGCGTCTCCGGCGTTGGGCTGTTGGCCGCCATGACGTTCCTCTGCGAAGTTGTAACGATTGAACGCTTCAAGAACCTTGATCGTCTTTTGAGCTTCGTGGGCTTGGTGCCGGGAGAACATTCCAAGGGCGAATCAGAGCAAGACACAGGGCTCAATCCGCGGAGAAACTCAGTGTTGCGACATATGCTGATTGAGTGTGCTTGGATTGCCCAGAGGGAGGATCCTGTGCTTCTGGCTGCCTTCACCAACTACTGCAAGCGGATGCCGAAGAGCAAAGCCATCGTCCTCATTGCACGCAAGCTCGTAAGCCGAATGCGTTTTGTGTTGAAGCACCGGCAGTCCTATGTCACAGGTGTTCTCAGCGCCAAGTAACAAGCGGGCTCCAGGACAAAGTCCGAGCGCTGAGAACACCTGATCCTGTAACTTCAGTGGGAGAGCGCTACCTGATACTTGCAGGTCCACGGAACCAGGACTCTGCTCTAAATAGACTGCGCCCCACAAATGTTGCCACGAACAACCATCTTGTAGCTGTCCAGCTTGCGCAGGACATGTCTACGAATAGCAGGTTGATCGGTTGCTACTCAGCTGCTCCAGGGTGTGAAATATTGAAGTCGAAGAGGCTTGCTTTTTAACATAGCAGTATCAGGTGATACCAACCAACAATAGCGGGATATTTGGCGACGATGTCGTTGGAACGAGCTATTCCTGCAAGTCAACTGAACAGCACCCGCTCCCAGTCGCGAACGACATTGCTCAGCCGAAATTCTTTCCTCGCCCTGACGACGGGTCGAGCGCCGCTCCTCCATGCTCGCAGGCGCTCGACGATGCCGTCCACATCTCTCCCGTCGACAAGTTGCTCGGGAGTGAGCAGCTCGGGAGCTGCTCCGAAGGGATGGGCCAGCACCGGTGTCCCGACAGCGTTGCTTTCCGCAAACACAAGGCCGAAGGACTCCGGAATACTGTAGGCCGGATAGAACACGCACAGGGCGGTCCTTACCTCACGCAACACGGCCTCGTGCGACAGGCTCCCAAGGAAAATGACGTTTTCGGGGGAGGAGAACTCCGACCTTTCCGCCGGCGCATATCCGGGAGTTGCCACATGCAGAGTCAGTTCCGGGAGATGCCGGCGGACCGCGTTGAATGTCTGCAGGACGATATCCAGCCCCTTCCATGGCGCGCTAAAGAACATGAGCTTGTTCGGATCGAATCCACGCGATTCCGGGGAAACGTCGAGATCATCCGAGATCGGATTGTAGACGTAGTCCAGGTGCACCCGATTACGAAGCCCTCCGATCACTCGGGTCTGCATCAGGCTTTCACGGATGTTGCCCATGTGGGTCCGGGAGACCGCGATGCCGACAGCATCGTAGCGGGCGTAGAGAAGAAACCGTGTCTCGACCTTCACGCGCCAGGCCAAGCCCATGCGCGAAAACCCCGGGGGACAGGGATTAAACCAATCGTGGCTCCAGACAAACAGCCTGGCGCGCGGGTGGTGCCGCTTCATAAGAGGCAGGTCGGCAACCCTTCGTTGCACAACGACGACATCAATGTTGAGCGACGATTCGGTGGCTTCCTTTTTGGTGAGCCAGGCAAGGTTCCGGCCCGGGCACTCCTCATGTGTGGTCCGATTGTGCTGTCCGACGCTTACGCGGTAGCTGTCGCTTAACCCCTGTGCGACGCGGATGATGGTGGCCTCTGCTCCGCCGATTTTGCTGCCCGGAATGAGCAGTGTATCCTGCGAGTAAGGGAACGGGCATGCCGAATCAAAAAACAGGATATGTTTCATGGGCTCCTGGTCGGAATTGAGACGGGACGACCTGGGGCAGCGCGCCATCCCTTGCAGGGGCTGCTCACCCTCCATTGAGCGCCAATCAGTGATCAAACGACGCCCGGGAATGTACGGAGCGCCAGGGGGAAACACAACCGAGGCGCTGCAGGAACCCGTCACGTCACTGCACACACAGCAGGCTCCAGTTCGGTCATGGGTCGCAAACTTCTGCAACGCCTGAAGTCTCTCGACACTTGGATGGGAGAAGGGCCTTCATGGAGAGTTCCCGGGCTCCTCACACTCCTGTTCGGTGGAATTCATGCGCTCTACTTTGCAGCCGGGCTGCAGAAGACCGACTTGACCTCTCTCTCGTGGGACTGGCATTTCATCGATATAGCCCTCCTCAAGTCTCGCCCCGTTGAGAGTCTGTTCTACCTGCATGCACAGCCACCGGTCCAGAACGCGTGTATTGCGCTGTATCTGCAGTTGCCTGAACAGATTCAGCCTTACGTTTTTCCGGTGACCTACACCTGCCTGGGCCTGCTTTTCTACTTCTCCCTCTACCGCTTGATGGTCATCCTAGGAGTGGCCGGTACCCTGGCTGCGCTCCTCAGCACCGCGTTCATAGCGAGCCCTTCATTCATCCTGCTGGAATACAGCGCCGCCTACGACTTCCCAACGGCAGCATTGACAGTTATCTCGGGGCTCCTGCTCATCCGATTTCTCCGATCCATAAGTTTTAGGAAAGGGATCGCGTTCTTCGGCACTCTCTCCTTATTGTGCCTGACCCGGAGTCTATTCCATCTCGGGTTCCTCGTGATCGTCATGATGTTCCTCTCCGTTCAGTATCGCCGGCATTGGAGGACAGTGCTCCTTTCCGCCGGCTTCCCCCTCCTGTTGACGTTCTCCTGGTATGCCAAAAACTACGTGGTTTTTGGCAAATTCTCTGCGAGCACATGGATGGGCATGAACGCATCCAAAATCATCAGCAGGAGTACCACAGAGGAGGAGCGGTCCGCCTGGATACTCGAGGGAGTCTGCTCGGGAATGATGCTGATCGAACCATGGTCCGAACTCTCCGCCTATCCCCCCGCGTACGCCGAGGTGGACAAGCGTCTTGCAAGGATTCCGATTCTGAACGACCCGATGAAAAGCTCCGGATACAAGAACCTGCATCACGCCGGTTACATCGCAATCTCGGACCAATATTTCAAGGACGTCGTCTCCGTCGCACTGCGACATCCGGCGAGCTATCTCAAAGGTTACGCGGCATCCTGGTTCTGCTACTTCCGTGCGACGGATGAGAGTAGTTTCCTCCCCCTTGCCGGGAGTTTCAAGGGACTGATCGCGGGCTACGACTATCTATGTTACGGAAAATCGCCGTGGCCGATACCCTTCAAAACAAACCGCAGGGCTGCGTACAACTTCTACATCTTCCTCCTCCTCGGGCTCCCGCTCCTTTTCTGGTACGGCACCCGCCTCACCACGAAGGAATCGGGCCTGAACACGGCCGACAGGACGCTGGTGCTCTACATGGTATTCACAATTGCGTTCGTCGCACTCGTGATCAACGCATTTGAACTTGCTGAAAACCAGCGCGCCCGCTTCTATTCAGATGGTTTTTCGCTGGTGCTCCTCGCGCACTTCCTGCAGACGAAGCTTGCCGGGAAGTGGTTAAAACCGCACCTTTCAGGGCGGCAGGCTCCGTGAACTCGGGACGTGAGGTCCTTGGTTGTTCCTCAATGAATTTCCCGGGTTGTTCTCGTCCAGACATGCTTGCTCCAGCGTCCTCGCATCCGTGAATACACCAACACTTTCCACAGCGCGTACCGCGGCAACTGCAACAGAGCACGGTAGAGTGATCGGTCGGCGGGAGCGATGCTCAGTCCTGCCACGAGATGGGTTATCCCCATTCCCGCGGCGACGATCCAGACGACAGTGTAGACGTTCATCGATTGCACGCCGAGCCAAGCGAGTGACAGCGTCACGAATGCAGCCAGCAGGACAAAACCGACAAGATTGACAAGAGCTGGCACGACAAGGTCGAGAAAAGCATCAAGACATGCGAGCGATCTTCTGCGGGCAGCCTGCTTAAGCAGAGGCAACGAGTATCGTCGGATTAAGCCGATCCGACCGCCTTCCCAGCGTGCGCGCTGTCCTTCGGCGTTCTTCGGATCGCGGGGCATCACCGCAAACACAGTCGCTTCCGGTGTGAATGTTACCTTGATACCACGGAGAAGGAGAGTTAATCCGTATTCGAGATCCTCGGTTATGGAATACGCATTCCAAGGGAACGCACTGAGAATCCGGGTGCTGAAGCACATCCCGTTTCCCCTGAGTCCTGCGGTCCCTCCGATGAGCTTCCGCCCCAGGGGGCGCACGTAATTGTAGAGGAGAAACCCGATTCGCGTCATCTGCGCGTTCCAAGCGTCGTTCCCCGGCTGAACAAGATCACTCGTCTGAAGAACAGGAGAACCCTGCTCGAGGTACCAGTTCAACACCGTGAGGTAGTTTGCTGACACGACGCTGTCTGCATCAATCACCACAACTGCGTCGTAACCATTCTCTCCTGCGGGCAGCCTGTCAAATCCCCACCTGAGCGCATACCCTTTCCCCCGGGCGGCGGGTTCATGTCTTTCAAGTACCTTGGCGCCAGCTTCCGTTGCCCTCGATGCGGTGTCGTCCGTGCAGTTGTCGGCAATCACAACAGCGTCGAACCGGTCGGCCGGGTACTCGACAGCCAGTATGCTTTTGACTGTCTGGCCGATTCCGTGTTCCTCGTTGTGTGCTGGCACCACAACGGCGAACCTCCGCTGCAAACGGGCAGGGAAACAGTCACGGATCCTGACCCGCCCGGCGAGCACGGTCAGAACTAGAAGGTAACAAAGGAAGAGGAGGACCACGCTGAGAGAAGCAATCTCAACCGCGTTCAAAACCGTGACGACTGGGACCACGCCCGCTCACCTGATGTTTAAATTGGCGAAAATTCTGCGTACCATTCATGCATGAGTGAAATCAGACCGTTCACGCACGCCGACATTCCCGCGGTGGCGAATCTCTTCATGCGCGTATTTCGGGGTAGCAAAGCTCCCGCGCCGGAGTCCGTCAGACAATGCTTTGAAGAATTGTACTTCAACAATCCATGGAACGACGGGAGTATTGAATCGTTCGTCAACCAGACGTCAAATGGAGAGGTCTCCGGGTTCATTGGCGCGATGCCGCGAACGATGGCGTTCCAGAACCGCGAAATCACCGTCGTGGTAGCCGGCAATCATATGGTCGACCAGGAGAACCGGGAACTCTTCGTCGGCTCCAATCTTCTCAAACGTCTCCTCGGGGGACCGCAGGACCTGACATTTACCGACTCAGCAAACGACATATCAAGGAGACTCTGGGAGAAACTTGGCGCTGTCACGCTCCTGAACTACAGCCTGCGATGGCTGCGCATCCTCCGTCCTGTGAGCTACCCCCTGAGCCTGATCGGGAGGTATTCCGGAGCACCGGTGCTGCGGACGCTCTTTGTCCCTGCTGCGGCGGTCGGAGACAGGCTGGGGAGAATATTCCTCTCTCCCCCTGACACAGCGGCCGCGAAGCGTTTGACCGCAAAATCTCTCACGCCGGAACTTATTGTATCCGGGCTTACAACGATGGCGGGAAGTTCTCCACTTCGGCCCCACTACGACGCCGGGAAGCTCACCTGGCTCCTCACACAGGCGCAAACAAAGGAACAATACGGGGGACTGAACGCCCGGGCATTGGACCACATGGAAACACTTGCCGGCTGGTATCTCTATTATGGAAGGCGCGGCGAGACTGCGGAGGTGTTGCAGCTTGCTGCGCGTCCCGACACGTTCGCCGGCGTGATGAATCACCTGTTTGTGGACGCCTACGAGCAGGGTTCTCCTGCCGTCATGGGTGTGGTAGATCCGCGATATCTGAGAGAAATCCACGCGCACAAATGCATCATCCTTCTCAGGCCCATGTACACGACAGCGCATGCGCGTAACGCTGAATTATTGAAACCCCTCCTCTTGGGGCAGGCATTCCTCTCACGCCTTGAGGGAGAGTGGTGGACCCGCTTGCAGGGCGACAGCTTCCATTAGTCACTGGGCCCCTGCCCCCTTCATTTCTTTCATTGAGATCCTTCCGCCGGTCCTCGATCCTGGACGAAACCAGAGCCAACGAAGCTGAATCCCGCCTGGCGCCTTTCATATGGCAAGGTCGTGGGGAGTCCGCTTTTCCCTTCTGAGGAAGGCTTTTGACCACAGCTCCAGGCACATCAGCATGAACAGCTGTTGCGCGTTGAGACGAACCGACGGCCTGTCGTCCAAAGCGCTTTCAAGATACTGCGTGGAGAGAAACTCCTTCACCCACGCCCCATCATCCAGAAGGACATCTCGCGCGTAGGAGCTAAGATCCTTGTCGTACCAGTTCGAGATAGGGGCTCCAAAGCCCGCTTTCGGACGGCTCAGGACCGTGCCGGGGAGTCGGCCCGCAAGCCAGCGTTTCATGAGGTATTTCTTTTCACGGCCTCGGATTTTCATGCTCGCCGGGATTGTTTGTGAGAACTCGACGATCCGGTGGTCGAGGAAGGGAACGCGGCCCTCCAGCGAGTGTGCCATGGCCATTTTGTCGAGCAGGAGGAGCAAATCATCCTGCAGATAGGTGTAAATGTCGGCGAGCATATATGCGTTCTTATGCTCGTTCTTCCAGTCAAAATCCTGAAGCTCAAAATACTCGCTCAAATCGTCGCGGGTCACATCTCGGGTTGCATCATAGGCGGAGAGGAGATTCTCTTTTTCGAAGGAATCGAACTTCACAGAGCGGTGATAGTAGAATTCGGAATGACTCTTGACTGATTGCACCAGCCGTAGAGCCGTGCGCCCGAGCCGATGGCTCCGCGGCATCAGGTTCACGAGGCCGTCGGGAAGTAGTTTCAGCCACCGAACGACAGCGATCCTGTCCTGCTGTGTGATGTACTTATCGTAACCACCGAAGAGTTCGTCCCCTCCCGTGCCGTTGAGAATGACCTTGACATACCCTGACGCAAATTCAGACAAGAGGTAGGTCGGCAGGAGCGCGGAATCGCCGTGCGGCTCTTCCATCATCTCAACAAGCTTCGGAAGGCACCTTGTGAGGTCGGTGCCGGTAATGAGCAACTCATGATGCTTGGTTCCATACATGGCGGCAACTTCCCTGGCGTACGGAAGCTCGTTGACGAGGCCGTTTTCAAACCCGACCGAGAACGTACTGACCGTGTGCTGGGAGACTTGTGACTCATACGCGACCACCGCGCCCGAATCGATACCGCCACTCAAAAACGTCCCGATGGGGACATCGCTCCTGAGCTGAAGGCGTATCGAGTCCTGAAAGATGGCGTCAAGTTCCTCTTCCACCTGCCCCTCGGTCACGTTGCGCCGGATGGCCGGTGTCAGCCGCCAGTAACGCTTCACCTGACACATGCCGCGTTGATACTCAAGGTAGCAGCCCGGTTCGAGCTTCCTGATGTGTTTGAACATCGTCCTCGGAGACCTGATGTACATCAGGTTGAGGAAATCATACACCGCCGAGTAGTCGATGTCTTCCGGGATATCATGGATCAGGATCGGCTTGATCTCGGAGGCGAATATCAACCTCCCTCCATGGTTGAAGTAATAGAGCGGCTTGATCCCCAGTCTATCCCGGACAACATACAGTACCCCTTTGCTGATGTCCCAGAGGGCGAACGCGTACATCCCGTTCAATTTGTGGATGAAATCGATGCCCATCTCTTCATAGAGATGGACTAGGACCTCGGTGTCGCTATTGCTTGAAAATGTGTGTGATCCACAATAATCACGTTTGAGCTCGATGTGATTGTAGATCTCGCCGTTGAGGATGGCGACGAGTGTCCGCCGCTCGTCATAGACGGGTTGGTGTCCCCCGGCAGGATCGATAATGCTCAATCGTCTCATGCCGAGTGCGATCGAGTCATCATGATAATAGCCGGCGTCGTCCGGACCACGATGAATCATGAGATCACACATCTGCTCGAGCAGTCCGGGAGTTGGAGTGCCCCCGCGTATGTAACCCGCTATGCCGCACATAGTGATGGGCTCATGGGAGTCTGCGGAGCAACGTGTTGCCGTTGAAGGAGATCATGTCCGTCTGTCATCACATAGTGCTTTCGAGTCCATAGATGAGCACCTTCTCAGTGTGAACAATCTCTGGATAGTGTGTCGAGAGATATTTGTACATGGGATGACGGGCAATAAAGTCGTTCACCTCTATGGGTATGACGACGCAGCTCGCCCCTTCCGCACGGCGGGCCTCGAGAAAGGTTTCGTCAAACCAGCGCATGGATGAATACCAGCCTTTTCGATCACTGTAATAAAAGATCTGCGGGGATCTGCTCAACTGATCAGGGGACCGTGCTGAGAATTCGTCGTCAGTCGTATTGCAAACAATAATGAGCGAACCGGGCTTTGTGACCTGCGCGACGGTTTGGCCGATCTCGCGGCGTACGTGGTCGAGTCCCTCCATATACTGAAGTATGCGCATATACCAGATTCCGCTGGACACGACGAGCAGGGCGACGAGCGCCGGAGCGACGGCCGGCCCAAAACGGATGCCGGCGAGTTTCCTGAGAGGTCCGGATTGCCCGGCGTTCCTGAGCACCGTGTACGCTGCCGCGCTTGCAACCACAGCTCCCGGGGGAAGAATGGGCATGAGATATTGAATCCCGTAATACGCTCCCTTGGCAGCGACGATCTCGTAGAGCAGGACGCCGAGTGTCCACACACGAAAGAGATTCGCATTCACCTTTTTTTCCCACATGATGCATCCCAGAATGACGAAGAGGCTCACGAGGGGCGTGAACACGTACCTCATCATCCGGCTCCCCACAAGCGTGTAGAATCCGGGAGAGAGGAGCAGTTCTTTGGAGCCAAATTTGCTCGATCCTCCGAATATGATACCGAACGTGTTCCCATATCGGACATACAGCAGATGGGCGTGGTAGTACCAGATCCCGGGGCCGGCGAGCACAGCGAGCCCGAACAGCCAGAACCTGGCATCCTTCCATACCAGCGATCTGCATTTGGCAAGCCAGAGATACATCAGCGGAATTCCGAGGTACAGAGCGGTCATCTTGAGGAGAATAGCAAGGGACACCAGCACGATGGCGAGGATGTAGTGGACCCAACGCTCCTCCTCCACCCAACGGAGAAACATGTACATTCCGGCGGTGCCGCAAAGAATCATCGTGGGGTCATTGACGAGTATCGTGGATTGCCAGGACCAGTACGGCGAGATGGCAACGAATAGACCAGCCATGAGACCGACCGATGCATCATACTCGTGCCGGGCGAGATAATAGACGGCCACGATCGTGCCGATGCCGGAGAGAAGCGGGACGACAATTGCCAGTTCCTCGTGAAAACCGAAGACCTTATAGAGAACTGCGACGAAGAAGGGAGTGAGCGGGAACTGCATTTCGACATACCCGGGCCCGTTACCGCCCCAGTCTACCTGCGGATACAAGAAATGGAACCCGTTCCTGTAGAAGTTCCTGGCAATGCTCCCCAAGTCTGTGCCATCCCAGCCCTGTATGACCGTGCTCGCGTGGAGCAGGCCATAGAGGTTGCAGAGCAATCCCAGAATGATCAGCAATGTGCAATGGAAGACCGGCGAGGCTGTGTCGCCGTTATTTGCCAGTAACCCCCTCTTCCGGATTGATGAGTACTCAAGCCTCCCCACGGCAACAACGGGCGCCTCCATCAGACTCTCTCGTCTCAATTGTACCCTTTCTTGTTGTTCCCGATCTTCGTTCGAACATCAAAGGAGACGAACGCCGACGGGGGACACTGCTACAGGAGCACCTTCCTGCAGTAGAAGGCTTCAGCAAATTCTCCCTGCCCGCCTGACTCGATCCCACGGATGCGCATTATCGACT
>Ga0335081_10017432_pt1 | contig 11625 bp, 15 predicted proteins | sample Lox_Sample_35_FD_206713 | JGI IMG/M metagenome (GOLD analysis project Ga0335081, IMG submission 206713) | Soil microbial communities from Loxahatchee National Wildlife Refuge, Florida, United States - Lox_Sample_3.5 | ecosystem: Environmental > Terrestrial > Soil > Wetlands | place: USA... | reverse complement strand
ATAATTCCTATTCTGAGAGAAAAAACAACAAAACAAGAAAAACCAGAGCAATAACTCTTGTTTGCATTGCCCATCTTTGCCACGGTGTAGTAAATATTACTATACTGTTAGAGATAACAGGCTAATTCGTCAAAGTTCCGTAACTTACCTTTTACTTTCGAGCTATTTCTACGAAATTCAGCTTCAAGTTTTTGCCCTTTGCTTTTTTGCCATCACAAGCTCTGGAAAAGGTCTACCTACTTACCTGACTCTCTTGCTCCAAGATAAATAAGCACAAATCCAAGAACTCCGAATGTTACGGCAATCACACTTGCGAACCATATCGGTACTGCATTTACAATGAAGTTAGGAAAGCTTCCATAATATTCCGAAGTACCAAAAAAGCTGCTGCATATTATGACACCGAATCCTAAAAGCAGTGAAACGATTCCTAAAATTAGTATTATTTTACCAAAACCTTTCTTATTCAACGGTCAAATCCCTATCTGTTGTACCAGTAATACCTTTCTGCATTCAATTTTTAAGGTTTGCCATCGCTTGCTATTTCCAAAGTGACCAGACCTAAAACTTTTTGATGCCCAAAATAACCATGAGAACCCCGATTACCATGAAGGCAATAGCTATGGCCGCGTCGCCAAGGTAATATGGGGTAATGGCAGTCGGTTCGGCTGTAACGTTATGTGCTAAGCCTACTCCAGAAAAAACTCCCATAACCAATCCTACTATGAAGAACAACATTCCTATGCCAGTAATTATGCTGTTCATGACACGTTATCTGTGCTCTATGAAGTTTTAAATTTTGTTATGCGCTTCTTATTTCCTCAAGTTAGTGGTTTTTCGATGCCTAAGTACTCCGGCTAGGAGTGCAGGAAACATTAATGCCGATTAATCAGCCATAACAACTCAGGGATGGCAGAGGATACATCATTGTAGTCTGTGTTTTTGACTTTCATCAGTCAACGACTTTTCTTTCCTTGCAGATTGTAAATAAAATACAAATTGACTAACACGGCTATTAGGAACAGAAAAAGAGGAAAATTGCAGTCGGAATAATATTGAATCACGGTATTCGAATAATTAATCAGCCATGGAAATTGAGCATGAACATCAAGCATATAATTGGTTTGATATTGTGACCCAAGATAATTTATCTCGTTGTATTCTGCCCAATTGTATAAAACGTAAAAGGTAACTATTATTGCATTGATCGCTGCTATTTGGCGAAAGCTTGCAGGCATCTGTTTGCCTCAGTCCAATATCCAATCAATAAAGTAATAAATTTTTGTGCATTTAACGCTTGCTTAGCTAAATGGAGCCAATGTTCTTCTTCAAATGAGAAATTGAGTCAACCCAACCGTGGGAAAAGGTCATTGCTTTAAATTAGTGGTTTTTCGATGCCTTCTGTAATATAGTATGGCAAGAGCTGACAGCAACAGGACCAAAACTACGACAAAGATTAATTGATTTTGGTAACTCGTCATAATGGACGACGGGTCACCGGACGGTACTACTGTAAAAGTTGCTGAAATGGTAGTTGCGCCTGTGATGTTTTGAACTGTAAAAGAGTAAGGATTAATTAGATTGACTCCAGCCCGCAATATGGATGTGCCATTCATTAGGACTTGATTGATTGCATACCCCCTGTCAGGCGTTACAGTGAAAAATTGACTACCACCATAGCTGATACTAAAAACACCATTAGGCGAAATTGCGCCGTCAACGCCGGCAGAAGCAGTTACAATAGAGTTGCTGTTCGCTTTTTCGTTTGTACTGCTTTGTGCTGCCCCACAATAAAATGTTGCTGCTAAAGTAACAGAAATAACAATCAAAACCACTGCACCGAATGCTGACTTGTGCAAAGTCCCATCTGCAATTGAATTAGGTGGTTTTAGCTGCTTTTAATATTTGTTGCCTTTCGTACTGAGTGCGTAAGATAGTGTGACAATGGTAATTGAACCAAACCCACGCATTTCGGCAACGCGCCTCGAGGTCTAAAAAAATGACCCATTTTCTTAAAACTAAGGTTATTGCCGTTATAATTCCAAGGATGACTACGATTGGAAGCTTCTTGACCAAACCTTGAGTAGGCGGGTATCTGTCAGGCGGTACCGCGGTTCCTCAAGTTGGCGGTTCCTTGACTAAAAAATAACCTATTTCTAAGCGTTGCAGTAAGAATTTGAAATAAAATAGTTGGATTACTCACTATTCATAGCCCAAATAGAAATAAATTAATAAGATGCTTAATCGCAAAAACCACAGTAGCAATTCAATGTGAAGGCGTGCGTGTGTCAAAAGCTAAAATGGCCTTAACATTAGTCCTTGTTGCAGTCATAATCCTTTCCGCGTTAGTTTACTCTTCAGCTACCGAACACTTTTGGTTCTCACGAACCTTGACCGTAAAGCAAGAGAATACAGGAATAAGCAGCTACTACCAACCGGTGTTCGAGTTCAATCTTACCGATTCCGATAATCACCTAGGCGACTTTTACTTTAGAATGGATGCGAGCCTCCCTAATCAAACTTCAAACACTGTATACGTTGATTTTCAGCATTTTGGCAATACAAAGCTGGACTCAATAGATTTTCACTTCTCTTCACCAGAAGTGACAAGTCTATATCTTGACATGGGCGATCCGGTTTCAGTTGCATACACTTCATCAAGAAATGTCAATTCCTTTTCAGTTGAAGCTGATTTTGGTGAACTAGGTACTTTGCAAGGTGCAAATGTTTACCAGTTCATTTTGAATGACAACGGGGCTAAATCCAGTAACTTGTATTTTACAGCAGACATTTCGATGCATTATATGACCCCCTTACAGTTGACATCCCTAAAAGCCCAAGTCACTATCAACACAGTCATTCCAGTTAATTGAAAACTATCTTTTTAGAGAAGAAGTCAAAACGCACAAACCATGATATACCAACTATTCAAGCCAGACATTCTGGGAAGAGTTCAGTTTTTGCTTTCTTTTACTGTTCCAATCAACAACGCTAAAGATTCCCAGTTAAGTTGCGATGAGTATTATTGAAACTGCAACTAATATGAGAGCTCTGGAATAGTAGTATTTTAAGTAGATTGGTTCTTGGGGTGGCAATATCTATAATTGAAGGTGTTTTAGCGTTTGCTAATCTGAAGGTACAGCATCGTTTAACCATACTTATAAACGCAGATAAAGTTGCAACACACGCACGCTCTTAAAAGTCAAGCCCCTTTATACTAACCATCAATCGTTTGGATGATATAAAATGGGATTAAGCTCCATTATGGTGCGGCTACTAAGAGCACAACCATTTGAAATGCAACCACTTGACATATTAGCAGAGAGAATGAAAGCAGCTTCAATCCTCAAGAAAGATAGGTTCCACAGGTATTATAAATCGAGTATTCTTCCCATTCCTTGCTTAGCCTACTCTGACGCGCTTGTCTTTAACTCCAATTATTACCAAATGCTTTCGCCTGATGAGGTTCTTGCCGTTGGCGCCCACGAATTTAATCACATAGCAAAAAAGCATATTGCAAAGAGGTTACCTCGAACAGTTCTTCCCGCTGTAGTGCTCGCTATTGTGATAGGTTACCTGTTTCTTATCAACTCTGCCACATTTCTGGTCAATGCATTGGCAGTGGTTCTTTCTTTCTTTTTCTTTTTGTTTGGTTCGTATTATGTTAACGCGAAATGGTTTAGAAAACAAGAAACTGAATCTGACCTTAGTGCCGTCGAGTTCGTTAATGGAGCTGCCATGATATCTGCCCTATCGAGGCTTCTTCCACAAAAAACAAGTTGGCTTTCTAAAATAATTCCTCACACCCATCCAACTATTGAACAAAGAATACATAATATTCAAGCGGTTATGAACACGAAAAACTCATTTAACTTCACTATAACTTTTGGTGACGGCACTTCTAAGCAACAGTTAAACTAATTTTTTAGTGCTCCGCCCATAAATCCGTTGAAAATGCAAATGGATCCAAACGTTCAAACGATATTCAGTTAGCTTTGGGATGGAGCGTTGGATGGTAGAGCTTTCAAAGCTGCGTTCGTTGAATTAATACTTGTTAAGCCAAACTTGTTTCAACTCTGCTATTCTAGGCCTTTGGCCTGCCAAGCGACTCTTTTTCAAATACTTGAGGCTTCTTTTTGAGTTTTCGAGGCTTGATTTTTCCCCCAATAGCATTGCGATGCGCAACAAAGAAGCTGACAAACGACGCATACCAAATCAGGTTCCTCACATGTTGTGTGCCAATTGGAGTTGGAATCCAGAAAATTGGGGCAGCGGAAAGAAGGAACGCTAAGCCAACAGCGTACCTTGCAATGATGTCACTCCGCAAGACCGACAAACGTCTCGAGAACGGTTTTCCGCCGCCCGTATTCTGCCTGATAACAACTAGTCCCAAGGTTGCCAGAATCACGAACATGAATCCCACGTCTAGCGCGTATGCGGCAGAAGTTGCTCCCAGAAGATTCACGATTGCAGGCGAGTTGTTCCAAAGCAAATAGAAGAGATAAGGCTCTAAAGCAACACAGAAAAACAAAGCAAGATTGAGAAACAGCACAGAAGTGCTTTCAGTTGAAAGTTGGCTGATAGTCCGCGAGAACAGCACCCAAGTTAACGCAATAATAAGGAAGCTGAACCCAAAGACGAAGATGTTGCCGGCAAAATCATTCCAAGTTCTTATTTGATTCTGAATCAGAACCAGCGAACCTATTGAAAGGGCCAATCCAAAAATAATGTCTGCAAACGACTCGGGCGCGAGGCGCATCCTAATCTTGGCGCCTTCCTGTCCAACTGGTTCATCTGACATGTTCAAGAGACCCCATCTTTACTTAGACATTTGTTGCGCTTAATAAGCAGTTATAATTTCCGTCAGTTCTTCAACCGCGCATAGATACAAATACAAGTTTGAACGCAGAGGGAAAATCTACGATTTTTACTTTCATTTTTGTGATGATTAGCTGTTATTATGAAGAACGTAGAATGAATATGCTGCAAGGACGAACCCGCAAGCTGAAACTGCCGCACCTACATCGACATATATTGTGTTCTGCATCTGAGAAATCAAGTACTCAAACGCTATGTTCGATCCCACGATTGCTCCCACACCTGAGAACACGAGCACTGTTCCGAGTATCAGGCAGACGGCGCCTCCGAGGTTCGACTGATTGGTCTTGACGAAGTGTCTATGTAGAAGAACTGCGCCTGCAATCGCTGACACGCCCCCTGTTGTGACAAGAATGGCGCTAATCAGGTAGCTTGTGAGCGTGGACACGGCCACGACGAGCACGGCACCAAAGAAGAGCGCGATCAATTCAAAGGCTTGCATGAAAAAGCCGTATTCTGCAGCACCCTTAGTTGGACCGAGACCCCTAGTTCAAGTCATTCTAAAGGCGCCATTACAACCACATTTCTCTAAAATCATTCGTAAGCGTTTGATTTTTTGGATTTACGGCGACTGAAGAGTAAGGCTGTCCACGTCGTGTCGATACTAGCGATCTTGTAGTCTACAAGACCTACTGCTAATCCGGCTTCACGCACCGTCGTCTGAGTAGCGCTGGCGATTTTTTCTGCCTTCTTTTTTCGCCAAGCTATCCACAGCTTTACGTTCGGTTGAAGTTCACTCACGATCTTGGTGAGTTGATTCTGGAGACCTTCTTGTGTCTCTACAAAAAGCATGGTTAACTTAGATTCTGGAGAAAACTGCTTCAGGATTCTAACGTTTGCCGGCAGCGCGCCTAAGGTTTTCGTGAAATCTACTGGTGCATCGATTAATGCTAAGGTTGTATCTGGTTTTATTCCCAGTTTCTTTGCCAGTGAGACGTCCTTGTACGGTTCAAATACGCTTCTCGGGATTGTCGTCACTTTGGGTGGGTCAGCAACGGCTTTCTTGAGTGCGTCTTGGATTTGGCTGTAGTTCGTGTAGATAGCGTCTGGGACCTGCGTCTTGACCTGTTTCACCTTCTCCCGGTCACCTTCGACGAAAATTATTGGGATGTTGCGAGTAGCTTTTGCGTGACGGATGTTAAGTGCTATATCTCGTCCTTGCATGGGAAGTCTTGATAGATCGATGATTACCCCATCGGTAAGCGTTTTTTCGTCCTTAAGTTCCTTGAGCGCCTGAGGAGCATTGATCTGATAGTCTACCTGGCAGCTCAGTGATTCCAAGATTGAAATCTTTTGCTTGGCTTCAGCTGCGTTCCAATGGAATAAACGAAAATGAGTCAAAGTTAATGCCTATTTTGATTAATAGGGTTAGAATATTTATGCTTGCTTGAATGCGGACCACGTAATTTATACCACATTATGTCTTCAAATTTGCTGCTCCCTTGCTTGTTCATTTGGATAACTTTCATAGTTTGCTAGATGCGTCTAATCTTTTGGTCGCGCTGAGATAAGACCGGAATTTTTCTGCAGTGACCTGGTCGCCAAGCTATAGGTTTCAAACATTAGGGAGGGCTTTTTCAAGGAGCCGTATCCAGTTTCCGCCCATCAAATTTGAAACCTCAGAACTTGAAAATCCCTGTTTGCTTAGCGCTTCCCCGAGTTTCTGAAGATCAGCCACTGTATCTATGTCTTGTGGAATTGATTCCGCTCCGAAGCCCCCGTCAAGGTCTGAGCCGATACCGGTATGAAGGGAATCACCTGATATTTCGCACACGTTTTTCATGTGTTTCACGACCGTGGAGAGGGCAACGTCATTTTTTCCTTTGCTTTTCTTCCAGTCAGGCTTGAGAAATCCGTTGAATAAGACCGTGCCGATCACGCCGTTCCTAGAAACTAAGGCCTTAATCATCTCGTCGGTTAACTGCCTGTCCGTGGGAACATATCTACGGCTGTTTGAATGACTAGCAATCACTCCGCCGCGAAACAAGTCAAGCGCGTTGAAGAAGCTTTCCTCAGCCATGTGTGAAACATCTAAGATTAGACCTGAAGCGTCCATCTCAGCCATTAACTCTTTGCCCATTTTCGTTAGCGGACCGGGCGTGCCTGTGCCTCCACTGTATCTTGTTCGGTGCCAAGCCGGAGCCACGATACGCACTCCAGCCTTGAACCAGTCATTTGCATCTTTGGGGCAAAGAATCGGGTTCGCTCCTTCCATCAAAATCACCAGACCAACTTTTGTTTCTGATGATAGATGCTGTTTCAGCTCTTTCTTTGATCTGATCACGTTGATAAATCCTTGGCGCTCCAGCATCATGTAATATTCAAGTTGAGCTGTCGCCTCCGCATGCACTGCTTTGGAGTTTTTGAGCGAGAATCGTCTAGATGAAGGATCTTTTTCGTGGGGAGATACCCAGATAGTGCCGAAAACTATCCGAACATGCCCCTTTTCTAACTCTGGAAGCGAAATAGTAGGAGTTCCTTCTTTCTTGTTTAAGTCCAAGGAGCGGATTGTTAAGATCTTATCTAGAAAATTACGATGCAATTGGAGAGCGTTGAACGCTATGTCTTCGTGTCCATCGACTATTATGTATTTCGACATTTTCTTCAACCTGCTTAGCTATGCCATTTGAATCGCTTGAATGACTAAAGTTATGCGCCGTCAAGCCTAAATAAACATACACGGCGACTTTCTTTCGTCCATTCATTTTTTGAATTAGTCTTATCTCTGATTTTTCTAAAGACTTAAATTCTGATTGAACTGGAGTAAGATTATGTCTTTAATTGTGCGCTTTTCTTCAGGATACTCTTGAAGATAGTTGTAAAGGCGTAATAGAAAACCAAAGTCGTGGGCATCCGAAATGGCTATCTATAATAATCCAAATATACCCATCGTAGTCAAGGTTGGCGAATCCTTCACAATTTCTTTAGACTCTAATCCCACGACAGGTTATGCCTGGCATGCGAGTTATGATTCTTCTTTTGTAAATGAGTCCAAATCAAGCTTCATGCCAATTTCTCAAGCAATAGGGGCAGGGGGAAAAGAACTGTTTGAGTTTCAAACTAAAAGAGTAGGTTTGACTGCCATAACTTTGAAGCAAAGCAGGTCTTGGGAATCCGAAATAGCGAAAACATTAATTTTCAAAATTAACATCAAAAGTTAGCTTTTCGTTTTATTTAAATTCCAGAGAAAAGTTATTCTAAAAATCCTTAAATCTTAAGGAATCACAGTAACTACTTGTAGTTCTTGGAGAAATTCAAAATGTCTATAAGAACTATGAAAATTCAAAAATATGGCTGGATTCCAGATCTGCCAGATCATCGCGACTTTTTGTATGCTGCTGCCCCTAAAGTTCTAGCTACTCTCCCAACGAACATGGACTTGACAAAACAGTGCCCCCCAGTTTATGACCAAGGCCAATTGGGAAGTTGTACAGCCAACGCCATTGCCGCTGCAGTCGAGTTTGACTTAATGAAACAGCAACAAAAGAACATCTTTCTTCCGTCAAGACTTTTCATATACTACAATGAACGGGTTATCGAGGGAACAATTGCATCAGATTCCGGTGCCCAAATTCGAGACGGCATTAAAAGTGTAGCGACACTAGGCGACTGTCCTGAGACCCTTTGGCCTTACATCATCGCCAAATTCGCAGTTAAGCCAACGTCAAATTGCTACAGCAGTGCAGAGAAATACAAAGCGCTTAGTTATCAAAGACTTCTACAAGATGCTAACCAACTCAAGGGATGTTTGGCTTCGGGTTACCCCTTCGTCTTCGGATTCACCGTCTACTCAAGCTTCGAAAGTGACACGGTCGCACAGAGCGGCATCGTTCCAATGCCTGCACCAGGAGAGAAAACCATGGGAGGACATGCAGTTATGGCTGTCGGGTATGACGACGCCACTCAAAGGTTTATTGTTAGAAACTCATGGGGAGATGGCTGGGGTATGAAGGGTTACTTTACAATTCCATATGGATATCTGCTTGACCAAAATCTCTCCAGTGACTTCTGGACAATACACGTTGTCGCCTAAAAATCCCCATTTTTCTTTTTTTTGAAACTCAAAAATACACTTTCTCTTCGCAGCAGATCATGTAACATAAATTGAGGCAGAATGCCAATTTTAAGAAATGGCGCAGGATGTGAGATTTACACCCACGTTCAAATTTCACGAGAAAAAGTTAGAAAAAGTTGCTTTAATCAGAATTGAGTCGCCATCACCTTTCAGTGAGAATAACTATTCTATGATATAGCGCGACGTCTCGCAAGTGTAAATTGTACTGTAAAAGAAAATAGTTGGACTTAAGCTCTCGTACAGTTTCTTTGGACTAAATTTAGTTTCCTTTTACATGGACTACTTGAAAGCTAGATATCGGCTCTTTCCGTGATCTCGGCTCCTTCGAACACAAAAAGCCTGGGTTTGCCCCCCTCTACCCGCACGAAAGTATTATGGATAGGCACATTTGTAACCCAAGAGCCGGTATTTGCGAGGTTCTCGTCCTTGTTCACGAAGGGTCTGTGGGTGTGCCCAAAGACAAGAACTTCATTTGCCTGAACTGTAGAACAGGCCTTCTTTTCTACACCCTTCAGGTTTTCTATTAGCCTCTGCTCAGGGCCTAGCTGTAGCATCTCAGCGATTCTGCGTTTTCTTCCTCGGTCGATGACGTTGAAAAAGCGAGATATGTCACTATCGTAACGACAAAGGGCAGCCCAAATATTAGTATCGCGGTCGCCTTTCTGATCAGACATTGAGTGGCACAGCGATTCCATAAAGTGCTCCCTCTGCATCTCGTCGAACTCCCAGCCGTGAACAAACCTGCAACTTAGACCGTTTTGCTGAAGCGTAAGATCCTTAAGGAAGTTAATAGGGTATCCTCGACCTTGTAGCTTGCGTACATGAAAATCATGGTTCCCTGCAACGTAATAGACGTGCATCTTTTTCTGTAGACTGATAATCAGATCGAGAACATCATGGTTCTCGAGGAAAATGCCTGATGAATCCCGTCTCCACATGTCCACTATGTCGCCGAGAAGGACCAGGTCTGTAACACTGGGGTCGGATTGAAGGCTTCCGAGGAATCGAATAAACGCAGCCTTGTCAGAGGCATCGAATCCTAGATGTAAGTCCGAAACAGCAATAATCGACAATTAAAATTCTCCCAAAATTCAATTAAACAATTACAATATATTAGCTTTTTTGTTTCATATTTTCATAACTATCCCGCGCGTAGTTTAAACACTATACCTCAGGGGCCATGCAATAATTTCTAAATTTAATCTAAGCATAATTGCCAAAAATAGCCGCAGAAGAAACCCGAAAACGGAAATGGCGCGGGATGTTAGATTTACACCCCCATTCAAATCCACACGAAGTTATCAAGTTACAGAATTTCAATATTGGCATCGGCGGAGCCGGACCTGAGCTTACAACGCTTGCAGGTTAGGCGAGAGATGCCACAACTAGGAAATCAAACTGGAAAGCAACGTTTTCCCTGTTCCCAAAAATACAAGAACAAATCATCAGCCCATCTTAGAAGCTTGGGGTCACTTCCATACAATACCATGCTGTCGCCTCTCTTATCCGTTGATAAGATGTTTATGCCGGCCAACTTTTCATTTATTAATATAATTGCTGGAATAGTTGGAACTACTCTCTTTTCAAAATTCCTCTTTTCTGGAATGTTATCATAGAATTTGCGACTATCCTCATCAAATAACAGTTTAACCTGCACTCCCCTTTGGCTGACTTCGTCTACTTTTTCGTTTAGGCCGCTCAGAGGTCTCTGTCCGATCAGCCAAAGATATTTTTCAGCTCCCAGAATCAACTGTTCAGCGTCGTTGATCATTTCGTTCGTATCCACGCTCAATTTAGCCTGCGACAGCTCGCCCAAACGATTAATAAACTGGTAAGGAATCCGCTCAAAGTCACGAGACAAAAGCGACCGCCTAAACCTTGAGACAAATTCGAAAGAACGTGAAAGCTCCAATAATAATTTGCCATTTTGTGTAATGGCATAGGTCCCCTCAGGCTTTTTCTGAATTAATAATGCCTCGCTTAATCGTTGCAGCTGTCTGAACACCTCGGTATGTGTAAGACTCAGCTTCTGAGCGACTTCCTGCATCTTGAGGTTTTTCGTTTGAAGCTCAAACAATATGCCCAGTCTGCTTTCACTGGCTAACTCGAAAAACAACTTGTCTAAGCCCTCTTTATCGTCCATAGCCAGTCACATCATTGTGTATAATGTCACATCAATGTAACTTAAAATTAATTGCTATTTCCCAGCCATTTGGTCTATCGAGGAAAAAAATATGCAAGAAATAAACAAAGAACGATTCTTCTCGGTCGAACTCAAATCCAAGGCTAACCTCAAAAACGTCACAATGACCAACGGCGGCCAAGAAAATGTCCTTGTTGAAGGAACAATCGGAGAACTTCTAAGAGCCGAATTTGCGGAAGGCATAATCTTGGAAATTGTTGGAAGTAATGGCGTTCTTAGGATTAACCTTACTGAAAAAGAAATTCAAAGAAGTCAAAAACAAGAATTGGAGGTATAAAAATGCAAAAAACGCTGACTCCTGAACCGCGTCTATTTTTCATCGATAACCTGCGCGTCTTTCTTATTGCGTTAGTGTTTCTTGTTCACTTGGCAATAACCTATGGTTCGCCCCTTGGCACATGGTATTATCAAGAAGGACAAGTGAGCATGCCCTCAGCCGTCGTTTATATCCTTTTCCAAGCGATTGTTC
>Ga0335081_10017431_pt1 | contig 11625 bp, 12 predicted proteins | sample Lox_Sample_35_FD_206713 | JGI IMG/M metagenome (GOLD analysis project Ga0335081, IMG submission 206713) | Soil microbial communities from Loxahatchee National Wildlife Refuge, Florida, United States - Lox_Sample_3.5 | ecosystem: Environmental > Terrestrial > Soil > Wetlands | place: USA... | reverse complement strand
CCGCGACGGAGAAGTGTTGACCGGATTCACCCCCGCCTACGACCCGACCAAGCTCGGGTTCTTCCTCACGCCGGTGGACCCGCAGAGCAACAACGAGCGGATCTTCGTCGTCACCTCGGCCACCAAGCGCGTCACGTTCGAGCCGTAGCTCGCGTCCGCGGCGCGTCCACCTCGATCGCGGGTTTCGAGATGCGGACGCGCGGGCGAAAAGCGGCGAGGCGACCGCCGTTCCCGTCGCGCGCGAAACCGGCGTATCCTCCCGCCATGGGCCAGCCGGCCTTCGTGATCGCGGCGCCCGACTGCTCCGACCGGCGCAACGTGTACTTCGTGATCGCCAAGACGATCTGCCTGCTCGGGCACCGCTTCCTCGTGCGCCCTCACGTCGAGCTCGACGGGGCGCTGCCGGAGCTGAGGCGGCGGGGCGACAGCGTCTTCCTCTACTGCGGGTTGCACAAGAGCCTGTGGGAAACGAGCGGCGTCATGCCCCCGCTCTATTTCGCCGGGCTGCCCCTCCCCTACGTCGGCATGGGCGACAACCTGATCAAGGGGCGCGTGTTCCAGGCCATGAGCAAGAGGCTCGGCACGTTTCTGGTGCAGCGGCCGAACACCCGCCGCGAGATGCTCGAGTCCGCCCGGCGCCTGCGCGACGACGTGCTCTCGTTCCTCGCCCACGGTCTCGACGTGATGGTCTTCCCCGAGGGGACGCGCAAGAACATCCCCGCCCGCGCGCGTTACGGCGACTTCTTCCCCGCGGCGTTCGACGCGGTGCTCGAGTACGAGCGCAACCGCGACGCGATCCGGGCCGCGAACCCCGAGCTCAAGCCGTACGAGACGTTCGTCGTGCCGTTCAACGTCGATTACACCCGCGTGCGCGAGGCGGAGGAGATGACCGGCGAGGGCAGCCGGGCGCCGCGCACGCTCCACGTCCTCGACTCGCTCTCGATGATCCGGTCGATCGGCGACACCTACCTCTCATACGGCAAGCCGATCCGCGTCCGCGACCACCTCGAACTCGACCGCAAGGGACTGGCTGCGCTGTGCCGGCAGCGTTGCCTGGACCTCGTCAAGATCCTGCCGGTCAACGTCGCGAGCCGCGCGATGCTGCAGTTCGACGGCGGCAACACCGTCTCCACGCCCGCGCTCCACGACGCGATCCGGCGCGTGGTGGACGCGCTGCGCCCGTACGCGGACCGCTTCCGCGGCTTCCGCGCCGGTGACGCGCAGGCCGAGATCGTGCGCCGCGCCCGGCAGGTGCAGGTCGACTTCCGCCGGCTGCTGCCCGACAAGATGCGGTTGTACCGACTCTACGCGAGCTACATCGGGCACTACCTCGAGGCCTCGCCGCTGGCCATCGCCTGACGCCGCTGGCCTCGCAGGACCGGGCCGCCTATTGCATTTCCGTGATATGCTCCTCGCGACCAGTTGGGTAGCGATGGGACAGATCACTCGGCGCTGCGGCGCTCCGGCGCACTTCAACTGCAGACGCGCTATCGCCTCCGGGACATCTCGTCGCCGTCGCGACGCCTCGCCCCGCTGAACGATGGCCGAGAGCTACCGTGTCCTCGTCGTCGACGGTAACAACGACGACCGGGCACTCTCTGTGTTCCTCCTCACAAAGGCGCTCGCCGGCGCCGAAGTCGTCGAGGTCCCGAACGCGCTGGTCTTCGCCGAGCGCCTGACCCGCGGCGACTTCGCCGCGGTGGTCACCGAGTTCCGTCTCGACTGGGGCGACGGCTTCCAGGTCCTCGACGCGGTGCGCAGCCTGCGGCCCGCGTGCCCGGTCATCTTCTTCACCGCCCACGGCAGCGAGGCGGTCGCTGCGGACGGCCTCCGGCGTGGGCTCGCCGGCTACGTGATCAAGGGCAGCGCGGGCTTCCTCGCGCTCGCGGAGACCGTGCGCGCGGCAATCGGGGCCGCCGCCTCCTCGCACCGGCTCGAGGAGCTGTCGCGCGGCCTCGATCGCCTCACCGACGAGCTCGCGCTCGGCACGTTCGCGGCGACCCAGCAGGGCACGGTGGCGGGAGCCAGCCCGGCGCTGGCGCGGATGCTCGGCGTCGCCGGGGTGGACGCGGTCGGAGGGCGGCAGGTCTCGGCGTTCTTCCAGGACCCGAAGGCGCGCCAGCAGGTCGCCGACACGCTCGCGCGCGGCGAGGTCATCCGCGGCTTCGAGGCCGAGGGGCGCCGCGAGGACGGCACGCCGGTGTGGCTGCGCCTCGCCGCCTGGCCGGTGGCCGACGGCAGCGGCTTCGGCTACCAGGGCGTGCTCGAGGACGTGACGGCGAGGCGAGCCGCGGAGCGCGAGCTCGCCGAGCGTGCCTCCGCACTGAGCCGCTCGAGCGACGAGCTGCAGGAGGTCGCCTACGCGATCTCTCACGACCTCCAGGAGCCGCTCCAGCTGATCGCCCGCTACACCCGCCTCCTCGCCAAGTCCCCGGCGGGCAAGGACGCCGAGCGTTACACCGGGACGATCCAGCAGTGTGCCGACCGCATGCAGACGATGATCGACGACGTGCTTGCCTACGCGCGCGTGGGCACGCGCGGCAAGCCGTTCGCCCCGGTGGACTTCGGCGAGGCGCTCAAGAAGGCGACGGCGAACCTCAAGGCGGCGGTCGAGGAGAGCGGCGGCGAGGTGATCTGCGAGGCGATGCCGACCCTCGACGCCGACGGCGCGCAGGTCGTCCAGCTGTTCCAGAACCTGATCGGCAACGCGCTCAAGTTCCACCGCTCCGAGCCCCACGTCAAGGTGCTCGCGATCGACGAGGGCGAGGCCTGGACGTTCGCCGTCGCCGACAACGGCATCGGCATCCCGCCGCAGCACCTCGAGCGGATCTTCGGCATGTTCCAGCGCCTCCACACCGCGAGCGAGTACCCCGGCACCGGGATCGGGCTCGCGATCTGCAAGCGAATCGTCGAGCGGCACGGCGGCAAGATCTGGGCGGTGTCCGAGCCGGGCAAGGGATCGACGTTCTTCTTCACCGTCCCCAAGCACCTCGGCGGGCCGGCAGCGGCCGCCGCCGGGGAGCCGGAGGAGTGAACCGATGAGCACTCAGGAACGACCGTTGCGCGTACTCCTGGTCGAGGACAACCAGCAGGAGGCCGAGCTGGTCCGCGTCATGCTGGCGCAGAGCCGGCACGAGCCGATCTGCGTCGACCACGTCGACCGCCTGGAAACCGGCCTGGAACGGCTCAAGGCGAACGGTGTCGACGTGGCGCTGCTCGACTGCACGCTGCCCGACTCGAGCGGAATCGCCACCTTCGAGCGCGCCCACGCCGCCGCGCCGAACGTCCCGATCGTGATCCTCACCAACGTCGACGACGAGGACCTCGCCGTGCAGGCGGTCCGCAACGGGGCGCAGGATTACCTCGTCAAGCGTCAGGTGGACAGCGACATGCTGTCGCGCTCGCTTCGCTACGCGATCGAGCGCCAGCGCGCCGAGGAGGCGCTGCGCGAGAGCGAGGAGCGCTTCGCCCTCGCCGCGCTCGGCGCCAACGACGGCATCTGGGACTGGAACCTCGTCACCGGCGCGGCGCAGTTCTCGCAACGCTGGCGGACGATGCTCGGCTGCACCGACGGCGAGGCCGCGCCGTCGATCGAGGAGTGGTTCTCCCGCGTCCATCCCGAGGACCTCGCCGGCCTGCGCAAGGCGCTCGACGCCCACCTCCACGGCTCGACCTCTCATTTCGAGCACGAGCACCGCATGCTCGACAGCGAGGGCAAGGTGATCTGGGTGCTGAGCCGCGGCCTCGCCGTGCGCGGCGCGGACGGCAAGCCGTACCGGATGGCCGGCTCCCTCACCGACATCACCGCCCACAAGCACGCCGAGCACCAGCTCCTCCACGACGCGCTGCACGACGCCCTCACCCAGCTGCCCAACCGCACGCTCTTCATCGACCACCTCGGGCTGGCGATGGAGCAGGTGCGCCGGCGCAAGAGCTCGGTGGTCGGCGTGCTGTTCGTCGACGTCGACCGGTTCAAGAACATCAACGACAGCCTCGGCCACGGGATCGGCGACAAGCTCCTCGTCGAGCTCGCCCACCGCATCGCCAAGGTGCTGCGCCCCGGCGACACCGTCGCCCGGCTCGGCGGCGACGAGTTCGCCGTCCTGCTCGCCGACATCCAGGGGGTGAACGACGCCACCCGCGTCGTCGACCGCATCCTCGAGGTGATCCGCGAGAAGCTGGTAATCGACCGCCACGAGGTGACGACGACCGCCAGCATCGGGGTGGCGATCTCGTCGCCCTCCTACCAGCGCCCGGAGGAGATCCTGCGCGACGCGGACACCGCGATGTACCGCGCCAAGGGCGCCGGCCGCAACTGCTACCAGGTGTTCGACCAGACCATGCACCACAGCGTCGTCGCGCTGCTCAAGCTCGAGACCGAGCTGCGGCGCGCGGTCGAGCGCCAGCAGTTCATCATGCATTACCAGCCGATCGTCTCGCTCGACGACCGGCGCATCGTCGGCTTCGAGGGGCTGATGCGCTGGATCCACCCCGAGCGCGGGCTCGTCCACCCCGCGCGCTTCATCGCCGTCGCCGAGGAGACCGGGCTGATCGTCCCGTTGGGCTGGTGGGCGCTGGAGCAGGCGTGCCAGCAGGGCGCGCTGTGGCAGAAGCAGTTCCCGATGAAGCCACCGCTCTACGTGAGCGTCAACGTCTCGGGCAAGGTGGTGATGCAGCCCGACATGTTCGACCGCGTGATCAGCATGCTGGACACATCCGGCCTCCCGCCGTCGAGCCTCCGCCTCGAGATCACCGAGAACGTGATCATGGACCACGGCGACGCGGCGCTGACGAAGCTGTCTCAGCTCCACGGCCTCGGCGTGCAGTTCTCGGTCGACGACTTCGGCACCGGCTACTCGTCGCTCTCCTACCTGCAGCGGTTCTCCTACGACACCCTCAAGATCGACCGCTCGTTCGTCTCCGGAATCGACCAGAAGCACGACGCGACCGCGATCGTCAAGACCATCGTCGCGCTCGCCAAGATGCTCAAGATCAACGTCGTCGCCGAGGGCGTCGAGACCGCCACCCAGCTCAAGCGGTTGAAGGAGATCGGCTGCCCCCACGCACAGGGGTTCTGGTTCTCGAAACCGGTCGGGACGTCGGACGCGGAGGCGCTGCTCGCGCACACGCCGGCGTGGTAGTCGGTCGGCCCGGCGCCTCCGGGCCCACCGACGGCCGGCCCGCTGACCGACCCCGACACGCCTTCGCCCCCGCCTCCGCGGCTCCCGCCGCCGAGCTCGGCGTCGGCCCGGCGTGCTGCGATCGGCTAGGCGGCAAAAGGATTGTGCTTGATTGGTCTTTTCACAGTCGGTCGGCCGCCGAAGCGCCTCCCTCTTGACAACCGCCACCCTCCGTAAGATAGTGTGCGCGGCGCGGGCGGAGGGTCGGGAAGCGGAATCCTGCGAGGGCCATACAGGCTGGTCGCGAGCGGTCGAAGCAGCGCCCTCCCGGATCCCTTCATCCGTCGTCGAGCTTGGGAGGCGAACCACCCAAGAGCGTGTTCGAGGAGAAAGACGCCAACGAGCTGACCTAAGGGAATGGGCCACCCCGACAGGTTTGACCTCAACCTTTCTCAGCTAAAACATTCGTTGGGCGCCTGGTGGAGGAAATACCTTATGCGCAAGGTCGCTGTTCCCCCAATCCTGATGGCCATGGCTGCCGTCCTGCTCCTGGGCGGTTGCGCCAAGCTCGAGGCGCGGATCGAGCTCAAGAAGGGAAACTCCTACTACAAAGACGAGAAGTACAAGGACGCGATGATCCAGTTCCAGAAGGGGCTCGCCCTCGACCCCACCCTCAAGTTCGCGTGGCGGTCGGTGGCGCTGAGCGCGATGACGGCGTACCGCCCCGGCGTCGACACGCCCGAGAACAAGAAGTTCGCCGACACCGCGATCGACGCGTTCAAGAAGTACCTCGAGGCGTTCCCCGAGGATCAGAAGGCGCAAGATTTCCTCATCTCCACCTACATCAACGCCAACCGCTTCGACGACGTCCTGAGGTACCTCCAGGGCGAGGTCAAGAAGAACCCGAGCGACCTCAAGAACCAGAAGGCGATCGTCTCGATCCTGCTCCGGACGCAGCACATCCCGGAGGCGTACGACTGGGTGACCACGCACATCCCGAAGGCCGACGCGGAGCCCTATTACCTCGTCTCGGTCTACTGCTGGGACAAGGCCTACCGCGACGCCTCCCTCTCGCCCGTCGAGCGCTCGAAGTTCGTGGAGCTCGGGTTGACCTCGGTCGACAAGGCGCTGCAGCTGCAGCCGGAGTACTTCGAGGCGATGGTCTACACCAACCTGCTCTACCGCGAGAAGGCCAAGCTCCAGACCGACGAGAAGCAGAAGCAGGCCTACTTCGACAAGGCCGAGGAGTGGCGCACCAAGGCCATGGCGCTCCGCGAGAAGCTCAAGAAGCAGACCTCGCTGGCGAAGTCGTGAACCGGGGGAGCCATGTTTGAAGACACCCTGATCGCCTCGAAGAAGCAGAAGCGGAACAAGAACCAGCTGCTCACCCTGCCCATCGCCGTCGTCATCCATGTGGTGGTCTTCGGCGGCTACGTGATCGCGCAGATGTGGTCGGTCGCCGACGTCCCGGAACCGCCGATCCAGGTGAGCTTCTACCAGGCGCCGCCTCCGCCGCCTCCGCCGCCGGCGCCGCCGAAGCCCGCCGCGCCGCAGCCGCGGCCGCAGGTGCAGCAGCCCGTCGCCGCGCCGGTGGTGCAGCCGGTCGCGATCCCCGACAAGCCGCCGGCGCCGTCGACCGGCAAGGACGAGGGCGTCGCGGGTGGCGTCGAGGGCGGCATCGAGGGCGGCGTGGCCGGCGGGATCCCCGGCGGCGTGCCGGGCGGCGTGGTGGGCGGTGTCGAGGGCGGCGTGGTCGACGAGCCGCCGATCCGCATCGGCGGCGAGGTCGTCCCGCCCGAGCTGAAGACCAAGGTCCAGCCGGTCTACCCCGAGATCGCGCGCAAGGCCCGCGTCCAGGGCGTCGTGATCGTGGAAGCGATCATCGACAAGCAGGGCAACGTGACCGACGCGCGGGTGCTGCGTGGGCTGCCGATGGGCGTCTCCGAGGCCGCCACCGCCGCGATCCAGAAGTGGAAGTACACGCCGGCGACGCTGAACGGAAGGCCGGTGAGCGTCTACCTGACCGTGACCGTAACCTTTACCCTGCAATAGACCCTCAGGTCTACAGAAGAGGAGGAACCTGTAATGGAAATGACACCCCTAGCCCTGTGGCAATCGATGGGCATCATCGCCAAGCTCGTCGTCATCATCCTGGCGATCCTGTCCGTCTACTCGCTGACGCTCTCCGGTGAGCGGTACTGGCGCTATCGGGCGGCGAAGAAGCAGTCGCTGCAGTTCGCGCTGCTGACCACCCAGTACCTCAAGCAGGACCGGGCGCAGGACGCGATTGCCGCATCCAAGAAGTTCAAGCAGAGCCACCTCGCCAAGGTCGTCGCGGCCGGCCTGCTTGAGTTCATGGTGGAGGAGCAGTCCAGCCCGCTGTCCGGCTACGACGTCATCGAGGCGGCCCGCCGCGCCATCGAGCGCGCGACGCTGATGACGAGCGCCGACTTCAAGCGCGGGCTCGGCGGCCTCGCCACCATCGGCGCGACCGCGCCGTTCATCGGCCTGTTCGGCACCGTGGTCGGCATCATCAACGCCTTCCAGGGCATGGCCATCACCGGTTCGGGCGGTCTCGGCGCCGTGTCCGCGGGTATCGCCGAGGCGTTGGTCACGACGGCGTTCGGTCTGTTCGTCGCGATCCCGGCGGTGTGGCTGTACAACTACTTCCTCAACCAGGTCGAGCGCTTCCAGGTGGAGATGGCCAACTCCTCGTCGGAGCTCGTGGACTTCTTCATCAAGAAGCACGGAGGAACCGATGCGCTTGGGTCGGCGGCACGCTGAGCACAAGGGGCCGGCGGTCTCGGCCTCGGCTGACGTCAAGGCCGACATCAACGTCACGCCGCTCGTCGACGTCTGCCTGGTGCTGCTCATCATCTTCATGGTCGTCACCCCGCTGCTGCAGTCCGGCGTCCCGGTGCAGCTCCCGGAGACCAGCAAGCCCGAGAAGTATCCCGAGGGCGCTAAGCAGATCAAGGTGGCGATCACCGAGGATGGGAAGATCTTCATCAACCAGGACTGGGTCCCCAGCAAGTCCGAGCTTGTCCGGCGGATGGACGACATCCTCAAGGCCGATCCCCAGAAGGAGGTCGTCATCAAGGCCGACAAGCGCCTGAAGTACCGGGAGGTCCGCGAGGTGATGAAGGCCCTCAACGACGCGGGCTTCGCCAAGGTCGGCTTGATCACCACCAAGAAGGGGGCCAGTTAGGGAGCCGGTTCGTCCGGCTCGCCTCAAGGAGAATCGCCATGGCAATGACCGGCGGCAAGATGGGTGACATGAAGAGCGACATCAACATCACGCCCCTCGTGGACGTGGTGCTGGTGCTGCTGATCATCTTCATGGTCGTCACGCCGTTGCTGCAACGGGGTTACGAGACCAAGGTTCCTCCCAAGGTGAAGACCACCGAGGTTCTGCCCCAGATGTCCGACCAGATCGTGGTCCGCCTCAGCGAGGACGGTGGGATGTACATCAACAAGGAGCAGTACACCGAGCGCGAGTTCCCCACCAAACTCGAGGACGTCACCCGCGGCCGCGAGTCCAAGGTCGTCTTCTTCGCGGCGGACGGCAACCTGCCGTACGACAAGGTCGCCCGCTTCATGGACATCTGCAACGACCACGGCGCCAAGAACCTGGGCATCGTTCTGGAAGACCTGAGCGCGGCCCCGACTACGGCGGGCGCCGCTCCGCAGTAGGATCGCCCCGAGCTCGTACGAGCCCGTGCCTTAGAGCGGTCGAACGACACCTCTCTCCGGCACGGGCTCTTGCTTTGTCCCGGCGCGCCGCGAGCTCACATGATCGGCGGCCCTCACGCGCGATCGCGACGGCCGGAAAGCACGCTGGATGTTGTATCATCCGCCCATGGCGCAATCCCGGCGGGTCGCGGTGGGCGCTGACCACGGCGGCTACGACCTCAAGGTACAGCTCGTCCAACACCTCACGCAGCTCGGCCACACGGTCGAGGACTGCGGCACCGACAGCAAGCAGCCGGTCGACTACCCGCTGATCGCCCGCGCGGTCGCGGAGCGGGTCGCCTCCAGGCGCTGCGAGTTCGGCGTGATGGTGGACGGCGCCGGAATCGGCTCGGCGATGACGGCGAACAAGATCGCCGGGGTCCGCGCCGCCGCCTGCTACAACGAGGACCTCGCGCGCAACAGCCGCGAGCACAACGACGCCAACGTCTTGACGCTGGGCGCCGGACAGGTCACCCTGGAGCAAGCGAAGCGGATCACCGAGGTGTTCCTCTCCACCACCTGCACGGCGGATCGCCATCTCCGCCGCGTCCAGATGATCCGCGACCTGGAGCGAGGAGCGAAAGCGGTGGGCGCGAGCACGGATTCCGCGGACCTCTCCCCCGACGACGTCGCCCGCATCGCGGAGCGCGTCAAGCAGCTCCTGCGCGAGGGGGGCGGCGGCGCCACGGCGCCGGTGATCCCTCCGGACCAGCTCGCCAAGCTCATCGACCACACGCTGCTCAAGCCCGAGGCGACCCTCGCCGACATCGAGCGCCTGTGCGCCGAGGCCCGCCGCTTCGGGTTCTTCTCCGTCTGCGTCAACCCCTCCTACGTCAAGCAGGCCCACATGCTGCTGCGCGACACACCGGTCAAGGTGTGCTGCGTGGTCGGCTTCCCGCTCGGCGCGCAGCCCGCCGAGATCAAGGCGCTGGAGGCGCGCCGCGCCATCCGCGAGGGCGCGCGCGAGATCGACATGGTGATCAACGTCGGCGCGCTCAAGGGCAAGGACGACGACGCCGTGCGCAAGGACATCCGCGGCGTGGTCGAGGTGTGCAAGGACGGGCGTGCCCTCTGCAAGGTGATCCTCGAGACCGCGCTCCTCACCGACGAGGAGAAGACCCGCGCCTGCCAGCTCGCCATGCGCGCCGGCGCCGATTTCGTCAAGACCTCGACCGGCTTCTCGAGCGGCGGCGCGACCGTCGAGGACGTCACGCTGATGAGCCGGACGGTTGCGCCGCGCAAGCTCGGGGTGAAGGCCTCGGGCGGCATTCGCACCCTCGCCGACGTGGTGCGCATGATCCAGGCGGGCGCGACGCGGGTGGGCGCGAGCGCGAGCGTGAAGATCATGGAAGAGGCGCTGGCGCAGAGTGGACGAAGGGAGTAGGACGATGGCGGAGCTCCGCTGCTACGTCTACCTCGACAGCCTGCAGCCGCAATACGCCTCGTTCCTCGGCACCGTCGCGCAGGGATTCCTGCCCACGCCCGGCCAGGCCTCGCTGTTCATCGAGATCGCGCCCGGCATGGAGATCATGCGGGTCACCGACGTCGCATTGAAGGCGACCGACGTGCGGCCCGGCATGCTCATCATCGAGCGCCTCTACGGCATGCTCGAGGTCCACTCCGACTCGCAGGCCGACGTGCGCCAGGCGGGGCGCGCGATCCTCGCCTCGCTCGGCCTCGAGGAGGGGGACCGCGTCAAGCCGCAGCTCGTCTCCAGCCAGGTGATCCGCAACATCTCGCCCTACCACACGCAGCTGATCAACCGCACGCGGCACGGCGACATGATCATGCCCGGGCAGACGCTCTACGTGATGGAGGTGGCGCCGGCGGGCTACGCCGCGCTCGCCGCCAACGAGGCGGAGAAGGCGGCGGAGATCAACATCCTCGAGGTGCGCGCCTTCGGCAGCTTCGGGCGCGTGTATCTTGGAGGCGAGGAGCGCGACATCGACGTCGGACACCGCGCCGCCGAGCAGGCGATCGCGTCGGTGTCCGGGCGCGAGGCGAAACTGGGCGGCGGTTAGTCCGTCGTTCGGCCCCGGGAAGCTCACGGGGCGACGGGAGAAGGAGGGTTCACGATGGCGGAAGCACTCGGGATGATCGAGACCAGGTCGTTCCCGGCCGTGGTCGAGGCCGCCGACGCCGCGGTCAAGGCGGCGAAGGTCGAGCTGGTCACGTACGAGAAGACGGGCGGCGGCTTCGTCTCGGTGATCGTCCGCGGCGACGTCGCGGCGGTCAAGGCGGCGTGCGACGCGGCCCAGGTGGCCGCCGGCCGCGTCGGCGAGGTGGTCGCGGTCCACGTGATCGCGCGGCCGCACGTCAACGTCGACCAGGTGATGCCGCTCGGCCGCCAGGCCGAAGCCCGGGCGAGCAAGAAGTAGCGGCGCGCCGCGGTCGGCGCATCCGGGCGGACCGCGGCGCCCAGCGAGGCGGACCCCGATGCAGCTCGCCAAGGTGATCGGCACGGTCGTGGCAACGCGCAAGGAGAGCTCGCTCGAAGGGCTCAAGCTGCTGCTCGTCCGCCCGCTCGACGACGAGGGCCGCGAGACCGGCAACCCGCTCGTCGCCGCCGACGCGGTCGGCGCGGGCCCGGAGGAGGTGGTGCTGGTGGCCGCAGGGAGCTCGGCGCGCCAGACGCGGGCGACCGACAAGCGCCCGGTCGACGCGGTGATCATGGCGATCGTGGACTCCTGGGAGATCGCCGGGAAGCAGAAGTACAAGAAATGAAGACGGAAACCGGGGTCCGGGGTCCGGGGTCCGCGAAGACGAGTCAGGA
>Ga0335081_10017430_pt1 | contig 11625 bp, 11 predicted proteins | sample Lox_Sample_35_FD_206713 | JGI IMG/M metagenome (GOLD analysis project Ga0335081, IMG submission 206713) | Soil microbial communities from Loxahatchee National Wildlife Refuge, Florida, United States - Lox_Sample_3.5 | ecosystem: Environmental > Terrestrial > Soil > Wetlands | place: USA... | reverse complement strand
GTTCTCCGCCTCCGCGAGGAAGGAGTCGAGCGCGCTGACCGCGAGTGCGCCGACGACGGCGCCCCAGAGGCTGGTCGTCCCGCCGATCACGAGCATGGCGAGCGTGATGAATGTCAGGTCGAGGAACACGTCTTCGCTGTTCAGGGGGAGCAGGTGGACGTACAGGCCGCCTGCGAACCCGGCGATCGCGCCCGACAGGCCGAAGGCGACCAGCCGCTGCCGGTACATCGACACGCCGGCCGCCGCGGCGGACGCCGGGTCCTCGCGCGTCGCGCGAAGCAACCGTCCGAAGCGGCTGCGCGCGTACAGGTACGCGGCCACGATCGCCGCGAGCGCACCGACTCCTGCCTGCCAGATCCCGGTCGTCTCGGGGACGGAGGAGAAGTTGTTGAGACCGGGGCCGATCTTGTCGTAGTAGCGCAGGACGTTGTTCGTGATCTCGAGCACGGCGAACGTCGCGATCCCGGCAGCGAGACCCGAGAGCCGCATGAGCGGCAGGCCGACGACGACGGCGGCGATGCCGCCGACGAGTGCTGCGAGGAACAGCGACGGGACGTTGCCGACGGTGGTTCGCTGGAGGAATCCGGCGAGGCCCGGCATGATCGCCGCCTTCTCGGAGCGGGGCACCGTGAGGACTCCCGCTGTCCAGACGCCGAGGGCGACGAAGCTGATATGTCCGAACGAGACGACGCCGGAGTTCCCGATGAACACGTAGAGCGCGACGACGATCGAGACGCTCACGAGCGCGGTGATGAAGTAGACGCCCGTGGCGCTCGAGACGACGCTGCCGAGCAGCGCGGTTGCGACGATGACGACGCATGGGCCCGCGAGGACGGAGGCTCTCGTCACAGCCGCACCGCCGCCGAGCGTCGCACGAAGAGGCCGTCCGGCCGGACGAGCAGGACGAGGATCACCGCGGCGAAGATGAACGAGGGCAGGTACTGGCTCTGGTTCGTGGGCAGCGCACCGCCGAGCAGACCGATCGCGAAGCCGATCGAGAATCCGCCGAGCGTCGCCGGGATCGGCCGGTTGAGCCCGCCGAGCACGACGCCTGCGAGCACGACGATCGTGTCCTGAAGCGCAAAGTCGGGTGTGACGAGCGGATTCTGAGTGGTCAGCATCACCGCGACCACGGCGGCCAGTGCGCCCGAGATGAGCACGGCGAAGGCGATCACGCGGTTTGCCTTGACGCCGAGCAGCCGCGCCGTCTCGAAGTCCTGCGAGGCGGCCCGCATGTGCAGGCCGACCGAGGTACGGGTGAGCAGCAGCTGCAGCAGCGCGAGGCAGACGATCGTCACCGCGATCGCGACGATCGAGATCTTGCGGATGTCGACGCCGAAGATCGTCCACGGCTGGTTCAGCGGAGCGAGGGACGTCGCGATCTTCCCGAGCGACCCGAACCAGACCTGCGCGATGTTCTGGAGCAGGAAGGCGACGGCGAAGGTGGCGACGAGCATCACCGCCGGAGACTGCGTGCGGAGTGGGCGGAAGACGAACCGGTCGAGCAGGAACGACAACGCGAGCACGACGGCGAAGCAGAGGACGATCGAGAGCCAGGTCGGCCAGTTCCACTGCGAGCCGAGCGCGAGAGCGAATGCGCCCGCCATCACGAGCTGGCCGTACGCGAAGTTGACGAGGCGCAGCACGCCGAAGACGAGCCCGATGCCGATCGCCATCAGCGCGTAGATGCCCCCCAGTGCGAGAGCGTCGGCGAGCGTCTGCCAGTCGACGGTGAGGAAGAAGGCGATCATGCGAGGTACGCCTGCACGAGGCGGTCCGTGTCGGCGGCGTCGCCCGGGCCGAGCGTGAGCCGGTGCTCGCCGTTCGCGATCACGTACGAGCGGTCGGCGAGCTCGATCGTCCGCTGCGCGCGTTGCTCGACGAGCAGGACCGCGACGCCGCCGGCGGTGCGGAGCGCGTCGAGCGTCTCGAAGACACTGTCGACGATGCGCGGCGCGAGCCCGAGCGACGGCTCGTCGAGCAGCAGCACGTCCGGCTCCGCAACCAGCGCTCGCGCGATCGCGAGCTGCTGCTGCTGCCCGCCCGACAGCGCTCCCGCCTGCCTTGCGCGGAAGTCGTGGATGATGGGGAACAGTTCGCCGACGCGCGCGATCGCCGCCGCCGCTCCAGCGCGGCTGCGCCGTCCGGCGAGCCCGAGGGACAGGTTCTCGGCGACGGTGAGCTCGGCGAAGATCCGCCGCCCCTCGGGGACCAGCGCCACGCCGCTCCCCGCAACCGCTTCGGGGCGCAGCCCCACGAGCGAGCGGTCGTCCAGGCGCACGTCGCCGGCGACGACCGGCGCTGCGCCCATGATCGCGTGCAGCGTCGACGACTTGCCGGCGCCGTTCGGGCCGATCAGCCCGACGATCTCGCCGGCGTGCACCTCCAGCGACAATCCGCGGACCGCCGAGACCGCGCCGTAGCGGACCTCGAGCGACTCGAGGGTGAGCGAGCTCATGCTTCGTCCTCCTCGTGCACCGCGCTCTCGCCCAGATACGCGGCGGCGACGTCGAGGTTCGCCCGGATGTCGCGGGGCGTCCCCTCCGCGAGCGTGTGGCCCTGGTCGAGCACGTGGATGCGGTCGCAGACGTCCATCACGAGCGCCATGTTGTGGTCGATCAGGAGGACACCTGCTCCGTGGTCGTCGCGCACCTGGCGGACGACCGCGGCGAAGGCCGGCACCTCCGCCTCGGGGAGGCCCGCGGCGGGCTCGTCCATCAGCACGAAGCGCGGCTCCGTCGCGAGCGCCCGCGCGACGCTCAGCCTCCGTTCGTCGCCGTGGGCGAGCGAGCTCGCCGGGACCTCGGCGTGGCTGTTCAGATCGAGCAGGTCGAGCAGCTCGGCGGCCCTCGCCGCAGCCGCACGCGGGGATGCTCCCACGCCGAGCGCCGACACGGCGATGTTCTCGCGGACGCTGAGCGTGCTGAACGAGCGGCTGTGCTGGAACGTCCGTGCGAGCCCGCGCCGGCCGCGCCGGTGCGCCGGCCACCCGGTCACGTCGCGTCCGTCGAGCTCGACGCGCCCGCGGGAGGGGCGGTCGAAGCCTGAGAGCACGTTCACGAGCGTCGACTTCCCGGCCCCGTTCGGGCCGATCAGACCGACGACCTCGCCGCGCTCGAGCGAGAGGGTGACGTCGTCGAGCGCCTGCACGCCCTCGAACGAGCGCGAGACGGCGGAGGCCCGGAGTGTCCCTCCGGGCCTCCCGTCAGTTGCTTCGGCCGGTACCGCCAAGGGCGCTAAATCTTGGGCACGACCTTGGCGACCACGAGGCCGACCAGCTTGGGCACGTTGTTGTTGATCTCGATCACCCGGTACTGCCGGCCGAACACACTGTGGAGCTGGGGCGAGAAGCTCACGAGGCCCGACAGCGTCGGCACCTTCTTGAACTTCACCATCTGGGCCGCGAGCGCCGCACCGTTCGTCGAGCCGCCGGCCCGCCTGATCGCGGTCGCGACGCCGTCGATCGCGGCCGGCCCGGTGACGAACCCGCCGGTCGCCGCGTGGACCTGCTTGGCGAGCTTGTTGATCGCCGGGTTCGGGTCGTTGCCGAAGCTCGATGCGTAGGTGACGAAGTAGTAGTTCGTCACCTTCGGGCTCTTCGGGAGCCAGTAGGTGCCGTCGCCGGCCCACGAGTTGAGGATCGGCGTGTTGTTCCCGAGCGTCCGCAGGCCCGTCACGAGCGGTGCGAGCGCGCCGTACGCACCCGCGGTCGATGTCACGATCACGTCGGCCTTGGCGTTGTTGAGGCGGCTGACCGCGTTCTGCACGTTGTTGCCGCCGAACGTCGGATCCTGGTACGTCTCCTGATCGGCGATCTTGCCTCCCAGCTGCAGCCAGCGTGCCTTGAACGCCTGGACCACGTTCTGGAAGTAGACGATCACGTTGTCGGTTGCGAGCGACGCCGTGCGCCAGCCACGGCCCCACGCGTACTGCGCCATCGCCGAGCCTTCATCCTGCGCGACGTTGCCGAAGCTGAACGCGAGCGCCCCCTTCTTGCCGAACCTCTTCGGCCCCATCTGGTCGGTGCCGATGCACGGCGCGACCGCGAGGATGCCGCGGTTGATCGCCTCCTGCACGACCGGCGCGGCGAAGTTCACGTCGCAGGTCGTGAAGATGATGTCCGCGCCCTGGCCGATCAGCTTGAGCGCGCAGGACTTTGCGATCGTCGGCTTGTTGCCCTGCGTGTCGCAGGTGATGATCTGCAGCTTCCGCCCATCGACGCCGCCGCGGGCGTTGAGCTGGTTGACACGGAGCTTCGCGGCTGCGAGCGCGGGCTGGTCGAAGGGCGCCATCGCCCCACTGCCGTCGGCCGCCCAGCCGATCACGATCGGCTTGGCCGCGGTCGTGCGTGCCGCAGCCGTGGCCGCAATCGCAACGACGACCGCCGCGACTGCGACCAGCGTGAGCCCCAGGCGGGAACTCGGTCCTCTCATCCTCTCTACTCCTTCACTGTCAGCCGCCGCGATTCGCGGGCGGACGGGGGACTGGGGGGACTGGGAGGCAAGGTGATGGTGCCATCCCCGGTCCGGGCGCGCCAGCAATCCTCGAACGCACCGCGGAGGAGCGTCGCGGCCTCGGCCGGGGACAGGCGCCAGAGGGAGTCCTCGTACGAGGCGCCGAGCGTGCCGTCGTCGGAGAAGATCTCCACGTCGTAGAGGCCGTCATAGCCTGCCTCCTCGAGCGCCCGCAGGATCCGAGGAACGTCGGCGGCGCCGGTGCCGGGCGTCGCGCGGTCGGCCCAGCCGCGCGTCGGCACCCGCATGTCGCATACGTGGACGCCGGCGAAACGGCCCGAGTGCGCCGCGATGTCGTCGAAGAGCGTCTCCGTGTTCCAGAGATGCCAGATGTCGAACTGGAGGTGGAGCGCGGGTGGGTCGCCTGCGTCGGCGATCAACTCCAGCGCCTCCGGGATCGTCGAGACGATCGTCCACTCGCCGCCTCCGTCGCGCTGGTACGGCTCGAGTGCGATCCGGAGACCGAGAGCGGCGGCCTCGGCTGCGATCTCCCTGAGCCCGTCGACCACGATCCGGCGGGCCTCGTCCACGTCCCGGCCGAGTCCCGTTCCGGTGAGGCAGACGATGCCGGACGGGTCGAACTCCGCCAGGCGGTGCAGCGACGCGAGGATCGCGTCGATCCGCTCCCGCGGGTCCTCCGGCCCGCCCAGCAGCGGCAGGGGCAGGATCGAGGGCACGGCCGGCACGGCGGAGGCGCGGTCGAGCCCCGACCGCTCGAGGCGCTCGAGCGCGTCGTCGTCCGGCCCGTCGCCGAGCTTCATCTCCCAGATGCCGATCCCGTCGAGCCCCGCGGCGCTGTACGCGTCGACGTCGTCCGCGAAGCTCGCGGCGAACGTGGAGATCTGCGAGATCGAGACTCGCGGCCTGGCCGACGACACCTGCGGAATCCTCGCACAGGGTTTGACATCTGATCAAGCGCGTGTGAGCCTGCCGCGAGAGTGTCCTCGATCCGCGAGACCGACGGCCGCCGGCTGCGCCACCGGACGATGGCCGAATATGCGCTCGAGCAGCTCCGGGAGGCGATCATCATGGGGGAGCTGCAGGCCGGGACGCCGCTGCGGCTCGACGAGCTCGCCCGCTCGCTCGGGATGAGCATCTCGCCGATCAGGGAGGCGGTGCGGCAGCTGGAGGCGCTGGGCCTCGCCAAGCACGTGCCCCATCAAGGCGCGAAGGTCGTCGAGCTGGACGTCGACGACCTGCGCGACCTCTTCCACGTGCGGCTCGCGCTCGAGTCGCTCGCCGTGAGGCGCGCTGCCGACCGGGTCACGCCCGCCGAGGTCGAGACCGCCCGCGTCCACCTGATCGACCTCGACCGCGCCCGCGGGGGGCACGACGTCCGCTCGGCCATGCGTGCGCACACAGACTTCCACTTCGCCCTGTATGACGCATGCGGCGCGCCCTGGCTGCTGCAGATGATCCGCCCCGCTTGGGATCGCACCGAGCGGTTCCGCCCGGCCCTGTTCTCGGGCGCGGGGGAGCTCCAGGATCGCCACCGCGAGATCGACGGCCGGCTCCTCGACGCGGTGGCAGAGGGGGACGCGGACGGCGCCTCTCGGACGCTCTTCGAGCATCTCGACCTGGCCGGGCGCTTCTACGGCCCCGAGCTCGGCGACCGCGGCATCTTCGAGCGGTAGACGGTAGGCGGCGCCCCACCGCCTGTCCTCCCCCTCCTGGGGGATGAGACGGCCCTCGGGCAGCGCCGACGTTCGACTGGACGGTCCGAACCTCGAGGTCAGGTGTGTGTGGATGCCTGGACAAGCGGCAAACGGCAGCTCGGAACAACGGAAGTGCGTTCTCGTCACCGGCGGCGCCGGGTTCATCGGTGCGAACCTCAGCGTCGCGCTCGCACGAAGCCATCCCGGTTGGGAGCTGATCGCGCTCGACAACTTGAAGAGGCGCGGCTCGGAGTTGAACCTGCCGCGGCTCCGCGACGCCGGCGTCGCATTCGTCCACGGCGACGTCAGGCAGCCCGCCGACCTGTGCGAGCTCGACGGGCTCGATGCGATCGTCGAGTGCTCGGCGGAGCCGTCGGTGCTGGCCGGCGTCGGGTCGTCGCCCGACTACGCCCTCCACACGAATCTCTCGGGCGCCTACAACTGCCTCGAGCTCGCCCGGCGCGAGTCGGCGCAGCTCGTGTTCCTGTCGACCAGCCGCGTCTATCCGGTCGCGGCCCTGGCGTCGGTGCGCTACGTGGAGACGGCAAGCCGCTTCGATCTCGCCGGCGACCAGGAGCTCCCGGGCGTCAGCGCGGCGGGCATCTCCGAACTCTTCCCGCTCACCGGAGCGCGGACGCTGTACGGCGCGACGAAGCTCGCCGCCGAGCTCCTGATCGAGGAGTACGCAACCGCCTACGGGCTCCGCTGCGTCGTCGATCGCTGCGGCGTCGTCGCAGGCCCGTGGCAGATGGGAAAGGTCGACCAGGGCGTCTTCACCTACTGGATGGCAGCCCACACGCTGGGCAAGGGCCTTCGCTACCTCGGCTTCAACGGCTCGGGCAAGCAGGTGCGGGACGTCCTTCACGTCGACGACCTCGCCGAGCTCGTCGACGACCAGCTCTGTCGTCCCGGCGCCTGGGCCGGCGTGACCGCCAACGTCGGCGGCGGCGCCGAGCGCGCGCTCTCGCTGCGCGAGACCACCGAGCTCTGTCGCGAGATCTCCGGGGTGTCGGTCGCGGTGGATGCCTCGTCCGAGTCGCGGCCCGGCGATCTCCCGATCTACGTGAGCGACTGCAGCCGCCTTGCCGCTCATACGGACTGGCGTCCGCGACGCAGCTCGCTGGACGTGCTCTCGGACATCCACGGCTGGCTGACCGACCACCGTCGAGAGCTGAGGACGGTGCTCGCGTGAAGCTCTCGGTCGTCGTCCCGGCGCACAACGAGGAAGGCTCGGTCGCCGAGACGGTGGGCGGTGTGATCTCCGCGCTCGCCGGCGCCGGGATCGAGTACGAGGTGATCGTGGTCGACGACGGATCGGTCGACGCGACCGCCGCCGCGGTCGAGACGATCGCCCGGACCGACGGGAACGTTCACTGCATCCCTTCGCACTACCCGCGCGGGTTCGGCTATGCGGTGCGCTCCGGGCTCGACGTGTTCACGGGCGAGGCCGTTGCGATCGTGATGGCCGACGGCTCCGACGATCCGGCAGATCTCGTCCGCTACCACGCGCTGCTCGAGCAGGGCTACGACTGCGCATTCGGCTCGCGGTTCATGCGCGGCTCGACGGTCGTCGACTACCCGTGGGTCAAGCTGGTCATCAACCGCATGGTCAACTTCGGGATCCGCGTGCTCTTTCGCACCGGGTTCAACGATACGACGAATGCATTCAAGGCATATCGCCGCGAGGTGATCGAGACGGTCTCCCCGCTGCTCTCCAACCACTTCAACCTCACGGTCGAGATCCCGCTCAAGGCGTCGGTTCGCGGTCACAGCTTCGGCGTGATCCCGATCAGCTGGCGCAATCGGTCGTCGGGCCGATCGAAGCTTTCGCTGCGGGAGATGGGCAGCCGCTATCTGTTCATCGTCCTCTACGTCTTCCTCGAGGCGCATCTGAGCTGCGGCGACTACCGGCGGAATGGAGCCGGCTCCGCCTGGCGGCGGGCCAACCGAGTCGGCGAGCCGGAGCAGGGCGCACAGGTCGAGCGGCGACGCAAGCGGATCGCGGTTCGGTGACCGGGGCCGGGGTGGTGGTGCGGCCTGGACGCGCGGGCCGGACGATGAGCGTGCCGGTCGCGCTGGAGGCAAGCATCGCCGTCCTGCTCGTCGCGGGCGCGGGCGTGCTGCTCGCTCGGCAGTTCCGTGCCCCCGGCGCCGAGATGGATGAGGGAGCCGTGCTCGCGTACAGCGGCCGCGTGCTGCACGGCGCCGTTCCGTGGCGTGACTTCCAGACGTTCTACGGCCCCGGCAACCTCTGGCTCGTAGGCGGCGTGTCGAAGGTCTTCGGGCTCGACGTTGCGACCGAGCGTGCGGTCGGGCTCTGCTACCGGCTCGCGGTCGTCCTCGCGCTGTACTTGATCGCCCGGCGTCTCGGGCGATGCGTCGGCGTGCTCGCGCTGGCGATTGCGGCTGTCCTCGTCCCCGGCCAGGGGATCGCGGCTCTCGCGCTGTGGGGGTCACTGGCGTTCGCGCTCGCGGGCCTCGCGGCGCTCGTCACCGCGGCGGCGTGGCCGACCGGCCGCGGGCGGGACATCCTGTTGGTCGCTGCCGGGGCGATGTCGGCCTGCGCGCTGCTCGTGCGCTTCGACCTCGTGCTCGCGGTCGCGGTTCCGGCCGCCGTCCTGCTGCCGTCGTTCTCGGGGCGAGAGCGCCGGCGGGCGATCGTCGCCTTCCTGGTCGTCGCCGCCGCGTACATCCCCCAGATCTGGCTCGTCGGAGCGGGTGGGCTCGAGCGTCTCGTCCGGCAGCTGAGGGCGACGGAGCCCGGCCGCCGCCTGCCCTTCCCCGTTCCGGGCGCCTACCCCGGGATGCTCTTCACGGCCGGGATCGTCGTGACGGTGCTGCTCACCGCAGTCGGTGCGGCGATCGTCTGCCGGCGGCGCGCCGATCTCGAAGGGCGGGTTCTGCTCGCGACCGGGCTGTTCGCCGCCGCGCTGCTGCCGACCGCGCTCTCGCGCATGGACGGCGCCCATGTCATCCCGTTCGCGGTCGTCCCGCTCGCACTCCTTCCGGCGCTGGTGGCGCCGCTCGTGCGCTCCCTGCAGGCCAGCCGCGGGCGCGCGATCGTCGCGTTTACCGCCTCGGCTGCGGCGCTTGCCCTCTGTGCATTGACGGTGCTGTTCGTGCTCGGCGCCGGCCCTGCTGCACTCGAGGCCGTGATCACGCCGCAACCGCTCGCCTCGTATCGGGTCACGTCCGGCTCCCGCTGGTTCCCGGTCGCCCAGCAGTCCGAGGCGCGGTCGGCGCAGGTGGTGGTCGATGCGGCCGGCCGCCTTGCGAAGCCGGGCCAGTCGCTGTTCGTCGGCCCCGTCGACCTCCGACGCACCAACTACAACGACACCTATGTCTACTACCTGCTGCCGAAGCTTCGGCCGGCTTCCTTCTACATGGAGATGAACCCCCAGACCGCCAACCGGCCGGGCTCCGGCCTCGCGCACCAGCTCGCGGTTGCCGACTGGCTCATCCTCACGCGCCGATACGACTCGTGGCCGGAGCGAAACAGCTCGCAGACGCCGGGCTCCGCTGCTCCCGGCCGGATGGTCGCCCGGCACTTCTGCAGGGTCGCCTCGAGCGGCGGCGACGTCCTGCTCAGGCGATGCAGGTAGAGCAATCACTCGACGCGGTCTACGGTCGCCGCTTCGACGACGCCGACGAGGCTGCGAAGCAGGCCCTGTGGGAGGAGGTCACTGCCTACCTGCAGCGTTTCATCGATCCCGGCTCGGTCGTTCTCGACCTCGCGTGCGACCGCGGTCACTTCATCCGCGCCGTGCAGGCGCGTGAGAAGTGGGCGACCGACCTCCGGGACGTCTCGAGCCATCTCGGGAGCGAAGTCAACTTCGTGCAGGCCGACGGCCTCGCGCTGACCGAGACCCTGCCGCACGCACACTTCGACGTCGTCTTCATGAGCAACTACCTCGAGCACCTGCCGTCGGGAGAGGCGGTGATCCAGCAGTTCCGGGTCGCCCGTGCGCTGCTCCGCCCCGGAGGCCGCACGATCGTGCTGCAGCCGAACATCAGGCTGGTCGGCGGCCGCTACTGGGATTTCATCGACCACACGGTTGCGCTCACCGAGCAGAGCCTGGCCGAGGCCGCGGAGCTGGCCGGCCTCGCCGTCGACCAGACGATCACCCGGTTTCTTCCTTACACCACGAAGAGCCGACTGCCGCAGAGCCGACGGCTCGTCCGCGCCTACCTCGCCTGCCGTCCGGCGTGGGCGCTGCTCGGGAAGCAGACGCTCTTCATTGCGAAGAGGAAGCTCTAGCTTCTAAGCGGCCGCTGCGCTGGCGCGCGCGAACTGCGCGAAGAGGTCGTCGAGGTCGACCTGCTGCTCCCATTCGGGGTAGTCCGCACGGAAGCGGCCGAGGTTCGTGATGTAACAAATGTGATCGCCTCGCCGCGGCTCGTCGACGTACGTCCAGTCGAGGTGGCGGGAATGGAGCTCCTCGAAGCGCGCGATCGCCTCGATCATCGAGATGCTGTTGGCGCGGCCGCCGCCGAGGTTGTAGACGGCGCCGGCCCGCGGCTCTGCGGCGAACGCCATGATCGCCGTGCAGACGTCGCGCGCGTGGATGTTGTCGCGCACCTGCTTGCCCTTGTAGCCGTAGACCGTGTACGGAAGCCCGTCGTGAACGGCGCGCGCCAGGTAGGCCAGGAACCCGTGCAACTCGGCGGCGGAGTGGTTGGGGCCGGTGAGGCAGCCGCCGCGGAAGCAGACGGTGGGCATGCCGAAGTAGCGGCCGTACTCCTGGACGAGGAGGTCCGCCGACGCCTTCGACGCTCCGAAGAGCGAGTGCGTCGTCGCGTCGATCCGCATCGACTCGTCGATTCCGTCCCGGAGAGCCTCGTCGGCAAAGTCGAAGCGCGTTGCATGCTCGACGAGGGCGAGCTCGTTCGGCCCGTCGCCGTAGACTTTGTTCGTCGAGAGGAAGACGAACGGCGCTTCGCTCGCGTGCGCGCGCACGGCCTCGAGCAGATTCAGCGTACCGACCGCGTTGACCTCGAAGTCGTCGAAGGGCCGGCGCGCGGCGAGGTCGTGCGACGGCTGCGCGGCGCAGTGGACGACGAGGCTCGGCCGAGTCCGTTCGACCAGCTCGCAGATCCGCTGCCTGTCTCTGATGTCGACGTCGTTGTGCACGAAGCGGCGCGAGGTCGACGCTCGCAGTCGTTGGAGGTTCCACGTCGTGTCGCCATCGGGGCCGAAGAAGTCGCGGCGCATGTTGTTGTCGATCCCTTGAACGCGCCAGCCGCGAGCGTCGAGGTACGCGACCAGCTCCGAGCCGATCAGGCCGCTCGAGCCGGTGATCACGGCGGTCTTGCCTGCCCACATACCGAACTCATCGGGTCTACGCGGGGCCGGGCGCTACCCCGAACGGGGGATCAGAGCAGCCGCTCATGCGTTCCTGGCAAGCTCTCGCTGACCCAACAGCCGGAGGTGATGTGGTGGAAGAGGGGCTCTACGA
>Ga0335081_10017428_pt1 | contig 11627 bp, 7 predicted proteins | sample Lox_Sample_35_FD_206713 | JGI IMG/M metagenome (GOLD analysis project Ga0335081, IMG submission 206713) | Soil microbial communities from Loxahatchee National Wildlife Refuge, Florida, United States - Lox_Sample_3.5 | ecosystem: Environmental > Terrestrial > Soil > Wetlands | place: USA: Florida... | reverse complement strand
CAGACTACGTTCCGCTGCTATTAAGTTGGCAATGTTTGACTCTGATTGAGCGGTCGCATTCGCAATCATCGTTTGAATGGGTTTTTTCTCCTCCAAGGGCGTATTCAGCGCAAAGACCTCTTCGTAACTGAGCGAAAAAAATTCCGTTGGCGGTACGGGAGAAAGTGCCTTTTTCAACGATTCAAGAACCCACTCATTCCGTACATTAGTCCAATGCCGCTCCCACCGCGCCAGTTCGGCGTTGCATGAGCTGACGACTGTCTTAAAATCGAGGGTATGTGTGCTCCGCTTTTCGCGGGCGGTCAGGTCGGTCGCTTTTTCGTGCAGGAGACGGGAGAAAGAGTGCGCATGAACACGGGCTTTTTGGCGTTGTCGGGCTAGGTGGGAGAGGGTGTAGGTGTGGAGGAGGTTGTGTGTGCGGAGGAGGTCGATGTCGTACGGTTTAGTCGGGGGTGGCGAGAGAGCGAGACGCGTTGACGAAGGATAACGGTTTGGGAGGGTTTGGCGGAGGATATGTGATGATAAAGATAGCAATAGGAGTTCATATCTTCCCACGAACCAAGTTAGACCAATGGCCGTCGGAGCATTCTAGTCTAGGAAGAAGGACGGGGTTGGTGGTACGTACCGTTCGCCCTGACGATCATCAAGGAGACTCTTCCGAATAATCGTCCCGGCTAAATAGCCCTTACTTTTCAACTCACATAACCACTTGTACGCCACAATCCGGAATTCCTTGGCTTGCAGTGGATCATAAATTGGCCAGCAATTCGCAAAAACCTTCCATCAGTGCCGCTTGCTTGCTTGTGGGAAAACCTTTGAGGCTTCTTCGGGAGAAAGGGCTTGAAGGAGGGAATGGAGGGTTGATTCGGCAGAGATGATTTGGAGGGTTAGACTTGCGATGTCGGGGGAGACAATGTTGAGGAGGCGGAGGTTGGAGAGGAGGAGGGCCGATGTTGTCAAGTTCCCGTGGCCCATGGCATTCCGCTCTTTCCCCTTATCGAAGGTGGATCGCGCTCGTGAAATTGCAGGTGACTCAAAGTTTCAATTGCAACGGGTGGGGTTCTCTCCCGAAGAGAATTGTTAGACAATCAATTATCAGTAGTTCTACAATAAACCCGAAGTAAGGAAGTTAAGAATTATATTTTTGTGCAGCCTGCGGAAATTATATGTTCAAAACCGTGCGAGAATCGTCAAGTCAGTATCGCCTTACCATTGGTCATCTTAAAATTGAATGTGTAAAAAGACCGAGGCCCACGGTTCTCTTATCAGTCTGCATGGATAATTTGCTGAGGACAGGACCCTTTCATCATGCACGTCAAATGACAATCCACGATCCCAAGAAGACATGAGCCACGTTTGAATTAAGGGCTTCACTTTCTGACAGCTTGGATCATTGAATTTTCATATTTCCTTATCTGCCAGGCAGTCCCTAAGACACGTTACATTTTCGGAATGGAGTCCGAGGCATTGGGTTTGAGGACCAATGGAGAAGGAGCAGAATGAAACACGGGCTCGCCGAAATCGAAAATAAAATTTCTTGTTGACCATTCCGCGGAGGATTCCCTCCGTTTTCAGCGTCGGAGGAAGGAATATCGGTGATTTTGAAGATAGTCAATTACATTTCCAAATGGCTGGAATATAATTAATCCTATACTGCACGACTCGTGCGGAACCGCGGGATAAGTAAATAGACTATCGGCTGAGGCCGGGTTCGATTTCCGTCGCCTTTTTGCCGCCAAAGAATGTAAAACGGTGACTAAGCGTAAAAAATGTGCGTTGTTCCTTTACTTGTGGTTGGGTGGGACAGACCCAATGCGCACAAAGCACACAAATAGAGTCCCCCCCACCTCCTCTCTCACACGAGCGAGACGCTTTGTGCTCCCGACCATCCACACCATCTCTTGCCTCGTGCGACCGTAGTGCTCATCTCTTCCAAACAAGACCGTTACGCTCAGTGCTCCACATCAGCGCGCCTTCCTCCGAGTGGTAGTGCTAAACTAAGCGAAACGCTGTCTCTTATTACGCCACCGGAATCTCCAAATTCAACCCCGGATATTTCCCGTTTCGCTCGAAATAGCTCGTGCTAAAATTACGAAGGGGGGTTGGTGCGTCGGGAGGGAGGTTCGTTGCGATATTCACGTCAACCCCCTTAACCAGTGACAATTGCTGCGTATTGGGGATCGGTTGGACGAGTCTGGAAATTGTCGTAGGATAGGACTTGTGGAAGGGAGTGCTCCCTCAGAAGGAGAGCGACAACGCCGCGCTCGGTACTGCGGAAAAGTACCCTCCCTAGGAAATCGTCCAACAACCCGTCGCCAGGGGCGACTGTGATTCCCGCGTTGCTCTTCTTTGCTTTCGGGGGGTCTGAGCTGTGTAAAAGATTGCTTACCGGTCGTTTCTTGTTTCTGCTTTTACATAAATGGCTTCCTCCGAACCCGCGAACCGTCGTCTTCTCTTTGGGAATTCCCCTCCGAACTTTCTCACGGCCTACAATCAGCGGCCAGGCGATATGACGTACTTATCTCCCCTTATGTCGCGATGCTGATATATTTTGCGTTAGAAATCGACTGAATGCTTCAGTGTATGGATCACATTTTACCTTTTCGGGAGGGCCGTTTTTACCGCCTTCGTCAACGCAGTTGACGAATACGAATTCTTCGTTTGCCGATTCGCCCACAACGTTTGGGTCAATATCAACTCAACAGCAACGGTATCACACTTCACTCTGTGCATTTCGAAGGCTTACGAATTTACAGATATAGGTCTCCGCCTCAGCCAACGGGGAACCTTGACACCCGTCTTCCCATTATCCCAACACCTCCACCTCTCCAATCCTCCACCATCGCCTCAATAAGACAGACTTACGCAACTTCAACCCCAGGAATAAACCGCCACACCTCCAATGAATTGGTCACCCATTCCAGCTCGGCTCAACACGCACATACCCACCATCATCACCATGCGCCCGCTGTCCATTCCCCACTTTCAGACGCCGGACCACCCTTCACTCCCACCGAGTCCTTGCATCGGTTATATCTCCCCGGTACCATGGCTGGCTCTGTCACCCTGTCAATCCATCCAAAAGTTGATCGGGGATTCTTCTTGGCCCCCGAAGATAATGAATGGACTTGTTATCGTCGGAATTACTTTCAAATCAGCGTTGCTTACAGCGTTTCCTCGCCGAACCCAAGCATGGCCAACGAAGGACTTATGACCGCCGGGATAATGCTCGATTATCATGGCCGACAGGAACGAGTCACGGGTTTCAAATTAACGATTGGAGCAAGAGTCTACGGCAGCGATGCCAAAGTTATCGATCTAGTCCAACATACCCCCAAACGAGATAAGGGTCCCCAATTAAAGCCTGCATTGAACTTGATGACGCCCGGCGGTGATGTCGAGCGCCATGGCCATCATGACATCAATGACTCAGCCGACGATGAAAAAGCTGCGTTGAGCGGGAATATCCAGGAGGGTGAGGCACCCAAAGTGGTTACGTACGAGCGGATTCAGTTTAAACAGGCCACTGCGAATAATGGCAAACGAAGAGCTGCCCAACAATATTTTTCGTTGATTGTGGAGGCGTATGCAACGATTTTGGGAGCGCAGGGAGAGGAGGATATTCGCGTTGCGGTGACGAAGTCGAGTCCTGTCGTTGTACGGGGCCGCTCCCCGGGGCATTATAGTGATACGCCACCGGCGGATGTGAAACCTCGACCTGCGGAATTAACGACGTCGACTTCATTCTTGCGAAATGAACAACCTTCACCTACACAAACGCCCACTCGTCCAGTAGCAAATACCGCTCCAGCACAATCCTCCTCAGCAACGCTTCCGCAAACAAGTGTCCCCTCGCTCACCACCAACGACAACGAAAGTCAAAACACGGCGAATAATGGTGGCAGTCTAGCCTCGAACGACCTCAGCTTTCTCGCCTCGCTCGAAGCAGACTTTAATGGTTACCAGTACCTCCCTTTCACACTCCTCGATCCACAAGGTAAAATGGTCGTCCCACACGATCTCTTTTACGATCCACATGAGTTCCCCGATTCACATTATGCAAATCTCCTCTTTGGGACCGGCGATAATACCCAACCCAACCTTTCGCAAACTAACCAGACCGTCTCAACGGATCCATTTCCTGCGCAGGGGACGGGACTCTCTGGTGAAGCTTCTCAACAAGGACAGGGAGCGACGCAATCGTCGGAATTTTCCAATTTATATCAAGGATTTTTTGATTTCCCTGTTCAAGAAACCACGAATTGGAATAATACGATGGGGAGAGGGAATTCGCAGCAAGGGGGTACGACGACGACCGTAGCAACAAAGACAGAAGACGCTTGGTTTGATTCCTTTCCCTCGAATACAGCGTCACAGAGCGTCGTGCCGTTCCGAGGCAACTCCAATAACGGGGGTAACGGCGGATCGTCCCAGTCGCAGCAGGCCTTCTCATTTGGAATTCCCGGAGCTTCTCAGGATGGGAATGGGGGTAATGGGAATGGTGGCGCTATGACGCCTGGGGGGAAATGGATGTTTGAATTTCGGAATAGCAGTTATGGGTATTTCCCGAATTTACCGGCGATGGGGGAGATGCCTTCGACGTCGACATCACAAGCGCAGTGAATGCATTGGCTGGTTGGGCTTCCGTCCCTTTTTTTCTCTATTGTGTATTGTTTGGGGATTATGGTTAGGGAGCATCCAGGTTAGTGGGAGGGAATGGAAGTTCGGGGATATTACTTTGATGTCATTTAGTTCCCGTTCATATTTTTCTATGTCACGGTTTGTTTTGTAAGTAGTGTTAGGGATCGGGACCAAGTGCTTTGTGTTTATCACGGAGGATATGTCAGTATATATTTCAAGTCTATCGTGGAATCAAAACTTGACTTTGTACAGTATTCCCTAGCCACACCAACTTCTCGTCCCCCCTGGATATTCCGTTACGGAAACATCCTGTCTCCAGTTCAGTTAGTCTATCCGTATTTCGTTTGTTTATCGATCCCTGGACGATCTTGCCCCTGAAGGATAACGTTGTACGACGACATGACGCTATCCAAAGAAGCTTACAGCGAATGGCGACTACCTTTGTGAAACATACCAGCGTAGATCCTCCCAAGGCCAGCCAATAACCTGAAAGCGGTAGCCGAATTGGATCACGTGCCGGATTTCCAATCAGGGCTTTAAATCGAGCCGATACCGGCGCCGTGTCTTAATGCTCAGGGCCCCAACAAAACACAATCTCCGTAGTCGGCGCCACAGTTGCGCTCAGCTGCCGCGGAACAGTGCAAATTTCATTACCGCGCACGGGGACACCGAAACCCTCAGGGTTCGGGCCAGCCGTAGCTGAGGCGGATACATAGCCCTAAAAAGGGGGGGTTGTCCGCATACATGTTATTTCGGGGCAGTCGCAACATTATGCCGTTCCTCGTGCATTGCTTGGGCCCGCAACGGGACGGTGTCGTTATCGTCTGACTTTACGGCCAAGTCTTGCTATTGAGGTCTCAGGGCTGGACGTGGCCAGCTTGGAATGCAACTGGACGGTACGTTACGAATGGATGCACCGCCAAAGTACAAGAAGATGAGGTCTTTTCGCGGATGTCAAGGCTGTAAGCATGCAAAGAGACGGTGCACAGAGGAAAAGCCAACTTGTCAGGCCTGTGCAAAAGCGAGGAGGGTCTGTCAGGTCTAACTTTTTATCTTGTTATGCGGCAATTGCTGATGACGCAGTATGATACTGATGCATTGTTTCGGTTTTTCGAAAAGGACGTAAAATCTGAAACTGTCATAAGCGAGGCTGTGGCAGACGGTGATGGTGGGGGGGATGCAGATCATAAATCAAGCATAAGTATGCTCAGCCTCCCTCGAGACTGCTGACTTGGTGCAGAAAAGAGGTCGATAGACGGCATATTCATCCAGCAGGAGGTGAAGGTAAAGCGAATAAAGATGCCGACCCCTGTACCATCGAAGGCAGCTCTGGCGACTATCTTGAACCATGATGAGCCAGATGAGAAAGTGGGTGTCAAAGAGACGTTTCGGGAACAATCTAAATTCGTAGAGACAAAGTACATCCGTTCCGCAACTGCCTAATATTGACAGAAAATAACAAGCTGCTGTTACGTCCGATTGGGTTCGAAGGTCGCCTTACTTGCCTTTTAGCCGCTGCCGAACAGTTGCCATCCACAACATTGTTGGCAGTCTACGTATTTCCTGGACTCACGGGCGTCGACCACACGCTTGTGCAACAGTTGTATATAAAGGCTTGCATTGCCGGGACTGCTACTTTAGCAGGAGTAGGTCATCGGAGTGTCTTGTATAATCACGACTGTCGACAGCCTCGTCGTCCGACAAATCAATAAAAATGCATTCTTCCTTAATTGCGCGAAACATGCTCCCCTCCGGCCCATCGTCTCAATCTGAACGTCGAGTAGCCCCCGCTAAGACTCGGCGAGAATTCTAATTCCCTGACAAATCAGATACGTGCTGTAATTGTCTATTTTGTCGGTCAGTCACTCTCCGACCTGTCCGTTCGTCTGCTCAGTGACTTCAGGTATCTGCTCCATCGGATAGTGACCAGATCCCTCATTCCGAACACCGGAATCTTCTGTACCTCATTCGAAATCCCTTCACCAAAATCTCCTTAAAATCCGCCAACAAAGGGTCATTTCGTCCAAACGCAACGAGAAACTTGCCGCAGTTGGCATCCACCCCTCTCCAACGTTCTATTGGCTCCGTTCCTCCAATTTTTTCTCATTCCGTTCCGGGAGAGGCGCTTCCTCATTTCTATTTGTGAACGTCCAATGAGTCCTCTCATTATTTCCCGCCAAAAATTGCCCACGCCGTTGTTGCAATAGAATATTTGAAAAGCTGGGGACGATATGTGCGGATCGCGTTATGTTGGTTTTGAGATCGGGACCGCTGAATCGAGCTGAATAGGCAGTAAGCGCTGATATCGGTGTGTATTTTATGACCAGAGGTTCCGGAATGTATCCATCGAGAATCCTTGTGCAAAAGACCCAGATGAGATAAGGGAGTTCGGCCGATGAAGTCATGTCTTTCGTTGACGCGGGACCAACGAAGTTATGAGACCGAGTCGCGACAAAGCGCAATACAAGCATTTTAGGTTTTCAAAGGGAATTAGCCCCCCAGGCCATGGGCAGCGACAATCCCATTCTCAGTTTGGTAGTGATTAAAGAACTAAAAAGGGGTCTGCATTGCAACTCGAACGAGAGAAGTGATGCTTGAACAGAACCCCACAATGTTCGGATCCGGTTTCGTTATTGTCTTCAGTCCACTGAATTCTCACTTGATCCAAATCAACAGCGCGTCTCGAACGGGTAACTCAGGCCTCCCGCTTCGCAATGTAATTGACTGAGGTGATGAGTGAACGCACCTTCTTCTTCACATCCTGAAGAGTCGTGTAGGCATATTCTTGACTTGTCGAGAAATAGGAGGGTGTTCACAATAAAGCGGCCCCAGTGTGGGAGGTGTCAAGGTGTTCATGGTTTGTCAGGCGTGAGATGAAGACTATCAAGCAAGCGTTTATTTAACGAAGTGAATCAATAACATGCTGTAGTTTTGGCAATATCTTCTCTGTCGTTGATCTTCGTTTGTGCCGTGGATTGGACCCTACCGTAACATGGCTTCAAAGCTTCGGCAAAATCTTCCAACAAAATGTAGTTCAACTACAAATCCTTGAAACAGATCTGAGAACGATCAGCCTTTGCTAATGAGAGGGCATACATCGAACGACAGTTTCAGATGCTCAAGATTTTTAACTTGTTCAGATTTTCCGCATGGAGCTTCGAGGGAGCCCAAAATTGAAATCCTTCAGGAAATTTCAATGCCCCTGAGCTCAGTTTGCGAAATAATAAATGATGACCTGTATGTTGAATATCGAGTAAGAATTCGGCTGCACTTTCCCTCGCTAGGAATATTACCATGTTCGATTTTGAGGCCACATACACTTGAGCAACTGTAGGCAACGATTTTGGGTTGGGAGATTGCTTCGACCTATACGGATTTTGAGTCTAATAATTAGCCTGCGAGAACGAAGGAACCCGCTCTTTTGATTGTGTTTGGCGGTGGTCTCCCACCGAGACCGCTGCTGTGCAGATGGATGTCACCTCTTGGAATTTTCATGGATCCAAGATTCAGAAAATAAACCTGCAATATGAAGTCGGTGAAGATTAGAATAGAATTTTTGAAGGGATTGTGAGATGAAAATGACTGCGTCGAATGCGGGTTTCGTAGAGGCGACGGACACGCTTGGTGAGTGCGGTTGCTGCAGAGATCGGGACCCGAAAAGAGTTGTGGTACATATGGACCGATGCCTAATAAATTACTGGGAGGAGATTATATCTGACATCGTTCCCTCGGTCCAATTTAGTGGATTGGTTATTGGGACTTATGAGATGAGTCGCTGACGTCTCAACCCCGAATAACCTTTTTGGAACTCCTATCAAGTAGAAACGTCGCCGGGCTAAGGACAATCTCGATTTCGTGGGGCTGTCGTGTGTTTCAGACGAAAAGACGTCCCTCTTGTGATGTGTCAGATGAAAGATGCCACGGGATTGCCAACCCTAAGCACATTCTGAATATTAGTCATTTTCCTCGTGATGAAATCTCAAGCTAATTTACGCACCCAGAGCGCCCAAACATTCTAGGAAATGCAACTACTTCCTTCAAATTCTTAATCCCGGCAAGGTAAGCTATAAGTCTATCAAATCCCAAACCGAACCCACCGTGCGGAATACTCCCCCACTTCCTCAAATCCTTATACCACTCCATCTCACCCTCGTCCACATTATTCAGCCGCATACTCAGCTCCAGCTCCCGTAGATCATGAATACGGAGACTTCCCCCGGCAATCTCACCGACCCCCGGAACCACAAGATCGAAGTTCTCGACAAGCGGGAGTTCCTTGTTTCCCTTGGTGGATTGCAACATGTAAAAGGGTTTTATTTGCCGGGGATAATGAGTGATGAAGGTTGGTTTTCTAAGGGCTCTGGCGAGGAATTGTTCGTGTTGGACTTGTAACGGTGCGCCTTCCGTCGGTGGGATATCAAATGGATTTCGAGAATGTTCGGGTTTGAGGATTTTTATGGCGTCGGTATACGTGATTCGGGCAAAACTCGTGGTTTCCATTTCCTGCCATTGCGGTGCAAGATTGTCGACCGGGTAGGTATTATCTTGACCATCCATCGTCCTTTCAAGTTCTTCCACAATCCCCGATTTCTTGGCCTCTGCGACTAAACACCGTATCATTCTCTCTACAAAATTTAAGACTTCGTCCAAATCGTCAATCACCCACTCGGCTTCCAGCATCCAGAATTCGGCAAGATGACGAGAAGTCACACTTTTCTCGGCGCGAAAAGTCGGGCTTAACGTCCATACACGACCCATCCCCATCATCAACGCCTCCAAATGCAGTTGACTTGAAACCGTCAATTTCGGCACTTTGAGGCCTCCCAGCCCAAAGAAATCGTCCTGGGTGGCTATCACGCTAAAGGCTTCTCCTGCACCTTCTGCGTCGGACGATGTAATTATCGGGGGATTGGTGTAGTAAAATCCTTCATTATCGAAGAATTTATGCAGGGCTGAGACGAGGATGGAACGGAGTCGTAAGACACTGCCCATGTGCGTTGCTCGGGGTCGTAAATGCTGATGAGCACGGTAGTGGTCAGCGTAGTGTGGTGCACCTGTGAACTGCAGTGGGAATGCCTTGAAAAGTAAGCAACGGAATGGAGCGAGGGGTCATACACCAGGTGCCTCTGGACTCTCTCCCAGGACGGTGACATTTTGAGCCAGCAGTTCGACATCCTGCATTCCTCGGGATGGGACCAATTGACCCTGCACACGGAGACTGGAGGCGACAGTGGCACTGCAATTAGTTCATAGACCGAGTATCAGCAGCATACCGCTCGGGAACAGTGGCAGCAACGACCTGGAGATGTCGGTGTGTTGATCCATCGACGAAATCCAAGAAAGTTGCATTTTTCAGCATCCGCCGGCGGGTGATCCATCCTGTCACCGACACGTCCTCGTCAATCGGTTTCTCGGTCAACAGCCTCTTGACTGTGGTCGTCGACTGGCGCCTTGTTCCTCTCCACGCTGTCTGCCCACAACGACGACACGTTGCATTCATGATTTCATAACCCTGCCCTGGCAATGTGACTAATTAAGAATTAGACGCGCCTCCCCACCGATTCCTCCCCCGCCGTCTCCTCCCCCATTCGCCGCGGATGACGTCCGTTATCGAGGACGACTGGATCCTCGTCACCGATGACGACGTCCGCCTTTATCCGGACAAGACCGTAAAGACAATGCCATCCCATGTTAAAGACCCCGGACTCCCCGCCTCCAAGCCCACCGTGTCCTCGTGGCTCATTCCTCCGGACTCCCTCGCCAATTACCGTTCTTCAGCCGTGCTGCCATCGGACGTTGTCGACGTCGTCATCGTCGGGAGTGGATTTTCAGGGACGAGTGTTGCGTGGCATTTACTCCATGGAGACGGCGAACCCAGGCCCAAACATTTGAGTTGTCTTATGCTAGAGGCACGAGACATCTGCTCAGGTGCTACTGGTCGAAATGGTCCTCAACCCCCTGGCTTTCAACCCTTTGATACATTGATATGGAGGCTGACATTGGGCGGTAGGGGGACACTTGTCATGCAATTACTATGCGATGTATTCGTCCGTTGAAAACCTCTATGGAAAAGAAGAAGCAGCCTTACAATCCCACTTTGAAAAATTAAATTTTGATGCTGTACGAGAGCTCATTCAACGCGAGGGAATCGACTGCGAATTTAAATGGGATGATGGTCGTGGTGGATGGGATATTTACTTGACGGACGAAGATTTTGAATGGGCGAAGCGAGAATTGGAGGGGATGCGTGATGCAGGTGGATACACGTCTTCGTGCCGAGTGTTTCAAGGGGAGGAAGCTTCCAAGGTCCCCTGCCTCTACTTTTGCCACATTTGAGATCTGTGAGAGGAGGGCTGACTTGAAAGGCTGCGGGGGTCAAGTTTTGTGTAGGTGGCATTCAGACACTGGAGCATGCATCGTTACGGCCGTATGCTCTTGTCACGGGGTTACTGCATATCCTCGTGAGACGGCAGTTACTTCAATTACACACCAATACACCTGTTACATCGATGACTTCCCCCTCAACGAGAGAGAAACATTATACAATTCATACGCCGCGAGGGGCGGTCAAAGCACGACATGTCGTTAACGCAACGAATGGCTGGATAGGGCATTTATACCCCGAATTCCAGGGGATCATAGTCCCGACACGAGGACAGGTTATTCATGTTGACGGCGGGAATCTCCACGTCGATCCAATGGGTTGGCACGATGGAGCAGAGTATCTAATTCAACGACCCGATACGTCGCTTATCTTTGGCGGTGCGCGGCATCTAGCACCAAGTCTCTCCCCCCTCTCCGTCCCCTTTCTTTCACCCAAACAACCTACACTCAAAGGCAAGGGGAAACTAACACGCGGTGGGTAGACACCGAGATAGGAAACGCAGATGACACACAAATAAACCCTCAAATCTCCCAATTCCTTCACGCCTTCCTCCCCACTCAATTCGCCTTCTCTACCACTGCGGGTACTCCACCCCCCATTC
>Ga0335081_10017427_pt1 | contig 11628 bp, 11 predicted proteins | sample Lox_Sample_35_FD_206713 | JGI IMG/M metagenome (GOLD analysis project Ga0335081, IMG submission 206713) | Soil microbial communities from Loxahatchee National Wildlife Refuge, Florida, United States - Lox_Sample_3.5 | ecosystem: Environmental > Terrestrial > Soil > Wetlands | place: USA... | reverse complement strand
TGTATGATTTCAACGCCGATCCGCTTCCCTTTACCAGAATGGTTGAACGGACGTCAGCTTCGATGCGTTATGATAAACACAACCCTCTCCGCCTCAAGCTTAACGATCGAGTACACGAGGACATTTTTCAATCTGCAGAGTTGACGAGTTTGAACCCGTTGGATCGTCGAATCGATGACATATCTGTCCATTTCCCTCGGGTCGTCGTCACGGCCGATTCCGCACAGTATTACGCCCTCTACATTATTGTTACCGATCTTTTGATATACGCCGAGCCGCTCGTGAAACGACAGAACGTTGAACTGGACAAGATTCTCTTTGCTTCGGATTTCAGTGATCTAACCGGCGCTCCTAGAATAGTATCTTCGTTGCAAGAACGAATCCGTCAACTTGAGGAAATTGATCTGCAATTCCGTGTCCACTTTGATTCCCTCGACGAAGAAGGATGCCGCGACCAAGTCGAATTGCGAGATGAACTGAACAGTTGCGAGGAGGAATTGTTCTTCCTCATGAAAGCCGTTGCCATGTCTCAAGAAAAGCACGACGAAATTATCGAGACTGTCCCAACCATGCGATGGTATCTTTCTGCAAGAGAAGTGATCTGGCGTATGATGTGCGATGACAAGTCTCCGATGGTCGATCTCGGCCTGTCCAATGCAACCTACCGCCGTTCCGATAACAATGATTCCTCCAATTACAATACGCTCGAGATCGAAATGATGCAAGGAATTAATCTCCTGCCGAATGCCTTGTATACCGATGTCCTTGGCCCCTACTTTTCGAAAACTCGAACTGTCGTCGATGCTCAGCGGAGCAAGATGTTGCGCGTACATTGGCGTATGCTCGAATCGATTGGCGGCATCCCCATCATGGACCATTTTGAGGTCAATTTGTTTCCGCTCAATATCAAGATTGAACATGAATTTGGCAAGAGAGTATTTGATTACATGTTCCCGGAACCCAAATTTGACCGCGCACGGACCGGAATTAAGTCAAGACGGCAACGACAGGATGCAGATGATTCAGAGTCGGATAGCGATTTGGACTCGGTTGATGTTAATCCCCCCGCTTCGTCGCAGACATCGCTCACTTCGAATTCGTCAAAGTCATATGGTTCTCGAAGGCCGCTTTCCAGCGGAGGTCCGCGAACGACTTCGTTGCAAGCAATCGGTGAGGAAAATCAGAAGGCCGTGGATGCCACCTCAATCACGTCGAAAAAATCGAATGGATCGGACAGTACGAAGCGACCCTCGTTGCCAAGGGTGACCGCGGACGATAAAGACACTGCTGGTCCACCTGACGACTTGACGCAAATGCTGTCCCGCGCATCGCAGAACATTACCTTGGTCTATGTCAAAGTTCCTAGCACTGTCCTTTGCTTGAGTTATAAGGTACAATCCTGCGTGAATGAGGCTGATGTTAGGCCCCGAAGGGAAAAAGTATTGAGGATGTTAAAGACTTTGTCTTTACAATGCCTACAATCGAATATCGAAATCGAACCTGGTCGTACAGTGACCTCGCTGTGCATCTAAAGAAAGGTGCACCACTTGACACGCTCCGCTTACATTAGACGTCTTCAAGGCGATTTTGTCTCACTCGGGCATGCTAATACGAGACAAATTAAAGATTCACCGGACCCCTAAACCGCAGAACCAACTTGTCCGACAAATGGCCTCATACACCCACCTTAGCGAACTCCGCGCCGACGACCGCTCCACCACCGACTTCTCATCAAGTGAGGCACTAACCCCCATGTCGACGGGCTCACTTCCTCTATCGGCACTGCGTCACACAGGAAGCACCGTGTCCATACCTCGAACCCCAACAGTTTATTTGTCGCCGTTAGCGGACGTCCATGCCCGGCACGGAAGCGACGATGAGAAATCGGGCGGGAAACTCAGCAATGCGCTGACCAGACATTTCCGCGATATCAGCCATTTCGCCAGATACCGAGATGGGATAGGGGATGAAAGTGAGGAAAGCAGTGTTAAGAAAGCGAAACTTTTGTTTGGCAAATTTGGAGGCAAATAGATTAAAAGCTTCGTGTCCATTTAGGATGTTTCTTTTAGGCAGCGGATAAGGAATTGAACTTGTAGATGGAGTCTATTGTTATACCGCTACCGACGTTTATAACTGGCGGCAGCGGTCAAGACGTCGCCCTTCCTGAATCGCTCGGACCCGGCTTGGTTTCAAGCTCAGTCGGACGAGCTGTCGCGTTCTGGGTGCCAAGCTTAGCCTGGCCGCAGTCATCGCATCAATTTCTATGACATTCAAAAATTTCGAAATTACCAAAATACCTACTCCGCCCAAATTGTGTGGAGCGAAATTTTTGTCGGTTTCTGCAATACACCACTAACATCACATCATCAATTACTATGATTGTGATATCATCTTTAAGTTAGTAAATATTTGTACTCATTCTGAGAGGGGAATTTTAGTGTAATCTACGGAAGCTGATAAAAGCCCCCCAACAAATTTCGATATTCGAAATTTTTCGAAGGCAATTCCCCAAGTTAAAATTGTCAAGTAGCGAATTACTATTAGTAACAATATTAACATTATAGCATACTAAGCTTTTTCACCATAACGTGTTATCATTCCATTTATGAGACTCGGCAAAATAATTAAATCTTTCGTGGCTGCCAAAAATTCTGGTTCCAACGTGACTGAGATGCTCCAAGGCTTTGGGAATTTGAGTTGGGTTGGTGCAAATGTAAATCCTTGGTTATCGGGGTGGCGCACGGTCCTCAGGAACAGGCACGTGCCAACCGAGTCCACGCGAATCTCTGGCTCATCAGCCGCGATGATCTCTTAATATTGTCCATGTGGCCAAGGAATGCGACTTGTCAACTTTTTATGAGAATTGCGGGCCCACTTTTGAGCCGATCGGCGGACGTCTAGGGTTTACCTTCCGCATTTCATATTCACATTTCGCATCGCTCAAGTTTGTCCCGCAATTGGTAAAATTAGAGTTTCATCGTGGGACCGCGTCGCCGCCGAAAAAAGGAGACATTGCAGACCCTATAAAAAGGATGGCGGGCGCAGCGCACATTTCAAGACCCGCACGCAAAGCCCAAAAAAATGAGAAGCCTCCTTGTTTTCCTCACAATCTTGGGTCCCGTCCTCTGCAACCCCAATTTCAATGGGACCATATATCAGTCTAGAATTCCAGCATACGGAAATGTAGAGCAAGGCAACCTTCGTCTGCATCCGAGGCAAGGTTGTGACCTTGGATACAGCCTCTGTGCAGGTACAGGACCAGTTTTGTCCCAATTTAAATGTCAGATGGCTTTTGGTGTTGTCCGCTCGGGGGCATCTGCTGCCCTAATGGAGGTTGTCTGGTTCCAGAGGGTGAATGTTGTGCATTTGGAGCATGCCCCGCTGGATACGTTTGCTGTAATGGCAACGAGTGTTGTCAAATTGGGTCCGGGGAGGCTCCCACCGTCGCGGTCATCACTGGAGCGGTTCCAATTCCTACCTGTGCAACCCAATGTGTTGCGGACGCGTGCGGTGCCAACACAGCCGACTTACACTGTCTCTGTAATTCGGGGGCTGCGGAGCTTTACGGAAATTGCGTGGGATGGGGGTGTAGAGAGCCTGGTGAACTGCCTTACGCTTTGTCCGTATATGGGGACATATGCTGTGAGTTCCCCCAGACAAGTCCTGCTAACCCACAGCCGGCGGACCCGTTGCCGACTTGGCTGTCGCGACCGCGACCACCGCCGAAACTTCACCCGCAAGTACGTCTCACCCTGCAAGCGGATATAGCCAGTCAAATGCTCAGAACACACAGAAGTCTTCCACATTAGATGGGTCCGCTACCAGCGCATTTGGTAGTGCCGGGTCTCAGAGCACACATTCCTCCGCAGCCACATTGGCATGTCACTCGAGGTTACAGCTGGGATGGATGCTAATCCTGGGCGTTTGCTTTCTCAAGTTTTATTAGTTGAGGGCGATAGTAGTACCGAAGATGATGATTAATTTAAAGTAGAATCACATTAATAATCAATAATAATTTATTTTGACTAATAGAACCTGAAATTGTCAAGCACTGTGGCCGTGGCAGTAATGAGAGGAAGAAGTCCTTGAAGAAGTATAACAATGAAGGATATACTCAGGAATGCTCAAGGATCTTCCGACAGTGCGGGATCGACCGCCAACAAGCGCCCCACAACCCTCGCCATAAAAATCCACCCTCAAGGTAACAATCTCAAGGATGCGCCCTTTCGAGTATAATGCCCTCCCCGCCCGCGTCATCTTTGGCGCCGGTACTTTGCAATGTCTCCCAGAAGAAGTCAAGCGCCTCGGATGTACCCGAGCTCTTGTCCTCAGCACAAATTCCCAAGAACAATCCGCCGCTCGAGCCCAGAAACTCCTTGCTTCCGCGGCCGTAGGATTATATGCCAATGCGACCATGCACACACCCGAAAACATCACAATGAAAGCGCTTGAGTATGCAAAAAAGGTGAACGCGGATTGCCTCGTTTCCGTCGGTGGAGGATCAACAATTGGTCTTGGAAAAGCAATTGCCTACAGAACGGATTTACCGCAAATTGTAATCCCTACAACTTATGCCGGAAGCGAAGCTACCCCGATCCTCGGTCAAACTGTACGCAACCAGAAAACAACCCTCAAATCGGAAAAAGTCCTCCCAGAAGTAATAATCTACGACGTCGATTTAACACTCACCCTCCCCGCCAGAATGACGATAACCTCGGGCATGAACGCCATCGCCCACGCCGTCGAAGCACTTTATTCCCCCGAAGCAAACCCCATGATCGATATGCTCGCTGAACAGGGCATCGCAGCCATCGCCCGTGCCCTACCCCTAATCCATAAAAACCCCCAAGACAAAGAAGCAAGATCCGATGCTCTCTTCGGCGCCTGGGTGTGCGGAACTTGTTTGGGTGCAGTTGGAATGTCTCTCCATCATAAATTGTGTCATACTCTCGGCGGCTCGTTCGATATGCCCCATGCAGAAACGCATACAGTTATTCTCCCGCATGCAGTCGTTTATAACGCGCCTGGTGCGCCCAAGGCCATCGAAACCGTTGCGCGGGCGTTGAGAGTTGAGAATGCAGCGCAAGGGTTATTTGATATGGCGAAGAATTTGGGGGCGCCGTATTCTTTGAAGGAATTGGGGTTTAAGGAAGAGGATATTCCGAAGGCGGTGGAGATTGCGTCTAGGGCTCCATACCCGAATCCTGTGCCACTGGAGAAGGAGAAAATTTCGGAACTGTTGAGGAATGCTTGGGCGGGGAATAGGCCGATCTGATCGCAAACCCAGAACCATGCTTATAACACGGTGCCAGAAGGAAAACACAGAATAGAAGGTTGATCGTATGTCATTACCTGATCTATGCAAGTTCCATTCCCCAGCAATGTGTGAATTTCAGTTGAGAGTGGCCAGGGGACATCCTCCACTCGATTTTGTCGCCAACAAAATTTTCCCCCGCTCCATCAATTCAGCAGTCTCTTGATCTACTATCTCCTTGCCCTTGCCTTCAAAAATTGGTGGTCCAACTTCCTCATAAACGTACCCCGTCATCTTGTACTCTGGACTCGGATTGGGAATCCCCGCCAATCGATTCATGAATCTCTCCAGCATGCCCACTTTATCCGGTGGCAAATACCATGGCTATAATCAGCCTCCCACTCAAAACAAAAATTTGCAAAGAACATTCAATGGAGATGGATAAAAGGAGTTGAGGGAAGATACCGCGTTATCAGAGTAATTTACACTATACCTCCCCCATTGATTCTTCTCCTCATTCGTAAGAGTCTTCCTCCAAATTCTCGGCAAAGCAAAATTCCTCAAATAAATGGCCCTCAAGTAAAACCCCCATTTAATCAAAGCATGGATCCATTGCGGCTGTGGCTCATACACCATCGCCATCCGCACCCGATCATCCATCAACGCGATAATCACACGTTTCAAAAACCCCTTGAGGAAGGACGGGACATGGAACAGGAGAAGGGCGGTCGTGACTTCAGCGAGTTGGTGACTTGTTTCACTTGGGATCATGGCGCGGAGTTCGTAAGCGTCCGCCCAATCGCGCATTTCTTCATACGTTCGGGGGATGTTTTTAATGTGCATTTGATAGCCTATTTCGCGCCAGAGGATCCACCATGCCTGCAAATCAGATTCCGTGGACAAATGTGGGGAACATGGGCTGACGGAGGCGAGGGGCGGTTACCGCGAGTTCAAGGTCTGTCAGGGGACGCCATTCATATTTCTCGATCCATCTCTGCGGAGTGACGACGAAGACGGATAACGTATAGAGCATGTCATCGTTACTTATAGCGTAATGAGAATGGAGAAAGTTCATGCGTGCAAGGGCGCGGGCGCGACGTTCGCTGTCAAAGGGGTACGTGGTAAAGTCGGTGATTAAGACGCCTGTATCAGCGTACCGTCTCGCTCCACTTTTAAAGTCCATCAACTGGGTTGTCCTGAATCACCGGGAATTAGCAGCTGTCTAAATGGGGGGTAAAGTCAAGAGTTGGGAATCGCAAGGAAGAACAAACGAGGGTACTTAAGGAGAATCTTGGAGATGGTCTGAATGCCATATGTTTGAAAAAGAGCGAATGCAGTAGAAAAACGCGAAAGATAACACATTTCCCATTGAAATATTTGATGAATGATCCATTGTGCTTCGTCGACAGAGAGGGAATACGGGTCACGTCCCCTAAAGCGTGATTGCATAGTGTGCAAAACGCGGTACCGGAGGATCCGGCATAGTCCCCAGTACCCCAAAAGGCCGAAAGGGGCGATGAATTTCCAGAACATGATGCAAAAGATGATATCGACGGAGAATATTAGAAGGGCGATGAGATAGGGAAGGGAAGGTTCATAGAAGTGTATGCTGACGGTGATACGTTTGGATTCGGGCGATCGGGATAGTGAGCGGAAAGGTTTCCGTTCCGGGCAAACAAATCGTCCACAAGGACTTTCTATGTGTCTTGCAATGCCATTCCATTCGTAGGAACTAAGTATAATGCCCTGGTATGATAAGCACCCATTCCGATGTGAAAGATCCCAATGATTGACCCCAGATATCCGTCCCTATCGAACAAAAGAAAACAAACTCCCCGAAGACCCAGATCCCGAACTCACCGAACCAGATCTCCCCCTTATTTCAAATCCCTGAGACGTAGTATTACCTTCCTTCTTCCTTTGTAATTCATTCAACAACCACTCTTTCCTCTCCTCTTCAACTCCACCCCAAATTTTCAAAGCTCTGACCTTCGTCTCTAAATCCGTCAATCCATCCGTCCCCTCATCGCCCGTCAACTCTGTTCGTCTGGCCGTCGTGCTCCTCGGCAAATACGTCCGTCCACTACCTTTATTCGTCTTGCCTGTACTCGTGTCTGACCTGACACGTGGCGGCGGCAAGGGGGACGCATCTGAATCCTCTGCAAATGTGGAATCGCCAATATTCTTCCCCTGGGAAAACACGCGAATTCTTCGAGGTTTCGGAGGATTTTGTTTGCGGAGGGAGTGGATGGCCGCTTGTCGTCGTCGTCGAAGGGCCGCTGTATACGGACTATCCACCCGAAATCCCTCTGACGAGGAGGATGAGTAGCGTACTCTCGGGGAGAATGAGTGCAGTGGCGAATCAATGCGAAAGGAGTTCAACGGACGACGAGAGGGACGTGTTTGTGGATAGAGTCGGCGGAAAGGTAGTTTAGGGAATGTGGGGGAGTCCAGCGACGATGATGCTGACGAGCAGTAGCTCAGTGGTATTGAGCTTGGAATCCCGGATTCAGTGTCATCGTCCGTTTGAACGCCTTTCTCCCGTCTTTGTGGTGGGGTACGTTTTCGAGGCGTGTGGATTTTACGACGGAGACGCCGCGTTGTTGGGCGGAGTGTGAGAAGAGGGGGCGGGGACGTTTGTGTTCCCCGAGAAATAGTTGTTCCTGTTGGAGATGATGGTCGTTGACGGCCTTGATTCAGCGTATGTATTCTCGTCAAAATATCCTCTGCGCGCGAATGAATCCCCGTTATCGTCGACACAGAATCATCATCACTCTCTCTCTCAGATATCGTCCCTAACTCGTGCTCCTCCACATTCTGGTCCTCCTGAGGACTCATGCCCTGAAGCCCATACTTGTCCTTGCCAATCTGCACGAAAACCTCGATCACATCCATCAAACAGGTCTCCTCTCTCTCGACCAATCCCTGCGGATCGATCCCCCCGACATCCCATCCGCGCATAACCATTTCGCCCAACAACAATTTGACGTTGCGGATTTGTGATGTGGGGGATTTGTCGCGGCGGCGGGTGATGCTGGCAAGACGGGATTCGATGAGCGATTCACACAGGGCGATCAGGAGCGACGGCGTGGCTTCTGTGGGGTGGGAGAGGGTGGGGAGCAAGTGCCGGGAGAGCAGCGCGTTGAAGAGGGGCAGGAGCAGCGGCGTGCGGGGGTCGTACGTTGCTGGTGTTGGCATTGCGAGCAGCGAGGCGTGGCGCGCTGTGCTTCGGTTAACCGGCGATGGTCGATCCGTGAAGGAGTGGCAGATTCCGTGAGGGGGATCGCCATATGGGGTAGGAATAATGGCGATGCATACCCTGTCAAACCGTGAAAAGCCAATATTGGAAATGGGCAAAAATGGTGAAGGAAATTGTTTTTCTTCACTTTCTCAATTAAAATGTTTAAGGTAAACGGAGAATAGATGGGAAAAGGCAAATTTTGCATGGCCGACGGAGACGACCACATGCCCCGTAATGCCAATCAGACCTATCTCGGCCTCGTTAGGCTGAAACTTTAGCCTGCATCTGAACGATGGAATGTTGGACGGTCATTGGGATAAGTAATGGCCAGTGTTGCTTTGTAAAGCAGAAGTCTCGATCCCTTCTATGATTCCGCCTTGCATAGCATTTTGATGATTGTCCCGGCGAGAGTGACTCGGCTTGATGAGCAGATACTCCTACACAATATTCCCCCGTAATAACCGCCCCAAGTCCATCCATATAGTTCCGAGGAATATTGGAACATCTCCGACACAATATGCATTACATTTTATTCACTACTGTAGGAATTCCAAGTCACGGCCCTCACTCATCTCAATTCTCCTTTTACATGTCCAACCCATCTCTGTTTTCAAACGGTAGCTTTTCCCTCATCTCAAAATCCCCAGAGACCGGCGGCCTGTTTGAATGAATCGCCTGGACAAAGGGAAGTCTGGAATAGATAACCCCTATCTAATCAGCAGAGCGATCCCGAACTTGACAGAGTTGTGCGCAGCCCCAGATTCTTCAAGTTGATTGCGGGATTCAGAGAGGTCCGATCTCACCGCTTAGAAGATTACGTCCGGTTGATTTAGATTTGAGACGTCAAGTTTGAGTCGAATGAAAGGCAATTTAATCTAGATTCTGCCCGGTTACATACCAGTAAAGGATCTGGTCTCAGAACTCGCGACGACTTCCGTTCTATTTCAACCATGACATATGACACCATGACTTCTGACTTGATATCATTGGTGTCATTGTGTGAGGTGTAATGCGATCCTGTCGATGATGTCGATACTCTGACAACATTTGACTTGATACTCTAGATCCCGAGAATATTCTTCAATGCTTGCGAGCACCCTTAATTTCTGAACTTGGATCCCAGAGCATGCAGGGTATGACTAGATCAGGCAGGAGCCGGATCTTGTCGCATTCGCGAAAGCCTCGGGAAACGTACAATGGCACCCCAATCTCGGTAGATTCTAAATACATTTTTTCCCCGCTCTTTTCGGCCTGTTGTAATCCCCAGTCGAGCAACGTTCCTCCGATTCCCCTTCCTTGAAATTTCGGATGGACAGCTAAAACGTCTAAATACCATGTTTCCCTCTCCGAAGCCCTAAGAATTTGTTCCTTTTTCTTTGATACCTCCCTTTGGTACTCCATTTTTAGATTTCCTTTGTACCAACTTGGCGGCCACAACCAATCTTCAATCGTATCCTTCAACTCAAGGCACCGCCGAATCCAGTAATCGAAATGCCCTTCCTTTCTCCACAAGCGCCTAGGCGGATTCCATACGGCTAATCCAATGACCTCTCCGTTCACCGAGGCCGTGACCACTAGAGTATCGGGAGACATTTCCCTTCGCTTACTTACGCGAATTGTACGCTCTAATCGAGCAGGGGGTATGTCGTCTTCAGCTTCGACCTTCGCGTCCGCGGGGGAAGCGGCTTTCCATCGGATGAGATTTTGATTTGAGAACGCAAGGCAGGTGATTAAAGCCATGGATTTGAAAGAGGACTCGGGAGAAGGGGAAACGTGAAGGGTGACTTCTGTAGGGCTTTTGGACTTGGACGACATAAGTATGGAAGCAGTTCGACGAGCTTCTTTGTTGAATCGATAATGGGGAATAGAACTTCTCGAGGTTCCCGGTCTAGCGGATGGTTCCGACAACAAAATCATCCCTGTTGCGCAAAACATTCCTTGTAAGCGAGCGAATGTGTCACAGATAAAATAAGGTTTATTGCAGAAGTATTATATTATCTAATTCTTGAGCGGGGATGAAGTGCCCCAAGCCAGCTTTCGCCATTCATCGCGTTTCAAGTGGTATTGTGATTCGCCAGTTTCGAATGATCGCCATTCAGCGCGATTCCGAGGGAAATTCGGATAAAACATCAGCGCCTTCTCTAATTTCTGCTACGGCAATGGATGGGAATTCGTACGGATCAGGCGATTCGGAGGGACAATTCGCCCATCAAATCCCGAATCCGTATTTAAACCATGGCCATGCCCAGTGTGCGATAGACGCTGTAAATCTCCCAATCTACATCGGGTATGGAATTCCACACATCGGTCATTCGAGCTTGCGTACACCCAACAATGGGAATATCGTCCCTGCGTTGTCCACTTCAAGCAGCACAGTGATGTTTCCTACCCAACCAACAGGTAGAGAAGTCAATGTGGTCACAATGCAGGGTGATATGTATTGGAAGTGTGATTTGTCTCTTACGAGTAGCGACGGACACGAGGACGAAAGAGATCAACCGGATCTCATGCCCAGACGCATAAGGTTCGGCTCTGAAGGACCCAGTTTGACACACTAGGCGGCGAATAAATGTGATCCCTCCTGGAGCGAATAATCGGTTCGGGAGAAAAGGCAATCTCAGATGCGCTCAATGTCGACGCAGAAGATCCAAAGTAATACTGCATCGTGGAAACTCTCGCTGACTATCCGTGCAATTATGGGTCGCTCTGGGAACCGTGTGAATTTTGTCGTTTAAGAAATATCGAGATTCCGTGCATCAAATTGGCCGGTCCAAAGTCCTCGGGAATACCAACCAACGTCCCAGTCGCGGCACTTGACAACACCTTATCTTCGTCGGAAGCTCTGCTAATGGAATTCGTATATTTCACCGAAAACAAGCATTTTTCACTTCGAGCGCTCTGCCGAACGCTTGCGTTCGAATACGGCCCTGCGATCTCGGTCATGTCGCTACAGTCAGCAATACTCGCGAGATTCGGGAGCTACCTACCCAATGCCCAATTTGCTGAGGTCGTCCAGATTCACAAGGAACGAGCGTGGCGCGAGCTTATGCGAAAACTCCAGTACGTCGGCGAACTGTGTCCAGCCGATCTTTTTGCGGCGTACTTTCTGGCTACTATGGCGTGGGACGAGGAG
>Ga0335081_10017426_pt1 | contig 11628 bp, 14 predicted proteins | sample Lox_Sample_35_FD_206713 | JGI IMG/M metagenome (GOLD analysis project Ga0335081, IMG submission 206713) | Soil microbial communities from Loxahatchee National Wildlife Refuge, Florida, United States - Lox_Sample_3.5 | ecosystem: Environmental > Terrestrial > Soil > Wetlands | place: USA... | reverse complement strand
ACTTTCAAATGCTCCACGCCTTTCGCAATTTCCGGAATCTTCATGATACAATCCTCCGTCAATTCGACATATCGATGTCGCCCATGCATCTCCTCAAACTCAAATCTTACAGCCCTCACAAACCCCTCGAACTTCTCATGAATATTCTCGCCCGGAAAGGGCACATTAGCGACATGTTTAGCCCTCAAACTATCAACCCCGTTGTCCCGAATCATTATCCGTCCATCAATCCTCAAAGCCTTCCGTAACTCGGTTAAATTGGACCCCAAAAGCATCGTCCCGTGATGATACGCCATATCCTTTGAAAGCTTGTACGCACTCCCGGACACTTTATACCCCTCTTCCGCCTTGACAATGACGATATCCCCGCGGTCCGTGACACGACACCCGTGGATGTGCAGACGCTCCATGGCGCGAACGACCATCTCCGCGTAAGTGCGTCGTGCGAATTCTGTACGGGGCATACGCACACTGAAATTGGCATTGCCGAGGTCGTGGTAGACAGTCCCTCCCCCGGAATACCGCCGGAGAAAATTGGAGTGGGAGAGATTGAGCTGCGAGAAGGGGTTTTGGTTGCGGCCTATGACGACGGTGGGGCAATTGCGGTAGAAGAGGAGGATGTGTGTTTGTGGGTGAGTGGTGAAGAGATATGTCTCAAGAGCGAGATTGAGGTACGGGTTTGTGGATCGCGAAAGGACAGTGCCCTTGAGGCCACTGGGGAGCAGCAATGACATGGCGACGGGGGTTGTTGCGGGGTCTCTGGGGCCTGTCCCTCCAGAGCCAACCTCAGATAGGTAAGATCGGGGCGTACGGGCGTTTGCGGAGAAGGGAAGGGGGGGTTCGGAAGATGCAGAGGGGGATTTCTCGGGGCTGTGGAGGACACTTGCACACTCGACGCTTCCCGAACACGAAAACTTAAACAGCAGGCGCTGATCCCGGTCCTCCGCATCAGCATTACATTTACATTTACATTTACACTTACGCACCTAGACGAGATCTCAGACCAACACTCAAACGCAGACATACTTAAACACAATTGGGGCCGTCCACATGTTCTCAAAGACGTCTGACACCCCCTGTTAGGCATCGTTCTTACCGTGATGGCGACCTTGTAACATCCAATATTGATAAGGCTGAATAGCAGAAGACTTTACAAAATTATCATTTTGTTCCTTGGCTTTCTAATCCGCTATGGCAACGCCGCAGCTGTATCTAATCCACACAAAGGAGTAGAAGTGGGATATCTGGCTCCAGATTCTTACCAGCTCCAAATTCTTAATGCCCTCCACGCAGATTACGAGCAGAAAATTTCCAAAGTGGAAACCGATTGTAGGACTGAACTTTCTAAATTCGAAACAGATGCTCGTCGGAAGAGCATGGAATGTTCATATAACAGGTGGATGGATGCAACGTAAACACCCCTATCCTCCCTACCATAATTTCTGCCGTCTGGGATATTCCGCACTTTGTTTAAACCTTATTGACGGCAAGTCATGAGATGGTCGAGATTGCGCGGCGGATTCTCAAGTACAAGGTTTTGAAAGGGAATGCATTATATGCTCCAGGTCTGGAGGCCGAAATTCAATTGATTAATGATATTAATAATATTGCCCTCGGGTACGTCACAGAGGCCCAGAATCGATGGAAACAAGAAACCCAAGAACCTAGCGGATAAAGTTTCAGAAGTTGTTCCGGTCCTCGAATGATTTGAGGCAAATCAATAGAGAGGAGAGCAGATTATTTCTTGGTTAATATGCGTTTTATCTTACCACACTATCTGAATGATAAGGGCCCAAAATAAATGTACCTCTGTTCAATGCTTCATCTAAGACTTCCATCCGCGGAAGTCGGTCAGACATTTTCACACGTCATCTTTGTAAAAAAAACAAAAAAAAAAAGGCATAGTTCAAATCGCTATCGGATTTGGGATTTCAGTCCGATGATCCACTACGTCGGTTCATGTCATTGCAAGGCCATCACGTACGAAATCAATCTTCCGGATGACCATTTCAGGGCGCCACCGACTTCCGAATACGACTTTTGTATTGACTGTCGTCGAGTAGCAGGCTCATTGTTGGTCCGCCCCGACCAGGCGCCCGAACTAATGTTGGAAGACCGGATGGCTCTTCCTCCTCGAAACCCAATTGAAATGGCTGAGCGGAGAAGACAAATTGACCATGTACAAGTCTTCACACAACGTAGAAAGACTATTCTGTTCGATTTGTGGTTGTCAATTCACGTACAAGAATCTGGAGAGGAATCGAAGATTGGCAAAAGAAGGAAAGCCCGGTACTATTGACGTTTCGCTCGGGACATTGGACGAGGAGATTCTGCAGAATCATCCGAAAATTGCTCCCTGGCGGTATGCGTATTTCAACGACGCACCCGAATGGATGAGAAGGATTATGCTGTCGGAGAAGGACATCGAAAAGTTATTCTCCAAATAATGCTATATGAATATCTGGATAATTTGTGATACGAGTATATTACTTGTAAAATACATTTCTTTTGTTTGGCTCAGGTTTTATACCCCCATCCCCGGCCCTTATCATGAAATGAAATGAATCAACGTCGTTCCTTCCTTGATCCCGAAGATGCATTAGCGGAGGGCTACTTAATCCAACAATCCGAATTTGCGTTCTCCATTCCCAATTCCGTGCAAACTAATACAATGATATCCCATCCATAAAATACTAAATCCTTTATTCCGAGCCATGGACCGGGGCCTTAAACATGCTATCCCCCAAATAATCAACAAAATAAAGCAGACAAATTGTTAAACATAGCAATCATAATTAAATTTCGTAATCATAAAGCCGTAAGTTGGGAAGCGAGAAAAGGGCCAACGATTTATTTTCTTTACCCGGAGGACAATGCGAAAACACGTTCATTGGAAGCGGTAATGCAAAGACTGGATTTCAAAGTCAGCCACGATGGAGAAAGGGAGTTTACCGGGTTCATGCTGGAGCTTTGAACAAATTGACTGGGATGATAAGTTCCATAGGTAGATGGAAAGAAGGAGTTCCCGAAAGAATCCTGACAAAACGTTAGAACCACTTTAGACGGTAGAATACATTGCCATTCAAAAGCCTTGGGTCAATTGAAGGAGAGGACTGAGAAACGTCGGTGAAGAGAGAAGGCGCAGCGGGGAGACTTGGCATCGATGGGTTGCGAGATCCAGCGTGCATGGGAATTGAAGCTGACGACAGAGTCATGCCAACGGAGTGAGAATCGATCTGCATATCGGTGGTATAATCCCAGTTGGCCAATAATCTGTTGGACGCATCCATTTGATGTCTCTGTCCAAAGAAATTTAGGGGAAGCGAAACGGAGGTGTCTCCAGTCGAATGAGCAGGGCCGGCATCCTTGGCTTGGATGGCCGTCGAAGGCGATTCGCTCTCGAAGAACTCCTCCTGGAACTTTTCTATTTCGTCGCGGAGCTTTTCTACTATCTCAGTGCGCGTAGATCCGGTGTGAGTCTGGATCTTCGGAATCCAAGGATCGTCCCAACTCCATTGTTCAGCGTCCATCGGCTCTTCCTTCACTTGGACATCCGGCGTTACAGGTGTCTCTTGTTCCTGACACTTCAGAATCTTCTCTCCGCATTGTCGGCCCTGACTGCGACAAAGCTCGCATCGTTCGCTCGGGTCGTCGTATTCACACTAATGATAAGCATTCACGAATGGACAACGAAACTACAGCGCGCTTCAACCTCCGACAATCGGAACATTTCTCTCTCCCTTTTGTTCCATAACGGTTATTCCCTCCCTTTGGTCTAATTATCAGTAAAGCCTTCCGCATTGGAGTGAACTTTTTCGTTGGAGTTACGGATGATTCGCGGCGATGTTGGGGTCTACGGGGGAAACGGGGCGCCCTCTTGATGTCAATAGGAAATCGGTGATCTGTGTTGGAAACGGAACTCGCATCATCTTCGTACAGCGAAAGCGATTCCATGGCAAATGCGTCGCAGAGATATTGGTGATAATGAGCGATCCAGTCGGCTGCACTATCAACACCTCATCCTGTCATCGTGAGGGTTACAAAGCAATGGAATTTCGCTTGTAACGTTTTCGCGCTCCTTGTGTGCGCAAAGTAGTCGTGAGAGTGTGAGCGGCCGATGGGGGGGGGTGGGTGTGAAAATCGTTTCAGGTGGGGGGCCCGGTCGCAAAATTGGTTGAATGCACAGGATAAAGTGAGTCTTTGTTGCGCTCTGTCGCGCTAAGGTTCGCAGCTTAACCAATCACACACGTCAGGTAATGGCTTTTGCAGATGCATTGCACAGCCGCGCCGGGACCGGGACGGGTGCATTCTTGCGCTATGTGTGGGCTGCCGCCTGATGTAGCGTCGTGGGCCAAAAATGGTTCGCTCTTCTGGTTGTGCTACGTTCGCGGGGGAGGGGGTTTGCTATTCTGCAGTATAGAGCAGCCAATGCCAGCTCGATGCCGGCTATGAGGTTGTGCCACGGGACGGGCCAATTGGTGGCTCGCGGCCGACGCAACAACGCAAACGAAGCTGTTCGCTTTGGCAAATGGGATGATTCAGTGGGCGCCAGTTTCTTCAGGATGCCCAGAGTGCCGGACGCAGCTTTGTAACAACTTTCTAGTATTTGAATACAGCCTAACCCTCGCCGATAATCATAAAGAAGCAGATCAGCATAAAAAGCCACAAACAAAATTTGGGCCAATCACCGGCCCATTCCTCAGTTGCAGCAAATTTTCAAGCTTCAAAAAACCTTAAAAAATATAATTTTTGAATTCGGCAATCAGCTGAAGTCAGTACAAGAAGGCGCGCTTAAGAAAAGGGCTAATTTGGAGAAGAATGTCCTGGCCATCACTGCGCCGGGACAGGAATGGCGTCTTCTCCACCGACAATTTACGATTGACAATAGCGGCGTCAACAAAAAGCATGTACAATAATCCAAATGAGATAACAGGGTCTCCATACTAAAAGAATGGCCAATTCGAGTAGAAATAACAAGCAGAGCAAAAGAGGTTGTACACTAAAATGAGGCAAGTCAAATCCAATCCACCAAATCCACATACTTTGCCAGCCGGGCCCCTGTTAACCACAAGGTCCATATCTTTCATTCCTAACCAAAATTCCATATGCCATGCCCAGAATCCCAATTCCATATCCTAACGCCTTGACTAATCATTTTTGTTTTGACAGCCTCAGCTAAAGTCTCGATAAAGACCTTAATACAAAGCGAAGTTTGAAAAATAAATAAATAAATAAAATAATAAAAAAACTAAAAAACAAGAAAAGAAAAAAAAGAAGTCCAAGCTCAAACCGAACCCCGTTGCAATTGTCCGAAAGGAGTGACAAGGGTAAACTATAACTGACGAGAGAAGCACAGGAAAACAGAGAAAAGAAAAATGAACTATTGAGAGAGGGAAACAAAGCTACTAGAGAAGATAGAAGGAGAAAGGGGCGAAGACAGATAGAGCCCGAGCAGACAACCTGCGAACATGTTAAGATGAGAGATGAGATTGAATTAATTCAAGTCGAAATAATTTGGGTAAGCGTTGTCGAGAGGGTCCATTTCAAATAGAAGTGCTGAATTGTCCTAAACACGTCAGAGCGGAAACCGAGGTTTAATTGCCTGCATTCCGTAGTGGTATTCTTCAGCATGATCTTGAGATGAAGATGGAATTGGACGGGGAGCCCACGAGGGTACCTCCTGGTGGAAGATGGGTACATGCTGGAACATTAGCATCTTCCGACTACGGGGCATACTGGTGCGGGAGGGGCTTGTGGAGGACGGGGGACATTAGGGCCTTGAGCCAGCGACGGTCCTCTATTTCGATTCTTTTCGCCAATCGGCGGGGGAGTAGGGGTCGAGGTATTTGTAACGAGTACATTGGATATCGATTGATTATCATAGGTTTGAGCAACCGGCGATTCGAAATACGGGCCGCGGTCCGTTTCTTGAACAGGTGCTGACCGTGATGGTTGACGTTCATTTATGGTGAGTTCATCGATTCCCTCGGACATTCTTTCCTCATCGCTGAGGTTCTGTTTGTGATCTTGAAGCAGACCTTGCAATTCCGGCATCAATTTTTTTGCGAACTCGATCGTCGAGTTCTCGGGAATGTATGGGAGAAGTTGGTTCAATATAGGCTTTTTGAGGTCAACTTTTGAATCACTGGGGGTCGTGGAGGATGACCGATTGGCTTGTCGCGCGGATTTTCTTTCGGATGGTTGATCTCTAGGGAGCTGCTTTGGGCCACATAGCCTGCCACCGGTTCGACATCGCTCGCACTGGTCAGATTCTGTCATATAATGACACTAATATAAAATTTAGCCATGGCGCACAGGATATAAACCTTTTGTCCAGCATTTCTACAGTTAGAACACATGGTCGTCCCGACTCGGCCATATGTATGTCCTCTCCTGCGACGTGTTAATTCAACTTGTTGCATATTGAGGTCAAACCTATTAGAGATCCTGCCGTCGCCACCATTATGGGTCCCTCGGCCTCGAGACGCTCGTAGACCACCGACCTGGCGACTGTTGCCATTTTGCCGTGCATTCTGGGCGATTGGCAAGCGGACAGGCCCGTTCTGAGGCATGGGACAGGTGATTGCAGGAGAAGTTACGAAGTCGAGAAGGCCGTGTTTATGGGGTAGGATGCAGGTGATAAAGATAAGATACAATGAAGGAACCCGCTCCAGCGAGTCTAGGTGTACGTCGCTATGGTGGTGCTTTTAATGATTTGATCCCCAGCGACCTCAACCCGCAAGATTTGTAAGTCGGGAATCGACTGGGCGGCCCGCACAGGCGAGTAGTGCGAATGGGGTGAAAATATGTAACGAAGCGATGGGTATGATGCGCGCGCATCATGTCCAATGACCCCCCGGCTGAGTGCAACCGAGAGTATATTATCCAATAAGTCTCCAACCTTCGGTTTCAAGGTTTGCCCAACTTTGCCGGTGGTCAATCCCTATTCTATTGGCCAGGCGACCCTTGCTACCGCTCGTCCAGGAGAGTCGGAATGCTGGTATCCTCACCTAAACGGGACTTCAAGGACGTAAAAATGGATTGAAATAAAAGCAAGTAAATAAGAAGTGTCTCGTAATGAGACCTCGGGATTGTCGACCACCTCGACGGAAAGTATTCGGGACTATCGTTAATTTAACGGTGTGCATTCCAGAAAATCCGGGTGAAAGACGACATGAATTGGGAGGATCCGAGCACATCGGAAGATTCAGCTATATAAGGTCTTTCCAACGAAGTAAGCTTCGCCTCCCAGCCGCTCAATCTTGCCCGAGACGTGCACGTGAATGTCGGTGGTACTTCTCGCTTTTTAGCACAAGAAGGTTGATTGATGCGGAACGGCATAACCAATAGAATTCCGCTGGAAATTTCGAGGACTATTTGACGGGCAATCCTTCATGGAAATCTCGCCTGCAAGAGGATCGGTAAGTCTGCCCCGAACGTTTGCCGCAGGATTGTTTCCGGTACTCAGAAGCATTTTTTTTCGCGGTGGCTTCTGCCAAGAACACGAGACCTGGTCATCCCGCGACCTGTGCGGTTCATGCATCGCATAGTTCCGCAGAGAGATCTGATATGGTGGAAATCGTTGCGATTGGTCAAATGCCGATTCCGAGTTTCGTACAATAGGCCTCCATGTCATCAGGATACGTGCTCGCTATTCCGCAAACGTCCGGAAACCAGAATTCTCGCAACGCTATTTGCATTTGGTCCTACCAGGCTTTGATGGGACAAGGGCAGACGGTAGTAGGGCAAGGGGAAATAAAGGGGAATGCGATAGTTATACCTTTATGTGGGGAACGTTTGTTGCGTGGGCCGATCGGTATCGCACCGATTCGGATCTAGTGGGGCCGAGGGTTAAGATCAACAACGTCCATAATGCATGGAGAAGAAGTACTAATAAATCGTTATCAGCGGCGCCGGAAAGAGGGAAGTGATTCGAGCCATCACTCAAACAGTTACCACATTTTCACTTCCCTGCCGTCCAACTTTTGTATGTAAAGAAGTTTGCATTTCCCCACGGAATGAGAACTGTCAATGAACCTGGTTGCAGGTTCTGAGGGTGCTGAAAAGGCCGCTTAAGATGGTTTCTTACGCATCCTCGGAACGCAAAACGGGAATGAAATCCTGCTTCACCGTTCTTGGATGACGTCAGGTGAGACCCGCGAAGTAAACGCTCCTAGGCATGAAGAGACTGCTGCTGCGAGTAATCGAACGTATTCCACAAGTTGATGATTGGGAACACCAAGTGGAAGAAGGCAACAGCTTGAAGGAAACGCATAAATAATGGATGGGTGGCTGTGGAAATCCCAAGGTCAGATATAAGAAATCTAATTACACGATGCGGGACATGTGAGGTGACTCACTCTGGGCCGACATTTACGTAACGGAATGTAAAAGCGGCTCCCAGCGTCGTTATCTCATTTGGTTGCCCTTTCAAGAAGGCGCACGCGGCCTACTTTCCACCATTCGAAAGATACCAGACTCGATAAATGCAATGTCAATCTTCGCGTGAGGCATCCATGTCTTTTGCAACTGGGTCCTTCATGAGTTTGCGGAAAGCTGCTAAATTGCAACGCCAAGGGGAATGTTCCCGCGGCGGTCGAAACCCCATCTCACAGCGCCGCTATCACATGGCAATGCAAAAATGAATCATTTTTCCATTTCCTTGAGGTATTTCGTCTATTACCGCCGCCATTCCGGACTCAACCGTAGTTCGTCTTTGGGCGTGATTTGAATCTGAATACGCTTCACTTAGAACAGTTTTCCAATGGTGGAATGTTCAGATATCGTCGATCTTCGGCCTGTGGTATTAGAGTTAAATGGGGTCACGCGGACACATTTTATAGTTTCAAACCCGCGAAACTCAAAGGGTCGTTTGGTCACAAGACCTTAACATGCCGAAAAAGTGGCGCAACTGTGTTACACCGCGCCTATGAAACGCCGAGACTGTATAGCTTAACCTTGGCCGTGATATCGCTGGAAGAAACTCAAGTTTTGAATTAGCAGCAAAAGAAGAAGGTAAATAAATCTCCGCGCAAAACTCTTTATCGGTGCTAAACGAAAGGGTGTACTACGAAGAGGAAAACCTCCGAAAACAGACAATCCCAAAGATTCCATTGCATCTCTTTCTCCCGAAATCCCATTTTCCCAGCCAAATAAATCCCCATCGTAGGAGTCTCCGACCCAATAATCCATAATCGCCGTGCCTGTGCCATATATCCCAACCTTAATGCCTTCATCCCTTGACAGACCTTTACAAAGAATATCCCCATCTCAATAGGTCTTACATCTAATAAAATCCACCCCGGCAAACCACATTCACGAACTAATATTTCGGAAATACCTACGGAAAACGAAAGAATATAGACAACAAAAGCAACGAGTACACACTGTGTATCAGTCCCTCATCTGCGGGAAAACGCGATTAATCGGAACTCTGCCAATCAGTCGGATATGGATAATTCTATTAATGTGTTAAAAACGTGTTAAAAAGAAGTTTTTCAGGATGTACCTCCCAATCCATTATATCGGATCCATCATTAGAAAGTTCCTGATTCTCCGATGGCAGGGATGTCGGGTCCGGCAGCACCGTGATTCGGACGTTTGAGGCTTGACGACCTGCAAAGCACAACTACGAAAGTTAGCTTTCGCTCTCGTTATGGAAATGTACTCTCGGAGCCGTAGAGATTAGGAGCTGCGGAGAAACCACGCCTTGGTCTCCCTGATAAGGAGAAACTCTACTGTCCTGGGTCGAACGTGTCTGACTGGAACGGAACAAGGGTTGTGTCAGGGTTTGCGATGCGGAGGGAGCTGGATCAGGACTCTCACGCTCGCTATCCCAGGATAATCCACAGGGATCGGAGGATAATCCACAGGGATCGGAGGATAATCCACAGGGATCGGAGGGGTTCCATTCCTCCGGAACGGAATCCATTGGGTCATGCTCGATGCTCGCATCTCTGTCTTGCATATTGAGAAGGCTGAACAAGGATCTTCCGGTGTGGATTGTGGCATCGTTGACGAGTCTGGCCAGGCAGGATTCGGCATCAAATCCGGTTTCATTCATAACCCATTCAAAAAGGTTTCCAGTAGTAGGATTGAACGTCTCGCGGGGCGGCCCCGCAGGGGTTGGTGGCGCCGGGGTGTTGCTTGGTTTCTTGCGTTGACCTCTTACATCGTTGGGAGTCCCTTTTTTCCCGCAAGTCTTGTCCAGGCGGAAACATCGTTCGCAAGCAATGTCTGGGCGCGTCTCATCAAAAACACACTATCTATAAATGTACATTTTTGACGCATGGAAATACCTTCTTGCCCGCAGTTCGGCAATGAATGCACATCAATGTTCCCTTCCTGCCGAAATGATGACCCCGCGTTTTCTGGCTTGAATTATTAAAACTTGACCAGTTTCTAAGCTTACGGCTTCCCTTCCACTGCACGGATCTCTCCCGTCTGTATTGGACTGGGACCTACAACAGTCCGTTGTTCAGAGACAACTTCCATGTGAACGTCCATGGCGCGAGGCGGGGAGCCTAGACCGAGTGGTGTCGGCCCACATGTTGGACAGCTTGCTTGGCCTGGGTGAAGTTCGCTCCATTCCAAGGGTCCCGTACAGAGCGGGCAAGAAAACTACTATAAGGCCTGCGCTGAAAGTATGAGAGGGCAAGGGAAAGATACAGGAGAGGACGAGATGTGCGCGACAATGCGTTGCGTTTCATGAGTATATCGGCTATCCCGCGTCTGTGATTGGGATGTACTGCCGGCGTTGTTAAGCTGCCAATCAGGGCTGTGGAAGGATTCAGTATACAAGCTGCGGAGGTTCATGTGCATCCGGAGGTGTCCTCCCCTTTTCCCTTCGATCCTGCATCCTATCTTTGATACTCTCGATTATCAATTTTTTTTGCGACGGTTCTAAAACTCTGAACCGCTACTGGAAACAAAATTTGCGATGCGGAAAGGCGGCGAGCACAAAGTTTGGGGCACGGGGACTGAAGTATATTACGACCCCCGTTTTAGCGTTTCGCGCAAGGAATGATCCCTTCGATCAATTTGGCTCAATCCCGATCCAGGTGAACGACGAAAAGGAGAGGGTGGCCGCCGTTAACAACTAGCAGCATCGACGGCAGCGTTTAATGTGCCGAACGCAACAACTAGTCGGAACAAGGAAGTGGGTGCGACCCATGGCTTGAGGAGGGCAAACGACCTAATACTGCTGCAAACTTTATTCCATATGTTGGTGGTACGGTCGTGCAAGCCATTCCGCCCTCCAATTCATTTGATACAGAATTTCGTCCAACTATGCTCGTCCATGTCAGGTTTGGCAGGCACACAGAGTCGGGAATTGACCTCGGAAACCGGAGCCCTTCGTATATATTCGGAATCTTGGATGATGGCCAGCGATAAGGAGTAGATAGGGAGCGGAAAGAGCAAAAAGTTAGAATATATCCTGACTTGTCCGGCGAGTTGGAACTCCATGCTCTCCAAATTGACGAGTGAGAAAAGAATTGAGTGATTCGAGACAGGAATTGAGCGTGACGCCGCAGCTAAATATCCAACGAGGGGTGAAACTAATTTTGCTTTCTCCTCTTGATATTTCCTATTGTTCACCCGGAAAGCTGTAGTTGGGTGTGTAAGTAC
>Ga0335081_10017425_pt1 | contig 11629 bp, 12 predicted proteins | sample Lox_Sample_35_FD_206713 | JGI IMG/M metagenome (GOLD analysis project Ga0335081, IMG submission 206713) | Soil microbial communities from Loxahatchee National Wildlife Refuge, Florida, United States - Lox_Sample_3.5 | ecosystem: Environmental > Terrestrial > Soil > Wetlands | place: USA... | reverse complement strand
CAGCAGGGCCGCAACTATTCTCCGTAAATCCTTGTTCTCCATTGAGTACTATCCTCCCTGTAGTGTTTTCAAAAGCTATTCAATTTTCAAAGAACATTACTATTGATGCAATGTGCAAAACGTTGATTATTATCCGTCGAGTGGTTTAAGCCTTTATTCAAACTTCTTCAGGAATGAGCTACTTACAGCGCACCATCGTCGGATTCACCTGTCCTAATGCGGACGGCCTGATCGACATTCATAATAAATATCTTGCCGTCTCCAACTTTTCCTGATCTGGCGATTTTCATCAGGACATCCAGTACCGGACTTGCCATGTTATCACTCACCACAACTTCGACCTCTACCTTGGGTATGAAATCCACGGTATATTCCGCCCCCCTATAGAGTTCCGTGTGCCCTTTTTGTCTTCCAAATCCACGGACTTCGGAAACATGCATGGCAGCAAGGGCGTCTTTTACCTGCTCCAGCTTATAGGGCTGAATAATGCACTTCAGCAATTTCAAAGCGATCCCTGCCTCCTTTCCAAAGATTTCCTCGTGAATATGTGTTTATCCTTTGTTCATTGTCTGCACTATTGAATAGCAAGGCCTATGCCATTAATTCTCCCGGAACAGACCAAAAAGCAACTGATTTCATTAAATTATTATCACCATACTATTAAATAATCCCATTGTATTATAATCTCTAAGCTTATATTTTAGGCACCTGTTTATTTTATAGGCATATTTTAATATGCAAACAAAAGTAGGGCGCTATGATATTTCTCATATGTTTTTTGTTACCATTAAGAGTAAAATTACTTTATTCGACAGCTAATTTCTAATGTAAGGAATTAACTCATTAGAACAAGATTTTTTGTTGTAAAAACACATTGGAGGATTACCCCGCAGCAGAGCTGCGGGGCATCAAAACCGCTAGAACCTAAAGCGCTTTCAGAAGCTTATCCTGACTTCGTCAGGATTGTCCTTTTCATCACATCAGTAGAACTGCCGGGTATTCAAGGACAGGTTTTATAAACAATAATAATTATTGACAAATAATAGTATTTAGATTATAATCGTTTTCAATTGAACGGTGAACATAACTTATGGAAAAATATCGTGACATTGGTTTAAAACTGACACCGCAGCGGTTGGCGATCCTACATTATCTGGAGGGAAATAAGGATCATCCCTCGGCGGAAAGCATTTATCGCGCAGTACATAAAAAATTTCCGACCATGTCGCTTGCCACAGTGTACAGCACTCTTTCAGTTCTCAAGGAAAAAGGGAGCGTTCTTGAATTGACGCTTGATCCAGGCAAGAAGCGATATGATCCGAAGACTACCCTTCATAACCACCTGATCTGTGTTTCCTGCAAGAGGATCGTCGATATCCATGGTGAGTATAAACTGGACCTCACGGAAAACGAGAAGCAGGAATATACGATCATCAAAAGCCACGTGGAATTTTACGGGCTTTGCCCGGAATGCAATAAAATAAAAACATCACCAGCCAAGGAGGCTTCACCATGTGCGTAGATCACAGCACCAACTGTTCGTGCCGCAAGAATCATGCAAGTTTTAATTTCAAAGACGAGGTACTGCCGTTCGAGGTAATCACCAAACTGTACTGTCCCGCATGCTCTTCGGGGGTTGTTCAGGATTCGGCGACCATGATTGTTGATAATAGATGGATAATCCAGTTCGACATGGACGTGGCGCGTTTCATGCTCCAGAAAAAGGCCAAGGTCAGCGACGTAACCCCCGAGTTCATTTTCGACGAGGGCTACTGCACTTGGCGAGGTGTGACGCCTTCGGACCATATCGACTCTGTCCGCGAACGGGAACAGTTGACCCAGCTGGCAAAGACGGATCGGAAGCGCTATTTTGAGGAAATCAAGTCCTGGGGAAACAACCGCATGGAGCGCCTGGCACGTGAAGGATGGAGAAAAGCCAATGAGAGGGAGCCCGCTAAAGCGTAAGGGAAAAATAACAAGCAACGGCAAACCGCAGAGGATCGTGATTGATTTCATCACCACCTGCCCCAAATGCGGTGGAGAGATCGAACTGTGGTCAAGTGATCCGGAGACAGTCTGTTTATTTTGCGACTACCGCGTCTTCGATAAAGAAGGGACAATTCACTAAGCGCTGTCAGTCGTGCCAATGCCGATTTCGGCACATATCAAAGCTTCTGGTCTGATCAAGGGACAATAACGAAACAGGCACCGCTTCTTCATTACCTCATCTTCCCGGAGGAAAGTGCTCGGAACTCCTCCCCGGGAGGATCAATGATCATTACGGTTGAAAAAATACCCGATGGTATCAGCGTCGACGGCCTGTAATTGAAAAACTGGAAATGCGAGTGCACGACGGTGCTCCCTTGCTGTTACAGCTGGTCAAAGGTCAGAAAGAGGGGCAACTCTTTTGTCTTCACGGCGAAGCTGTCCGATCCCGACTCTCAGGATATTTTCAGATGGAGTTATACGATCAAAAAAGGAGACTTCACCATGGAGGTCAACTTAGAAGATGTACGGGACAAGAAAATCTTGTCCGGGTATTTATCCGCCTGGCCTTGAGGATGGATCGAAAAGGGATGGGCAGTCATCCAGCTGCAGGTTCAGCGCAAATATTTCGACCTCTGGCGGCGTTCGGCCTGCAGATGGCTCTAAAAACAACGTGAACAGGAAGCGTTTTTTGAAGACCTCGCCGATGAGTGGAAATGCCCGGTCTGCAAAGCCGGGGAAAATGCCTTTGAACAAATTGGATAGCTGTACGCGTCACGAAGACGGTGAAAAGCGGCTGATTTTCCTCATCAACTAAACCTCCTTACAGTTCTGGTATACTAGGAAGTATTGGTTTTAAATTTCCTATCATCTCGGGAGGTGACAACATGGCATACGCCGCAAAGGATTATTCCAAGCTTGTGGGGATGGAGGGCTTCAGCGAGACCCTCTTGAAGAACCATTTTACACTCTACCAGGGTTATGTGACCAACACGAATAAAGTGCTCGATACGCTCGACCAAATGACTAAGGACGGTAAGACCGCAGCTTATGAATTCGCAGAACTGAAGCGAAGGCTCGGCTGGGAATTCAATGGAATGCGGCTGCACGAATTTTATTTTGAAAACCTCGGTGGCAAGGGCGGCATCGATAGAAATGGCAAGCTCGCCAAAAAGATGACTGAGAGCTTCGGCAATGTCGAGACCTGGGAAAGGGATTTTAGAGCAACCGGCGCAATGCGCGGCATCGGCTGGGCCGTCCTGTACCAGGACACGGCATCGGGAAGGCTCATGAATTTCTGGATCAACGAGCACGACGTCGCCCATCCAGCGGGCGGCACTCCCCTCCTCATCCTGGATGTTTTCGAACACGCCTTCATGCTCGACTACGGCTTGAAACGCGCCGACTATATCGAAGCATTTTTCAAGAACATTAACTGGCCTGGAGTTGAAGGAAGGGTAAAGTAACCGAACAACAAAAAAGGAGGACTTGAATCATGTCCAAGACAGAGCAGAACCTGAAAGACGCTTTCGCCGGAGAATCACAAGCAAATAGAAAGTACCTCGCCTTTGCTAAAAAGGCGGAGGAAGAAGGATACTTGCAGGCAGCCAGGTTGTTTCGCGCTGCAGCTGCGGCGGAGACTGTCCACGCGCATAACCACCTGAGAGGGTTGAATGGAGTTAAGTCAACGCAAGAGAACCTTTTGGCAGCCATCAGCGGAGAATCCTATGAGTTCCAGAAGATGTATCCCCAGATGATTGCCGACGCGAAGGCAGAGGGACAGGACTACGCGCTGCGGAGCTTCAACATGGCCAATGAAGTGGAGAAGATCCATGCGGCGCTTTACCAGAAGGCCCTCGAAAGCCTCAGCAAGAGTGTAGTCGCTGATTATTATGTCTGTTCTGTCTGCGGTTACACTGCCGAGGGCGAAGCGCCCGATGAATGCCCGGTTTGCAAGGCGAAAAAGAAAGCTTTCCATAAAACTGAATAAATCTGAATAAATGAAGATCATCGCATTCAACGGCAGCCCGCGTCCCGGCGGGAATACTGAACTTATCCTGGAGGGGGCACTCAAACCCCTGCGGGAGGCGGGAAATAACGTAATCATATTCAGACTCAACAGCATGAACATTAAACCGTGCCAGGATTGCGGCGGCTGCGTGAAATCAGGTCTTTGCATCCATTCTGACGATATGAGCACAATCTATGATGCTATTCGGGAGGCCGAGAGAATCATTCTTGCCTCCCCAATTTTTTTCTACAGCCTGAGTGCCCAGGCCAAGGCGATGATTGACCGGTGCCAGTCTTTCTGGTGCGAAAAATATCGTCTTAAAAAGAGCATCCCCGCGGGTCACCGGGGGAGAAAAGGACTTCTGATCCTCGTCGGAGGGATGAAAAAGGAAGATGGCAGACACACAGCCGAAGTCGTGGCCAAGGGTTTTTTCAGGACCATCAGCGTTCCTGAGCATGAGACGCTGTTCTTCGGCGGCGTTGACGCGATCGGCGATATCCTGAGCCATCCAACGGCACTTCACGAAGCCCACGAGGCGGGGCTGAGACTGGATCGCTGAGTCATCGCCCTCTTCCCGCTCCTTCCGCGATAATGTCCATCCCATGACGCATCCTCTACCGCTACCCGGCGTAAAGTCATGCTTACGAAAAAATAAAACCGGCATGTAGGAACATGCCGGCTCCAGGAAGCGTAAACAGCGACCTCTCAAATCGCTGTTTCGCCGCGTTCTCCCGTTCTGATCCTGATAATTTCCTCCAGCCTTGAGATGAAGATCTTGCCGTCACCGATCTTGCCGGTCCTAGCTTTTTCCTCGATCGTGGACACAACTTTATCCACCATCCCTTCTGCAACTACGACTTCGAGCTTCACCTTCGGAATAAAGGATATGTCGTATTCGGCGCCGCGGTAGAGTTCTACATGTCCCTTTTGCCTGCCGAACCCCTTCACCTCGGTTACGGTCATGCCCTGCACGCCAATGGCATTCAGGGCGTCTTTTACCTCATCCAGTTTAAACGGCTTGATGATTGCCTCGATCTTTCTCATAATACCTCCTTGTGGCAATTCTAAGTTCAAAGTTCACGGTTCAGTGTGGTTAACTGCCTTAGGAATTATACGCCCGTTCGCCGTGCTGGCTCTCGTCGAGGCCCACGGTTTCATCTTCAGGTTCGACACGTATCCCGATAACTGCTTTGAGAATCATGAAGATCACGAAGGTCATGACGCCGCTGTACACAACCGTCGTCGCCACTGCGATAAGCTGGATCCAGAGCTGTCCGGGGTTGCCGTATAGAAGACCTTTGCCTGCTTCATTGATCGCAGGGTCTGCAAACACGCCGGTCAGAATCGCCCCTAGGGTCCCGCCGATGCCGTGAATGCCGAAAGCATCAAGCGTGTCGTCATAGCCAAACATTGGCTTGAGCTTTGCAACTGCGTAAAACGGGACTATACCTGCTGCCAATCCGATTATGATCGCGCCGCTGATGTTCACGAAGCCCGCCGCTGGTGTGATGGCAACCAGACCGCCGACAGCGCCAGACGCGAGGCCGAGGACCGTGGGCTTGCCGGAATGCTTCCATTCTACGAACATCCAGGCCAGCGCAGCCATGGCCGTCGCCGTATTGGTATTCAGGAAGGCCGCGCCGGTGAGTCCGTTCGCCGCGAGGGCCGAACCTGCATTGAACCCGAACCAGCCGAACCACAGAAGGCCCGCTCCAATAACCACCAGGGGCAGGTTGCCGGGGATGATCGCCTTGACACGCCTCTTGCCCAGGACCAGGGCGCCCACCAGCGCCGCAACACCCGCATTGACGTGAACAACAGTGCCGCCCGCAAAATCAAGAGCCCCGAGTTTTGCAAGGAATCCGCCGCCCCATACCCAGTGCGCCACAGGAAGATACACTACCGTCAGCCAAAGTACGGAGAAGATGATCCATGCGGAAAACTTCATGCGCTCTATATAGGCGCCGCTCGCAAGGGCCACGGTGATGGCCGCGAAGGTGAGCTGATAGGCAATGAATATATACTCAGGAATCGTTTTGGCCAGATCGGATATGCTGTTGGGACCGACGCCTTTCAGAAACAATTTCGATGCGCCGCCGATGATTCCGCTGATGTCAGTATCAAAAGAGAAGGTATATCCGTAAATAACCCAAAGCAGGCTAACGATGCAGAAGGTCACGAAGGTCATCGCCATGGTGTTCAGTGTGTCCTTGGTCTTCGACAAGCCTCCGTAGAACAGCGCCAGCCCAGGAATGGACATGAGCATGACCAGTGCAGTCGCAACGGTCATCCATGCCGTGTCACCGGTGTCGATCTTCGGCGCTGATGCCGGTGTCGCTGGAGTCGCGGATGCCACAGCTGGTGCGGGTGAGACTACCTCTTCTGCCATGACCAGTCTCGGTGAGAGTATTGCTGCCAGCACGAGACACATCATGACTGCTACCATTGATTTCATCAGTGTAACTTTCATAGTTCTATCCTCCCTTATTGCAGCATGTTGATTTATTCTACAGATGATTATTTGCAAGGCATATGCCATGATGTTGATACTATTATTAAAAAAATTATCATATTGATTTCATTGCATGATTTTTTTTGATTGCAAAATAAGCGGCTGTAGGAGGCTTACTCATCGACCTGAAGCAGATACTATTTTAGGCATGTGGTTAAATGTTATGCAATGTCCCTGCTTTCTGTTCTGCCGTGACGTGAGCGATTCCGGGACTTCGATCTTTTGCTTGATTATAAAAATAAAGGCATAACCACTTTTTTAACGTCATCGCAAGTGGAATATCAATCGAAGACATATAAAAAGAGGGAGTTACTTCAGATAGAGGATGGCGAAATAGAGCACCATTATGAGACGAATTTGATTCACAACTGACTAAGAACTTCGTGTTGGTCCTGTAACGTCATCATACCTAGAGTGCCATATCGGGCAGATGATAGTCGCATTATTTTTAACGAAGCTATAAAGAAATGGGGCCGGCATGCAATGGAACATACCGGCCCCAGGGAGGATAGACGGCGACCTCTCAAATCGCCGGTTATCCGCGTTCGTTGTGTTCCCCATCCTGTAATCGCTGCCCAACACGCCTTGACAACCCTACAGGGCAAAGAAGATCACAGTGGTTACGACAAACCAGACCTACAGATGTTCAGCGTTAACTCTTACTAATATTATTCTATTTATATGTTTTGCAAAGCGTATGCCACACGCGTCTAGAACGAGAAAAAATCAAAATGGCTAATTTCATTGCTCAATATGGAGAAATAAGCAAGCCATGGAGCGCCCCCTTATTTCTCTTTAGATGAAATTGTAGGCGTGTGATGAATAAATGGGCATGAACTAAACGATGTTGGGCTCAGTTATTTTTTTAATGATATCATCGCGAACACAGATACGGCGCTTGATCATGCGCTCTCTGAAATTCAGTAGATAAATAAGATATCCTGGCGCTCTGCAGGTTGGATTAGACACAACGCGACCCAAAGAATTTTGTTGGGCTTCGTTTCATTCAATCCAACTTCACCCTCATTTTGAACAGCCATAGAAAAAGAGGGCCGGCAAGTATGATCTTGCCGGCCAGTGTTGTCTCTCAACTACCTTAGGGAGGATAATGGAGTAGACAAGACCTAAATCGCCACCTCGCCTTTTTCACCGGTTCTGATCCTGATGACATCCTCAAGCTTTGTAATGAAGATCTTCCCGTCGCCGATTTTGCCGGTCTTTGCTTTTTCCTGGATAATAGTTATCGCCTTCACCGCAACCGCATCGCAGACAGCCATTTCGATCTTCACCTTTGGCATAAAAGTAATTTCGTATTCCGCCCTGTGACGGACTTCCACCCGGCCTTTCTGCCTTCCGCATCCGTGGACATCAGTCACCGTCATCCGCGCTATGCCGAGGGCGTTCAAGGCCTCTTTAACCATGTCAAGCTTTAACGGCTGTATGATCGCTTCGATCTTTATCATGATCCAACTCAGGTCGTTCCTATCTTCGCGTCTTTGTGATGCTGAAATCGGGATAGGCGTTAACAGCCACTTCACTTTGGTCGAGACCCTCAAACTCCACTTCTTCCGATACGCGCATCGGAATGATCCTGTCAAGCACCTTGAAGAATGCGTACATGACAACGAAAACAAACCCGATATCCACGACGACGCCGATCGATTGGGCGGCGATTTGCGATGCGTTACCATAGAAAAGCCCCTTGACCGTACCGGAAACATTGTTCAGCCCATCGCCGTAGGTGCCATCTGCAAAGAGCCCGAGAGCGATCATGCCCCATGCACCACACGTGCCATGGACCGAAACTGCACCCACCGGATCGTCCACCTTTAGCTTTCGTTCGACAAAGAAAACGCTCGCGCAGCACAGCACTCCAGCCACAAGCCCAATCATCACTGCACCAACAGGACTAACGAATGCACAGGATGCCGAGATGGCAACGAGTCCTCCGAGAAGTCCGTTTGCAATCATAGAAAGATCGGGCTTACCGTACATGAACCACATATAGCACATGGCCGCGACAGCCGCTGCGACCCCAGCAAGCATGGTGTTTACCACGATGACGCCGACCCGAAGCCCCCCATCGGCCAGGGCCGGGCCAGCATTGTAACCGAACCATCCGAAGAAAAGGATCAGGCACCCTACGATTGCCATTGGGATATGATGCCCGGGAATAGCGACAGGAGTCCCATTGGCCCGGTATTTCCCTATGCGAGGACCGAGTACGATCGCGCCTGCAAGCCCGGCAATGCCGCCAACCATGTGTACAACCGATGAACCAGCATAGTCGAGGACACCATGGCCCAAACCAAAATTTCTGCCGAGCTGAGACAGCCATCCTCCGCTCCACACCCAGCTTGCATATAAAGGATATACGAACATGGCTATGAAAAACCCATATACGACGAAGGACTTGAACGTCCAGCGCTCGGCCATTGCGCCGGTTGGTATGGTGGCCGCGATGTTCATATAAACCACTTGGGACAGGAAGAGAATGATGATTGACGTATCAGAATCTACCCCAGAAAGAAATAATCCTTTTGTGCCGATCTGAAGCGCGTAGCCGCAAATCCAGTACCCCAGCACGCCAATGACGAATACCATCATGTTCATTGCCATGGTATGGCCCGCATTCTTCGCCCTAGTAAAACCGGTCTCCGTCATGGCAAAGCCTGTCTGCATGAAAATAACAAGAAAAGCGCAGATCAGCATCCAAATGATAGTAATTATCGAACTGTTCATAATTTATCCTTCATAGCTTCATCATATCCCCGAACTGAATGATCATTCCGCCACTGATAATAACCAACAATCCTATCCATGTAGCAGCCGGAATATCTTCCTTGAACACGAACCGTCCAAACAATACGCTGATAAGCGCAAAAACCGCGACATACACTCCGAGCAATTTCGAAAAATCCCATCTCACCATGTTAACCACTATACCGTAGCAACCCAACATGACGAAACCGATCATAATAAAAATGAGGCTGCTTCCACGAAGCCCTTTGCGGACCACCGCGTCACCGCCAACCTCTAAAATTGCCGCGGCGATGAATACAAGCCACGCTGCAGGTGTCATTTTTATTCCTCCTAGATTCTTAATTATTTAATGCAAGGCAAGTGCCACGCTCGACGAAAATTGTAAGTCTGTAAATGACTAATTTCATTGCTCAAACTTGTGCCACCGAGATGCCGCAGAATGCCGGCTTTATAAATAGATGAAATTATAGGCGTATGATTAATAAATGTGCATAAGCCAAAAGGTGAAAACAGCGGTGCAATATTATTAGTCGTCTAAATGAAGGATAAGGCGGCTAAGGACAATAAGAGTGGAAGCTTGTAGCGCTCTGACTGAAGTGCTTGCTTGTCCCTGTAGCTATATGCCTGGTATAATGGATGGAGCGTGTAAGTATCATTCTGTATTTAATAGATAGCGCCAACCTTGGAGACAAAAACCATGACAAAGATGGTCGATGCAAGGCAGTCCTCATTTCTTCCCCCCGAGACGTTTTAACCGCTAAGCCAATCTCAATCGGAAGAAGATTCAAAATGTCAGTGCACGGGACCACGGTGCATGATAAGCAGGATTAACAGTATGAGAATGGCAAGTGGTACCACTATCGTCAGTGCAATCCAGGTTGTCTTTTTCCAGCTGCGCTTCCAAGTCGTTGGTTCTTGGAGCCGGTTGCATCTACCTGTAAGTTGCACCGAAGGCGGATCATCTAGCTCTGCCTTCATTGCAGAGGCCGACTGATAACGATTTTTGGGGTCGCGCTCCATTGCATGGAGGATGATTTCCTCGATCTCCGGAGAAACTTTCGGATTCCGCTTTCTTGGCGCCTCTGGGTCTCCGTCCACGCGGGCGTTCATGATCACGAGGGGGTTATCGGTCTCGCACTGAAATGGAGTCACGCCCACAACCATTTCATAGAGCATGGCGCCGAGACTGTAAATATCGGTCCGTTCATCACCGCGCTTGCCCTTGACCTGTTCGGGGGCCATATAATCCGGCGTACCTACGGCTGGTGTGAAACCAGCAAAAGTCATCCGCCTGCCTTCTGCCTTAGCAATGCCGAAGTCCATGATCCGGATCGTGCCATCGTTGCAGAGCATGACATTCTGGGGCTTCAAGTCCCGATGGATCACGCCCTGTTCGTGCATGTACGCGAGCGCTTCGCATAAATGGCTGGCCAGCTTGATCGCGTCTTTTTCCGGCATCGGCCGGATACTGGTCAAGAGATGCGAGAGCGTATACCCTCGAAGGTACTCGGTAACGATGTACGGCCGGGTGCGAAGCTCCTCGGGCACAGGGTAAAATTTCAGAATATAGGGATGGTTGAGGCGGCTACCGATCTCCTCCTCGCGCTGGAATCGCGAGTAAAACCCGGGATCGCTCTCATACTGTATGAGTGGGATTTTGATCGCCACGGCCAGGTTGGTATTAAGGTCCGTTGCCTTGAAGATAGTGGCCATGCCGCTCCGGGAGATGGTTTCGAGGATCTGGAAGCGATTGTCCAAGACTTGTCCGGGACGGAGAGCATATTTGGTCGTGGGGTCTGCCGTTTCCTGGTACATGGCTACGCCCCGATATAATGCAACTTTTTCGACCTCGTTGATCTGCAGGACCTGCACTGAGAGATTGTCGTCGGTACCGCGCTGCTCGGCAAGAGCCACGAGCTGACGACAGGCCTGGGCCGGGGAAAGACGGGATACGATATCTGCAATTTCGCTGTCCGCGACGTGCGCGTATAGGCCGTCAGAGCACAGCACGACCTTGTCCCCTTTGAACACTAGGGCATTCTCTACATCAACGCGGATCACAGGTTCACTCCCCACGCTTCTTGTTAGGATGGATCGGTTCTCGCTGGTTTTGGCCTCCTGTTCGGAGATCAGCCCGAACTTTTGCTGCATGCCGATGTAGGTATGGTCCGTGGACAGTTGTTTGATCGTGGCCTTGCGCACGAGATAGGCGCGAGAATCTCCCACATTGCCCACCGTGATCTCGTTGTTGCGCAGTACGACAACAGTCAGTGTCGTAGCCATGCGGGCCTTGCCTTGATTCTCGAGGCCCTTGTCGTAGACCGCAACGTTTGCCGCGTTAAACATCTGCGTGATGA
>Ga0335081_10017424_pt1 | contig 11629 bp, 10 predicted proteins | sample Lox_Sample_35_FD_206713 | JGI IMG/M metagenome (GOLD analysis project Ga0335081, IMG submission 206713) | Soil microbial communities from Loxahatchee National Wildlife Refuge, Florida, United States - Lox_Sample_3.5 | ecosystem: Environmental > Terrestrial > Soil > Wetlands | place: USA... | reverse complement strand
CGCGGCGCTGCGGAGGCTCCAGGTCGCGTTGCCCGTGGCGATCGTCGTCGGCGCCGTGATCGGCGCACTGGTCTGGGGGTGGCCCGAGGCGGTCGGCGGCGCGATCGGCGGTGCTTGCGGCGCCGCAGGAGCGATGCCCCTCGTCGTCGGGACGCTTCGCCGCGGAGGCACGCGCGGGGGCACTGCCGCGCTCCTTGGCGTCGCCGCCCTGATCGCGGCAGCGCTCGCGTTCGTGCCGGTCGTCGGATATCTCGAGGCGGTGGCGGTGCTCGTGCTCGGGGCGCGGCTGCGCCGGCGCGCGCCCGACACGCACGCCGGGCTGCGCACACTCGCGCGCGACTAGGCGATGAAGCCCGTCGTGCTGATCGTGATCGACGGCCTGACGCCGTCGATGTTCGAGGCTGCCGAGACGCCGGCGCTGCGGTTTCTCGCCGAGCGCGGCGAGTACGCGCGCGCGGCCTCCGTCTTTCCGTCGCTGACGCCCGTCTGCCTCTCCTCGATCGCCACCGGCGCGTATCCCGACGTGCACCGGATCCCCCACCTCGTGTGGTGGCACCGCGGCGAGCACCGCCTCGTCGAGTACGGATCGTCGTTCAGTGCGCTCCGGGCCGCCGGGCTTGCGCGTGGCCTGCGCGACACGATCGTCGACCTCAACGCGCGCCACCTCTCCCGCGATGCCGAGACGGTCTACGAAGCGCTCGAGGCGACCGGTCTGACGACGGCCGCGATCAACATCACCTGCTACCGCGGCACGCACCGCCACCTCCCGACGATTCCCGGAGCGCCCGCCGTCTACGGGCCGAAGCGCTTCTTCTTCTACTCGCTGTACGAGAGCGACCCCACCGGTGCGCCGATCGCCGTGCTCAACCGCGCGCTCGGCTCGATCGACGCCTACGCCGCCACGGTCGGACGGTGGCTCGTGACACGCGACGGATTCGACCTCCTCGTCTACTACCTGCCCGACTACGACTACGCGTCGCACGCGCATGGTCCCGATGCTGCGCACGAGGCGCTGCGGCGGAGCGATGCCGCGATCGCGGCGCTCTTCGACGCCGCCGGCGGTCCCGACGAGTTCCTCGACCGCTACGCCGTCGTCGTCTGCTCCGACCACGGCCAGTCGCGGATCGAGACCGTCGCTCGGCTCGAGGTCGGCGACGAGCGCGTGACAGCGTCGAACCGTGCGGCGATGGTGTACACCGACGATCCGCGCGGCGTCGCGGCGCGTCTCGACGGCGAGGCCTCCGCGGGCACCGTCGTCTTCCTGGAGGACGACCGCGTGATCGCGCGACGCGACGGCGACGAGGATCTCGCGCTGCTCGACGCCGTTCCCGACGGTCTGGCCCGGGCCGAGCACGCGCTGCGCAACCCGAACGCGGGAGAGGTGATCGTCTCCGCGGCGCCGGGCTACGAGTTCGTCGACCTCGCCGGCCGCCACCATCTCGGCGGTGGGAGCCACGGGTCGCTCGAGCTAGCCGACTCCGAGGTGCCGATGCTCACCGTCGGTCTCGGCGCGCCGCCGCCGTCGTCGATCACGGGGATCAAGCCGCTCGTCGTGCAGCACTTCCGGTCGGCCGGCGCGCGCGCGGCGTGACGGCGGCCGGCTGGGTCGATCGGCAGCTGCGCCGGCGGGGCATCGACGACGAGCGCGTTCTCGCGGCCATGGCCCGCGTGCCGCGCGAGCTGTTCGTGCCCGAGCATGCTCGCGCCCACGCATACGACGACGCTGCGCTCTCGATCGGGCACCGCCAGACGATCTCGCAGCCGTACGTGGTCGCGTGCACGTGCCAGGCGCTCGGTCTCACCGGCGACGAGCGCGTGCTCGACGTCGGCACGGGCTCGGGGTACCAGGCGGCGGTGCTGTCCGAACTGGCAGCGGAAGTGGTCTCGATCGAGCGGGTCCCGGAGCTCGCCGCCCGTGCGCGCGAGTCGCTCGCCGCGGCGGGCTATCTCGACGTCGACCTCCGCGTGGGCGACGGCAGCGCCGGCGTTCCCGACCGCGCGCCGTTCGCAGCCATCGCCGTGGGCGCCGCCGCCCGCCGTCCGCCGCCGAGCCTGCTCGAGCAGCTCGAGCCGGGCGGCCGCCTCGTCGCGCCCGTCGGAGGGCCGGGAATGCAGCGCCTGGTGCTGATCGAACGAACCGCCGAGGGATTCGCCACGCGCCGGCTGGCCGACGTCCGCTTCGTGCCGCTCGTCGAGGGCGTCCGGTAGCCTCGCCCTCCGGTGACCGCCTCGGCACGCGCAGTCGCTGCGCTTCGCAGCCCGCACAACTGGATCCAGCTCGGGAAGTTCTCCGTCGTCGGGCTGAGCGGCTACGTCATCAACCTGGTCGTCTACGCGGCCTTGCTCGGCATCGGGGCGCATCGCGCGGCGGCGGTTTCGTTCGTCGTCGCAGCGGCGAACAACTACTGGTGGAACCGCGTCTGGACGTTCAGGCGCGAGCGCGGAGCGTTCGCGTACCAGGGGATGCGGTTCTTCGTCGTCGCCGTGATCGGCTGGTTCGTGAACCAGTTCTGGCTGTTCGTGTTCCTCGACACGCTCGGGCTCGGGAAGATCACGTCGCAGGCGATCGCGATCCTGCTGGTCATGCCGCTGAACTTCCTCGGCAACAAGCTGTGGTCGTTTCGGCGCTGAGAGTCGCGGCGCTTCTCGCCGTGCTGCTGATCGCCGTGCCCGCCGCCTCGGCGGCGACGAACCCGATCGCGCCGCCCGTGCCATCGGGCAACTCCGCGAACGCGCGCCTCAGCGAGCAGCAGGCGATCTCGCTGTTCCTGGCGAGCGCGAAGGTGAAGTCGTGGCTCGACCGGTATCCGCCGCACCCGACGACGGACGCGACATATCAGAACGGCCAGTGGACGGTGCAGGTGTGGTCGGGTGAGGCGGGCGAGGTCGCGACGGGCACCGTCGACGACGGCACGGGCGCCGTTCTCGAGGCGTGGACCGGCCCACAGGTCGCCTGGCGGCAGGCGCGCGGGATTCCCGGGCAGTTCGGCGGAAAGAAGATCAACAGCGCGCCCGTCTGGCTCGGCTTCTGCGCCGTGTTCCTGATCGGCCTCGTCGACTGGCGGCGGCTGCTCTCGGTCCGGAATCTCGACCTGCTCGTCCTGCTCTCCTTCACGGTGCCGCTGTGGCTCTTCAACCACGGCAACATCTTCGCGTCGGTCCCGCTGCTCTACCCCGCGTACCTGTGGCTGATCGTCCGCTGCGCCTGGGTCGCGCGGCGCGACCGGCCCTCGGCGGGAGGCTCGGTGTGGCCGATCTGGGTGCTCGCAGCGGCCACCGTGTTCCTCGCCGGATTCCGCATCGGTCTCAACGTCCGCGACTCGAACGTGATCGACGTCGGCTACTCGGGTGTGATCGGCGCCAACCGGATCCTCAACGGCCAGAGCCCGTACGGCCACTTCCCGACCGAGTTGCCGAGCCAGAAGCCGTGCGGCCCGGCCGACTCCACGGGCGAGATCCGCGACCGCGTCCAGACCAACGGCATCTGCGAGACCGCGAACCCGCTCGGCGACACGTACGGCCCCGTCGCTTACCTCGCGTACATCCCGGGCTACCTGATCTTCGGCTGGAGCCACAAGTGGGACACGCTGCCGACGTCGCACGCGACGTCGATCCTGTTCGACACCCTTGCGCTGATCGGGCTCGCGCTCGTCGGGCGGCGGCTCGGCGGTCCCCGACTTGCGGCGTCGCTCGCGTTCGCATGGGTGGCGTGGCCGTTCTCGCAGTACGCCTCGAGCTCGAACACGAACGACTCGATCATGCCCGCGCTGCTGATCTATGGGTTCCTCGTCCTGACGAGCGACATCGGCCGGGGCGCTGTGGTCGCGCTGTCGGGGTGGACCAAGTTCGCCTCCCTGCTCCTGTTCCCGCTGTGGTCCGGCTACCCGGAGGCGCGAAGGCCGAAGCGCATCGGCTGGTACACCCTCGGTTTCGCGGCCACGACGCTCGCCGTCTTCTTCGTCCTCTTCCTCGAGCCGTCGGCCATTCACGCCGCCAACGTGTTCTTCGACCGTACGGTCAAGTACCAGATCGGCCGTTCCGCCCCGTTCTCGCTGTGGGACTGGCGGCAGTACCACGCACGCGGCATCCCCAACCTGCATGTGGTGCAGATCGTGCTCGAGGTGGTGCTGGTCGCCACCGCGGTCGCCTTCGGGTTCTGGCCGCGCAAGCGCTCGCCGCTTCGCATGGCCGCGATGACGACGATCCTGCTTGTCGGGTTCGAGTTCGTCCTGACCTACTGGAACTACCCGTACCTCGTCTGGTTCTTCCCGTTCGCATGCCTTGCGCTCGTGGCCCCGCTGCCCGGCCGTGAGGCGACCGTCGAGCCGATGATCGATGAACGAGCTGAGCCGGCGCTGGCCGCAGCTTGACGTCACGCTCGCTGCGGGCGGGCTGTTCCTGTTCTGCTTCGCGCTCGTCAACCGCTGGTTCTGGGCGCACGGGCAGCTGGTCGACTGGCCGGTCTACAAGACATACGGCGACGCGATCGTCCATCACGGGCTCGTGCCATACCGTGACTTCGCGCTCGAGTATCCGCCCGCCGCGCTCGTCGTCTTCGTGATCCCGTCGCTCGTCGGCGACTACCGCATGTCGTTCGAGGTGCTCATGGCGTTGTGCGGCGTCGGGCTCGTCGCCGTCGTTGCGACGATCCGGCCGGCCGCCGCGTACTACGTCGGCATCTCCCCGCTGCTGGTCGGCTCGCTCATCCTCACGCGGTTCGATCTCTGGCCGGCGCTCCTCACGACGGGAGCGCTCGCCGCGCTGCTCGGCGGGAGGCATCGACTCGGCTGGGGGCTGCTCGGGATCGCCGTCGCGGCGAAGCTCTGGCCCGTCCTGATCGTGCCGCTCGCGCTGGCGTGGTCGCTCATGCACGGCAGGCTGCGTGCGTCGCTCGTCGGGCTCGCGACGTTTGCGATCACGGTCGTCCCGTTCGCGTTGATCGCGCCGCACGGGCTCTTCGAGAGCGTGCGCGGCCAGGGCGACCGGCCGCTGCAGATCGAGAGCCTCGGTGCGTCGCTCCTGACGACCTTCGGCCGCCCGCTCGTCATCACGTCGCACGGGTCGCAGAGCCTCGCCGGTCACGGCACGCTCGGGGCGTTCTTCGCCGCGGCGCAGGTGATCGCGATCGTCGCGCTGTGGATTGCGTTCCTGAGAGGCCCCATCGATCGCGAACGCGTCCTTCAGTACTCCGCGGCGTGCGTGTGCGCGTTCGTCGCGCTCGGGAAGGTGCTGTCGCCGCAGTTCCTGCTGTGGCTCGTGCCACTCGTGCCGCTCGTGCGTGGACGGCGCGGGATTGCAGCCACGATCCTGCTCTCGGCCGCGCTCGTGCTGACGCAGGTCTGGTTCCCGTGGCGCTACTGGGGGTATGTCGAGCACTTCCACCTCGCCGGCGTCGTGCTCGCCCGCAACCTCGTGCTCCTGGCGCTGCTCGTCGTGCTCGCCTGGCCTGGCAGCCTCGCGAGGCCGGGCGGCGTAGGCTCGACGGAGCCGCCTTGATGCGAAGGTGCCGGCTTTGCCGGCTCCGGAGCGGAAGATCAGTCGATCGTCACGCGAAGCGCCTCGCATGACGTTGCGCGGCCGTCGGGATTGCAATCGAGGACGACGCCCTCGATGCGGACGCCGCGCGTCGCCGGCTCGAGCCGGACCGGCTGGCCGGTGAGGAAGCGCTTGATCGCGCCCTCGTCCTCGCTTCCGATCACCGACTCGTGCGGTCCCGTCATCCCTGCGTCGGTGATCGCGGCGGTGCCGCCCGCGAGCACGCGCGCGTCGTTGGTCTGCACGTGCGTGTGCGTTCCGAGGACCGCCGTGACGCGCCCGTCGAGGTAACGGGCGAGCGCGACCTTCTCGCTCGTCGCCTCGGCATGGAAGTCGACGACGATCACCGGCGTCGACCGGCGCGCCTCCTCGACGAGCCGGTCGGCGGCCAGGAACGGGCTCTCGAACGGGTCGAGCGAGAACACGCCGAGCAGGCTGATCGCGGCGACGCCGTCGTGGACGGCGAGGCCGACACCCGGCGTTCGCGGCGACAGGTTCGCGGGCCGCAGGACCCGGTCGGTTCCCGTGAGGTAGGGGGCGAACCCCGGCTGTCCCCACGTCCAGTTCCCGAGGGTGATCACATCGGCGCCGCGCTCGAGCAGGCGGTCCGCGATCTTCGCCGTGATCCCGCGCCCCGCGGCGGCGTTCTCGCCGTTCACGATGCAGAAGTCCACGCCCAGCTCGCTGCGCAGATCGGGCAGCCGGTTCTCGACGGCGCGGCGGCCGGGCGCGCCGAACACGTCGGCGACGAAGAGGATCCTCACGGAGTGGTTCTAACCGACCGCGAGCGACGCCGAGGGGTGAACCTCGATCACGACGTGGTTCCCCGCGTCGTTCGTGTACTGCGAGAGCGCCTGGCGCTCGGCGTGCGAGAAGTCGACGATCGAGCCGAGGCGGGTGCCGCCCGCCGTGACGGGCGATCCGACGAAGAGCGCGGGGTCGACCCGAACGTGCGAGACGTCGACGACGAGCGACGCCGAGCCGGTGGGCTGGATCTCGATCGTCGAGCCGAGGCGCGCGCCGTCGAGGACGAGCGGCTCGACCGCGACCACGCTGCCGTCAACGGGTGAGAAGACGTCGGTGCCGCTCGGCGCGCCGACGTCGAGCGCCGACGTCCCCGGCCCGAGCCCGCCGCCCGGAAGCTGGTACCAGCGCGGGCCGGTGCTCGAGTCGCCGACGAGCTTGCGGGCGAGCCGGCGCAGGAGCCCCTGGTTCGCCTGCGTGCCGATCGGGTCGAGCGCCAGCGACCCCTCGGTGCCGCCCTGGAACCCGATCGCTGTGACCCGCGCCTGGCTGACCGGCAGCTGCAGGTGGAGCGCGCCGAGCTTCGCGATCGCCTCGAGCGTCGGCGGCCCGACGGGAATGAGCCGGGACGCGCTCGCCGGAGCCGTCTGCTGCGTCGGCGCCGCCGACCCGCCGAAGGCGGAGAAGAGCACCACGACGGCGGCGACGACGACCAGCGCCGCGAGAACGGCGAGCCGGCGCAGGCGCCGCTCGCGCTCCAGGTGCCGGGACCGCGCCTGATACCTGCGGCCGCGTGCCGGCTGGGGCGACATCCGGGGCACGGTAGCCGACTGCCGGGGGCGATTCAACCGGGTGTCGGCGAGCAGGTGGAGCCTGGGCCTGCCCGCGGGCTCGTCCCAGGGGTCGCGTTCGAGCGCCAGTGCGCCGTCGACGTCGAACGACCAGTCCCAGCCCGGCGGCCGGAGCCGCCGGATGGGCGCTGTAGCATCGGTCACATGACGGTCTCCGGGCGGCCGCCGCGGCTGCAGATCCCGCGCTGGGTGCAGCTGGTCACGCTGCCGCTGCTGATCGTGCTCGCCTGGATCCTCGTGCAGGCGACGGCTCACGTGTTCTTCCTGTTCCTCGTGGCGTCGCTCGTTGCGCTGCTGCTGGACCCGATCGTGCGCGGGCTCCAGCGCGCGCGCCTGCCGCGTGGGCTTGCGGTCGCACTCGTGTACCTGACGTTTCTCGCGGCGCTCGTCCTTGTCATCGTGGCGCTCGCGGCCGTCGTCGTCGGCCAGACCAAGACGGCGGCCACGCGGTTCAACGACTACTTCACCCATCGTCACGCACCGGCCGGACAGACGAGCGCCGACCGCGATGTCGATCGCCTTCAGGTCTGGCTGAACACGCACCATCTGCGGTCGATCAAGATCCAGAAGAGCGGCCACAACCTCGTGCGCCGGATCAGGGAGCGCGACGTCGGCAAGTACACGACGCGCATCGTCAACTTCGTCGAGGGCGCCGCCATCTCGATCGGAAAGACGCTCTTCAGCGTCGTGCTCCTCGTCGTCGTCTCGATCTACATGCTGCTCGACATCCAGCGACTCGGGCGCGTGCTCGACCGGAGGTTCCCGGCGAGGCCGGGCGGACGGTCACTGCTCCTGAGCATGGAGTCGGCGCTCGCCTCGTACGTGCGCGGCCAGGCGCTGCTGAGCTTCATCATCGGCGCGAGCGCCGGGATCGGGCTCTGGCTGCTGGCGGAGCTCGGCCTTTTTCCGAACGGCCAGCAATACGCGCTCCTGTTCGGCGGGTGGGTCGCGCTGACCGAGGTGATCCCGTACATCGGCCCCTGGCTCGGCGCGATCCCGCCGCTCGTCTTCGCGCTCGTCGTGCACCCGGTGTCGGCGATCTGGGTCGCGATCCTGTTCCTCGGGATCCACCAGCTCGAGGGACACGTCGTGGTCCCGAAGGTGATGGGCAGCGCACTGCGGCTGCACCCGCTGCTCGTGATCTTCGGGCTCGCAGCCGGTGCCGAGATCTACGGGCTGGCCGGCGCGCTGCTCGCCCTGCCGGTGCTCGCGGTCGGCCGCGCCGTGTGGGAGTTCTTCCGCGGCCGGGTCACGCTCGAGCCGTGGTCGGAGCAGCCCCTGCCGGTCGAGGTCGAGCTCGTCGAGCCGCCGTCGGCGGCGCGCAAGTGAACCGGCCCGCCGCGCCTGTGCGACCATTGCCGCTGTGAGCTCGTTCCCCGTCGCACGCCTCCGACGCCTTCGGCGGACGGCCGCGCTCCGCGACCTCGTGCGCGAGACGACGCTGTCGCTCGACGACCTCGTCTTCCCGCTGTTCGTGGCGCCCGAGGCGCTCGACAACGAGCGGCTGCCGGCCCTGCGGCGCCATACCGTCGAGGGGGTCGTGCGCGAGTGCGAGGAGCTCGTGCGGCTCGGCGTGAAGTCGGTGATCCTGTTCGGCATCCCGGAGGAGAAGGACGAGGAGGGCTCCGGTGCCTGGATCCACGACGGGATCGTCCAGCAGGCGCTGCGCGCGCTGCGCACGCGGTTCGACGAGCTGCTGCTGCTCACTGACGTCTGCCTTTGCGAGTACACGAGCCACGGTCACTGCGGCGTGCTCGTCGGCGACGAGGTCGACAACGACGCGTCGCTCGACCTGATCGCGCGTACGGCCGTCTCGCACGTCGAGGCCGGCGCCGACGCCGTGTGCCCGAGCGACATGATGGACGGGCGCGTCGCCGCGATCCGCGAGCAGCTGCCGACGACGCCGATCGTCGCCTACTCGGCGAAGTACGCGTCGGCGTTCTACGGGCCGTTCCGCGACGTCGCCGGCTCCGCTCCGGCGTTCGGGGATCGCCGCGGCTATCAGATGGACCCGGGCAACGTGCGCGAGGCGCTGCGCGAGTGCCAGCTCGACGTCGACGAGGGCGCGGACATGCTGATGGTGAAACCCGCGCTTCCGTACCTCGACGTGGTCCGCGCGGTGCGTGATCGTTTCGACCTGCCGCTCGCCGCGTACAACGTGAGCGGCGAGTACGCGATGCTCAAGGCGGCCGCCGCCGCGGGCGACCTCGACGAGCGGGCGGTGGCGCTGGAGTCGCTGACCTCGATCCGCCGCGCCGGCGCCGACGTGATCTTCACCTACTGGGCGAAGGAGCTCGCAGGATGGCTGTGACCCTCTCCGGCGCCGGCGAAGCCGGCACCTCCGCTCTTTGGCCGGCTCCGTCGAGGCTACGCCGGCGAGCCGCACCCTGAGCATGGGCGTGCCGGTCGAGACACTCTGGCGCAGAGCGCAGAGCCTGATCCCGGGCGGGGTCAACTCGCCGGTGCGGGGGATGCGCTCGGTGGGGCTCGACGAGCCGCTGTTCGCCGCGCGCGGAGACGGCGCGTATCTCGAGACGACCGACGGCCGCAGGCTCTGCGACTGGGTGCAGTCGTGGGGCCCGCTGATCTTCGGGCACGCCGACGAGGAGACGGTCGACGCGGTCCGCGAGGCCGCGCTCCGCGGCACGACGTTCGGCGCGGCGACCGAGGCCGAGGTCGAGCTCGCGGCGGAGATCGTCGACGCGGTCCCGTCGGTCGAGTCGGTGCGGCTCGTCTCCTCCGGGACCGAGGCCGCGATGTCGACGCTGAGGCTCGCGCGCGGCGTCACCCGGCGCGACCGCGTGATCACGTTTGCCGGCTGCTATCACGGGCACGCCGATCCGTTCCTCGCGTCGGCCGGCTCAGGCCTCGCGACGCTGGGCATCCCGGGGTCGCCCGGCGTGACGTCCGGCGTCACTGCCGACACGATCGTGTGCGAGTACAACGACATCGACGGTGTCGCGTCCGCGGTCGAGCGGTACGGCGAGGGGCTTGCGGCGATCTTCGTCGAGCCGGTGGCCGGCAACATGGGCTGCGTTCCGCCGGGCGACGGGTTCCTCGAGGCGCTGCGGCTGCTCTGCGACGCGTCCGGCGCACTGCTCGTCTTCGACGAGGTGATCACGGGCTTCAGGGTGGCGCGCGGCGGCGCGCAGGAGCGCTTCGGCGTGCTGCCGGATCTGACGGTGCTCGGGAAGATCGTCGGCGGCGGCCTTCCGCTCGCCGCCTTCGGCGGTCGCCGCGAGCTGATGTCCGAGCTCGCGCCGGCGGGCTCCGTCTATCAGGCCGGGACGCTGAGCGGGAACCCGCTCGCGACCGCGGCGGGGATCTCCGTGCTGCGCCGCCTCCGCCACCCGCAGGTCTACGACGAGCTCGAGCGCCGCTCGGACCGGCTCGCGGCCGGGCTCGCGCCGTTCGGGTGCGTGCAGGCGGTCGGGGCGATGCTCACGCTCTTCCCGGGGCGCGACGAGCCGGTCGAGCGGTTCACGACGCTCGACGGGGAGCGGTACGGCGAGCTCTTCCGGACGCTCCTCGACCGCGGCGTGTACGTGGCGCCGAGCCCGTACGAGTGCCTGTTCCCCTCGCTGGCGCACGGCGACGCCGAGATCGACGCGACGATCGCTGCCGTCGCGTCCTCCTGAGATCAGGACTTCGTCGCCCCCGCGACGAGCGAGACACCGGGGATCGTCAAGCCTGCTCCGGTGTCGTACACGGCGACCGCCGATTCGGCGTGATCGCGCAGAGCTGCCGCGGCCGGCACGGGCAGGCTCGCGAGCCGCTGCGCCAACGGTCCGGCGAGCGCGACCGTCCTCGTCCACCACTCGTCGGCCGAGGAGGCCGTGTACGGCACGCCGACCTCGCCGACCTCGACGGCGGTCAGGCCCGCGTCGGTGAGCACGCGGGCGAACCTTTCGGCATCGTCGAGCGAGAACGGGCCGGGGATGCCCGGGGGAGGCACGGGTTCGCCGGTCTGGTCGGCGACCGCGTCGAAGACGATCCCGAGCCACGGGTTGCGGCTGCGCGGCCCCCAGACCGCGAGCGCCGTGCGTCCGCCCGGCCGCAGCACCCGGTGGATCTCGCGCGCCGCCCGATCCGGATCGGGGACGAGCATGATCCCCTCCCGGCAGAGCACGACGTCGAACGAGTCGTCCGGCTCGTCGATCGCCTCGAGGTCGAGGTCGCGCGTGACCACGTTACGGCGGCCGAGCGCCTCGGCCCGCCGGGCCGCGATCGCGGTCATCTCGGTTGCGACGTCCGAGATGATGACCTCGCCGGCCGGCCCGACCAGGTCCGACGCCGCGAGGCCGACGCCGCCCGCTCCGGCCGCGAGCTCGAGGACGCGGTCGCGGGGCCGCGGCCCCGCCAGCTCGAGCAGCCGCGACGTCACGGGCGCGCCGCGCAGGTCCGCATAGGCGGCGTGAGCCTCCCAGCCCGCTGCCACCGATCCCCAGAGACGGTGCAGCCGGTGCCGGAGCTCGATGCTTGCCTGTTCCATCCCTTCT
>Ga0335081_10017423_pt1 | contig 11630 bp, 9 predicted proteins | sample Lox_Sample_35_FD_206713 | JGI IMG/M metagenome (GOLD analysis project Ga0335081, IMG submission 206713) | Soil microbial communities from Loxahatchee National Wildlife Refuge, Florida, United States - Lox_Sample_3.5 | ecosystem: Environmental > Terrestrial > Soil > Wetlands | place: USA: Florida... | reverse complement strand
CCGTTCGACCAGCAGAATAACAAGGTCTATCAGGTCGGGTTCTCTTACAAGCTGCAGTGACTTGAAGCGCAGTATCTTGGATGGGCGCGATGAATGCCAAGGAATAGGACCGAGGGGATAGGCATGTCGGGCAAGTTCCTCGTCCTGTCGTTCTTCGGCGCGATTGCAGTCAATCTCCTCTTGCTGCTCTTGGTCGTTCACGACCGCTGGTTTCTCGAGGAACCCGAAGGGCACTTCTTCCTGACCGTGTTGGACGCCTCGACGCTGCGAATCGGACAGGTGCTCGTACTCATATCAATCCTCGTAGGACTCTACATTGGGGTGATGCCCTCGACGGACGTGCTCGGGCAACGCTTCCTGAATGTCTTGCGTCTATTGACCAGTGAAAGGGTTGCTCTAGTAGCGCTCAGCGTTGGCCTCACCCTCTCCAGTATCGGTCTTGCTTACCTGTTCTTTAGCGGCGCGAGATTCTACCCAGTGATCTCGCAGGGCTCCTCCTCGGTGTTGATCACACCGGATGGGTTAGAGATGTACTTTACGGCGGAGGCCGACGGCGCCGTGTTCTGGCAGGACCTACAGACACCTCACGCAAAGTATGAATCCATACGGATCGGAAGAAACGGCGATTTGCAGGCGGTTCAAGTCGGCCAGGAGACCGGTTCGCTTTGGACGCCAGGCCAACCTTCGCAGCTGGCCTATGTTCCGCATGCCGATCAGATTCTGGTGACCGACGTCAAGTTCAATTCGATCGTTGTGATCAGTCGACGTACCCACAGAGCGGTCCACATTATTTCTGGCGTGGGTTTTGCACCGCGCTCGATCGTCGTCACACCCGACGGACGCAAAGCATATGTCGGCAGCGAGCAACCCATCCCGACAGGTCAAATCGCTGTCATAGACCTACTTGCTAAGCCCTACCCGCAGCTAGAGGAAACCAAGATATCCGTGCCCTCTCCGGAAGGGATGGCGATCAGAGGCCGCCGTTTGTACGTTGCGACACAGTCCGGAGCGGGCCACGACGCTGTCTTCGTAGTTAACACCGTTACCGATCGCATTTTGGACTGGGTGCCCGGGTTCGCGGTCGGTATCAAACTTGCGGTCGTCGGGCAGGCCGGCAAGAAGCTCTACGTGAGCCGGGGACATTCCTTGGGCGTGGTTGACCTCTCGATGCGCAAGTTGCGACAAAGTCTCTCTATAGCTCTCGACACCAGCACGACGGTCATCGGTGTAACGGAGGACGGCCGAACCGCTTTGGTCGCGAACGGCACACGACTCACGGCTATTGACACCGACCACGACGCTGTTCGTCTTTCGGTTGATCTACCTGCCGCTGCTAACGGAATAGCCATTTCAAAGAACCGCGCTTACGCATTGATTCCACAAGCGGGCCAACTCTTGACATTCGATATACGGTCCTTACTACCGGGACCCGAGTCGCAATGACCCCTACCCCTATCCGTTGCCAGAACCGGATCCAAGCGTGATCGAGCACGGCTATGAGTGAAACCCAAGGTCCCGCGCCACCGGTCGGACGGATCCGCCGCGTTGCGCGGAGTGTTTTCTTCTGGATCGGCGTCGTCGCTACAATCCTAGGCGTGTGGGAAGGGATCGATCACCTCAGAGAGGTGATGCGAGAGCGGGCTGAGAGGGCAGTCCTCAACACGCCGCTCGTCGCGTCGAACCAAGTGCTGCGGCTGTCGGGCTCGGACCCGGTGACGGAAACGACGATTGTGGCCGATCGCATCGAAGTCTCCGGTGGAACCCACCAGATTCCCGCAGGGTCGGTGTGGCTGGCGAACAGCGTTACTTTCAGTGACGGTGCCACAATTCGAGGTGCGAGCCTGTCGATCATCGCTAGGACCGTCAGCGGCGGCCGCCTCGATGTATCAGGAATTTCGGCGGTCGCACCGCGTGTAAACCCGACAGCCGGCGGGGACATCACACTCTTCGCGAGTCAGATCCAGAACGTCGAGCTAATTGCACGCGGTGGAGACGGAGCGCCGGGAGCTGCCGGAGGACCCGGAGCGGACGGCCGTGACGGAGACTGTGGTGGCTTCGGCGCTTACAAGGGCGCACAGGAGGAGGAAACGGCGGAAACGGCCGCCCCGGTGGTCAAGGCGCGCCGGGCGGACACATACGAGTCGCCGCCACCACAATCACGGCGATTATGAAAGTCCTTAACACAAAATCACAGCCGGCACGTCAGCAAAGCGCCTAAGGTGCTTTCGCCTTGAGCACACGGCACGAATGAAGCACCTCACAAAGGAACCCTTATCCAGCCTTGCTTCGATCGATGCCGTGGCGGGTGGGAGGGCCATTCTCGGCGAAAGATATGCGACGAATGCCGCAATCGCTCGAGACTATCGCGAATCGCTTAAGCCTTTTGAGCGGCATGCATTTTGGACCGACGGGCGAGCGACCTATCGCCCTGAGTGTGGCCTCTGGGCACCCCAACGAAAGGCGGTCGCGTTGAGCCTCGCCTACCTCTCGAGCCAGCGGGTCGTGGGGAAGCCCGCGAATGGCGGTCGCGAATCTTGCCTTATCAAGATGCCCACTGGCAGCGGAAAGACCGGAGTCATCACCACGCTAGCCTGTTGCGCACCGAAGATTTCTCGCACGGTGATACTCACGCCGCGAAGCGCGCTAGTTGAGCAAATGATGAAGGATCTCTCGTGGCGCTTCTGGAAGCGCTTCGGTCTGTGCTACGCCGAAACGTCACTGACGTCTCGCTCCGGTCGCAACGAACAATGGCTAAATCGACTCGATGAAGGGAAGCTGACGTTCATCGATGAACTTCAGGAGAAGGGATATCGCAAGATCTGGAACCGCCGAGACGATGCACGTCAGATCATCGTCGGCACGTTCAATGCGCTTCACGCAGTGCTCGGCATCGAGCCGCCCGCACATCGATCCATGCAAGGGCGTCAGGCGCGAGCGCCCGCCGCCGTACTCTCCAAGTGCAAGGTGAACCCTCGCGAGAACGGCGTGGAGAACTTCCGTGGGGTGCTCCGGAAAACCGACCTTCTGATCGTGGATGAGGGGCACTATGAACCCGCGTTTAGTTGGGCCCAGTGCGTGGCGGCACTTGACGTGCCGACGATCATTTTCTCGGCGACTCCGTATCGAAATGATTTCAAATACTTTAACGTCTTCGGCAATTTCGCTTTCAATCTGAGCTTTGATGAGGCCGTTGAAAATCGGCTCATTCGAGCTGTCACCTATCGAGAGCGCAACACTCCACAGCCGAACCCCCGCGCTCGAGCAGCCCGTACGGACGAGTCACTCAAGGATTTCGTCTCCTTCGTGCGCGAGCGAGCTGAGAATTATCGTCTCGTCCCGGAAGGACGCCCGGCCAAGTGCATCGTCCACGGAGCCACTTACGAGGCATTGAAAAAACTTCAGTGCGAGTTCTATAGACAGGATCCCGCGTTGCGCGCGGTGCTTATCCACGATGCTCACAAGGGCGATGAGAAGCGACTCAACGGCGACCTAAGAAAACTTGGCCGGAGGGCCGAGGCCGCCCTCGCGCCCTACCGCTTCGAGCACGTCAGCGATGCCAGCAAACCAGGTGGGGTCGGGCTCAAATCACGGGTCTGGCTCCATCAGTTCAAGCTCCTTGAGGGGATCGACAACGCGGACTTTCACGAAATCTTCCTATATGACGGATTCCGTAGCGCGCGCGAACTGATTCAGCAAGTAGGACGTGCCCTCCGTTATTCGGACACCACCCGGAAGCAACTCGAATCCGCGACCGTGTTCGGATCCCAGCGTCGCTTCGATCGTTGGGCGGGCGTTGAGATCATTGAGGCCGTCGCGAAACGGCAATGGGAAAACTATCGAGCCTATGAAAGCTACGTCGACCGAGAGCCTAACCGCGCGTTCACGGCGGAGACTCAACTCCTAAGTCTTCTAAAAAAGACCGCGCCCGAATGGCAATACATCGGGCGCGAGTTTCGCAAAGGCTTCTTCATAGACGAGAGCGCCACAATGGATGAGTACGTTGTTCCCCGTCGAGCTGTCATTTGTCGCTTTCGCGCGCCCGACAATGGCAAGTCTGGCACAAAGAAGAACGGATCGAGTGTGCCCACCGACACTCACTTCGACCATATGGCGCGCGCATGCGCCGAGGCGCTGCAGCTCGAAGATCGATTCGACATTCGACTGGTGCCCGCTCCCTCGGGAGGTAATTCAGAGTTTAAGGACGTGCGGCTCATCCGATATTTAACCTGGGCGAACTCCAAAAGCCTACGACAACAGAGTATCCCCGAATGGAACCTAGGGATCATGGCGATCGTGAGATCACCGCCCTATGTTTTTCTTCTCGACACCGAGAGTATTTGCGTTGATTTCGAGCGCCTTGGGCTGTTCAGCGCCTCACCTGAAGAAATGAAACGTCTCTTCAGCGATCCACAGGCCGCTGTCGGTGTCAGGCAGGATCGCATTCGCATCGTCGAGGCAACTTCCGCGGGATTGGATTTGAGCGAAATGGGCATTCGGTCGATGACGATCCGCAAGCGGGACTTGAGCGACGGCTACTTTGATCTGGCCGAGGCCAGCCAAGCTCCCTCCTCACTTCACGGAGTGGCGTTGCTTGACGACAGGACGACCCGTAGACAGCTGTCGATTCGGCGCGGTCGTGTGGCGGATCCGACGACCCGGTACGTTGGGCTCTTAGATTACGTTCGCTGGACCCGCTCCATCGCGAGCGCGCTCGACGACACTGCTGTCGTCGCACATCCTTTCTTCAATCGGTTTGCGCAAGAGGTCGAACCGCCCGAGAAGGACGATGGCGAAGCGCGGAATATCCTCTTGGATATTTGGGACCTCCTCAATTCAGACGATATCTCCCTCGAAGATCGACATTGGGACCCGAAAGTTGCGAAGGAGATTCTGGAGTTCGACCGATGCCTTGAGCTCGAAAACAGTGCGCAAGAGGGCGAGGATTCCGAATATGCATTTGTCCTCGGTGGCAAATACGAATTGCGAGCAACCTACACTCGTCGAAACACAATCCCCCCCAGGGGGCGCTACACGCTGCGATGCCCGGAGCTCGATGAAGCATTGCTTACGCCGAAAACCCCATCGCCTGGAACGTTGGAGATAAGTGCTTTCGGCGGAGGATACACTGCCCATGCGGCCTCGCTGATGGCCCTTATCAATCAGACGCAGTGCTTTCGGGTGATACCCGCGGCGGAGGGCGTGGTCTACGCGAATGGTGTCTTCTTCAAGCCGTCCATCAACTGGGAAGCCATCCGCGCGGGCGCCCAAGGCAATCTCTTGGATCTGCTCGAGATCTCGCCAAGCCTCGCGTCCGTCGTCAGCGAGAAGGGCGAGTCAGGAGTAACGCCGAACACTTGGGCAACTCACTCGCAGTTCGGAATCATCGTCGCCGCGTTTCAGGGCGGACGTTCATCCGTCAAGGACCCTTTGCGCTCCGTAATCGCGCAAAGCGACGTGCTCGTCTGCGACGATGGCTCATCGGAGATCGGAGATTTCATCTGCCTTGACTCGTCGGCCAAACGAATCATCCTGATCCACGCCAAGGCGAAGGATCAGGAGGCCGGCGTCTCCGCCGGCAACTTGGAGACCGTTGGGCGACAGGCCTCCGCGAGCCTGGCCTTCGTTGGATCCTCGCGCACTCCTCTGGCCTATCCAGCACACTGGGAGAGGAAGTTTGTCATCAAGAATCGACGGTCCGGGAAGAAAATCAAGACCCTCGATCGCGTGCTCGCACGCGGCCGACTGTCGCCCCCTGAGGCGCACGGCAAGATCATCACCGCACTGGAGGATCCCACCTTCCGGCGGGAGGTTTGGGTCGTCACAGCGGGCCTCGTGAGTAAGAAGGCGGCGCAAGAGGAGCTAGGAGACGAGGGGCGACGGCGAGGCGCCCTCCAGTTTGCCTACTATCTCTTGGACCTACGCACCGCCTTTGGGCGCGCTGGTGTCGCGCTCAAGATCTTTACCGCTGATTGAGCTTCCGCGAGCGTCTTGGGACGCCTTAAGTCCCAGTGTTGTTCATCGCGCGGCAGGTTCGTCGATAGTGCGCGACTCGCGGGTATTCCCTCGCATCGTCTCAGCAATCGATTCTCGATCCGTCAAAGGGGGTGGCATCTGGGCCGCAAACCGCCTCGCCTGTGCGGCGAGTTCCGGTCGTCCTTCGGCAACGAGGATGTCGCTGACTGCCCACCAGCCCCGTTGGACCTGTTTTCGCGTCTCGATCAGCTTTGCCCTCCCCGCCTCGACACGCAGATTTCCCCTTGACAACTCAGCCGCCACTGCGTCCGCTCGCTCGCGAAGTGGGCGGGATTCGCCACGTTGCTCTGCTCGATAGATGCCGTCGACTTTCGTCGATCGACTCTCCCCGCGCACACCGCGGTCCGTGGCGTTGGCGGCGACGCCCAGCGCCCGCAAGTGTCGCGCGAACTCCCTTCTCCAATCCCGCAAGGTTGCCTTGCGAATGTTTAGCCTAACTCCCTGCTCGCTTACCGCCTTCAGCACCATGTGCACGTGGGGGTGCGGCTCATCGGTTGTGCAGCACCATTGCGTAGCGATGCTTGAGCCCGAATTCCTCTCTCGCAAACTTCTTGACCGCCGCCAGCACGTTGTCCGGCGGCGTGCCCGCCGGCATGGAGAACATGAGCTTGTGAACGAGCCTCGGAGGAGACCGTCTCGACCAGTATTCGCGGCCGCCACTGCGACGCTCTTCCAGGTCGAGGTCCCAGTTCTCGAGCAGCTCTTTCTCGACCCCTTTGCCCAAGAGGCGTTGACCATCGTCGGTCTCGACCTCCAGGTCACCGCCCCGATTGAGGTATGCGACGTGACGACCTACAGCCTTGAGATCCTTCCCTCCGCGGCTGAGGACCTTGACCATGACTTCAGGCGTACGGCCCACCGTGCGCTCAATGAGCTCGACCTCATCTTGCGACAGGCGGTCCCTGCGACCCGGGCCACGGCGGGCATAGGAAGAGATGTCGAGAATCGGCTTCGCGTCCCGGACGCTAATGAGTCGTCTCGGCATACCCTTCTAATCCGAGCGAATCAATCCTCATGGGAGCATCACGTTTTGCGTCGCCGAGCGCGGCAAGCGCGCTCAGATCTCGCAACCGTGCTCGAGCTCCTGCGCGAGGGCCTCGCTTAAGCGCTCCACGCGCGCGTGGGTCTCGGAGACCGCCTGCCGATACTCGACGAAGGCGATGTTCTGGGCGCGGTGGGCAAAGGAGACCGTCGCCAGATGGCGCTCGTGCGCTGCCGTCCAGGAGGTCTTGCCCGTGTAGCGCCGCCCGTGGCGCAGCAGCAGTGCTTTGAGCTGCTGGTGGGCTTTGAGCCGGGCGCGCATGGCATCGATGCGAGCGCGGCTCAAGTCTCTCATCGCCTCATCGCGCTCATCGGGTACGGTGACAAAGGTGAGTTCACCCGCGCGCGCAAGACCTGCCAGCGTCAGCGCATCGCGCCGATCGGTCTTCACCCGCTCCCCGGGCCGACGCGGCACCTTCGAGGGCGCCACCACCTCACAGTGGTAGCCAGCAGCGACCAGCTCCCGAGCCAAGGCAAACCCGCACGGTCCCGCCTCGTAAACGATGAGCAGTCCCGAGGGGCTGCCAAGCTTGACCAGAGCCCGGTTCAGCTCGGCAACCCGAGGACCGACCGTGCCCACAAACCGCGGCGCGGCGCGCCCGGCCTCAGCCACGCCGATCGCAGTCGACTCGGCATGCGAATCCAACCCGACAAAGGCCGTGATAGCCTCGTCCATGGTCTGCCTCCTGTGCTCTTTGTAGATGACGCTCTTACGGCGCTCCACATGTGGCTCGGCGCACGAAAGTGCGCAACCCACGGTACTGCGGGAGACACACCCCTTACGTTCTCGAATCTCGGATACCCGCCCCTTCACGGCGGGCCATGATGGCTAACATCTTTCAGGGCAAGACGTACGACACCGTATCCGGCGAGGGCCGAACACTCTGGTCGATGCAGCTGAAGATGGCGGGCTTACAGGCCAGAGAACCCCTACTGGCCACGGATTCAGAAGACAAGCCGCGATTCGGCTCCGAGTTCCTGACTCGCAGTCGCTTGGGACAGGCTGCAACACCATAAGCAACTGAATTGCAAAACCAGAAATTGACCCAACGGGAGGCGGTGATCCACAGCTGATCTCGCTACGTAGCCAGTACTGGGCGACGCGACCAATCGCATCCAGCATTGACGGTTGGGAGCGTCTCTCTCTTGGATAGAGACTGAAACGCCATCGGGTCCCATCATTCGGTCCGTTTCTCCGAAGCTTGGTTGGTGGCCGCCTTCCGCGCTCTTGCGCGCAAATATTGACGGATGTCACTCACCTCAGAGTCGCTTAGGTCTTGAAATTGCGGCATTCCCTGTTCGCGCAGTCCCCCGTGCTTTACGATTTTGGCGAATGCCTTCGCAGAGAGAATAACGGCAGACTCTCGTAGATCAGGAGCGTGTCCGCCAGCGCGCGCGCCGTAGCCATGGCAAAGGGGGCAGTGTTCCGTATAGCTCGCGAAACCGCGCTTCTCGCGTGCTGGGCTGTGTTTGAACCCAGGATCAACGATCGGGGTCAGCTCATAGGGAGGAGGTGGGGGCGGGAGTCTTGCGTTGGCATCCAAGGCAAACGTGAGCAGCCTGCGCGACTGAGTGCGAGCCTTCCATTTGCCAGGCTCCACCACCGAAGAGCCGCCTCCAAAGCCGGCCATGACCGAAACATACTGTCGGGCTCCGACTTTGTAAGAGATTGGTGCCCCAACAATGCCCGTCTCGGCGTCAAACGACCATAGCTTGTTCCCACTATCCGCTGCGTACGCAGCAAATTGGCCGTCGCTTCGACCTTGGAAGACAAGGTTACCGGCGGTTGCGGCCACCCCGGCATTGCGGACCCCCGGCAGGGATACGCGCCAGACTGCCTGCTGTCGGAGAGGATCCCACGCCAGGAGTGAGTCGACTCCTACGCAGGGATTGCCCGACGGGTCGAGACCGCGACTGTTACATGCACCTATCTCGCCCGTTGAGTCAAGTACTGGAATGTAGACAAGATTCGTGACGGGACTGAAGGCCATTGGTGGCCACCCGTGAGCGCCGTCCCCGGAGGGCCAAATTCGACTTTGGCCTGATTCGTCTCGGGCACTGGCTGTCTCCACGGGCCGACCCGTAGAAAGATCAATCTCTTCTGCCCATGTCACCTTGGCAAATTTTTCGGCTGAGATGAGCTTTCCAGCGTCCCGGTCGATGACATAGAAAAAGCCATTCTTGGATGCCTGCATCAGTACGCGCCGCGGAGTACCTGCGACCACCAAGTGAGCAAGCTCGAGATCCTCGGTAGCGTCATAGTCCCAAGTTTCAGCCGGGTTTGTTTGATAGTGCCACACGTACGTTCCGGAATCGGCGTCGAGAGCCACGATTGAGGCCAAAAACAAGTTGTCGCCGCCGACTGGGTCACGAACCTTCGCCGTCATTGGAAAACCATTGCTTGTGCCGATATAGACACGATTCAGCTCGGGATCGTAAGTCATGGCATTCCATACGGTCCCTCCCCCACTGTGCTTCCACCAATCACCGCTCCAGGTCTTGGCGGCCATCTCCATAGCCTTGCTCTCGAATCCTTTCTTCGGGTCTCCCGGCACTGTGAAGAAGCGCCAGAGTTGCTTACCCGTAACCGCATCGTATGCGGTCACGTAGCCACGCAGGGGTGGTCCCGGCTCTCCGTAAAGCGGAGCCTCCGTGAATGCGTGACCGATCATGACTTTGCCGCCGAAGACTAGGGGCGGCCCGCTGATAATACGCAGATCGCCTGGCTGAGTCGTCACAACACTCCAAACCGGTTTCCCAGTTTTTGCGTTGAGGGCTACCAGTCGGCCGTCGTGAGTGCCAACATAGATCCTGCCGTTCAACGAAGCGATGCCTCGGACGCCCCACAGGAGGCGCAGCTTGCGACCAGCCTCTTTGGCAACTCCGGGATCATAGGTCCAGAGTAAACGACCGGTAGCCCCATTCACCGCTCGCACGACGCTGTAGCCGGTAACGAAAAACAACGTACCGTTGATGGCGAGCGGCACTGACTCGGCAAGAACGATTCCTGGAATATCAAACCACCAGGCAAGGCCGAGATGAGAGACGTTGTCGACGTCGATGTCGGTTAGCGGACTGAAGTGGTCTTGATCGTAGGTGCGACCATAGCTCCCCCAATTGTCGGAGTCCGGAGTGCCCGCCAGAGTCACACCGAACCCTGAGGCCACAAGAAACAGGGCGCCAAGGGATTGTACAAACCCGCCCGAGCTAGGCTCAAGGTCTTGAGCAAGCATAGTTTGCTGCCCTGTATGACTGCTCTCCAACGGAGACCAATCTACTCTCTCAACAACGCTCGAGCAGGCCTATGAGCCCAGATGCCTCCAGATTCTTCAATAGTTCGTCAAGGCTCTCAGTCGTGTCAGATATGACGAGTTCTCTAGGCAAAGCCGGTCTCACATCATTGGTGACCGACAGCCGTGTCTCATCACGCGCGGTGCTGGTTGAACTAGCGGCGACGGCGCCTCCTAATCTGCTGTTGTCGTCTGGAAACAATGTCTACTCTCCTTAAGAACCAATTGCAGGCGTCCTCATGTGAGATCGTTCGTTTGGCAAGAAAATGAAGAGTTATTATTCTAGAGTGACGTTTGGGAAGATGGCACCGTGCCTAGTATCGACCTTGGCTTACGCCGTTGCACAGCGCAAGTCATCGGGAGGCGAGCTCCAAGTAATCCGTCCCAGCGTCCGTCGCAACCCGTCGTGACTCTCCTCCCTCAGTCCGGCATGCGCGTGCGCTATGCCGTCAGATCATTCGGTTCGTAGGCGGTGCCGTACTTGCATCGCCCAGACCACGCGCGCCATCTTGTTTGCTAGGCTGCGCCCGCGACGTTGACGTGGGACCGTTCGGCCCGCGCCAACGTCCAGCGACTTAGCAGCAGCGCATTGCATAGCTGTTTTTCAGAGAGGCTCTCATTGAGCTCCATCCCAATTTGCGCGCCCATCCTCGCGTTCAGCGAGCGCTTTGAAACAGGGGAACCAATTGAATCGTCTGCTGCTGCCCATGGATGTCGCCACACGCAAATTAGCCAGGACCTTACGCCTCCACAGAATCCTGCAAGATATCGCTCAGGCTTTCACGGATTCTCTTCATCCGCTCCGGGGACGTTAAGCCAGCGTCGATCAAGAACGCTACCGCTCTCTGTCGAGAGCGGATTCGATACAGCGCTGTTCCGTCTGCACGGCGCACGACCTCATCACGGCCTCTTGCCCCTGCGCCCTTCGACATGCCGCGCGGGCTGAGAAGACATCGATACACTTCAACTGCCTTCGCGCGCGGCACATGCGCAGCAAGGGCACGCGCTCTTTGCGCAATGAGAGGTCGCATCTCTTCTTTCATCCAGCCGTCATACAGGTCGAGTCCCCATCCTTCGCGCAGTTCGAGTGGGCTCGAAAACGCATTCACAACAACGCTGGGCAGTTGCGCCACCTTCAGCAGGCGCGACACCTGGGATGCAGAGACGTTGAGTGTGCGAGCAAGCTCGTCTTGGGAAGTGAACAACTTTGATCGGAGCAATCGTTGATACACTCGGCCACGTTCGTACGGACTCATATCCTGCCGA
>Ga0335081_10017422_pt1 | contig 11630 bp, 13 predicted proteins | sample Lox_Sample_35_FD_206713 | JGI IMG/M metagenome (GOLD analysis project Ga0335081, IMG submission 206713) | Soil microbial communities from Loxahatchee National Wildlife Refuge, Florida, United States - Lox_Sample_3.5 | ecosystem: Environmental > Terrestrial > Soil > Wetlands | place: USA... | reverse complement strand
TCCGTGAGAACAGCGCGCTGGGTTGCGACGACGACCGCTGGGCAGCGGCGGGAAGCACCAGGAAGAGAACCAGAACCAGGTAGGCTGAATTCAAACGCTTCATTTCACACCCCACATAGTGACTGACATTAGCCTTGATCGCCTCAACAGGGAAATCGAAAATGGTTATGCGGGCGATACGAAAATCTTATGCGCGAAACGTGGCGGCGCGTTCCGGATCAGCATGAGGAGCGCTCGAGCGCGAGAGGTTGCTATATGATGCTCCTCAATGTCGCTTCAGGAACTGCATCCTCTCGTTGACTCAGAAATTGCCCAGTTGCCTGCGGAAAGCGGTCTGTACATTCTGTTCCAGGTCCAGGTACCGATCCACGGCGAAGGTGCGAGCAACCTGAAACAGGCGGTAGTGGCGGCCCGGTCGCGCTTTCCACGCGCAACCCATTTCGCAATCGAAGTATTGCGTGACAGACATGAGCTCCAGCAGAAGGGCGACAAGCTTCGACGCCAGTTGGGCCAGTTTCGGGCGGGAGCGTTCATAGGTTCTGTTCCCGAGTAATATCCGAGGATTGTCAAGTCTACTTTCGTGGGTAACGCAGGGCCGCGACAAGGCCAGCGGCATGGCTGCTAACTTCCTGTGTCATCAACCTGTTCCCATTTTGGGATGTTCCGCATGGAACACTTCGCGCAGGAATTCGCGATCCTTCCACAGGGCCGATTCTCTCCTTCTGCCCCCAGGTTGGATGCAAACTTCTTCACATAGACAGAGCTACTACTACGGGGTATAGTGCTGGCCGCTAGCATTTCCGTTAACGTATATCAACCACAAGGACACTGGACATGATTCGGACATACCCAGGCAAGGCGCAGTCGGCATTCGCGTGGCTGGCAGTGGGGCTGATGGTGACGGTGGGCGTGCTGCTGGTTGTACCGGCGCAGGCCCAGTTCACGCTGGTGAAGATCAGCGTCGACAAATTCACCAATAGCGATAGCGATCATCGCACGGAAGTGGAACCCGACACATTTGCCTGGGGAAACACGATCGTGAGCGCATTTCACGTTGCCCGGCGGCCTGGTTCCATCGGCTGGGGCAGCGCCGACGTCGGCTTCGCCACTTCGACCGATGGGGGAAACACCTGGACCTACGGCTACTTGCCGGGCCTTACGGTCAATTACAGGAACGGCCGCTACTACGGCGCCGCCGATCCATCCGTCGCCTACGATGCCAAGCATGCCGTGTGGCTGATCTCCACTCTGCCTCTGGTGAATCCCGTCGGCGATGTGGCTGTGAGCCGTTCGACGGATGGCATCCACTGGGGCAAACCGGTGTTGGTGGATGGAACTCACAATGACGACAAGAATTGGACTGTTTGCGACAACAACTCCAGCAGTCCTTACTACGGGCACTGCTATACGGAATGGGATGCGGCGGCCAGCACGGGTTACGTGCTGATGAGCACCTCCACCGACGGCGGGCTCACCTGGAGTGCGGGGAAGCCATCCGCCGACCACGCCGGAGGGCTGGGAGGACAGCCCGTGGTGCAACCGAACGGCACGGTCGTGGTGCCTTTTGAAGGCGGGGGTATCGATGCGTTTGTGTCAACCGATGGCGCCAATACATGGGGGCGAAGTGTGACCATCGCGAACATTGATAGTCACGCCGAAGCGGGTGGCCTGCGCAACGGCTTCGACATGCCCTCAGCCGAGATTGATGCCGCAGGAAAAGTTTATGTCGTGTGGCCGGACTGCCGCTTCCGCAGCGGGTGTGCAGAGAACGATATCGTGATGAGCACATCCACGGACGGACAGACCTGGTCGGCGGTGTCGCGCATTCCGATTGATCCTGTCAGCAGCACGGTCGATCATTTCATTCCCGGGATCGCCGTAGATCCGGCGACTTCAGGCTCCTCGGGGCACCTCACCGTGGTGTATTACTTCTATCCAGTCTCCAACTGCGGAAATTCCTGCCAACTGGACGTTGGCTTCTCGGATTCCCAGGACGGAGGCCAGACCTGGACTTCCGGGGTGCAGATCGCAGGACCGATGAAACTGAGCTGGCTGCCAGTTTCCGATCTCGGGCCGATGGTGGCCGATTACATCAGCGTGTCTTACACCAACGGAAACCCGTTCGGAGTATTTGCCGTGGCGAAAGCTCCCTCGGGTGGCTTGCTGAATGAATTCATGGCGACGACCAAGGAGGCCTTGCTTCCGGCAGCGGGCGCTCCACGCTTCAGCTCCAAGGGCGAGAAGCCGGTGCCCAACGCCAAGTCGGACCATCCGGTGAAGCGCTACTACGATGATGAAGGCCGCTTCCCCGTACATGAATCTGCAGCGAAGCGACAGAAGTAGGCTTCGAAGATCTGGAACCGCCGGTTTCTCGACCAGCAGTTTCTTTTTTTGGTCAGAGCCGTCGGGCTAGTAGCCTGTCTGCTTATCCACTATGGCGAGTAAGGTCTGGCCGGCGAGGTAACGCCTTAAGTTTTCCGAGAACAATGTATAGTGGCGCTCCCAGAGCTTGTCCGTCAGGCCTGCGGTGTGCGGCGTGATGAAGAGGTTCTCGACATCCCACAGCGGCGAATCAGATGGCAGCGGCTCTTTGTCAAAGACGTCGAGTGCGGCGCCGCCGATCCGATGACTGCGCAGGCTGTCGGCCAGCGCGGCGTGATCAAGCAACGGTCCGCGTCCGACATTAATGAGGCAGGCCTCCGATTTCATAGCGGCCAGACGGTCGGCATTCATCAGGCCGCTAGTTGCCGGCGTCACTGGCGCGGCCAGGACCGCATAGTCGGATTGCGAGAGCATCGCATCGAGCTGAGCAGACGGAAATATTTGCTGCACTCCCGGGGGAGTTTCCTTTCCGGGGTGTTCCCGCACCGCGATGACCCGCATGCCCAGCGCATGCGCAAGGTGGGCGACCTCGCGCCCAATGCTGCCCAGTCCCACCAGGCCAATTGTGGCGCCGGAGACTTCCCGAGGACGAGGGCGTGCGTTCCACAAGATTTCCTGTCCCCATACATGCTTCTGCTGAAGGCGCGCCGACTGCGGCAGGCATTTGGCGAGCGCGAAGACCAGCGCAATCACGTGTTCTGCGACCACGGGACCATGAACTTCGCGAGCGTTGGTGAGAACGACCTCGCTGTTGATCAGTTCGGGGAACATGAGCTGGTGCACCGCGGCTGCCGGGGAGTGGATCCAGCGCAGCTTGCGGGCATGCTGAATCTGGTCAGGGCGCAGCGACCAGGCGACTGCAACTTCCGCATCGGTGATCTCGCGGTCCACCTGGTCGTAGTCGTGCAGGTGGACGACCTGGAGCTGAGTAAAATCCCGGCGCAAACGCTCGGCAAACCAGGCCGGTGCATTCCAGAGATCAAAACGATGATGAAGGACGATGAGGACTTTCATGTTCTGACAGTGGCTAGGTCGTCTTCCGCATGATCCTGAGATCCTGGCCAGTCATTTCTTTCGGCTCGGTGACTCCCAGCATGGCCAAGATAGTCGGCGAGATATCACGCAACGAGCCCCCCGGCTTGAGCGCGAACTGCCGGCTATCTTCCGCGACCACAATGAATGGAACCGGATTCGTGGTGTGCGCGGTGTGCGGGCCGCCGGTAGCGGGATCGATCATCAGTTCGGCGTTGCCGTGATCGGCGGTGATGAGCATGGCCCCGCTGCGACCCCGCACGGCCGTCTCAATCCGGCCAAGGCAAGCGTCCACGGTCTCGACCGCTTTCACGGTGGGCTCGATCTTGCCTGAATGCCCGACCATATCGGCGTTCGCGAAATTGACTATGAGGACATCAAACGTGCCATCGTTCACCGCTTTGACAACTGCGTCTGCGATTCCGGCGGCGGACATTTCCGGTTTGAGATCGTAAGTCGCAACCTTGGGAGAAGGCACCAGCACGCGATCTTCTCCCGGGAACGGTTGCTCGACCCCGCCGTTGAAGAAATAGGTGACGTGGGCGTACTTTTCCGTCTCGGCCACGCGCAGGTTGCGCATGTTCATCTGGCTCATCACGTTGGCCAGAATGTTATTCAGCGACTCGGGAGGAATCACAAGGGGCAGGCTGAAATTCTTGTCGTATTGCGTCATGCATACGTAGTGCAGGTTTGCGGGCACGCGGTCCCGGGGTATCGCGGCATCGAGATCGTCGGCCCCGGGCAGATCACGGCCTGCCTTCTCGTTCAGGCCGCTGTTGCGGGTGAGGGCGCGCGTAATCTGCCGCACCCGGTCGGCACGGAAGTTGAAGCAGATGCAGGAATCCTCGTCCCGGATTGTGGTCAGCGGTTCGCCACGGTTATCAACGCACACAAACGGCACGATGAATTCATCGGTCACGCCCTTGTTGTAAGAATCCTTGACCCCCTGGATAGCGTCGACATACTTGCCGGCCTCGCCATCGCCGAAGACCATGGCATTGTAGGCCTTGGCGATTCGTTCCCAGCGACGGTCGCGATCCATCGCATAGTAGCGGCCATTGACGCTGGCGATCTTTCCCGTGCCGTATTCACGCATCTTCTGCTGGAGTTGCTCCAGATAGCCGGCTCCGTTAGTGGGGAGCGTGTCACGGCCGTCCATGAAAGCGTGTACAAATACGCGGTCCACGCCGTTTTGCTTTGCCATCTTGATCAAGGCATGCAGATGTGTCTGGTAGGAGTGAACGCCGCCATCCGACACCAGGCCGAACAAATGCAGCCTGCGGCCGCCCGTGCGGGCATTTTTCATAGCTGCGGACAAGACAGGATTGGCAAAGAAATCGCCGTTCTGGATCATCACCTCAATGCGGGTGCTGTCCATGTGGACGATGCGTCCCGCACCGATATTGAGGTGGCCCACTTCGCTATTGCCCATCTGGCCGTCCGGCAGGCCGACGTAAGGTCCGCTGGTGTGGATCAACGTATTGGGATATTCACGCAGGAGCCGATCATAGGTCGGCTTGCGGGCCAGGGCGATGGCGTTAGCGTTGGTTTCGGCACGATAGCCCCAGCCGTCGAGAATGATGAGAACGAGAGGTTTGGGACGAGCCATAAAGTTCACCCGCAAAGAAAAGCACCGCTGACGCCAACCAGAGAATCTATAGGAAGGGCTGAAGAGTTTTCAAATGGCACGGCAGCACTCTTCGGGTTCCAATTCCTTATAAGCGTCATCTACGAAAGGGGAAATCATGCCTATTAACGACCTGCTACTTCAGGAATTCGATCATGAAATGAACACCACTCGGATCACGCTGGAACGTGTCCCATTCGACAAAAAAGGTTTCGCTCCCCATGTCAGGTCCATGCCGCTGGACAAACTGGCGCCACATGTGGCGGAACTGGCCGGCTTTGGAGCCACCATACTCACCACTCCCGAACTGGACTTCTCAAGCGCCCCCAGCCGGCCGCGGCCACCGTTCGAACTCGATGGACTTCTGAAGGCCTTTGACGAAAACGTGGCCAAAGCTCGCGTGGCGCTGCGCGACACCAAGGACGAGGCCTGGTTGCAGAGCTGGAAACTGAGCTTTCAGGGCAAAACCATTTTCAGCGGCAACCGCTTTCTTGCTTATCGGCAGATGTTCCTGAACCACCTGGTACACCATCGGGCACAACTAGGCGTGTACTTGCGGCTGAATGAGAAGCCATTGCCCGCGACTTACGGGCCGTCGGCGGATGACACGATGGGGTTTTAGTGGAACGGAGGGCTTGCGCGGACGACGCAGGCTAGACTGAAGATTAAGTCCCTGGCTCACCTACCAGATCAGCTGCACGGAATAGTGGTCGAAGAGTGAGTCGGCGGTGACGATGGGCAGCTTTTCCTGGAGACTTTGTGCAATCAGGATTCGATCAAACGGGTCGCGGTGATGCATCTCGATTCCCGCAAGCCGCAACACGTGATCCACAGTGATCGGCAGGATGGATACGCCATTTGCCGCAAGTTTGGCGGTTAGGTACGGTGCAAGAGGCGTCGGTAACTTCAGTTTTCCAACCTGGACCTTGGCAATGATCTCCCAAATACTGGCAACGCTCAGCCACACATCGGCGGTTGGCAACAGCGACCGAACGCGCTTGGAGAGCTTCGATTGGTCGGACAGCCCCCAGAGTAGCACGTGGGTATCGATTAGGACCTTCATTGCCAGAAGAGATCTTCGACTTCTTTAGGGAGTGGATTGTCGAAGTCGTCCGGGACGGTGAATTCACCCTTGGCGGAGCCCAACTTGAAGCAGGGCCGAGCCGCCTTGATCGCGACTAATTTGGCAACTGGATGCCCGGCTTTGGCGATTACGATTTCTTCGCCCATCGCTGCTCGCTCCAATAAGCGGGACAGGTGGGTCTTGGCTTCATGAATATTGACTTCCATATGGGCATAGTAGACTAAGTCGTAGACTAAGTCAACGATAGACTAGGTATTATTTGTAGTTGAGCGCTTTCAGCCCCAGGAACCGAGCGTCGTCTCGCAGTTCTTCTTCGATCCGCAGCAGCTGGTTGTACTTGGCAATCCGATCAGTGCGAGAGGCCGAGCCAGTCTTGATCTGCCCGGCGCCGGTTGCGACTGCGAGATCGGCGATGAAGGTATCTTCGGTTTCCCCTGAGCGGTGCGAGATGACGCTGGTGTAGCCGTTCCGGCGGGCCAGGTCAATCGCGTCCAGCGTCTCGCTCACCGTTCCAATCTGATTCACCTTGACGAGGATCGAGTTGGCTACGTGCTTCTCGATTCCCTTCTGCAGAAACTTGATATTGGTGACGAAAATATCGTCGCCGACGAGCTGGATCTTTCGACCGACTTCATGGGTCAATGATGCCCAGCCTTCCCAGTCGTTCTCCGCCAGGCCATCTTCGAGTGAGACGATTGGATAGTCGCTGGTCCACTTGGCCCACCAGCGCACCATTTCCGCTGAAGTCTTGGAGGACTTGTCAGATTTCTTGAACACGTACCTGCCGTCCTGGTAGAACTCGCTCGATGCCGGATCGAGCGCGATCGCAACCTGCTCGCCAGCCTTGTAGCCCGCCTGCTTGATGGCTTCAAGAACAACCTCGATCGCCTCCACATTCGACTTCACGGAGGGAGCGAAGCCGCCTTCGTCGCCGACCGCGGTGTTGTAGCCGTGCTTCTTCAAGACGGCCTTAAGCGTGTGGAAAACTTCGATGCCCCAGCGCAACGCCTCGGAGAAGGACCCGGCTCCGACGGGCATCACCATGAATTCCTGAAAGTCGACGTTGTTGTCGGCATGGGCCCCGCCGTTGAGGATGTTCATCATGGGAACAGGCAGGAGGTTGGCTCCCGCGCCGCCAAGATAACGGTAGAGGGGCACGTGTTGCGATGCTGCCGCGGCCCGGGCAGCCGCCATCGAAACTGAAAGAAGAGCGTTTGCGCCCAGCCTTCCCTTGTTCGCGGTGCCATCGAGATCGATCATTTTCTGGTCAAGACTGCGCTGGTCGGTGGCATCGAAGTTAGCCAGGGCCTTCGCGATCTCGCCATTGACGTGTCCCACCGCTTTCAACACACCTTTACCCAGAAAGCGTTTCTTATCTCCGTCGCGTAATTCGACAGCTTCGTGTTCACCGGTGGAAGCGCCGCTGGGAACGATCGCCCGTCCCTTGGCGCCGTCGGCCAGCGTCACTTCGGCCTCAACTGTGGGGTTGCCGCGAGAATCGATCACTTCCCGGCCGTGAATCCCGACGATCTTGCTCATGATTGCCTCGCACCTGCCGATTGGTGGCGGGCCGCACGCGTGCTCCGCCAAGAGCGCCGATTATAAATCAGGCTGCCCGCGCCGCTCAGTGTCGAAGGGCCGTGCGCCGTGCACGTATGGCCGCTTCCCTTTCCGGGACTCGAGTGATCGAGTCCCGTCTTGCAACTACCGTGTCTCAGATGGTTCCTCACGCCTGTTCCGGGGTTGTTAGTGGTGTCCCCGTGCTTTAGAGTCGGGTCAGATGCAGAGGCGCACTGAGACCCTGGAAGTGGGATCGCGAGCCCCGGAGTTTTCCCTGCGCGCTGCCAATCGGGAGGGAGAGTTTGTTCTGTCTCAGTTGCTGACGACGGGAACCGTGGTTGTGGAGTTCTTGCGTGGCACCTGGTGACCAAACTGCGTGAAGCGCATGGCCCAGTTGGAGCCAATCAGCAACCAGCTTCAGGCATCCGGAGCGCAGCTTGTTTACATCGCGGCGGAGAAGCGCGCGGCCATGTGGAACCCGGAAAGGTTTTTGGAGCGGCAGCCCGTGGCCTTCCCTTTCCTGCTCGATGAGGATCGGGCAGTGACCAAGGCGTATGGACTGCATCACCGGATCGGGATGGACGGTATCAATATCGCACGCCCAGCGACGCTGGTGATCGACGGCAAGCGAGTGGTGCGCTACATCTATCGCGGCGAGCACCAGCGGGACCGAGCCCCGGTTGAAGAGGTGATGGGAGCGGTCGAAAAGGTGGCGGCCGAATAAGACTTTCATGAAGAAACTGTCCTCAGGAGGACCAATGAAAAGAGTGTTAATGCTTGGCGTGGTATTGCTGGCGGCGATGGCGGTGGCGCAGACCAATGTGTCCCTGCCCGCAGGCACAACCTTGAAAATGAAGTTGGACAGTACGCTGGCCACGTTCTCCAATAAGAGCGGAGACCCGTTCTCCGGGCGAGTGACGGAGGCGGCTTGGCGGCAAGACGGTAATCCCCGTGGGGGCGACCGTGCAGGGACGCGTGACGAAAGTCAGCGAGCCGCGCCGCGTTTCAGGTAAGCCGACGATCGGAATCTTTCCTGAGTCCGTAGTGCTTCCCAATGGCGAGCGCTATGTGCTGAACGCAACCCTGGTGGACACCAGCGTGCGGCGGGGCACCGACGTCAACGATGAAGGCCAGTTCAAGGGCACGGGGCACGATGGCAAGGACGTGACCGAGATAGGCATGGGCACGGGTGGCGGCATGCTGGTGGGCGGCTTGATCGGCGGCGGAGAAGGAATGCTGATCGGCGGCAGCGTCGGCGCAACCGCAACCGTGGTGCACTGGCTGACCAAGCGGCGCTCAGCGATGCTGCCGGCGGGAACCGAACTGGTGATGGAACTAAGCCGTCCAATGGACATGACGGCTGCGGCGGGTGGAGAGTAGAAAGCAGACATTTGCCTCGACGGGCCGGAGGCGGGCAAGCCTCCGGCTTTATTGTGCCTGCGATAGCAGGTCCGCTTCGCTGAGCAGCGGTAGTTCAATCCATCCTTCCAACGGCAGCGCATCCACCGGCAGACGATTTTGCCAGAAGCTGAAACGCAGGCGTAGTCTGCTGGCAATTATCGAAGCAGACCTGCCCGCGGAACCAAGAGAGGCGACCGGCAGGGCCAATAGCCAGGCGAGCGGAATACCGAATTCGAAATTCCGGAACAGTGTCACCCGTGCGCCGTTGCTCTTCTCCGATGCCAGAGGCTTTTCTTCATCCGGCGTGGTTACTTGCCAGGACTGAACTCTGCCGTTGGCAGCGGTCATGTCGAGACGCAGTACGCGGCGTGGTCGCGTGGCATCGGCAGCCCAGGACTCCAGATTGATGACCATTTCGAAGTCTGTCGCCGGAACCGGACCGACGAAATCCAGGCGTCCATAGACATTGTTCTCGTCAATGCCGGCATACACGGAATCCAGCACAAACTGCTTGCCATGCATCGATCCGGCACGGCGGTCCGCGGTGTAGTGGGCGGCGGCCATCCACTCGAAATAGCGGACCATGTCGGCCGTCACGCGCGGGTGAATGTAAGACGTTTGTGGGATAAACGCAGGCCGGGAGAAACCGCCGGCAATAGGTTGCGCGAGGTGGTCGGGAGGCACCGCCCCCAGCAACTGATACACGTTGGAAAGATGCTTACGGTAAAGTTCATCGAATTCGCGATCATTGGCGGAATGATGCTCGGGACCGTACCACCAGTTCCAATCGCTGCCCTCCGCGATCAGCAGTTCCTCGAACGCGAGTTTGCGCTGTTCTTCGTTGGCCTGGGGAGCGAGTTCAGCAAAACGGCTGCGGGCATGGAACAGGTAATCCCAGGAGCGGTTGTCCTCCGGAGCTCCAATCCAGACGTTGAAGTTGGCGTGAATCCACGACCCGGGGACCAGCGAGGTCAGTCTTGCGAATTCGCGGTGGCGGGCAATGGCCTCGGAGACGGTAACCGCCTCCACTCCCGGCTCGCGCTGCAGGCCGTCATAGAAGCGGCGCAGAAACTCGCGCCCGGAGCGGGGATAATATTCCCAGGCATTTTCGCCGTCGAGGATGATGGGGATGACAGCATCTTTACCTTGCTCCAGTAGGGGTTGCGCAGCTTGTTTAATGTTATGGATGAGATGCTGAGCGCCGTCCTGCGGCGCCATCCCCGAGTAAACGAATCCGATGAGATCTGAGATCGTGTGGTCGCGGAAGATCAGGTGCATCGCCGCGTTCGCATTTTCGTAGCGGTGAATGGTGTAGAGCTTCTCGGCCGCATGCAGAGGCAAGCGACGATCTCCATTGCGGGAGAAATCAATCCCCAAAGTCCGCCCCAGGACGCCTTCGTCGGTCGCCAGCCAGTTCACACCCAGACTTTGGGCAAGGGCGAGGACCTCTTCGGAAACGCTGCCCTCCGAGGGCCAAACTCCTACCGGGCGAATGCCAAAGACGTCGGCGTGCAGGTCGAGCCCGCGCTTCAGTTGCTCGCGGGCGTCTTCAGGATGCCGAAAGCGGTTTTGCGGCAAAGGGAGGCCTGGAGTGGAAGCCGCACCCATATTGGTATCGCAGACCAAGGGCAAGATGGGGTGATAGAAGGGCGAAGTCGAGATTTCAATTCCGCCGCGCTTCGCGGCCTCGGCATGAACGGGCAGGACTTTCGCAAGCAGCTCGCGCTCACGCGCAATGACAAAACACTGGTCGTCGAGCGAGTAGCCGCGTGCTTTCGCAACCAGGGCCGCAACATCCCGGTCGTCCAGGAAGAATTCATCGAACCACGAGATCTGCGAGAGCACCTGCAGGTCGGTAAAATCCTGCGGCTGAAAAAAACGTTCCGCACGTTCCGGAGAATCGCCCGCGCTGCGGAAGCGGTCCCATAGCTCCTGGTAACGCGGATAGCGCCCGATCATGTGAACCGGGTTGGCCTGGAACAGGTATTGCAAGGCGAAGCGGCGCTCGTCGGAAGTCAGGTCTTTCGACGGCTTGGCAGCTACCTGCAAGAAAGGGTCTTGCGCTGTGCCTGCGACGTAGTCCTGGATTTGCGTAATCAGCGAGGGGACTAGATTCACCGTCTGGTGGATCTGGGGAAACTCCTCCAGGAGTTTGACCATTCCATAGTAGTCTTTAAGGGCATGCATGCGTACCCATGGCAGGCGATATTCGCCGGTGACCAGGTCTTTGTAGAAGGGTTGATGCTGGTGCCAGAGCACCACGACGCGCAAGGCAGGCATGGGTCTTTAGGTCCCCTGAAACAGGCCGCTGACGGGGAAAATAAGAGTCTAGCATGCAGATCCGCAGAGCTTTGCCGGCTTCCGATACACTAAGGTATTAGCTGACCGAACCTATGACCAAACTGGCAACCCAACACGTTTCGTCGAGCCGTTCGGACGTCAGCCTGCTGACGGAAGAAGATCTCTACCTGTTCAACGAAGGGCGTCATTACCGCGCTTACAACAGGCTCGGAGCCCATCTGACGAACGCGGGACAAGAAGCCA
>Ga0335081_10017421_pt1 | contig 11630 bp, 13 predicted proteins | sample Lox_Sample_35_FD_206713 | JGI IMG/M metagenome (GOLD analysis project Ga0335081, IMG submission 206713) | Soil microbial communities from Loxahatchee National Wildlife Refuge, Florida, United States - Lox_Sample_3.5 | ecosystem: Environmental > Terrestrial > Soil > Wetlands | place: USA... | reverse complement strand
AAGTCCCAGCAGACGTCCCGCCGCTTCGGCTCGTACACCCTGCAGGCCGCAATTGCGGCCGTTCATGCGGAGGCGGAATCGGTCGCCGCGACCGACTGGCGGCAGATTGTTGCGCTTTACGACCAATTGCTGCGAATTCATCCTTCGCCAGTCGTACAGCTCAATCGTGCCGTGGCCATTGCCATGCGCGATGGTCCAGAGGCCGGTCTGGCGCAGATCAACGTGGTGCTGGAACATTGTTCTGGTAAACAAGGCGACTTGGCGAATTATTACCTGGCGCATTCCGCCCGTGCCGATATGTACCGCAGGCTCGGCAGGACAGCCGAGGCCCGGGCTTCTTATGAGAAGGCGCTGGCGCTGACCCAACAGGAACCAGAGCGGCAATTCCTGCGAGAGCGGATTCGCCAGCTAAAATAAAACCCTCGACGGCTTGTCGAATTCCGGTCCCACCGCTCGACTATGTGGTGAAGGCCGGGCAATCGGCCCGTCAGAAAGTGCTTCACGGGGATACGCTACGCGAAAAATCTGCAAATCGCGTGTCGATTCCCCGCCACCCCGTTCGACTAGTATGCGGAGCCGCACCGCACACCCGGTGCCTCGCAACTCGCAATTTTCACTGCCCAGCGCGGTCTTAGCTTAAGGCTCTTATATAAAATCAGCGGCCCTGATACGGCGTCCGCACAAAACTCAAGGAGAACACCATGCGCTTCATGATGATCATGTTTCCGAAAGACTACGAAAACGCAAAACCCGGCTGGGTACCCGACCTCAAAGGCATGGAGGCAATGGGCAAGTACAACGAGGAACTGGGGAAAGCCGGCGTGCTGCTCGCGCTCGACGGGCTGACCCCGCCCTCGACGATGAGCGCGCGCGTCACCTTCAAGAACGGAAAATCGAAAGTTACCGACGGTCCGTTTACCGAAACGAAGGAAGTGGTCGGCGGCTACTGGATCATCCAGGTGAAGTCGCGCGAAGAGGCGCTCGAGTGGGCCGCGCGCATCCCCGGAAAGGATAACGAAATGGTCGAAGTTCGCCGGATGTTTGACATGACCGACTTCGATCCCGAGACCCAAAAGGAGATTCAAAAGAAGTTCGGCGACGCCGTCGCCGCTGAGATGCGCCAGTAGTAAAAAACTCTCCGCGCTTTGTCGATTTCGCGACGCCTCGTACGACGTCTATGTAGCCGCCACTGAAGAAGGAGAAATCATGACGCAGTATTTGGTTGCTATTCACCACCCCGACGACTACGACCCATCCGTCGAGACCGAAGCAATGTCCCGCGATATCGGCGCGCTCAACCACGAAATGGTGGCTGCCGGTGTCAGGGTTTTCGTTGCCGGCCTCTCCCCGGCCCGCAGCGCGAAGTCGCTGCGGGCGCAGCCCGATGGTAAGGTGCTCATCACCGACGGGCCGTACCTTGAGACCAAGGAGCACATCGGCGGTTTTTGGGTCCTGGAAGCCGCGAATCTGGATGATGCATTGGCGTGGGGGCGCAAGGCTGCCGTCGCCTGCCGCGCGCCGGTCGAAGTTCGCCCCATTCTCTTACGGAGAAAACCGGGGACACCCGTAAATTAAACAAAATCAGACAGGACTCGAAGGAACTCAGTCATGAGAAAAGTCAATGTGCTTGAATTTGTCTCCCTTGACGGTGTCATAGAAGCCCCAGGCGAGCCAGAGGAAGACACCAGGGGCGGCCCGCCTGAGTGGATAAGGTCACATGCCGACGCTGTTTCTTCAACAGCCGTGAAAAAGCAGATGAACCTGCCGTTCGACTTGTTGCTAGGGCGCAGAACCTTTGACATGTGGGCAAGATTCTGGCCGCAACATAATGACATGTGGCCAGCCGTCAACACAGCCACCAAGTACGTCGCGTCGAATACCATGACTTCTCACGAATGGCAGCCGTCCGTGTTTCTAAACGGAGATATTGCGGAAAAAATCACCAAAATTAAGCAACAGGAAGGGCCGGATTTGCACGTTTTTGGAAGCGCCAATCTGGTTCAGACGCTGATGAAGCATGATTTGGTTGATGCGTTCTGGCTGAAGATATTTCCGGTAACGTTGGGCGGTGGAAAACGATTGTTTGCCGAGGGCGCGATCCCGGCGGCATTCAAGGTGACGGAAAGCACAGTCACCTCGAAAGGCGTCATTATCGTGAATTACGAGCGTGCCGGCGCAGTTCCCACCGGAAGTCTATAAACCTGAGGCGCATTGCGTGAGCGAAGCCGGGGCCCCCGGCACGCGCGCTTTTCGCATGACGGGGTGGAGGAGCGGGAGCCCGCAGCCGAAATCCTAAGCGTTCTCAGCGAAGGATCTCGGTCGTCTCCGGCACCTGACGACAGGGGCCGCGTGGCCCAGACTTTTGATCTTGCGGACATTACCGACGCAGTGGGAATGGTGCACGTAAAGATTCGTTAAGGGCGGGCCACCCGCAGCCGCTCAGGCAGCCCGGCTCAGCCAGCTAAAGTCCAGTCCTCAATCGTTAACCTGTTAACGCGTCGAAACTCCTGCGTATTGTGGGTGACGAGCGTCAACCCCAGGCTGCGAGCGTGGGCGGCGACGAACAGATCGTTGGCTCCAATCATCTTTCCCGATTTCTTCAACTGCGCCGGCGCCGAGGAGATACTTCAACCCCATAGAGCAACTCCGACTTGGTAACCAGTGAGACACAAACGTCGCTGACCGGGATCTTTTGCAGACGCCGCAACAGCGCATCATGGGAACGCTTCATCACATAGGAGCAAATGTCCGTATCCAGCATGTAGCGGAGCATTACCGCTCACGCTCCTGCACGGGCAGATCTTCCACGCCTTCCATAAAGCTTGCCGAAGCCGCAGGCGCATCCGCCAGATAGGAACTCCAATCAAACGGCCGAGGCGACAACACCACCTCGCTCCCCTCTTTGCGAATGAACACCTCCCGCGTGCGGAACTGAAACTCCTTAGGCAGGCGGACCGCCTGGCTGCGGTTGTTCATGAAGACTTTGGCCTTGCGCGCAGAGGATTGGTTTTTGGAGATTGGCATATACATCAGTATATGCCAAGTGAAAAGGCAGAGGCAAGAGATGTGAATCTCACAACATGGCGGGGTCAAGAGGATATTTCTCTTGGTCCTTCACAACAGCGGCTTCACGGGCTGGGGCCCTTCGACTCCGGGTGCCGGCAGTGACGATGACCCAGGTTAGCGCCCAACAGCGGGGCGCGAACCTGGGCCACCAGCCCGGTTTAGTTCCAAGTACATGAGCTGGGTCCGCACGTATATCAGCCGCGGCGAGTGGGGCAGCCTTTTTCAGGGTGCTGCCAGTGTCAAAATTCGAATGTGTGAGCCCGCCCCCTGTCGATTTTCCCTGCGCCCGACGACTATAGGATGAACGATCCAGCGCCCAAGGCTGTGCTGCTGGCCCCCACCAAGAGGAGGAGAACAATGAAATACATCTGTTTGGGATACCTCGAGCCCGGAAAATTCGAAGGGATGACCGAGGACGAGCGACACGCAGTGCTCGACGAATGCTTTGAGTACAACGACCATCTGCGCGCCAACGGACATCTGGTGGCCGAGGTACCTCTTCAGCCTCCGGAGACCGCGTTGACCCTGTACTGGAGAAACGGCAAAGTCGCGACCACCGACGGCCCCTATGCGGAAACCAAGGAACAGGTCGGCGGCATTCAGATCCTTGAGGCGCGAGACCTCAATCACGCCATTCAACTCGTCTCAAAGCTTCCAGGTTTTAAGTATGGACTTGGACCGATTGAGATCCGGCCGGTTGCGGATTTGAACGAAATGATGAAGGAGAGCGAGCAGCGCCGACGGCGAAAGGATGCCTCGCGATGAGGGCGGCCCCGAGGGAAAGCTACGAAGGAACGCCACGAGGGAAAGAATAATTACTATCATGGCCAGCGGCTGGCCTGTTGGCAATCCTGTTTTTCAGGCTGGCTTGGTAAGAATTATTCCAGCCGGATCTTCGATCCGCCCGCTCAGCTGACGATTTTCTTCAACTCTCGCCGCAGAATCTTGCCTGACGCGGTCTTCGGAATCGCGTCCACAAAATGAACTTCGCGGGGCTGCTTGTAATTCGTGAGCCGCTCAGCCACAAATCCGCACAATTTCTCGCGCAACCCGTTCCCGTCCTTGAATTCATCGCGCAACACCACGAATGCAACCGGAATCTCCCCCGCTGCGGCGTCGCTGCGTCCTACCACCCCGCAATCTCGCACCGCCGGATGCTCCAGCAGCACCGCCTCAATCTCCGCCGGAGCCACGGGAAATCCCTTGTACTTGATCATCTCTTTGCGCCGGTCCACCACGTAATAAAAATCCTCGGCATCGCGCTGCACAATATCGCCCGACCAATACCAGCCATCGCGCAGCGCCGCCGCCGTGGCCTGCGGCTCTTTCCAGTAGCCCAGCATGAACTGCGGCCCGCGCATCACCAGCTCGCCGCGCTCGCCGGCGGGCGCTTCGGTGTCGTCATCTGCCACCACGCGGCATTCCGTCTCAGCCACCGGCCGTCCGATCGAGTCAGGCCGGTACAACTCCGGCTCGAGATAACCCACGTGCGTCACCGGCGAGGCTTCCGTCATGCCATAACCCTGGCACACCAGAACTCCGGTCAGATCGGTGAAGCGCCGCGCCAGTTCCGGAGCGAGCGGCGCTGCGCCTGACTTCACCCAGCGCAGCCGATGCTGTTTGGGAAACTGCCCCGCTTCGGCCGCCTGGCACAGCGCGTTCAGGGCCGGCGGGACGGTGGGCATCATGGTGATGCCTTCTTCCACCAGGAGCGCCGCCAGCTGCGGCACGTTGAATCGCGGCATCAGCACCAGCGTGGCTCCCAGCGTGAGCGCCGGGTTGAGCAGAACGTTGAGCCCGTAAATGTGATAGAGCGGAAGAAAACCCAGAAAATGATCTTGCGCAGAAAACGACGACGCGTGCGGCCCTACCAGCTGAAACACATTCGCCACCAGATTGTGATGGGAAAGCATTACGCCTTTCGGCAGCCCTGTGGTGCCGCTCGAATACGGCAGCGCGGCCAGGGCCCGGTCGGAAGGCTGGTCCGGCGCGGGCAAAGTCGCGGTCACCGGACGCAGCAACTCCGCAAATGCTTCCCCGCCCGCGGCGGACTGGCGCGTGGCGTACACGCGCCGCAGGTTCGGCAGCCCGGCGAGACTGATACCCTCGATATTCGGCCCATTGGTAATCAGAAAAACTGCGCCCGAATTTTCCAGCTGATACCGGACCTCGCGTTCCCGGTACGCCGGGTTCAGCAGCGTAGGCACGGCGCCCGCCAGAGTGGCCGCATGATAGGTAACTGCAAACTCCCAGCTGTTGGGTAGATAGATCGCAACAATCTCGCCCGGCCTGAGCCCTGCCGCAACCAGCCCGCGCGCCAGCGCCTCGACCTTCTCGCCGTATTCCGCGTAGCAAATTTGCCGGTTGCAGGAGGCATCCACCAGCGCGGTTTTCTGCGGCACCCGGCGGCAAGTCTCCAGAATCAGGTCATGAACGAAGCGTCCGCGCGGATCAGCATACAGTTGGGTGCGAAGCATGGCGGCAGCATTCTACTCTCGATACGAGCGCGAGCTCCTTTCGGATTGCGAGGGAGGTGCTCTCAATTTGCCAGTTTGCGCAGGAACTCCCGCTCGTCCATGTGGTACTTGAAGGCCTTGTGGCCGTCAATGAAGATCACGGGCACTTCGTCGGTGAAGCGGCGGCGCAGTTCGTCGTCAGAATCCACGTCAATTTCGCGCCAGGTAAAGCCGCCGCGGCGGTGCAGTTTGGCAAGGGTTTCTTTCACAATTTCGCACAAGTGACAGCCTTTGCGGGAGTAAACGACGACCTGGCGCGGCTCCGTCACGCCGGGATTCTATCCTTTCAGCCCCTCGACTTTCTAGCGTCCCTCGGTACAATCGCCTGCATGCCAAAAGTTTGCGGGAAGCCGCTCCAAGGTAAGGCCGCGCTGGTTACGGGAGCCGCCCGCCGCCTGGGACGGGCCACGGCGCTCGCCCTGGCCGGCGCCGGGGCCGATGTGGTCATCACCTTTCGCCATTCGTCCCGCGAGGCTCAGCACACCGTCATTGACCTCAGCAGCCTGGGCGTGCGCGCGCTTGCCCTGCAGTGCGACGTGACCAGCGAAAAAAGCGTGAAAGCGGCGATCAAAGAAGCGGTGAAAGAGCTGGGCGGGCTCGATCTTGTCGTCAACAATGCCGCCAACTACGAAACCGCCGAGTTCGAAAAGCTCACTCTGGCGCAGTGGGACGCCATCTTCGCCTCCAACACGCGCGGCCCGTTCCTGGTTTCGCGCGAAGCGGCCAAACATCTGCGCGTGCGCCAAGGGAAAGTTGTCAATATGGGCTCGCTCGGCGGCCTGCGGCCCTGGGCCGACCATGCGCATTACTGCTCCTCGAAGGCCGCCCTGCACATGCTGACCAAAGTGATGGCCAAAGCGCTGGCCCCAGAGATTGCGGTCAACTGCGTGGCGCCGGGAATGATTGATCTGGGAGAGAAAGCGGCAGCGAAGTTCATGCAGCGCATGGCGAAACAAACACCCATGCAGCGCAATGGCACCGGCGAAGAAGTCGCCGCCGCGGTGTTGTTCTTCGCCACCGCTCCACACTTCATTACCGGGCAGGTCCTGGCCGTGGATGGCGGGCTGGGGCTGTGACCGCGCTAGGCGGCGCGCTTCTCGGAAGTGGTCGGATCAATGACGGTTTTCACTTCCGAAATCCGGTTGGCGGGAAAGCCGCCCTGCTGCGCGTGCTGGCGAATCAGCTCCTCGCTGGGCGCGATGTAGATGCAATAGATCTTGTCGCCGGTCACGTAGCTGTGCACCCATTGGATCTCCGGCCCAAGATTTCGCAGCACGCTGCAGGACTTCTGCGAGACTCCCTGCAGCTGCTCGGCGCTCAAATTGCCGGCGCCGGGAATGTCGCGTTCAATCACGTATTTCGGCATATCTCCTCCCCAGGCAGTTGTTTCCAACTAGTGTAAAGGTGAGATTGTAGCGGTTTGGCGAAAAAAGGAAAGCCGGCGGTTGGCGAATCAGGGGGCAGGTTGTCAGTGCCCGCGCTTCCCTGCTATGTTGGCGGGCACTCGCCGAAGCAGCTTTCAGGAACTCGGCCCAGCGACTCATGCGAGCTACACTTCTCACCACACTCCTGCTTGCTGCCGTTTCTTTTTCCGTGGCGCAGGCGCGCCCCGAAGATGGCGGCCGCGAAATTCAGCTCTGGACCGGCGGCGGCCATTCCGTGTCCGGCGGCACATCGGACACCAGCGTGTGGAACGCCGGCCTGCGCTACGGCTGGATCCTCACCCGCCCGCACGGCCCGGCGTTTCTCAAAGGGCGCTTCGAATACGCGGTGGATGCCGTGCCCGCCTTCGTGGTTTTTCAGCCGGCAAACACCGCTTACGGCGCAGGATTTGATCCCCTCGGCTTGAAGTGGGACTTCGCCACGCGCGGCGATGTTGCTCCCTATCTCGAGCTCACCGGCGGAACTCTATTCACCGACCACAACGTCCCTTACGGAACCGACAATGTCAATTTCACGTCGGCCGCCGCGTTGGGCGCGCATTTTCTGAAAGACTCCTACAACCTGAGCTTCGAGCTGCGCTATATGCACATCTCGAACGCGGGCCTGTCGAATCCGAATCCGGGAATCAACACGGTGCAGGTGCGGGTGGGAGTGGGAAAGTTTCTCCATCATCACGATAACGGGAAAAAATGAAAAAGCTATTTGTGCTCGCCACGGTTCTCTCCCTTCCAATCGCCATTTCGATTCTCCCCTCCCACAGCCAGACGCAGCCGGCGGCGCCGGCCTGGGTCGCGATCAGCAACCGCTATACCGACATGCTGATGGCCGTGGAAATGAAACACACGCCGGAAGAGGGCTCGGAGGAGGGCCTCAGCGCGTACGACACGAGAATTTCGCAGCCCACGCTGGCCGATGAAGATGCGGAGCGCCGGGAAACCGAGGCGGTGCTTGCCAAGCTGAAAGAAGCACTGGCGCAGCCTCAACCGGAGCCCGTCAAGCAGGACCTGCAGATCATCATTCGCAGCGTCGAGCTCGGCTTCCGGCGACAGGACTACCGCCGCGCCCACCGGGTTGTCTTTCTCAACGCCAGCCAGCAGGTTTTTCAAGGATTGCAAATTCTGCTCGACGAGCAGACTCCCGCGGCACGCCGGCCGGCGGCGGTAGTGCGCGTCAAAGAGTATGCCGGGCTTGATCCAAAATACCGATCGCTGACCGAAATCCTGAAGCAGCGGGTGATGGAGCAGATGGCGAAGCCGGGAGTGATCTATCCCTGGCGCACGCAGATTGAAACCGAGCTGGGACGAAACTCCAACTACGTCGAGGGAATCAAATCCCTGCTCGAAAAATACAAGCTCACCGGCTGGCAGGACGCTTACGCCAAATTGACTTCGCAGCTCAGCGACTACGACGCGTGGACGCGGGCCAACGTTTTGCCCAAGGCCCGCACGGATTTTCGCCTGCCGCCGGAGGAATACGCGATCGCGCTGCAGGGTTACGGAATTGATATTCCGGCTGGCCAGATTGCCGGCATGGCGCACCAGGCCTTCGACGAGATTCAATCGGAGATGAAACCCATTGCGGCGCAGATTGCGCAGGAACGGCATTTGCCTTCGAACGATTATCGCGACGTGATGCGCGAGCTGAAGAAGAAGCAACTGGTGGGTGCAGCAATTGTGCCGTTTTACCGGGAGCGGCTGAAGCAGATTGAAAAGATCATCGTGGAGAAGCAGCTCGTCACGCTGCCCGATCGCCCGGCCCGCATTCGCCTGGCCACGGCGGCCGAAACCGCGCAGCAGCCGGCGCCGCACATGCAGCCGCCGCCGTTTCTGCACAACACCGGAGAAAAGGGCGTATTCGTGCTGCCCCTGAACATTCCCGCCGCGCCGGGAGAGAAGCAGGCGGAGAAATACGACGACTTCACCTTCGACGCGGCCGCCTGGACCATTACCGCGCACGAGGCGCGGCCCGGCCATGAGCTGCAGTTCGATTCCATGCTCGAGCACGGCGTCTCTACGGCGCGCGTGCTATACGCCTTCAACAGCACCAATGTCGAGGGGTGGGGCTTGTATTCGGAGTACATCATGCGGCCGTTTATGCCGCTCGAAGGCCAGTTGGTCTCGCTCGACTACCGGCTGCTAAGGGCGGCGCGGGCCTTTCTCGATCCCGAGCTGCAGGCAGGCAAGATCCAGCCCGAAGACGCATTTCGCGTGTTGGAGCAGGACGTGGTGCAGTCGCACGCTTTCGCTGAAGAGGAAGTCGAACGCTATACCTATCGCGGCCCCGGTCAGGCCAACAGCTACTTTTACGGATACACCCGCCTGCTTGCGCTGCGCAAAGAAACCGAAGCGGCGCTTGGGCCGAAGTTCAACCAGAAGAAATTTCACGATTTCATCCTGGCCCAGGGATTGTTGCCGCCGGACCTGATGCGGAAAGCGGTGCTGGAAGATTTCGTGCCCAAGCAGTTAGCGGAGTAATCATTCCGCTCTTTGTCACGCTGAGCGCAGCGAAGGATCTCTGCACTGCTCGGTTCGTGCGGCTGGCCTGACGCTTTCACTTCTTGAACAGCGCGTCGAGGCCGGCCTGCGCGATGGCTTCATCAATCTCAGACTTGGCCCCGCTGGCGGCAATGCCGCCAATGGTCTCGCCATCCACCTGGATGGGCAAGCCTCCCTGCACGGGGAAATATTCCGGCAGGGTAAGCAGATCGAGACTGCCTTTCTTCAACGCGTCGGCGCCATCTTTCGACGGGCTGCGATAGAAAGCCGCGTGCCGCGCCTTTTTCTGCGCAAACTGGATGGTATTGAGCGAAACGCTATCGGCCTTTTCCAGAAACAGCAGGTTGCCGCTTTCATCCACCACGCAGAGCGTCACTTCCACGTTCAACTCTCTGGCCTTAGCTTCGGCCCCTGCAACCATCACCTTGATGGAGGCCAGGTTGAGTGTTTTCTTGGTGGGTAGTTCAGCGGCAAATGTCGCGGTCAGGAAGCTGAGAATGACAACCAGTAGTTTCAACATGCCCGGAATGCTACCAGAGTTACATTCCAACAGGCATACCGCGTACGTTCTCACGAGAGCCGGTGATATTCTTCTTCTCGTATGTCCACGCTGGTCGAGTGCGTTCCCAATTTTTCCGAAGGGCGAGACAAATCCAAAGTTGATGCCATCGTCGAGGCCATGAAGCACGACGGCGTGTTTCTGCTTGACCGCGAAATGGATGCCGACCACAACCGCTGCGTCATCACTCTGGTCGGAGAGCGTGAGGCGATTCAGGAGGCCGCGATTCGCGGCGTGGGCAAAGCGGCAGAGCTGATTGATCTGAACCAGCACCAGGGCGCGCATCCCCGGATGGGCGCGGCGGATGTAGTGCCGTTCATTCCGATTGAAGGCGTCACCATCGAAGATTGCGCCGCCATGGCGCGGCATGTAGGCGCGGAGATCTGGAAGCGCTATCAGGTTCCGGTTTATCTCTACGAAGCGGCGGCGACCTCGCCCGAGCGGCAGAACCTGGAGAACATTCGCCGCGGACAGTTTGAAGGCATTCGCGCGGAAATTGCGACCAATCCAACGCGGAAGCCGGATTTCGGCGAAGCGCGGGTGCATCCCACGGCGGGGGCGACCGTCGTCGGCGCGCGAAAGTTCCTGATTGCATACAACGTCTTCCTCAACACGCCGGACGTAGAAATCGCCAGGAAAATCGCAAAGGCAGTGCGTTTTTCGAGCGGCGGGCTGCGCTTTGTGAAAGGCGCGGGATTTCTGGTGCGCGGGCTGGCGCAGGTCTCGATGAACCTGACGGATTTCGAACAGACGCCGATTCATCGCGTGTTTGAGACGGTGAAGGCTGAGGCCGCGCGTTACGGGGTGATGCCGGTTTCGAGCGAGATCGTCGGGCTGATTCCGAAAAAAGCTCTGGAGCAGGCGGCGGAGTGGTTTCTGCAGGTCGAGAACTTCGATTCGTCACTGATTCTGGAAAATCGCCTGCGGGCCGTGATGGGCGGCAAGATGGCGGTGGGCGGGCTGCGTGCGGGGATCGAGCCGTTTATCGAACAGCTGGCCGCGCCCACGGCAACTCCGGGAGGGGGGAGTGCGGCGGCGGCGAGCGCTGCCATGGCGGCGGGGCTGGCGGCGATGGTCGCTTCTATGTCCCGCGGCAAGAAAGCATACGCGCAGTATGAGCGCGAGTTAAGCGAAGCGATTGCGCGGCTCTCGCAGTTGCGCGAAGAGTTGAAGGCAGCGATTGATGCGGATGCCGAGTCCTACAACGCGGTGATGGAAGCGTATAAGCAGGCGAAGGAATCGGCGAACGCCGATGGCGTGGTGGATACGGCACTGAAGCAGGCGACGCGGGTGCCGCTCAGGGTGGCCGAGCGGGCCAAGGAAGTAGCGACGATGGCGGAGAAGCTGGGGCCGGTGACGAATCCGAATATGAAGTCTGATCTGACCACGGCGATCGCGCTGGCCCGGGCGGCGATTGCGGGCGCGCTGGCCAACGTGGAGATTAATCTGGACTCAGTGGGGGATGCTGAGTTTGCCGCGCAGACACGCGAGAAGGCGCGGGCATTAGCTGGGTAGGTGGTAGGGGTTCCCGGTCGTGCGGACATGGGGGCG
>Ga0335081_10017420_pt1 | contig 11630 bp, 11 predicted proteins | sample Lox_Sample_35_FD_206713 | JGI IMG/M metagenome (GOLD analysis project Ga0335081, IMG submission 206713) | Soil microbial communities from Loxahatchee National Wildlife Refuge, Florida, United States - Lox_Sample_3.5 | ecosystem: Environmental > Terrestrial > Soil > Wetlands | place: USA... | reverse complement strand
GCCTTCTCCAACACCGCAAGGGCTTCTTTTCCGTTGCAAGCGGTCAACACTTCGTAACCCTCCCGTTTCAATGCCTCCTCATAAAGCATCCTCAGGGGTTCCTCGTCGTCTACAACAAGAATCTTTCTCATCGTCGTTTTTTCCCCGGAAGATCGGGCCTTTTTTTAAATATAATGATCCGAACGCCTCTTGTCGATAACCGCCTCCCTGCGAGGAAATCGCTTTTCCTCCAAGCGGGATTATATTTGTAGTAGGCGCCTTGAAAGCCTTTGAGACGCGCCGAACTAGGCCGTCTGCCTCAAGGGCGAAAGATCCAGCGGCGGCGTTTGGGAGGTCCGCGCCGATATATTTTGTCTGGACCGGGGAAGTTTGCGCCTTCTAACAGGAGGAAGAAGCTATGCGGGAATTCAGAAAAGATCCCATTCTTGGAACATGGGTGATCATCGCTACGGAGAGATGGGAGAGACCGTCGGACTGGGCGCATGAACAGAGGGGAGCTCAAGGAGGATTTTGTCCTCTTTGTGAAGGAAATGAAGACAAAACCCCTCCCGAAGTCTTTGCGCTCCGAAACGGGACGCCTCCCAATTCACGGGGATGGAAGCTTCGCGTCGTTCCCAATAAATTCCCCGCCCTCCAGATTGAGGGAGATCTGGAAAAGCAGGGCCAGGGCATCTACGACCGGATGAACGGAATCGGCGCCCATGAGGTGATCGTCGAAACATCCCTCCATCAGGAAACACTCGCCACCTTGTCAGTCGAGGCCGTGCGAAACGTCCTGTGGGCCTATCGGGAGCGGATCGTCGATCTCAAACGGGACCGGCGGTTCAGGTACATGATGGTCTTCAAGAATCACGGAAGCGCGGCTGGAGCTTCCTTGGAGCATTCCCATTCCCAGATCGTCGCTCTTCCCATCGTTCCAAAGAGAGTTAAAGAAGAGGCCGAAAGGACCAGAGACTATTTTCGACAAAAGGACCGTTGCGTTTTCTGCGACATGATCCGGCAGGAGATGAAGGAACGGGATCGCGTCGTCTGCGACAACCAGACATTTGTCTCCCTGGCTCCCTTTGCCTCCCGTTTTCCATATGAGACTTGGCTTCTGCCGAAAGGCCACTTCAGCAGCTTTGAGCAGATGCAGATGGATGAATATGAGAGCGCGGCCCGAGTTCTTGCCGAGACGCTCCGGAGAATGGATCGCGATCTCAACCGCCCACCTTACAACTATATCCTCCACACCACCCCTTTCCAGGGAAATGAAGAGGAGCATTACCACTGGCATTTGGAGATCATGCCCAAGCTGACCAAGATGGCTGGTTTTGAATGGGGCACAGGATTCTACATCAATCCCGTCCGCCCCGAGGAAGCGGCAGAGCGAATGAGAGAGGAAGAATCGAGTGGCGCAACTCCACCGGCGTTTCCGTCTTGACCTGCCCTCTCTTTTTCGGTATGGTTAGGAGAAGGCTGTCGGTCCTCTCCATTTCGGGTCGACGGCCTGTGAGTTATGTACGACATTTTCCGAACAAGGAGGAATTCATGGAATACCGTAATCTCGGCAAATCGGGCCTCAAGATCTCCGTCCTGGGATTGGGGGCAAATAACTTTGGCTGGTGGATTGACGAGCCCGCTTCCGCGGCGGTCATCAATCACGCGCTGGACATCGGCATGAACTACATCGACACGGCGGACATGTATGACACCGGGAAGTCGGAAGAGTTCATCGGTCGAATCCTCAAAGGAAGGCGCAAAGACGTCCTTCTTGCCACCAAATTTGCCATGCCCATGGCGGAGGGCATCAACGACCGGGGAGGCTCTCGTTGGTACATCATCAGGGCATTGGAGGCGAGCCTGAAAAGGCTCCAAACCGATTACGTCGACCTGTACCAGATGCACCAACCTGATCCCACGACCCCCATCGAGGAATCGCTTCGCGCTCTCGACGAGTTGGTGAAGTCCGGGAAGGTGCGTTACATCGGCTGTTCCAACTTTGCCGCCTGGCAGCTTTCGGACGCGCTGTGGACTTCCCGTGTGAACAACCTCCATTCCTTCGTGACGGTTCAGCCCAGGTACAACCTCTTCGATCGCCACATCGAACCGGAGCTGGTCCCGTGCTGCAAGGCCCACGGGATCGGCGTCATCCCCTGGGGGCCCCTGTCGGGCGGTTTCCTTACCGGAAAATATCGCCACGGCGAGCAGCCTTCGGCTCCGCCCCCGGGTTTCAGGCAGGCCAAAGCTTTCCTTTATTTGTACAGCCCCGTGATGACGGACGCCAACTGGGAAAGGCTCGGAAAGCTGGAAACCTTCGCAAAAAATCGCGGCCACAAGGTCGCCGCCCTTTCCATTGCCTGGCTGCTCTCCCACCCCTGGCTGAGCACGGTGATTGCCGGGGCGACCAAGCCGGAACAGCTGGATGCAAACCTCATCGGCGCCGGATGGAAACTGACCCCAGAAGAAGTGGCCCAGGTGGAGCAGATCTAAGTTCAAAGCTTATCCAAAATGGCCGGGGGGCTGCGGCCAGTCCATTGAGGTTTTGCGAAGTTAGATCAGGATCGACCCATCCGTGGAAGGAGAACCAGAATGAGAAAGAAATATACGAGGTTTGATCTGCAGAAGATGAAAGATTCAGGCCAAAGGGCTGTTTGGGTGACCTCTTACGATTTCTGGACGGCCCAATTTGCGGAGCAAGCGGGCATGGATATGATTCTCGTCGGAGACTCTCTCGGCATGTGTGTCTATGGCTACGAAGGAACCGTTCCCGTCACGATGGATCAATGTATCTGGCACTCCGAGGCCGTGCGCCGGGGCGCCTCCAATACCTTCATCATCGGCGACATGCCTTTTCTTTCGTATCAGGTCAACTGTGACGAGGCTGTCCGTAATGCCGGCCGATTCTTCAAGGAGGCCCGGGTCGACGCAATCAAGCTCGAAGGGGGCCGGAGGGTTTGCCCTCAGATCAAGGCGATTGCAGAAGGTGGCATGCTGGTCATGGGCCATATCGGTCTCACCCCCCAGAGTTCGGGCCAGCTGGGCGGGTTCAAGGCCCAGGGACGAACGGCGGAGACCGCCCTGGAGTTGATCGAAGATGCCAAGGCGATCCAGACGGCAGGCGCTTTCGCTCTGTTGGTAGAAGCCGTCCCGCCGGAGGTCTGTAAGATCATTCGAGACGAATTGACCATTCCGGTGTATAGCATCGGAGCCGGGATCGACGCGGACGGTCAATTGATGATCGTCAGCGATATCCTCGGCATCTTCCAGGCTTTCACTCCAAAATTTGTCAAAAAATATGCAAATCTTGGAGAAGAAACATTGAAGGCTCTCTCGACCTATGCGGACGACGTGCGGGCCGGTCGCTTCCCGGAAACTCAACATACCTATAACATGGTGGATGGAGAGCTTCCCAAGTTGAGGAAGGCTCTGAAAAAAACAGGCCGTTGACGGATTTAGAAAGCTTCGATACTTATCAACCCACCCGTTGCGCAAAGATTCTCTGAGGAAGGCGGTCGAGGGAGCAACCGCGTGCTCAAGGTCTGGAAGCACTGTTGACTGCCTTCCCAACCCAGGGATGAGCTTAAAAAGCCTTCTCATAGATCTTTTGAATATCTTCCACGGAAAGATTTCGGGGGGAGCGGGACAGGAGCCTCTGCTCTTTATGCGCCTCGACGGCCCACCTCGGGATCTTGCCTTTATCGGTGATCTTCAACTCCCTCAACGTGGCCGGAAGCCCTACGCTCTGGATCAAATGGCGGATCGCGTCGAGGGCGCGGGCCGAAGCCTCTCTCGGCGGAAGCCCTTCCACGGGCTCGCCCATGGCCCGGCCGAGACGAACCATCTTTTCCTGCTTGGACACCCGGATGTAATCGAAGCACGCAACGACAAGGGCGCTGAGGGTCACTCCGTGGGGCGTGTGGTATTCTCCGCCTACGGGATAGGCCATGGCATGGACAAGACTTGTCCCGGAATTGTTAAGAACGATTCCGGACATGACGCTGCCCAGAGACATATAATAGCGGGCATCCAGATCTTGTCCGTCTGCGAAGGCCGGTCCCAGCCACCGGCTGGTAATGGAGATCGCTTCCAGAGCCAAGGCATCGGTAATCGGGTTGGCCATCTTCGACAGAAACGGCTCTGCGGCATGGAGAAAGGCATCGATCCCCGCGCTGGCCGTGACAGGAGGCGGGCAGCTGACCGCCAGCATGGGATCGACGATGGCCACGTCGGGCAAAAGGTTGGAGGAAGCCACCGCTTTCTTCACGTTCGACTCCCGGTCGAGGAAGATGGCGTGCTTGGTCACTTCCGCCCCTGTCCCTGAAGTCGTCGGAACGATGATGGTGGGTTTTCCGCGTTTGGGAACCTTCTCCTTTCCAAAGTAGTCCGCTGTCTTACCGGGATTGTTCAACAGGGCAGAGGCCATTTTAGCGACGTCGAGAATACTCCCTCCGCCGAGTCCTATGATCACATCAAATTTTCCCTTCCTGGCAATCTCGGCCACCTCTTCCACGACCGTGGTGGCAGGTTCCGGCGTATCCCGGTCCTCGACGGCGACCTCCACAGAAATGGAATCGCCTTTCAAAAAAGAGAGCGCCTTGTCAAGAATCCCCGCTGCCTTGACCCTGGGGCCCGTCACCACGAGGACTCTTCCGGCCCCCAGCTTCTTTGCTTCCTGGCCGATCTGGCTGATGGTATCCATCCCGAAAACGATGGACGGTGTCTTAAATTGAATCAACTGGTACATGGTCTATTCTCCTCCTTCGCTCTGTGATCCTTCTCTACTTGATATTTGCCAGATCCTCCAGCACCGTCATGACGACGCACGAATCAAGGTCTCCTTTTCCGCCGGACTTCGCCGCCCTGAGCATCTCCATGGAGATACTGGTTGCCGGAAGGGAGACGCCGGCCTCTTCAGCCAGCTTCATGACGCTCGATAGATCTTTGTACATGTTGTTCGTTGAGAAATGGGGCGAAAATTCGCGCCTGGCCATCCTCGGACCCCGTGTCTCCATGGCCCCTGTTCGAGCGCCTCCGACGGAAGTAATCTCGATCACCTTTTGCGGATCGATTCCAACCTTTCTCGCCAGGACGAAGGCTTCGGCGACCGCCTCGATCGCGATTCCGAGAATCAGGTTATTGATCAGCTTGAGCGTTGTCCCAGTGCCATTCTCGCCCACATGGACGATCTTGATCCCCATCTTTTCGAAAATCGGAAGACACGCGTCAAAGATCTCCTGGGGGCCGCCGACCATAATCCCCAACTTCCCCTCGGAAGCTACTTTCGGATTTCCCGTCACCGGCGCATCGAGCATGGGAACCCCTTTGTCCTTCGCCCGGATGGCAATGGATCTGGAAGCTTCGGGGACGATGCTTGCCATGTCGATGAGAATCAAACCCGGGTGGGCCCCTTCGAGCACTCCGTTTCTTCCGCAGATGACCTCTTCGGATGCCGTTGAATCGGTAACCATGGTAATCACAACGTCGGACTCTTGAGCGACAGCCTTCGGAGAATCCGCCCAGCTTGCCCCCTGATCTAACAGAGGCTTGGCCTTCTCCGCCGTCCGGGTCCAGAGCGTCAAAGCGTGGCCGCCTTCCAAGAGGCGTCTCGCCATGGGCTGGCCCATGAGACCCGTTCCTATAAAACCGATCCGCTTCATAGAATTCTCCCGAAATCAACCATATCCCCCCACTACTGCACCTTCCCGATGTGTCTCACCCCTTCGATCAATCGCTTCGCATCCTTGTCCCAAAACTTCTGAAAATCGTCCGCATCCAGGTAGGCGATGGGGGTTTCCATCTTCTCCATCGCTGTTTTGAACTCCGGCGTATTGACGGCCTTTCGAGTGGCTTCTCTCAGGACTTTGATCGCGGCGGGAGGCGTTGCCCGGGGGGCGAAAAAGCCCGACCAGATGTAAAATTCGACGTCCTTGTACCCGAGTTCCTTGAGCGTGGGAACATCGGGCAGGGCGGCGAGTCGCTTATCCCCCCAGGAGGCGAGCACCCGGAGGGCTCCGGCCTTCACTTGCGGGATTGCAACGTTCGGTCCGATGGAAGAGCAATCGACGTGTCCTCCCAGGAGCGCCGTCAGGGCCGGTCCTCCGCCCGCGGTCGGGATGTGGCGCAGCTGGATGCCGGCCGCGTGGGTAAAGAGTTCCATCGCCACATGCATCGTTCCGTAAACCCCCGAGGAGCTGTATTTGATTTCGTTAGGCCTTCGTTTGGCATCGGCAACGAATTCAGCAACCGTCTTCCATGGGGTCTCCTTCCGGACGGCAAGGATCGTCGGATCCGATGTCAGAAGGGCAATCGGAGCAAAATCTTCGAGTTTATACGTGGGCGGCCTGTTAAAGAGGATGTCCACCTCCGGCATAACGGAGATGCTCGAAAGGGCGACCATCAGCGTGTAGCCATCCGGTTTTGCCACGGCCGCAGTCTGCATGCCGACTGCACCGCCCGCGCCGGTTTTGTTGACGACGACCACCGGCTGCTTCAGATCCTTTTCAAGGGCGGTAGCAAACGGCCGTGCCACAAGATCTGCCACACCGCCTGGAGGAAACGGAACGATGATCTGAATGGGTCGGGACGGATAGACTTCCCCGGCCGCTGAATAGCTAGCCAGTCCGAAGCAACCGATGCAAATTGCCACTACCCAAACAAGGATTCCATAGCGTTTCATATGGCTACCTCCTTTTGTATTTTATGATTTTGAAATCGTGACTTCCTTCACTTCGTTCAAAATGACGATGACCCACCATCCCCCGATGACGGCGCCTTCCCTATCCGCTCTTTTCCGCATCCGTCAACTGGTCCCGGAAGCCACGCTTTTTCCGGATGAGAGGCTTGAAGGCAAGGAGAATCATTGCAACAGCGGATGCCAGAAAGACAATTGAAACCGGGCGCTGGACAAAGATGGCGTATCGCCCATCCGACATGGCCAGGGACTGCCTGAAGCTCACCTCGATGATCGGCGCCAGGACGACGCCGAGGACGACGGGCGCAGTCTCAAAGTCGAACTTCCGTAAAAGATACCCCAGCACTCCCATGACGCTCATGATGCCCACATCCACAAAGCTCGAATTGACCGCATAGACCCCGACCACACAAAACATCAGGATCGTCGGATAGAGGATTCGATAGGGGATTCTCAGAAAATTGACGAAGAGGCCGACCAGGGGAAGGTTGAGAAGAAGGAGGATCACGTTTCCGACATACATGCTCGCAACGAGCCCCCAGAAGACAGTGGGCTGCTCCTTGATAAAGAGAGGTCCCGGATTGATTCCGTGAACCATGAGAGATGCGAGCAGGACCGCGGGGATCCCACCGGTGGGAACGCCAAGGGCCAGCATGGGCACCAGGGCTCCGCAGCTCGCCGCATTGTTGGCCGACTCCGGCCCGGCCACTCCTTCCACCGCCCCCTTGCCGAATTTTTCCGGATGTTTCGATATCCTTCTCTCCACCGCATAGGAGACAAAGGTTGAAATGATATGCGCGGAGCCCGGGATGATGCCGATCAGAAAACCGAGCACCGTCCCTCTGCCCATGGGCCACCACGATTCTCTAAACTCCTGACGCGACGGGATGAGGTCCCTGAACCGAGGCTTTGTCACCTCCGGCCGACCCGACTGCCCGGCCGTGGCAAGGATTTCAGCGATTCCAAACAGGCCCACGGCGACCGGAACAATGCCGATCCCGTCTCCCAGAGCCACAATCCCGTATGAAAAGCGGAAATACCCGGTCATCTGATCGATGCCGATCATGCCGAAGAGGAGCCCCAAAACGATCATCGAGAGGTTCTTGATGACCGATCCTCCGGTCATGTATCCGAGGACGATGAGTCCCAACACGAGAAGGCTGACATACTCCGGAGGGCCGAAGCGGAGAGCGAACCTGGCCAGGGGAGGGGCAAGAAACATCAGCCCTACGACACTCAGCGTCCCGGCAATATACGAGCCGATGGCCGCAATCGCAAGGGCCGGCCCGGCCCGGCCTTTCTGCGCCATGGCGTATCCGTCGATGCAGGTGACCACGGAGGCCGCTTCCCCGGGAATCTTCATGAGGATGGACGTCGTCGATCCGCCGTACATGGCCCCATAATAGATCCCCGCTAGGAGGATGATGGCGGAGGTCGTGTCGAGGCCGAAGGTCGTGGGAAGGAGCATGCTGATCCCCGCAAGGGGACCGACTCCCGGAAGGACGCCCACAATGGTTCCGATGAAACAGCCCACAAAGCCATAAAAAAGATTGGTGGCTGTGAGGGCCGTTGAAAAACCCAAGAGCAGATGGTGGAAAGTGTCTCCCATTAGAATCCAAAGCCTCCTCTCGGAAGGATGACCCGGAGAAGCGAATCGAAGACCCAGAAGGAGCCGAGGGAAAGACCGATCGTCAGAACAAAGACGAGCCAGAGTTTCAGACGTTCCACCACGCCGAAGAGAAAGCCCAAGATGAGGATCATAGTGATTCGGTAGCCCAGCTTTTCGATTCCGAAGGTGGCCAGGAAGCTACACGCCAGAATGGCTGCGGCATGCTTTGCTTCTTCCCAGCGGATGGAACGAAAATGGGCGGAGGAGCCGCCCCGGAGGAACAGGAGAAGCCCCAGGACCCCGAGGAGGACGGAAAGCAGCAGAGGGAAATATCCGGGGCCTGGACGGCCATGGGTGCCCAGGGGAAGCACGCGGTCCTCCCAAGCGACAACGAGTCCGAGGAGAAAGAGAAAGGCCCCGCTTATTCGGTCTAGGGTCATGCTGGATCTTTCTAACAGTGAGAGCCGGCGAGCTACGATGATTTCTTCTTTTTGGTGACCTTCGTTTTTGACGGAGACGCCCCCATCTCCTTAAACGTGTTCTCCCATTTGTCGAGCATCACTTTCAGTTCATCTAATTTAGCTTTTGCTTCAGCCGGCGCCGAGGCCATCATCTTTTTTGACGCCCCGAGGCCCTCTCTAATCGCCCGAGCATCGGCCGCCCAGGCTTGTCTCTTGGCTTTCAGTTTCTTCTCCATCTTCTTGGCCGTCGCCCGCACCTTTTTCCATTCCGACTCAAACGTTTTTAGGGCCGCCTTGGCCTGTTCGGCAACAGCCTTCTTTCCCGCTTCAACGGAGGAGGCCGCCTTTTCAAAAGCGGCCTTGGCACCGAGATAACTGTCTTTGGCTTCCTTGTACTTCTCCTCCTTCATCTGGGATTCTGCGGTGTCCCATACCTTCCTGGCGGCCTCCATCTCCGCAGGGGCGTATTTTTCCGCGGCCGCGGACATCGCGGCCTCCATTGCCGTCTTGGCGGCCTCTTTCGCCGCCTTGGCCTGTTCGGCAGCGGCCTTCTTTCCAGCTTCAATGGATGCAGTCACCCTTTCAAAAGCGGCCTTGGCGCCGAGATAGCTCTCTTTCGCTTCCTTGTACTTCTCCTCTTTCATCTGGGATTCTGCGGTGTCCCATACCTTATTGGCAGCTTCCAACTCGGCAGAGGCGTATTTTTCCGCACCGGCAGCGAAAGCGGCATCCATCGCTTTCCTGGCAGCCTCCTTCTCTGCCTCGGGTGGTTTAGAACAACTCACCCACATCGTCCCCAGGGCAAAAACCACCAATACGATTATGGATAACTTGATACTTCTCATAAGGTCGTTTCCTCCTCCGATTCTTATTCGATAAAAACTTGAAAACTATAAATGAAGTTCTTCCTCATGGCAATAGCCGGACCCGTTACAAAGACAAACCTCTGCTGCGGGCCTTGTCCTTGACGGCGCGGGCTGAAGCCTTGATGGGCCTCGATTCCGCAATCCAAATCCGAAAATCCGCGCTGAAGCAGATGATCTCCACTCACCTCAGCTTGAGATACATTTCGAGACGGCAATCGAAACCGCCCAGATCAACCACCTTCTGGTACTTCAGTTTGAGCGATGGATCCAGAGGCCCGATGCGCAACGGGTTGGCGAAGATGAGCCGCCCGCCGGGCTGAAGCACCTCGGCAGCAACGCCAAAAAGATCCCGGATCAACCCGCGAAGGCTGGGAACACGAATTCGCCTTCCCATGGGAGGATTGGTGATCATGAGGGTAACACCCTTGGACGCCAGGCCCTCAACTTTGGCACAGTCGCGGAAATCACAACAGGCGAGCGTTAATGGGACTGCCTTCACCCGAGCGGCGGCAAAATTGGTCCGGCAAACGGCAATGGCATCGGGATTGAGGTCGGTTCCGTAAATCTGTTGCACGCCGCCTCGCAGGGCCCTTTCAATCAACTCCAACCCCGAACCGCAAAATGGGTCCCAAACGATCTCATGGCTGGCCCTCCCGGCCAGCCGGGCCATGCAAGCGGCCAACGGAGGGTGGGAGGCCGCGCGAATGTCGGCTTCCCGATAGGTGAATCGCGGGTCGGGCGTCAACTTCGGCCGCAATTCGACCGAGATTCCCCGCCCCGTCGGAAGGAGATCTATCGACCAGGGAGCGCTTCTCGGGTCATTCAGAATGTCGGGCCGGATCGCATAGGCCCGATTCGCCAGGAGACGCACAGCGCCTCTCTGGTGTCCCTTGGAAACAAACTCCAGACGGTAGCGAATCGACCCTTCTGTAAAAACCGCCAGAATAGACCGGGATCGGGACGAGGTGATCAAGGACGCCAGAGCATCGACGGACTCTGCTGGGTCCAAGCCCCGGACATGGCCGAGAAAAAAGCCAATCGTGGCAAAGCATCGAAGGCGATAAAGGTCGGCCAGGGAAAAGGCCGCCACCGGCCTGATCGCCACCAGGCCGCTTTGCGTTTCGACGACGCGGAATTTCCCGTGCTTCCCGATCTCATCTTCTACTTCATCGGCGACGATCTCTTCCAGCCCCTTGCGGCAGTGCAAATGGATCTGCAAGCCGCTGAAATCGGAGAGAAGACGGTCCAGGCGAATGATGCTGGGCCTTTCCCGGCGCGCCACATTGGCTTTAACCTTCTGTTCGGTCTGCGGGAGGAAGCCGCGGACCCCGGTCACAACGTCGAGAGTCGCCGTTCCGCCGATCTTATCCAGAGCCTGGCCGAGAAATTTCTTTTCGCGCTCGACCGTCGTCGTCCGCAGCAACGAAAGCAACGCCCCTTCCTCACTCGGCCCGGCGCCCAGCTTGGGGAGGGCGGTGATGGCATAACGCCTGACTTTCTCGCTCGGGTCCTGAAGCAGACGGACCAGCCACGATCTCAGCTCGGCCTTTTGCTTCGGGGTGCCCGACTCGGAAAAGGCCGCGCCCGCAGCGCGAATGACCGCTACCCGTTTGATCCGCTCTTCGGCCGTCGACCGATCGAACCGGGCCACCTCGTCATTCCACAGCTTCTCACACGATAAGCTGCGCAACTCGCGATAAAGATCCTTGTCGGTTTTCATAGGCGAATGGAGGCAGGGGTTCTTTCCGAATCATTCCCGAGAAGCTCGAACAAAATGGCCGCTTCCTTACGGATGCCATTCAAACCCGACTTCAGGGACAAGTCAACCTGTTCAGCAACAGTCCCTTCTCGATGGGTCATTTTTCCCTGCGAAGCCGAAATTCATTTTGCTGATAGGCTTTCTGTCGGTAAAGATTTTATCTTTCCAAATCTGCTTTGGACTGGTAGGTTTTCTGTTCCGGGCGCTCCGGGGTCTCTCTAACCACAGGAATACCCTCCGCCGCGTCGAATTTTTCTTTCAC
>Ga0335081_10017419_pt1 | contig 11631 bp, 8 predicted proteins | sample Lox_Sample_35_FD_206713 | JGI IMG/M metagenome (GOLD analysis project Ga0335081, IMG submission 206713) | Soil microbial communities from Loxahatchee National Wildlife Refuge, Florida, United States - Lox_Sample_3.5 | ecosystem: Environmental > Terrestrial > Soil > Wetlands | place: USA: Florida... | reverse complement strand
GCTCCTACGACCCCTGACTGAGCTGCGCTGCTCACCGCCTGGATGGCGGTATGGCGATCGATCTCACTATCCTGGACTCCCAGAGCAGGGTGATCGATACTCTCAGTAAGTAAGATCTGCCGGTATGAATAATGGCGGGGACTACAAGATTGATAACGGAGAGCGAGCCCCGACAAAGAGGAATTGCCCGGCTGCAGAGTGGAACACCTGTCCGGGCAGTTTTTTGCCAATTGCATTTGAACTGCAATTCTTAGTTACTCCATTTCATAGCTATTTTCAGCCATCAAGAGATAGTTATTTCTGTGGATTGATCTCAAACGCTCACTTTGTAACAGCAAAAGCATCAACTGAGGGAAGAGCTTTAATGGCCCCTTACCGCATTGTCCTTGCAAATCATCATGCTCCTCTCCGGGAGTGTTTGAAGAGGATTCTGGAGGAAAAATCTGACCTGAAGGTTGTCGGGGAAGCGGCAGATGGTTCTGAACTTCTTGCTCTCCTGAGTTTGAGCAATTTGGCTCCCCATATGGTCATTCTCGATCCCTCCATACCAAATTTCCAGGGAATCTCGGCGATCCCTAAAGTGAAGGCGATCAATCCTGGCGTAAAAGTACTAATCCTAAGTATGCAAAAAGACAAGGAATACCTCAGCCAGGCCATCGCGTATGGAGCGGAAGGCTACCTCATTAAAGAGACTGTGGATAAGGAACTACTGCCGGCCATACAAATGATTATGCAGGGAAGGTTTTATGTTCCTCCCTTTCCCTGAAAAGTGTCTGAATTTTGTGTCAGGACTTCGGCAAGGAAAAGAATGGAAAACTTAATTGGAGGAGCAATTTGACATGCCCAATGATGCAATCCTAATGAACGGAAAGAAGTTTATGTGGGATGGTGTTGATTATCCGAGTGGAGAAAAGACGTCGGAAGCAATCAATCAGTACAAGACGAATGGCTTCGAAGTTGAGCTATGCGAAGCGGACGGAAAGACTTACCTTTACACGAGAAGAGTTGTCAAACATGTTGTTGCCTCCAACGCTTAGGATTTCTAATCTAGATCAGAAGAATCTTTCAGGGATTTGGATTTCGTAGTGGGAGTCCTTGTTTGGGGGTTAGAGGCGTTGTGCAATCCACGGGTGAATTACACGAAGATATCCTTGTTCTGGGATGTGGAAACATCCTCTTTGGTGACGACGGCTTCGGATCTTCTGTGGTGGGGCATCTCCAAAGCTCTAGCCTTCTCCCCAAGAACGTCTCGGTCATCAATGCAGGAACAAGCGTAAGAGAAATTCTCTTTGATCTTATCCTTGAGGAACAGAAACCCCGAAAAATCATCGTCATCGATGCCGTCGACGCAAAGAGAAGGCCTGGAGAGATATTCAGAATCGACATAGAGGAGATACCCAAGAATAAAGCGGATGACTTCGCCCTTCATGGAATGCCCACTTCAAACCTACTCAGAGAGCTGAGGGATTTCTGCCATGTTGAAGTGATCATCATCGCCGGCCAGGTCGAGTCCATTCCGGACGTGGTAAGACCGGGACTGTCGGATGCCTTAGCCAGAGGCGTGTCCATTGCAGCGGAAGAAGTCTTAAACCTTTGTGATGAGTCGTGCGGAAAGCCTGTGTGACAACGATTGCACAGAGGGCGCGCTCGTTTGGAAAGGAAGAATAGAAGAATTTATGGATTCGAGGGAGTGACCACCAGAAAGGAGTCGCAGAGATGAATTTTGATTCCGATCCGGCACTGCTGGCCGAGGTTCGGAAATACGGGAAATTCGACGTCACGGGCTGTTTCAATTGCGGCAGCTGCACGCTGAGCTGCGATCTGGCAAACGATCATGTCTCATTTCCGCGGAGATCGACTCGATACGTGTTGATGGGTCTGAAACAAGCCCTGCACGAAAGTCTGGACCCGTGGATATGTCATGATTGTGGCGACTGTTCTACCGTCTGCCCTCGCCAGACAGAACCACGTGAAGGAATGGTGACGCTGCGACGTTATTTAGCTTCTGTGTACGATTGGACAGGGTTAGCCTCGAAGGTCAACAGCTCGAAGATATGGCATATCGGTTCTCTTTCTTTCGTAGGGGCTTTGGTTTTATGGCTCATCGTTCTCTACCACCTTTATGTGGTGAAAATGCCCCTGTCCGACTTCAGCTCTACTTCCATGGGACTCGAACATACGTTTCCAACGGTCACCTCTTTCACGCTCGTGGTCATCCTCTTCCCTCTCCTGATTCTGCTGTCAAATGCCTTTCGCATGTATGGAATCACCGTCCACCGGAAGGAAAGCATTCGGTCCCCCATTTCTCAATGGATTGTCGAAGCCAAAACATTCATGCTTCACTTTTTCACTTACAAAAAAATGTCGGAATGCCCGACGGAGAAAGGACGATGGCCCAAACACCTTCTCCTGGGCATCGGATGCCTGGGCATGCTCGCCGTCCTGGTGTTCGCATTGAGATGGTTCCAAACGGATAAGATCTACCCACTCTCTCATCCCCAGAGATGGCTGGGGTACTTGTTCACCGCCTTCCTGCTTTTCGGCAGCGGTGATATTCTGCTCGGCCGCATCAAGAAAGAAAAGGAAGTCTATAAGTCTTCTGAATTTGAAGATTGGGTGTTTCCGGTGCTTCTTTTTGCCACTGCGCTGAGCGGAATTGTGGTCCATATCTTGAGATATTCAGGACTTGAGCTTGCAACCCATTACTCCTATGCGGTCCATATGATGATCGCAGTCCCGATGCTGGTCGTTGAAATGCCTTTCGGCAAATGGACGCATATGATCTACCGTCCGTTGGCCATGTACTTCCAATCACTCAAAGAGAGGACTCTGCGGCAAGAATGGTCCTCAGGGGGGGTTCCGGAATATGTTGTCTGATGAAACTCAAGACAAAAAAGTGGGAGCAGCATTAATCGTCGGCGGAGGAATTGGCGGGATGCAGGCTGCCCTTGACCTGGCGGCCTGTGGCCTAAAGGTTTATCTTGTTGACAACAAGCCTGCGATCGGTGGTGTGATGTCTCAACTCGACAAAACGTTTCCCACCAATGATTGTGCGATGTGCACCATGGCACCGAGGCTGGTTGAAATCGGAAGACACAAAGATATAGAGATCATCTCTCTCAGCGATATAGAAAGCATCAGGGGGCAGCCAGGAAATTTCAATGTGACTCTGAAGAAAAGGCCTCGTTTTGTGGATGAAAAGAAATGCACGGGCTGTGGCACCTGCGTCTCAATTTGTCCCACAAGGAATGCTGTTCAAACGGTGGAGAAAGCTCAAGTCGAACTTGAACCCCAACACAGAGAGAAGGTAGAGAACATTGTTAAGAAACACAATCACAGAGAAGGCCCTCTGATGCCTATCCTCCAGGAGATCAACGCCACTTTCAGTTATTTCCCTGAAACGGTGCTGAAATACGTGTCTCAGGAGACCGGCTATTCACTCGCGCATATTTACAAGATCGCAACGTTCTACAGCGCTTTCAGTGTTACGCCGAGAGGAAAATATGCGATCAACGTGTGCATGGGAACCACCTGTTATGTCAGGGGAAGTGAAAGACTGATGGAGAAATTCAGCGATGTGCTGAAGATCAAGTCAGGCGAAACAACTTCAGACAGGAAATTTAGCCTGAACTCTGTTCGATGCATAGGCTGCTGCGGGCTTGCACCGGCTGCGATGGTTGGCGAGCAGGTTTACGGCAAGCTGACGGCCATAAAGATTCCGGATATCATTACTAAATACAAGGGGATGTAGCATGCCTAAACTCACAATCGAAGATTTAAAAAATAGGAGAGAAGAGGCAAGAAGGAAGATGCATCTCAGAGAAGGGGAATGTAGGGCAAAGGTTATTGTTCATCTGGGAACCTGTGGAATTGCCGCCGGTGCCAGGGAGGTCGTATCGGCCTTTTTGAACCAGAAAGAAAACAGGAAGATCACGGATATTCTGATTACGACTTCGGGTTGCGCTGGCCTCTGTTCGAGAGAACCAATGGCCACCGTTGAATTGTTAGACTCTCCTCCCGTTAAATACGGGGAGTTGACCGCGGATAAGGCAGTAAGAGTCTTTGAGCAGCATATCCTTGGTGGAAGAATGGTGCAAGAATACGCCATCGGCATAGGCTCAGAGAAAGGTGTCGAGGAACATCTTTGGAAGGGGAGACCGGTCGAGAAATTGATGTTCGCACCTCCTGAGAGAAAGGAACCGATTCCGCTGCTTTCTGATGTCCCCTTCTTCCAGAAACAGATGCTCCTGGTGCTGAGAAATAAGGGGATCATCGACCCCGAAAATATCTGGGATTACATCGCCAGGGATGGCTATGCAGCTCTGGAGAAGGTCCTGACCCAAATGAAGCCTGATGAGGTGATCGAAGCGATCCTGAAATCGGGACTGAGGGGAAGGGGAGGAGCGGGATTTCCAACGGGAATCAAATGGAAGGTCTGCAGAGGGGAGCAAAATCCGACCAAATATCTGATCGGCAATTGCGACGAGGGTGACCCCGGAGCCTATATGGACAGAAATCTCTTAGAATCAGACCCGCACTCTTTGATTGAGGGAATGGCCATTGCTGCCTATGGGATCGGTGTGACAAAAGGGTTTTTGTATATCCGGACCGAATACCCCCTCGCGATCAAGCAGATGCAGATCGCTCTTTCCCAGGCGAGGGATCATGGTCTGCTCGGCGAGGGGATACTAGGCTCGGACTTCGGTTTCGATGTCGAGATCAGAGGGGGCTCGGGCGCGTTCGTTTGCGGCGAAGAGACTTCATTGATTCACTCCATCGAGGGCGAAAGTCCGGAACCCAGACAGAGACCCCCCTTCCCCGCCCAAGTGGGTCTCTGGGGCTGTCCCACGGTCATCAACAACGTGGAGACCCTTGCCAATGTCCCGGTCATTATCAGCAGAGGTGCAAATTGGTTTTCAAACATCGGAACCAAGACGAGCAAGGGGACGAAGATATTCTCCCTCGTTGGAAAGATCAACAATACAGGATTGATCGAGGTCCCCATGGGGATTACCCTTCGGGAGATCATCTATGATATCGGGGAGGGTATCCCTGGAAATAAAACATTTAAGGCGGTCCAAACCGGTGGGCCATCCGGTGGATGCATTCCAAGCAGCCTAATCGACCTTCCGATTGATTATGAGAGCTTGAAAGAAGTGGGTTCGATCATGGGATCGGGAGGAATGATTGTGCTGGATGAAGAGACCTGTATGGTAGACGTGGCAAAATTCTTCATCCAGTTTACGAACGACGAATCGTGCGGGAAATGTACCACCTGCAGGGACGGAAGTGAAGCCATGCTCGAGGTCCTGACGAGAATCTCCAAAGGTGAGGGACAGGAAGGAGACATTGAATTTCTCGAAGAGTTGAGCCTCGCGATCAAAGATGCCTCCATGTGCGGACTTGGAACGACGCTTCCCAATCCTGTCCTTTCAACGATCAAGTATTTTAAGGACGAGTACGAAGCTCACATTAAGGAAAAACGCTGTTCGGCCTTGGCCTGCAAAGACCTGATCAAATACTATATTCAGCCCAAAAAATGTGTGGGGTGCCTTTTATGCTCAAAAAATTGTCCCGTAGAAGCGATCAAGGGTGAATTGAAACATGTTCATATCATAGACCAGGCAAAATGCACAAAGTGCGGAACCTGCCTGGAAATCTGCCCGTCCAAGATTTCGGCCATTGTGAAGGTTTCGGGAGAAGAAGCGAGAAATCTTACAATTCTTGAGAAACCGCTTCCAATTGCCAGTGCCCGAACATTAACATGAAGCTTAAAATGGGATGCGGGTCTGATCTGCTGAACAACGCTCTGGCCTTTAAAAGACCGAAGGATGGTCTTTCTCACAGGCTTCACCGATATTTAGGTTATTGATATTATGAAAATCGATAACGGGTTAAACATGGTAGCTCTTACAATCAATGACAAACGAGTAGAAGTAGAAGAAGAAATAAAACTGATCCATGTTATTGAAAAGTTGGGAATCAAAGTCCCGACCCTTTGTTATCACAAAGCCCTGAGTCCATACGGTGCATGCAGGCTCTGTGTTGTTGAGGTGCATGTCAAAGATAGACCTCCGTCACTTCAAGCCTCGTGCTCCTATCCGGCTCTGGACGGCATCACTGTTTTCACAGACACAGACAGGGTTAAAAGGGCAAGAAGGATCACGGCAGAACTTCTTCTTGCAAGGTGCCCTGATTCGGAAATGATTCAGAGAATTGCCACGGAATTGGGAGTGAAAGAAACGAGGATAAAGAAGAAATTTGACGACTGCGTCTACTGCGGACTTTGCACGCGAATGTGCCGTGAGAGAATGGGAAGAAGCGCCGTGGGTTTTTCGGGAAGAGGGCCTCGAAAAAAGGTTGAGTCACCGTTCGGGAAGAAAAATGAGATGTGTTGGACGTGCGGGGCCTGTAATTTTGTATGCCCCGTGGGAAAAAAAGTCTCAACTCTAACGAGCACAAACACTCCGATCCCGATTCCAAACCCATACAATATGGGCTTGGATCAAAGGCCCGCCGCCTATATCCTTTATCCCCAAGCCGTTCCGAATAAAGCCACTATTGACCAAGACCACTGTGTTCATTTGAAGTACAATGTTTGTGGCATCTGCAAAGAGGTCTGTGAAGCTAAAGCCATCGATTATGAACAGAAAGAAGAAAACATTGAATTGAACGTGGGCGCCATCATTCTATCGCCTGGATTTGAGGTTTTCGACGCAAAGGCAAAACAAGAATTCGGTTACGGCCGTTTTCCGAATGTCGTCAATGCACTTGAATTTGAGAGGATCTTATCGGCCTCGGGCCCCTTTTCCGGGCATGTCCTGAGACCCTCCGATCACAAGGCGCCCAAACGGATCGCCTTTATTCAGTGCATCGGTTCCCGGGACCATGAACGGGATTACTGCTCCTCCATCTGCTGTATGTATGCGACGAAGGAGGCCATCATCGCTAAAGAACATGCAGGCGGGGACCTGGAGTGTGACGTATTCTTCATAGACATGCGGGCCTTCAGCAAAGGATTCGAGGAGTATTACGAAAGGGCAAAGGAACTTGGAGTAAACTACATCAGGTGCCGTCCGGCATCAATTGAAGAGAAACCTGAAACCCGGAATCTCGCTATTCAATACCTGGTTGAAAACGAAAAGAAGGTCTCTCGGGAATACGATATGATGGTTCTTTCCGCCGGCGTACAAGCACCCAGGGAAGCGGACAGAATTTCTAAAATATTCGAAATTGACTTAAACGAGTATCATTTCTGTGAGACCTCGACGTTTCGGCCGGCTGAATCCAATCGGGAAGGAATCTATGTCGCTGGACCGTTCACGGAACCGAAAGACATTCCCGAGACAGTGATGCAGGCCTCAAGTGCCGCGTCGAGGGCCCTATCCCTCCTGAACGATGTAAGGGGGAGTCTCATCGTACAAAAAGAATTTCCACCGGAGAGAAACGTAACAAGCGAGGATCCAAGAATAGGTGTTTTTGTGTGCCATTGCGGATCGAATATTGCCGGGGTTGTAAATGTTCCAGAGGTTGTCGAATACGCAAAGACACTTCCGAATGTGATCTATGCAGGGAATAATCTTTACACGTGCTCGAATGATACGCAGGAAAAGATCAAAGAAAAAATAGAGGAGCATCACTTAAACCGCGTGGTCGTTGCCTCATGTACGCCGAGAACCCACGAACCTCTTTTCAGAAACACGCTCAGGGAGGCAGGGCTTAACCGTTACCTCTTTGAGATGGCGAACATCAGAGACCAATGTTCCTGGGTGCATATGCATGACCCTGAAAAGGCCACCCTTAAATCAAAGGACCTGGTGAGAATGGCCATTGCAAAGGCCAGGCTGCTGGAACCGCTCGAAACGAGATCGGTTCCCATCAACAAATCAGCTCTGGTCCTCGGCGCCGGGGTTTCTGGAATGACCGCTGCCCTGGGTTTGGCGAATCAAGGGTTTGAGGTCTATTTGGTCGAAAGGGAGAAGGAGATAGGAGGCCTCGTCCGGGATCTCCATTACCTGATCGATGGAACGAAGCTTCACGATGAATTCAGGTCTCTGATGAAACAAGTGAGGGGGAATGATCGAATTCATCTTTTCACGCAGGCGAGAATTGAAAACATCGAAGGGTCCGTAGGCAGTTTTAAGACAAAGATCGCTACAAACGGGACAGTCAAAGAACTCGAACACGGGACAGTCATTGTCGCCACCGGTGCGAAGGAATATCAGCCGACAGAATATTTATACGGGGAGGATGAAAGGGTCATCACACAGCTGGAACTGGAGCGAAGGCTGATCGTGATCGATGACTTTATTCCATCCCCCGGAAAAGGCCCCGGCACGGTCGTCATGATTCAATGCGTGGGCTCCCGCGATGAGGAAAGGCCCTACTGCTCGAGGCTGTGCTGCACCGAAGCGGTAAAAAACGCCCTCAAAATAAAGGAACTCTCCCCCTCGAGCCATGTCTATGTTCTCTACCGAGACATAAGAACGTATGGATTTAAAGAGAGCTATTATACGAAAGCAAGACAGCAAGGTGTCGTATTCATAAGATACGACAAGGATAAGAAACCGACGGTCTCAAAGAATGGAAAGACATTGAAGGTCCATGTTTATGACCAAACCCTGGGAATTCCGGTTGAGATCAAAGCCAATCTGGTCGTGCTGTCAGCAGGCATTGTTGCAAACGGAGACAGCAAAACCATTGCCCAGTTCCTAAAAATTCCATTGAACAAAGACGGGTTCTTCCTCGAGGCCCACATGAAATTACGGCCTATCGATTTTGCTACGGACGGGGTTTTCTTGGCCGGAATGGCGCATTTCCCAAAAGCCATTGAGGAGAGCATCGTTCAGGCCCAGGCTGCATCTGCAAGAGCGGCGACCGTGCTTTCAAAAGATCACATGGAGCTGGAAGGGAATATCTCCTTTGTGGTGGACGAGAACTGCGACGGCTGTGCTTATTGCGTGGATACTTGTCCCTACAAAGCGATTACATTGTTTGAATATATGAGGGGGGAAGCGGTCAAAAAGACGGTTGAAGTGAATGAAACGGTCTGCAAGGGCTGTGGTTGTTGCATGGCCACCTGCCCCAAAAAAGGAATATTTGTAAAAGGATTCAAACTGGAGCAAATCTCAGCTCAGGTCAATGCTGCCTTGGGGATCGAGTGATGGAGAACAATTTTGAGCCTTTGATCATCGGTTTTTGCTGCAATTGGTGTTCGTACGCCGGAGCAGACTTGGCAGGTGTATCCAGAATTCAATATCCAACGAGTTTAAGAATCATACGGGTGATGTGCTCGGGCATGATTCATCCGAATCTGGTTGTCGACGCGCTAAATCACGGGGCGGACGGTATTTTACTCTGCGGATGTCACCCAGGAGATTGTCACTATCAGGAAGGAAATCTGAGAGCAGAGAAAAGGGCAGAGGCAATCAAACTGATGCTGGAAGATTTTGGCATTGAGCCTGAACGATTTCGATTGGAATGGGTTTCTGCCTCTGAAGGGCCCAAGTTTGCCCAGGTGGTTAAGGAGTTTACCGAACAGGTTAGAAACCTCGGTGCAAATCCATATAAAATGTAATGGAGAGACTCCCTTCATCGAAGTTCAATTCTCCTTATCGCACGCCTCAAGTACCCTCAGCATTCAAACAGTGTTATAATGACTGATATGAAAAGAGGTGAGATCTCGATCACCGGGATTGTCCAGGGAATCGGATTTAGACCCTTTATCTACAATTTAGCTCAAAAGCACCTGATCCGAGGATGGGTTCTCAACAATGAAAAGGGAGTATTGATCGATGCCGAAAGCGAAGACGGAAACCTCGACCGGTTCATTCAGGACATCCCCAAACTCGCACCATCATTAGCCCGGATTGAATCGTTCGAAGTAAAGTACCTCGAACCTTTGGGATACTCCACTTTTGAAATCAGAAAGAGTGAAGAAGCCCAAGACAAATTTGTCCTCATCTCTCCCGATGTAGCCACTTGCGATCAATGTCTTTCCGAGTTTTTCTCACCGAAGAACTTTCGATATCGATATCCTTTCGTCAATTGCACCCTCTGTGGGCCGAGGTTCACGATTATCCAGGACATTCCTTACGATCGCCGTAAAACAACCATGGCCCCTTTCATCATGTGTCCCGTCTGTCAGAAGGAGTATGAAGATCCATTGGACCGGCGGTTTCACGCCCAGCCGAATGCCTGCCCGGCCTGTGGCCCTTCTCTTCATCTCGAGGATAAAGAAGGAAAAGAAGTTCCTGGAGATCCGATTCTGAAAACCCTGGATCTGCTATCAAAAGGAAGGATCGTGGCGATCAAAGGTCTTGGAGGATTTCATCTCGCGTGCGATGCAAGAAATCGAGACGCTGTCTCTTCTTTGAGGTCTCGAAAGTTCAGAGAGGATAAACCCTTTGCGGTGATGTGCCAGAATATTGACGAAGTGAAGGAGCACTGTGAAGTCAACGAAGAAGAGGAGAAATTATTATTGGGTGTGGAGAGGCCCATTGTCATTCTGAGAAGGAGGGGAAATTCTCCTATCGCCCATGCGGTCGCCCCGTATCAGGATACCCTTGGTGTGATGCTCCCCTACTCGCCCCTCCATCACCTTCTCCTTAACGATTCTCTCAAAACACTGGTGATGACAAGCGGCAATGTGAGTGACGAACCCATCTCTTATAAGAATGAGGAGGCCTTTGGCCGTCTCTCTAACATTGCCGATTATTTCCTCTTTCACAACCGCGAGATCCATATGAGGTGCGACGATTCTGTGACAAGAATCTTCGATGGGAAACCTTATATCCTGCGGAGGTCAAGAGGCTATGTCCCCTTCCCTATTAAACTTTCTTTCCCGCTTGGAATGATCCTGGCCTGCGGGGGGGAACTGAAAAACACCTTTTGCCTAACCCGTGGTCAATACGCCTTCATGAGTCACCACATCGGGGACCTCGAGAATCTGGAAACGCTCACCTCTTTCGAAGAAGGAATCGAGCACTTCAAAAAGCTTTTCTATATTGAGCCAAAGGCAGTTGCTTATGATCTTCATCCGGATTACCTCTCTACCCAGTATGCCCTCTCGATTCCGGATATTCCTAAAATCGGCGTCCAACATCACCACGCCCATATCGTCGGCGCAATGGCTGAGAATGGAGTACAAGGGGATGTCATCGGAGTGGCTTTGGACGGGACGGGCTTTGGTTTGGATGGTACCGTGTGGGGAGGTGAATTTATTAAGGCCAATCTAAGAGACTTTGATCGATTGGCCCATCTGAAGAAGGTTCCTATGCCCGGAGGCTCGATGGCCATTAAGGAGCCCTGGCGGATGGCCATGGTGTACCTTTTTGAGGCTTTTGAGGAGGAAGCCACGAAACTGAAGATTGACCTGATGAGAAGAATTGATTTTGGAAAATGGGGTATCTTGAAGAGGGCCATCAACCGGAAGGTTAATACGCCATTGACCTCGAGCATGGGGCGCCTCTTTGATGCGGTTTCGTCACTTCTCTCCATAAGAGACGAGGTCCACTATGAAGGACAAGCAGCCATCGAGATGGAGATGATTGCGGATCACGGGGTGAAAGAAGAATATCCTTTCCAAAACCATGAAGATGCAGTGCCGATGGTAATTGACCCAGCAGAGAT
>Ga0335081_10017417_pt1 | contig 11633 bp, 6 predicted proteins | sample Lox_Sample_35_FD_206713 | JGI IMG/M metagenome (GOLD analysis project Ga0335081, IMG submission 206713) | Soil microbial communities from Loxahatchee National Wildlife Refuge, Florida, United States - Lox_Sample_3.5 | ecosystem: Environmental > Terrestrial > Soil > Wetlands | place: USA: Florida... | reverse complement strand
CTGAGGGCGCTGCGGCTTAAAGACATCGCGGAACGCGTCCTCAAGAATTTGCCGGCGACCTGGGCAATGCCCTGCGGGCCATGTCGCACAAGCAAGCACGGGCTGCGCTCGTCAGATTTCCCGGCATCGCCAATCCCGGCGCGGACCGCATTCTGTTATTCGGAGGCATATCGCCGGTCGCGGCTGTCCCTTCCAACTGTGTGCACGTGCTGGTTCGCATCGAACACGGCCGGGAGCGGGAAAACTACGCCGGGAATTACCGGCTGGCGCAGCAGTCTATCGAAGGCGCCGTGGCCGCCACATTTGATGCGCGCATGCAGGCTTATTTGCTGCTGCAGAGACACGGGCAGGATGTCTGCAAGCGCACGAATCCACGCTGCGCCGGCTGCGCCGTGCGTTCGAGTTGCCGCTATCGAGCGGCTTGCAGCGGCAACTCACCCGGTTCGTAGCCCCCCCCCATTCACGCGGGCCGGATCACGGGGGGCCCCCCCCATACAAACGCCGGCGTGGCGCAGCCGCTGTAGGGAATTACCTCAGCGAATAAACGGCGAATCCGTCTGAATCGTACTGTTTGTCACCAAGAAGTATAGAATTCGTAAACAATAGTTTCAGGTATTGATGTACAATTTTCCTGTGCCGATCAGCGGCCTGGATTTCGGCATCAAGTTAGCCTGATGGGCGCCTCGGCAGGCAGTTAGCAGAATGTAGCTGCGCAATTCCAGGAGGTTTGCGGAATGGCCCATATACCACCGGGCGTGGCCCTCGCAAACATCCACTGTTGCAACTCGTTGCGTCCGCGATGGCTGAGGAGTGACGGCCAGATTCCGATGGAGCCACGCCGGACTTTGAAGCGGTTGCGACAGGATACCCCTCGACAGCGACGGCCATAATTGTCCGGGTGCGGCCACGCCGCACACCAGACGAAGGAGTCGTCAGGATGCAGACAGATGACATCGAACAACCCTTCGACTCGATCGAGAGCGCGCAGGAATACATGAGCGTTCTGGGCGAGACCATTTTGGAAGCCATGAGGGACCTCAACTACGAGCGGCAGCGCGCCATGCGCGATGGTGAGGAACGGCGCGCGCAGGCAATTGAGCTTGCCCAGTTCAAGCTCAAGATGCTGGGCTGTTACGTACACAAGAGCCGCCGCACGTTGAACGATCTACGAACGCTACGACGGCTGATTCTAGTCGAACGCCAGCCCGCCGCCCGGGCCATGGCCGCAGCGGTATAAGAGGCGCGCAAACCCGTGCAGAGCATTGCGGGAGCAGTGTACGCGTTTCTTCCCGGGAGAATCCTTTTTCTGATTCTCCATGTACTGGGCCTGGTGTGCTTTGCGTACATTGTGGCGCGGCGCCTGGCGCCGTTGCGCCGCGCGCAACGCGACTTCCGCTTCGACCGGCCGTGGACCAGGCTTGTCCGGGTGTTGCGATTCTGGCTGGGGCAGTGGCGACATCCTCGATACCGGACTGCGGGTATTCTCCACATCCTGATGTTCGCCGGATTCATCATTCTTTTTAGCCGGGCGATGGATTTGCTTTGGCTGGGGGTGTCGGACAGCGCCGCCAACGCGGGTTTGCCAGGGCTGGCAGGCCGCATCTACGACGTGGTGCGCGACTACGCGACCAGCATTGTATTCCTCTGCATGGCTGCGTTCGCCGTGCGGCGGCTGTTGTTCAAGCCCGTGCGTTACGCGGTTCCGGCGCGATACGGCAAAGCGCACACGGCTGACGCGGTTTTTCTGGTGGCGTTGATCGCCGCGCTGATGGCGGCCGATAGCCTGTTCGAGGGCGCGCAAGCCGCCGGCGGCGCGCAACAAGGCCGCCCCGTGGAATTTTTGGCGGCCCTCTCGCTGCCCTGGATGGTGAAGCAGACTCTGCTGGCGGCGCCGCTGGCGATGTTGGCGAGGCTGCACCTGGGCGCATATTTCGCGCACGAGGTCACCTTCTTTTTCCTGCTGTGCTACCGGCCGTTCGGCATTCAGTTCCACGTGGAGACATCGCTGTTCAGCATCTATTTCGCGAAGCTGGACCGCGGAACGGTGAAGCCGGTGCGCTGGGGTGTTCCGGATGAGCAGTTGGAACAATTGCCATCCTTCGGCGTGAAGACCTTCGAGGACTTCACCTGGAAGCACATGCTGGATTTCTACTCCTGTGCGGATTGCGGCCGGTGCTCGGATCAGTGCCCGGCGAACGCGGTGGGCCGGCCGCTATCGCCACGGTTTCTGACCATCAAAGCGCGGGATTACAGTTTCCGGCATTACCCGGTCTGGGGTGCTTCGCGAAATGGCGCGCCGTTGATCGGCGGGATTTATTCCGCGGACGAGATTTGGTCGTGCACCACGTGCGGCGCCTGCGAGGCGGAGTGCCCGCTGCTGGTTGAATATATCGACAAGATCGTCGATCTGCGGCGCGGGCTGGTGGACGCGGGTAATGTGCCGCAGTCGCTGCAGAAGCCGCTGAAAGCACTGGAGAGCCGCGGTAATCCCTACGGAAAGATGGAGAAAAAGCGGGGCGAGTGGGCGAAGACCTGCGGGGTCCCGGTGCTCAACGGAAATCACGACGCTAGCACGGTTTATTTCGTCGACAGCATCACTTCCTACGACGACCGCATGCAGGCGATCGGGCGCGCCACCGCGCAGATTCTGAGCCGGGCCGGAGAGACATTCGGCATCCTGGGCGCGGCGGAGAAGGACAGCGGCCATGAAGTCCGGCGATTCGGCGAAGAGACGCTGTTCATGGCCCTGCGCGAGCACAACACGGAGGCCATCAAAGCATCCGGAGCGCGGCGCATCGTGACCGCCGATCCGCACGCCTACAACGCGCTCAAGCACGACTACAAGGACATGCCGCCGGTGGAACACATCAGCCAGTTCACCGCGCGCGCGGTGCGGGCGGGCAGGCTCAAGCTGGATGCGGTCCCTGACGGTCAGGTGTACACGTATCACGACCCCTGTTACCTGGGGCGGCATAACCAGGTGTTCGACGAACCGCGCGAAGTGCTGGATGCCATTCCCGGTTTGCATCGCGTAGAGATGAGCCGCTCGCGGGACCGCTCGTTCTGTTGCGGAGGCGGCGGCTTGGCGCTGTTTTACGAGCCGAAGGAAGAGCAGCGGATGGGAGTGAAGAGAGTGCAAATGGCGGCCGAAGCCGGCGCCAATGTCATCGTGACTGCCTGCCCCTATTGCATGGCGAACGTGGAGGACGCCATCAAAGTCGCGGGCATGGAAGACAAGATGGCCGCCATCGACCTGGCGGAACTGGTCGAGAAACAGATGAGGTGAATGTGGAGATCTTAGTTTGCGCCAAGCGGGTGCCCGATACCTCAGAGAATGAGATCGCGCTGAACGCCGCCGGGAACGACATCGAACGCGACGACCTGGTGTTTTCGGTGAACGAGGCGGACAACTACGCGGTGGAAGAAGCCCTGGAAATCGTGGAGCGAGCCGGGGGCATGGTCGCGGTGGTGACCGTGGGCGGAGATGACGACGAAGAGGTTCTGCGGCGGGAAATGGCCATGGGCGCCAAAAACGGCGTGCTGCTCTCCGACGAGAATTTCGAGGGATCCGACGGCCGGGGAATCGCGGAGATTCTGGCGGCCTTCGTGAGAAAAGGCCATTACGAGCTGATCCTCACCGGAGTGCAGGCGGACGACGGCGCCGCCCAGGTAGGCGGAATGCTGGCAGCATTGCTGGACTATCCGTTCGCTTCCCTGGTCACATCCATCGATGTCCTGGACGGCGGAAAGCTGAAGGTCGGCCGCGAAATCGAGGGCGGCAGCAAAGAGATCTACGAAATCGAGCTGCCCTGCGTGCTCTCCATTCAGACGGGCATCAATGAACCGCGATACGTGGGGATGCGCGGCATCCGGCAAGTGGCATCCGTGCCCATCGCCACGCTCGGCAAGGCGGACCTCGGCGTGGATGGCCATGTGGGAGACGCTGGCGCCCGAGTAAAGAGGCTCGACTACTTCGTGCCTCCGGCCACCAAGGGCGCCGAGATGCTCAACGGCGGCCGGGACCAGGCCATTGCGAAACTGATTGAGCTGCTGAGGAGCAAAGGAGGACTGCAATAATGCCCCGGATTTTTGCTTACATCGTGCACAGCAACAGCGCGGCCGACGATTCCGCGGCGGAGCTGGCCGCGGCGGCGCGGCGGATCGACGGCGCGCAGGCGCCGGCTGCCATCGTCACGGGTTGGGGCGCCGGACTGGATGCGGTTTGCGAAGCGACGTGCGCTCAGTACGGCGAGGTCTGGAAGATCGCCAACCCCGCGCTAGCGTATCCCGATGCGGAGGTGATCCGGAAGGCGCTGGTGAACGTGGTGCCGCGGGGCAGCATTGTCCTGGCGCCGCACGCACACTTCGGAGTGGATCTGTCGCCGGGGCTTTCCATCAAGCTGAATGCGGCCTTCGTCTCCGATGTGGTGGATATCGAGGGGCTGGAAGGCGGTTGGCTCAAGCTGGTGCGGCAGGAGTTCGGCGGACAAGTGAGCGCGCACGTGCGCTGCGACATTTCATCGGGCGCGGTCCTGAATATACGTCCCGGCGCTTTCAAGCCGTGGGATGGCGCGCCAGTGCATGGGCAGGTAATGGATCACTCGGCCGGCGCCGGCGACCTCACGGTGCGCCGGCGGTACGTCGAGACCGTGTTGTCGGAAGCCGGCGGCGTGGACATCACTAAAGAGCCGGTGCTGATTTCAATCGGGCGCGGCATTCAGGATCGCGACAACGTTGCCCTCGCCGAGGAGTTGGCGGAGGCCATGGGTGCCGCGGTGAGCTGCTCGCGTCCGGTGGTGGACGCCAAGTGGCTCGAGAAATCGCGGCAGGTAGGCTCCTCCGGCAAAACCGTGAAGCCCAAGGTTTATCTGGCTTGCGGCATCAGCGGCTCGTTCCAGCACCTGGCGGGCATTAAGGGGAACCCTTTCATCGTGGCCATCAACAAGAACCCTAAAGCCCCGATCTTCCGGGTGGCCGACGTTGGAATTGTGGATGACATTCTGGAATTTCTACCGGAAATGACGGCGAAGATCCGGGAGCAGAGGTAGCCCAATGATCGCCAAGAAGACGCTGAAGATGAGCTTGAAGTCGCTGCGGGAGTTTGCCCGGAAGAAGCTGCCCGATGAGACGCTGATCGAGCTGGACGAGCGCGATGAATGCCCGCTCGAGATCGTACGCCAGATGTGCAGCCCGGACAAGCTGGGCATCCAACTCCTGTTCATACCCGAGGAATATGGCGGTCTGGGCGGCGGGGCGTTCGATGTGTATTGCATCTGCGAGGAGATGGCCCGCATCGATCTGGGCATCGCCACCGCGGTGCTGGCGACCTTCCTGGGCAGCGATCCGATCACGGTGGGGGCCACGCCGGAACAGAAGAAGTTGTGGCTGACGCGCATCGCGGAGGAGGGATTGCTCTTCGCCTACGGGGCCACCGAGCCGAACGCGGGCAGTGATCTGGCGTCGCTCGAAACTACGGCGGACCGCGTAATGGATCGCGGCCGCATCGTGGGCTACAAAATCAACGGCAGCAAACAATGGATCAGCAACGGCGGGGTAGCCGACGCTTTCACGATATTAGCCAACACGCCCGCGGGGCCCAGTTGGTTCATCGTGGAAAAGGGCACGCCGGGCTTTCAGCATGACGAGCCGGAAGACAAGCACGGCATCCGCCTGAGCAACACAGCGGCGCTTTCGCTGAACGATGTCTGCGTGGATGCGGACCGGCTGGTGGGTGGAGTCGAAGGCCAGGGCTTGAACCAGGCGCAGGCGGTGTTCGGTTACACGCGCCTGATGGTGGCGGCTTTCGGCCTGGGCGGCGGGTGGTCGGCGCTCGACCGCGCGATTCCGTATTCCACGAAACGCATTCAAGCCGGCGGACCGCTCTCCGAAAAGCAGGGCTACACGCACAAGCTGATTGTGCCGAACGTGGCTCGCCTCGAAGCCGGCCGCGCCTTCATCGAAGAAACCGCGGAGCGCATTGATGCCGGAGAGGGCAGCCTGAACACCGAGGGCGCCATCGCCAAATACATGTGCACGGAAGCAGGCAACCTGGCGGCGGACGCCAGCATTCAGGCTCTGGGCGGCTACGGCTACACGCACGAGTACATGGTGGAGAAGATCAAGCGCGACGTGCGCATCACCACGATTTACGAAGGCACTTCCGAGATCATGGAGATGACCATCAGCCGCGACCGCTGGCAGAGTCATCTGAAAACGCGCGGTCAGCATTATCACGAGCGGGCGCGCGAATTCGAGGCGCTCGACGCGCGCCACCCGGACACGGGAGCCAACCTGGCGGCGCTGGCCTTGCAGGCGCTGGCCGAGGTGATGGAACGCGCGCGCATCGGCCGCCTCACGCGCCATCAGCATATTCTGCTGCGGCTCGGCGAATGGGTCGCGTACGCGGAATCCGCGGGGAGCCTGGCGCGCCGCGCCGCGCTGCTGGCCGAAGGCAAACTTCACGAGAAAGCCAATCTGCGGTTCGATGCGGCAGCGCTGGCGGCCATCAGCCGGATCTTCGCCCGGGAGGCCGCCCTTAAAGTGGCCACGGACGGATTGCGCTGGATTGCCGGCGCGGGCGGAGTCGGCGGCGCGGATATCGCCGGGTTCGAAACGAGTTTGGGATTGCCCGCCATTCATCGGGCGCAGGCGGGCCTCATGGCGGATATGGATTTTGTCGCGGATGTGCTCTTCGAGCGCACGGCGAAGCGCGTGGGACAAGCAGCCTGACGCGCGGAAGGAGTCTCGTCATGGAAGATACTGCTCATCGAGCGATTGCGGTGGTAGGTCTCGGTGCGATTCTGCCCGACGCCCCAAACGTAGCGGCGTTCTGGCAAAACGTAAAGGACGGCCGTTACAGCATTAGCGACGTTTCGCCCGACCGCTGGGATCCGGCACTCTATTACGATCCGGACCCCAATGCGCCGGACAAAACGTACACCAAGATCGGCGGCTGGGTGCGCGCGTGCGAATGGGATCCCATCAAGTGGCACATCGCCATCCCCCCCCGCGTGGCCGCCGCTATGGACGATGGGCAGAAGTGGGCGGTGGCCTGTGTGCGCGATGCGCTCGAAGATTACGGCTATCCAAAGCGCGCGTTGGACCCGGACCGCACGGCGGTGATCCTGGGCAATGCCATGGCCGGAGAGAAGCATTATCTGACGGCGCTGCGCATTTATTTCCCGGAATATGCCCGGGAATTGCAGGAAAGCTCGAGTTTCGCGGCGTTGCCGGCGGCCGTGCGGAGCGACATTAATCGCGAATTGCATCAGCGCATCGAACATCTCTGGCCGGAGATCACTGAAGACACCATGCCTGGCGAGTTGGCCAACTGCATCGCCGGCCGCGTCGCGAATCTCTTCAATTTCCACGGCCCAAATTTTGTGACGGACGCGGCCTGCGCGTCTGCCATGGCCGCCATCAGCGCGGCGGCCGAAGGACTCGTGGACAAGCAGTATGACGTGGCGATTACGGGCGGCATCGACCACAACATGGGCGCCAGCTCCTTCGTCAAGTTCTGCAAGATTGGGGCGCTGTCGGCCACCGGCTCGCGGCCCTACGCGGAAGGCGCGGACGGTTTCGTGATGGGCGAAGGTGCGGCCGTGTTCCTGTTCAAGCGCCTGGCCGACGCGGAGCGCGACGGCGACAAAATCTATGCCGTGCTGCGCGGCGTGGGCGGATCGAGTGACGGCAAGGGCAAGGGCATCACCGCGCCCAACCCGATCGGCCAAAAGCTGGCCATCGAGCGCGCTTGGGAGAACGCGGGCTTATCGCCCGCCACAGTCACGCTGATGGAAGGCCACGGTACCTCCACGCGCGTGGGCGACGTGGTGGAAGTGGAGAGCATGACCAAGGTGCTGAGCGGCTTCCATGTTCCCGCCGGATCGGTGGCGCTGGGCTCCGTGAAATCGAACTTCGGGCATCTGAAGGCGGCGGCAGGCGCCGCCGGATTGCTGAAGACCGTGCTGGCGCTCCATGAGAAAGTGCTGCCGCCCAGCGTGCATTTCGAGCGGCCCAACCCGGATATCGATTTCGCGCGCTGCCCGCTGTACGTGAATACGAAGCTGCAGCCGTGGACAGAGGTGCGCGAAGGCGCGCGGCGCGCCGGCGTGAGCGCCTTCGGATTCGGCGGCACCAACTTTCACATGGTGCTCGAGGAATACATTCCGCACAGGTTGAGCGGCAATGGCAAGCGCAGCACGGCGGTGAGCGAAAAGCCCGCGGCTTCCCATAAGGCGCCCTTGCGCGGTGCGGCAGTGATTGGCGCCGATTCGGAGACCGCTCTGGCCGAGCGTCTGCGGGCGGTACAGAAGGCTGCTGAAGCGGGTCTTGCACCGGCTCCCGCTGCTCCGGCCGAATCGGATCTGCGCGCCGCCGAGCGCGTGGCGATCGACTACGGCAGCGCCGCGGAGCTGGCCAACAAGGCAGCCAAGGCGATCCATGCGCTGGCTGCCAACCAGGCGGCGCTGTGGACGACGCTGCGGGCCCAAGGCATCTTTCGCGGCCACGGTTCCGCGCCGAAAGTGGCGTTCCTGTATACGGGCCAGGGATCGCAGTATGTGAACATGCTGGCCGCATTGCGCGCCGCCGAGCCGATCGTGGCTGAAGCTTTCGCCGAAGCGGATCGCGTAATGCAGCCGCTGCTGGGCAAACCGCTCAGCGAGTTCATCTTCGTCGAGCCAAGTGACGCAGCCGCGGTTGCCAAAGCCGAAGAAGACTTGCGGCAGACGGCCATCACCCAACCGGCTGTGCTGGCGACGGACCTGGCGCTGACCCGCCTGATGGCCGCTTACGGAGTCGAGCCCGATATCACCATGGGCCACAGCTTGGGCGAATACGGCGCGCTGGTGGCTTCGGGCGCGCTGCCGTTCGCGGAGGCCTTGGAAGCCGTGAGCGCGCGCGGCCGCGAAATGACGCGCGTCTCGGTGGCGGATAACGGCCGCATGGCCGCGGTGTTCGCGCCGCTCGAGGAGATCGAGCGCACCCTGCGCACCATCGATGGTTACGTGGTGATCGCGAATCTGAACAGCCAGCACCAGGCGGTGATCGGCGGCGCGAGCCAGGCGGTAGGACAAGCCATGGAGATCTTCCAGAAGGCCGGCCATAACGTGGTGGAGCTGCCGGTCAGCCACGCATTTCACACGTCCATTGTCGCGCCGGCCAGCGAACCTCTGCGGCGGATGCTGGAGCGGCTGCATCTGGCGCCGCCGCGCCTGCCCATCGTGGCCAACGTGAACGGCGAATTCTATCCCGCGGGGACGGACGCCGTGCCGAAGATGCTGGATATCCTGGCGCGCCAGGTGGCCTCCCCGGTGCAGTTCGTGAAGGGTTTGCGCACGCTGTACGATGCGGGCGCGCGCGTGTTTGTGGAAGTGGGACCGAAGAAGGCGCTGCAAGGTTTTGCCGAGGATGTGCTGGGAGGCCTCGGGGATGTGGTTTCGCTCTTCTCGAATCATCCGAAGACCGGCGACATCACCGCTTTCAACCAGGCGTTGTGCGGCTTGTACGCAGCGGGATTAGGACGCGGCGTGGTTGAGAGCGCTCATGCGGCGGACCACCAGGAGCAGCGGCCGGCCCCACCTGCCCCGCTAACCGGCGATCGCTACTCCGCCCTGGGCCAATTGTTCGCCGGCGTGCTGGAGCGCGGCTGGGAAATCTATCACGGCGGCAACGGCTCCGCGGCCAGCACTCCCGTGGTCATCACCGGCGCGGCGCTGGGCTTGCCGGGAACCGGGCAAGTCTTCGACGATGCCAACGTGGCGCGCATCCTGCGCGGCGAGCAGCTTATCGACGTGATTCCCACGAGGATTCGCCAAGCCATGCTCGACAAGCACATCACGCGCCTGGTGAAAAGCGAGAACGGCGGGCCGGTGTTCGAGGCCATCCACAGTCCGGCGGATGTGGTGAAGCTGGCGGGGCGCGGCAGCGCGCTGGACCTGGAGAAGGAGTTCGGCGTTCCCGGCGAGCGTGTGGCGGCGCTGGACCGGGCCACCTGCCTGGCGATCGGCGCGGGTCTCGACGCGCTGCGCGACGCGGGCATCCCGCTGGTGATGCGTTACAAGACCACCAGCAAAGGCACCCGCCTGCCCGACCGGTGGGGATTGCCGGAGGCCTTGCGCGACGATACCGGCGTGATCTTCGCTTCGGTGTTTCCGGGCCTGGACTCCTTCGCGGAATACCTGTCGGGATACTACATCAGCCGCGCGCGGCGCGAGCAGGTGGCTCTGCTCGAAGACCTGCGCGCGCGGGCGGCCGGCGCCAATGGCCAGTTGCAGCCGGAGATCAACCGGCGCATCGACGAGTTGCGCATCGCCATCGAGAAAGAGCCGTTCACCCTCGACCGGCGATTCCTGTTCCGTGTCCTCTCGATGGGCCATTCGCAATTCGCGGAGTTCATCGGCGCGCGCGGTCCCAACACGCAGATGAATGCCGCCTGCGCCAGCACGACACAAGCGGTGGCCGTGGCCGAGGACTGGATTCGCGCCGGGCGGTGCCGCCGCGTGATCGTGATCTCGGCGGACGACGTCACCACCGATCATTTGATGGAGTGGTTCGGAGCCGGCTTCCTGGCCAGCGGCGCGGCCGCTACCGACGAAGTGGTGGAAGAGGTCGCCACGCCCTTCGACCGCCGCCGTCACGGCATGATCATCGGCATGGGCGCGGCGGCCTTGGTGGTGGAGAGCGCGGAGGCCGCGCGCGAACGCGGCCTGCTTCCGATTTGTGAAGTGCTGGCCGCGGTCGCGGCCAACAGCGCCTTCCACGGCACGCGCCTGGACGTGCAGCACATCAGCCAGGTGATGGAGAACCTGGTGGCGCAGGCCGAAGCTCGCGGCGGCGTTTCCCGCCAGCAGATGGCGCCGCGGACGGTGTTCGTTTCCCACGAGACTTATACACCCGCGCGCGGCGGCAGCGCGGCGGCGGAGATTAACGCGCTACGCCACGTATTCGGCGACATGGCGGACAAAATCGTGATCACCAACACGAAGGGTTTTACGGGCCATGCCATGGGCGCGGGCATCGAAGACGTGGTCGCGGTGAAGGCGCTGGAAACCGGATGCGTGCCGCCGGTGGCCAATTTCAAGGAGGTCGATCCGGAACTGGGCCCGTTGAACCTGTCGAAGGGCGGCTTCTATCCGGTGGAGTATGCGCTGCGGCTGGGCGCCGGATTCGGATCGCAGATCAGCATGACCCTATACCGCTGGCTGACGGCGAATCCGGCCGCGCGGCCCGGCCCGAACGCGCTGGGCTACGCCTACCGCATCACCGATCGGGCGGCGTGGAACGAATGGCTCGGCCGGATCGCGGGCCATGCTTCGGCCGCGCTCGAAGTGACCCAGCATACCCTGCGCGTGCGCGAGCAGGGCGCGCCTGCGGCGCCGGTGGAAGTTCTGGCAGTGGCCGAAGCGCCACCCGAGCCGAAAGTGGTTGCCGCACCCCCCCCAATGCCGCTACAGCCTGCCGTCCAGGGCGATCCGGTGAAGGAACGCATCGTGGCGCTGCTGTCGGAGAAGACGGGTTACCCGCCGGATCTGCTGGAATCGGATCTGGACCTGGAAGCCGATCTGGGCGTGGATACCGTCAAGCAGGCGGACATGTTCGCGGCCATCCGCGAAATGTACAACATTCCACGCGAC